>Ga0302325_10035921_pt1 | contig 10110 bp, 11 predicted proteins | sample Palsa_T0_2_FD_201948 | JGI IMG/M metagenome (GOLD analysis project Ga0302325, IMG submission 201948) | Peat permafrost microbial communities from Stordalen Mire near Abisko, Sweden - Palsa_T0_2 | ecosystem: Environmental > Terrestrial > Soil > Palsa > Peat permafrost | place: Sweden: Abisko... | reverse complement strand
CGAGGCACTGCTCCGGCGGACCGAGCGCAAGGAGAGCCGGGGGCTGCTGCGCGTCGGTCCGCTCCACGTCGACCCGCTGGCCCGGCAGGCGTGGCTGCACGGCAAGGAGCTCGAGCTCTCCAAGAAGGAGTTCGCGCTCCTGCGAGCGCTCGCTTCCGATCCCACTCGCGTGTTCACCCGCGACGAGCTCTTACGTGGGGTGTGGGGGTACTCGACGATCGGCCGCACCCGCACCCTCGACTCACACGCCTACCGGCTGAGGCAGAAGCTGGGGGAGGGCCAGGGCGAGGAACGGTTCGTAGTCAACGTCTGGGGCGTCGGCTACCGGCTGATGGACGGGGTATTGCGTTAATCGCATTCGCGGTCGTTGGGTGGTGGATCTTCGGCGAGCGATTGCCTGTAGGGCGGGATCTGGCTGGGCGGCCGTCTCGCCGCGCGACGCGCCGCCGCGGCCCGGCGCGGGATTGCCACAACCGCTTGTGGCTGTTCCCAGGGCTGAAGCTGGGGTCTGCCGGGGGAGCCTGGCCGAGAAACGCTCACCGGGGCGCTGCGAGTCGACGGCGGCTCAGCCCGGTACTTCGTCGCGGGGGTGAATCCCAACCTTCTCGAGCCTCTTAAGGAGAACGCATGACCAGCCACGCACACACCCGTACGGATCTCGACGGCACCGCGGCGAGGGCCCCGACGCCATGATCGCCGCGGCGGGGTGGATCGCCGCGGCCGCGGCTCTCGCCTGGGTGATGCGGCTCCGGAGCGTGCACGCGTGGCGGGCAGAGCTCGTGGCGCGCGCCTGTCACGAACTGCGCGGACCGATTACCGTGGCCCGGCTCGGGGTCGAGCTCATCGCGAGAGACGGCGCACCGCGGCCGGACGCCGTGAGGGCGATCGACCTCGAGCTCGCGAGCGCCGGCGTCGCCCTCGAGGATCTGGGCGCCGCCCTCGCCGGGCGGCCCGGCTCCTGGCGGCCCACCGCGGTCGACGTGACGGCGCTCCTCGCCGAGTCGTGCGAGGCATTCCGCCCGCTTGCGCTCGCCCACGGCGTCGACCTCGACCTGCGCTGGCGCGGTGCCCCCGCGCTCGTCCGCGCCGATCGTGTCCGCCTCGCCCAGGCGACGGGGAACCTGATCGCCAACGCCATCGAACACGGCGAGGGTCGCGTCGAGCTGAGCGGCCGGGCGCACGCCAACGGTGTAGAGATCGAGGTCTCCGACGCGGGGCCGGGTCTGCCGCCCCCCGTCGCCGCTCTCGTCACTCGCCCCCGAGGCCGCCGCGGCCGTCCCGGCCTCTCCCGCCTCCGGCCCCGCGGCCGCCGCGGCCGAGGCCTCGCCATCACCGCCGAGATCGCCCGCCGCCACGGCGGGCAGCTCGTCGCGGCGGCCGACGAGCACGGCTCGCGCATATCGCTGGAGCTCCCGGCGAACCGGAGCTGAGGACGCTTCGGCGGGCGGGGGGATCCGCCGGCCAATTGCGTTCGCACCCACCACCCGGCTAGAGCCCCGCACGAACAGAGCCCTGGCCGCCGGCGGATGTCGCCGCCCGCCGGCCGCCCCGCCCCGCCCCGCAGCACACCCCCCGGACGGAACGGACCCCGTTCTGCAACGCGCCGCCCATACCGCCCGTCTGCACCCCCGTTTGCACGGTCTGGACGAATAGGCACCCACGTCCTCCCGCCCCCGGATCCCCAGTGATCACGGGGGTTTTGCCCCTTGGTCAGCGTGTTGCGAGGGCGTGATGGGGCATGGTGTGAGAAATGAGTTGCACTGTGGGAGGTCGTGGGTTATCGTGGGGAGCGCAATGCAGTGCTGAACCCGGGTGGCAGGGCTCCTCCCACCCAGCCACCCGGGTTCGAGATTCGGTCCATCACGTGAGAACCCTTGGCCTTCCGCGGAACCTTCGATCACGCGCTCGACGCGAAGAACCGGCTCACGGTGCCGGCCAAGTTCCGCTCGGCCCTCGCCGACGGGGTCGTTCTCGCCGGCTCTTCGGAGGTCACGCCCGGGGAACCGCGGTCGCTGGCCGTATGGACCGCCGAGGCCTACGACGCGTACACCGCCTCGGCACTCAACGGACTCAATCCTCTCTCACCTACCGCCCGCCAGCTCAAGCGCTTCTTCTTCAACCACTCCTATGACACCGAGCTCGACTCTGCCGGACGCGTGATGATTCCGCCCTTTCTCATGACCTACGCCGGACTGGGCAAGGACGTCGTGGTTACCGGCTCGGGCGAATGCCTCGAGGTCTGGGAGCGCACGACGTACGCCCGCTATCAGGACGAAGTCCTGGCCCGTATTCCCGACATCGCAGCGAGCCTTGGCGACACTACTTGACATGAACCAGGTCCATGTCCCGGTCCTCGCCGGCGAGCTGATCGATCTGCTCGATCCGCGGGATGGGGATGTGGCAGTCGACTGCACGGTCGGCGGCGGCGGTCACGCCCGGCTCATCGCCGAGCGCATCGGACCCGCCGGGACGCTGATTGGCATCGACCGCGACCCGGCCGCCGAGGAGCGCTTCGCGGAGCTGGCCGAGGAGGTCGCCTGCGAGACGAGGTTCATCCACGCCGACTTCGTGACCGGGCTCGAGCGCCTCCTCGCCGAGGAGGTAGCCGTCGACATCGTCTACCTCGACCTCGGGATGTCATCGATGCAGGTCGACACCTGGGAGCGCGGCTTCTCCTACGCCTACGACGCGCCGCTCGACATGCGCATGGATCCGAGCCAGGAGCTGAGCGCGCACGAGATCGTCAACACCTGGGACGAGCGCCAGATCGCGCGGCTCCTGCGCGAGTACGGCGAGGAGCGCTACGCGCCCCAGATCGCCCGCGCCATCGCCCGCGAGCGGCGCCGAGGCGAGCTCGACACCACGCAGGCGCTCGTCGAGCTGATCAAGTCCGCCGTGCCCATTCCGGCCCAGTTTGCCGGCGGGCATCCCGCCCGCCGCACCTTCCAGGCGCTGCGGATCGCCGTCAACGACGAGCTCGCACAACTCGACGGGGCGCTCCCCGTGGCTTGGGATCTGCTCCGGCCGGGAGGCCGGCTCGCGGCGATCTCCTTCCATTCGCTCGAAGACCGGCGCGTCAAGCGCTTCCTGGCCGCGCGCGCACGCGGGTGCGTGTGCCCGCCCGACCTCCCGATCTGCGTGTGCGGTCACGAGCCCGAGGCCGAGCTCTTGACCCGGCGCGCGGTCGCGCCGACCGCGGGTGAGATCGCCGCCAACCCGAGATCGAAGTCCGCCCATCTGCGCGTCGCCCGCAAGCTGGAGCGGCCTGCGCCATGACGGCCCGAGCCGCCGCCACCGCCGCCGGCAAGCGCGCCGCCGCCGAGACTCGCGACGCTCGGCGAGTCAAGGCCCCGGCGGGACCCACCAAGCGGTCGGGCTCGGTCCGCCGGTCGTTCGTCCCCGCCACGCCGCGGCGCGTATCCGGCCCGGCGCACGGTCGCGGAGCGCGCGCCGCCGTCCCTGCCCCCGCCAGCGTGAGAGCGACCGCGACCGCGCTGGCGGCCGCGACCGCCACCGCGCGGGCGGCCTTCTCGGCCACTGCCACGGTGGTGGCCGCCGCCGCTGAGGTCGCGCCCCGGATCGTCCGCCCTGCCCCGCGCATCACCCGCCCGGTGCGCGAAGCTCCGCACCCGGCCCCACGGATCCCGCGCCCGGCCCCACGGATCACGCGCCCGGCGCGCCGCGACGCTCCGGCTCCCGCCACCCACGGCGCCCGTGCCCTCGCCTTCGTCCGCGGCCTACCCGATCACTCGCTGACCGACCGGCTCGTCCGCGGCCGCGCCTGGATCCCGATCCTCGGTGTGCTGCTGGTGGGTATCGTCGCCATGCAGGTGTCGCTCCTGCGTCTGAATGCGAGCATGGGTCGCGCGATCGAGCAGGGGTCGACGCTCCAGACCGAGAACGGCGAGCTCCGCGCCCAGGTCGCCTCGCTGCGCGCCGTCTCGCGCGTCGAGCGGATCGCGAGCAACATGGGCATGGTCATGTCCACCCCGGCCGAGATGACCTTCATCTCGCCGCGGTCCGCCGGGATCCGCGCCAAGGCGATCGCTGACATGACCGCCCCGAGCTCGTCGGCGCTGAGCACGATCCAGGCGGCCGCTTCCGACACCACGCAGAGCACCACGGCGTCGACCGCGGCGGCCGCCACCACCGTGGCGTCCACGAGCACGCCGAGCACCGACTCCTCGACGACAACGGCCACGGGCACGGCGGGAACGGTCGCGCCCCCGGCCCAGACCGCCCCGAGCACCGCGGCCCCGTCCACGCCCACGCCCACGGGTACAGCCGATCCCACGGGCGCCGGGGGGACCCAGGCCGCCGCGGGCACGGTGGGCGCCGGACAGCTCTCCTCGGGGGGAGCGTCCTCGACGGGTGCCGGGGGCTGAGCGCGCGTTGTGGGGATGATCGATCGCCGTATCGGTCTGCTCTTCGTTGCCTTCCTGGCCCTGCTGGCGATCGCGCTCTCTCGCGCCGTCTATCTGGGCACGATCAAGGCCGGAACGCTCAAGGCCGACGCCGCGACCCAGCAGGTGACGACCAACCCGGTCCCCGCCGTCCGGGGTGCCATCTCCGACTCGGGTGGCACCGAGCTCGCGGTCTCAGAGAGCGCCGACGACGTCACCGCCGACCCGTTTCTTCTGACCAAGAAGCGCGTCGGCGCGGCTCAGCGCCTCGCCCCACTCCTCGCACTGCCCGAGCCCACGGTCCTGGCCGACCTGTCGAAGGACACGGGCTTCGTCTACCTCGCCCACGCCGTTCCCAGCGCTCAAGCGATGTCGATCATGCGGCTCAAGATTCCGGGCATCAACCTGGTGCCCGAAGCCACCCGCGACTATCCCGAGGACGATCTCGCCTCGCAGGTGATCGGGACGGTCGGGTATGCCGATCAGGGCTACAGCGGGCTCGAATATCTCGAAAATAAGATCCTCGCCGGCCGCGCCGGCGAGCGCCGCGTAGTCAGCGACGCCTACGGCCAGCCGATCTCGATCGACAACGTTCGCTCCGCGGTGCCCGGCAAGGCGATCAAGCTGACCCTCGACTCGACGCTCCAGGCGCAGGTCGAGCAGGTTCTCGCCGGGATCGGCTCGACCTACGCACCCAAGGGCGCGACGGCGATCGTCATGAACCCGAACACGGGCGCGATCCTTGCCCTCGCCAACTGGCCCTCGGTCGACGCGAACAGCGTCAGCGGAGTCAATGCGGCCGGCGTCACCAAGGCCCAGCTCCAGAACCTCGAGGATCGCGCGGTCGAGTTCAACTACGAGCCGGGATCGACCTTCAAGGCGGTCACCGTGGCGGCGGCCCTCCAGGACGGCGACATCACGCCCGGCACCAAGTTCGACATCCCCCCGTACCTTCAGGTCTACACCCAGCAGATCCACGACGCCGAGCCCCACGGCTACCTGACCTACACCGTCGCTCAGATCCTCAAGTACTCGAGCAACATCGGCGCCGACGAGATCGCGAAGAACAAACTCGGGCCGCAGCGCTTCAACTACTGGGTCCACCGATTCGGGTTCGGGACTCCGACCGGCGTCGACCTCCCGGGCGAGGCGCCGGGCGTCGTACCGCCGTACTCGACGTGGTCGGGGACGACGATCGCCACGCTTCCGTTCGGCCAGGGCCTCGAGGTGACGCCGATCCAGATCGCCAGCGCCTACGCGGCGATCGCCAACGGCGGAATCCTGCGCGCGCCGCACATCGTCTCCTCGATCGACGGCAAGGCGGTCGCGGTCCCGCGCGGGCACCGCATCATCTCCCCGGCCGTCGCGGCCGAAATGCGCGACATGCTGCGCGGCGTCTACGCCGACGGGGGAACCGCTTCGGGAGCCGCGATCCCGGGCTGGGACCTCGCCGGCAAGACGGGAACCGCGAACGTCGTCGTCGACGGCAAGTACTCCAAGAGCGAGTACATCGCCTCATTCGTCGGCTTCGTGCCCGCGAGCAGCCCCAAGCTCGAGGTCATGGTCATGGTCGACGAGCCCTCCCAGGGCTCGATCTACGGCGGCCAGGTCGCCGCACCCGCCTTCGCCAAGATCGTCGGCTCGGCGGTGCCGTATCTCGGAATCAATCCCTGTCCGGCGCCGTGCCCCACGGTGGCCACTTCGCTCGTGCAGCCGTAGTCGACGACTTAGCCCCCGGTTACGGCTGCAAGCCCTTTTTCAAGGCCGCCAGCCGGTCATCCCACTGGCCTCCCACCTCGGCCATCCAGCTCACCGCATCGGAGAGGGGGGCAGGGGTTACGCGGTAGTGGACCTCTCGGCCCGTGCGCCGGCGGTCGAGGAGGCCGGCGTCGGCGAGGGCGGAGAGGTGCTTGATCACGGCCTGGCGTGAGATCGGGAGCTCTGAGGCGAGCTCGGTGGCGGTCGCTGTGGGACGGCCGGCGATGGCGGCCAGGAGCCGGCGACGGGTGGGATCCGAGAGCGCGCCGAAGACAGCGCCCGCTTGATCGGTGGCGTCCACTTAGCGGCTGGCGACGAGGGCGCGCGAGCGCGCTTGGGGGCCGGGCCAGGCGCTTCCGGAGCCGAAGAGCGGGCTGCCGATCGCGTCCAGAAGCTCGAGGGGCCGAGACTCGACGACGCGCAAACGGGTTCCCCCGGGGGCGGGCTCGAGCGTCAGCTCGACCCGGGAGGCCGGCTCGTCGTCGCTCGCCCACCAGAACGCGAGGCGGCCGACGCCGGCCGGCCGATCGGGCGGGGAGACTTCCTCCACCCAGCCGCGCCGAACCGTATCGCCGTCCCGGAAGCTGGCGTCGCCACCGGGGCGCAGATCGAAGCTGACCTCATCGGCCAGCCAGCCGGCCAGGCGCTCAGGGTCGGTCAGGGCCTCCCATACCTCGTCGCTGGGGGAGGGAAGCTCGAGCTCGCGTTCGATGCGGTCGGTCATGGCTGGATCCTCCTCGGCGTAAGGCGCAACCCAAGGGTTGCGCATCTGCTACGGTTGGCGTGCAACTGAATGGTTGCACCCTAGCACTCAGGAAAAGGAGGATCGATGCCCCTGGTTCCCATGGTTGTCGAGCAGACCGCGCGCGGCGAACGCTCGTTCGACATCTATTCGCGACTGCTGAACGACAGGGTTGTCTTTCTCGGCGGCGAGGTCAACGAGGAGATTGCCAACCTGATCGTCGCCCAGCTCGTTCACCTCGAGTCCGATGACCCCGACAAGGACATTCACCTCTACATCAATTCCCCTGGGGGCGTGGTCTACGCCGGCCTCGCGATCTACGACACCATGCAGTTCATCCGCCCCGACGTGCAGACGATCTGCTACGGGATCGCCATGTCGATGGGCTCGCTCCTGCTCGCCGGCGGCGCGCCCGGCAAGCGTATGGCCCTCCCCAACAGTCGCATCCTCATCCACCAGCCCACGGGAGGGTTCCAGGGCCAGTCGAGCGACATCGAGATCCACGCGCGCGAGACGCTAGCGCTGCGAGCTCGGCTCGACGAGCTCTACGCCAAGCACACCGACCAGTCGGTCGAGCGCGTGCACGCCGACATGGAGCGGGATCGGTACTTCACGGGCGATGAGGCCCTGGCCTACGGTCTCGTGGACCGGGTCCTCGAGAAGCGGGAACTCGGGCGCGTGGGGCGCGGGTTTGCCGCTGCCTAGAGCTCGCGGATGCGCAGCGCGACGAATCGCGAGGTGACGAGAACCGTGGCCAGCTCGGCCAATGCGGCGAACAGGACGGGAAAGCGAAGGGTCGGCTCGCTGTAGTTGAAGAGGACGCTCTCGCGCGCGATTGCGAGCGAGACGAGCGCGACGACTGTCATGCCGATGGCACCGACGTGTGCTCGGTGGTATCGACGTTATGGAAGGCAACCGTTGTGCCCGGAGCGATTGTTACGGTGCCGGGGTGGTAGGAGAACATCGAGATGTCGATGGTGACCATCTTGCCAGCGTTGCCCCAACCGCAATCACTACGGCTATCACGAGTGTGGGGATAACCCTGGCGCGGTCGGTGAGGAGCTTGCTCATCGACTACTAATACGGCAGTCGGGGACTTCGGGTCATCGCAAGGCTTCGCCGGAATGCTTGGTTAGCGTGCCGTTAGGAGGATGCTCCAGCGCGGCCGGCGCTGCGTATCAAGAAGCTAGAGCGACCTCGGGATAGTGGCAATTGACCGCACTTCCAGGCTGCGCCTCTGATAACGGCTCACAGTGGCGGTCACACAGTTGGCTGCGCGGTTGGTCCGTACCAACACTCACAGTGTCGGAGTCGACGAGATGTCCCCAACACCTGCTCGCGCGCCGGCGCGAGTCAGCGCCATTGCACGTTCGGACGCTGAGCTCATGGAGGAGATCATCGCGGGCAGCGCGGATGCGTTCGGTGAGCTCTACGACCGTTACTCGGCCCGCGCCTTCCGGGTGGCGCGCTCGGTATGCCGCGAGCGCAGTACGGCGGAGGACGCCGTTCAGGAGGCATTCATCGCGATCTTCAAGACCAGCATGAGCTACCGATCGCAGCGAGGCAGCGTGGGAGCTTGGGTCCTGATGGTGGTGTTGAGCCGAGCGATCGACGTCTCCCGCACACAAGCAAAGCACTCGAACCGGCGCGCGAGCTTCGACACACTCGCCGTTGTGCCCGGATCCGCGGATGTCCTCGACGAAGCCGGTGCGCGTATCGACGCGAGTCGTGTGAGAACCGCGCTGGCCGAGCTCCCTGAGGCACAGCGCAAGGTCATCACGCTCGTTTACTACGGCGGGCTGACCCACACCGAAATCGCCGAACGGCTTGGGGTGCCGTTTGGGACGGTCAAGGGTCGTATCCGCCTGGGGATGCAGAAGCTCTGCGTCGCCTTCGAGCCCTCCGGCGCCGGGGACGCCGTACTCAGCCCGTCGGATCACTTCTAGCCTGGTCGCACGCCCGCCACTTAGGGCGAGCCCTAAAATCGTCCTCATGCCTGATCTTGGCCAGACTGCGGTGGGGACCTGGAGTGGTGGGCGCTTCATGCGCTTTGGGGAACCCGTGGATGACGAGCGGTTCCTCGGGCTGATCCGCCCCGACGAGGAGATCTCGACCGTTCTCACCGCCGATGTGTACGGGTCGGGTGAGGCCGACCGGATGCTGGGGGAGGCGATCGCCGAGCTGCCGCGGGAGCGGATCTGCGTGGTGGGCGCCGTGGGGCATGACTTCTATACGGGCGAGCGAGACGGGGCCAAGGGATTCCCCCGCTTCACCGATCCGCGGCTCCGCGGTCCGTCGGGATATGCGGACTATCTGACGATGGCCACCGAGCGCTCGCTCGAGCGCTGTGGCATCGACGCCTTCGACCTGCTCCTGCTCCACAACCCAGACCGGATCGGCTACACGAGCGAGGATGTCTGGCGCGGGATGGCCGCCCTGCGCGAGCGCGGGCTGACCCGCATGCTCGGCGTCGCGCCCGGGCCGGCGAACGGCTTCACCCTCGACGTCATCGGCTGCCTGGAGCGCTTCGGCGAGGTGATCGACTGGGCGATGATCATCCTCAACCCGCTCGAGCCGTGGCCGGGCGAGCTCTGCCTGGGGGCTGCGGCCACAGCCGGGGTCAAGGTCATCACCCGCGTGGTCGACTATGGCGGCCTGTTCTTCGACGACGTCCTCCCGGGCCAGGAGATGCTCCCGCACGATCACCGCAGCTTCCGTCCCGCCGGCTGGATCGAGGCGGGCCGCGAGCGGATCGAGGCCATGCGCCCATTCGCCGAGCGCGCCGACCTGACCCTGATCCAGCTCGCCTGTCAGTGGAATCTCGCCCACGACCCGGTCCGCTGCGTCGTACCCACCCTGATCCAGGAGGCGGGCCCCACCGCCCGCCCGGTCGAAGACAAGCGCGCCGAGCTCGCCGCCCTCCCCACCGACCCGCGCCTCACGCCCGCCGACCTCGACGCCATCCGCGCCCTCGGCGACAACACCGGCTGCATGGCCCTCAAGGGCGCCAACCCCGACCACGAAGGCGACGAGCGCCCCGACCGCTGGCCCCTCAACGACGAGCTCCAAGCGGTAGCAAGGCGCTGGGCGATAGACCCGGGCAAGGATTTGGTGGCGGCGCTCTAGCGGGCGCCAGGGACCACCGAGAGGCGGGCGGGCGAGGGCATCGCTGGGCGCCCACTTGCGTGCGCCCAAGCCCACCACAGA
>Ga0302325_10035918_pt1 | contig 10110 bp, 11 predicted proteins | sample Palsa_T0_2_FD_201948 | JGI IMG/M metagenome (GOLD analysis project Ga0302325, IMG submission 201948) | Peat permafrost microbial communities from Stordalen Mire near Abisko, Sweden - Palsa_T0_2 | ecosystem: Environmental > Terrestrial > Soil > Palsa > Peat permafrost | place: Sweden: Abisko... | reverse complement strand
AGAACTGGCGGCGCTGTATTACGAGCGTTGGGAGATCGAGACCACCCTGGATGAGTTGAAGACCCATTTGCGGGGCGCCCAGATGTTGCTGCTCAGCAAGACTCCGGAACTGGTGCAACAGGAGTTTGATGGTCTGTGATGGCGCACTTCGCCATTCGCGGCCTGAGGCACGAAGCCGCGCTGCACGCCGACGAAGACCCCGACCGGCGCTCCTTTGGGCACGCTGTCCGGGTCGCTGTCCGGGTGGTCCAACGGCGCATGCCGCGCTACGTCGCTATTCCCGCCTCGGCAGAAGAAAGCCTTTCATGAAGCCGTGCTGCAGGAACTTCTAGAGGAGCGTATCAGTTCCAGCCGCAACCGAATCAATCCACGCGGCGTGAAGCGCAAAATGAGCAACTATAACTTGCGACCTCGCCAACGGGGCCGGCTCGCCGGACAACTTCAATGCGCGAGTGAGGCTCGTTAAGTGAACAGTATTGTTGTGGCTAAGCCAACCGTGTTTGACGATATGCCGACGAAGCGATCCCACCCCTTCTTTCTAATCGCTGGTAAGAAGTATTTCGCGCTCAAGAAGTGTGAGTCGAGATTAGTAGCCATCGTCTTTCGCCACGTCGGCAGATCGAGTGCGTCGATAGGGCGGCTCGGGAAATAACCCGCGTTATTCACGACGACATCCACTTCGCCCATATCACGACTTTTGACGGATGCCGAACGCCAATCCTCTTCCTGCGTCACATCGAGTTGAAGCGCGGTTGCCGTGAGGCCAATCTTCCTTGCGGTCTCCTGCGGCGGTTTGAGGTCCGTGGCGATCACCCGTGCGCCTCGTTCCGCTAATGCGAATGCGATCGCTTGGCCGATGCCTTACCGCCGGTGACCAACGCTACGCGCCCCTCGTGTGTACTTATTGAGTTTTTCATCTGGCCGTGCTCCCCGCCACTCGGTTAGAAATGCTCCACTTGGCTTGAGCGCCTGCATAGCGGCATTGAATCCGCCGACATTCGTGACGAACCCATGCGGCATTCCCATCCAAGTGTCCAGCTTGGCGTCGACGCCGGCCGCGACGGCGTTCTCTACATACCCGCGCGAGTCGTCGAGAAGCACTTCGTCGTCTCCAACGTGAACGCGGATTGGCGGCAAACCGGTCAGATCAGCGTAGAGAGGCGAGGCCAAGGAATTCTTCGGATCGGTTGCACCCAAATAGGACCGGACGAGCCCGCCCGCCTGGAATTTGGTGAAGTACAGATCTGCTTCCGCTCGCGTTTCAAAGGTCTCGCCTGTAAGCGCGAGGTCAGTTATCGGAGAAAATACAACCGCGCCCACAGGGGCGACGGCGTCTCTGGAAGCTCTTGCGGATGCGGTTGACAGAAGCATCAGGGCCAAACTGCCTCCAGCCGAGTCGCCCGTAAGGGCGACCTTGGTGATTCCCTTGTCAACCAGTCTCAAAGCGATGTGACCAGCGAAGTTCCGGTAGGCCTAGAGCTAGGCCGTTCCCCAATTGAACCAGCCGCCATGGACGTCAATGATCGCAGCCCCCTTCTGAGCGCGCGCCGGCTTGGCCCACCAGCCGGATATCCCGGCGACGATCGCGGCTTCAAAGGTTACCCCCTCCGGGACAACGACCCGTTCCATGATGTCATTGAAAGGACCGCGGCCAGTGGTTCCTTCGAACTTGCCTTTCATGGGTCCGACAACCGATCGTAAAGCGGCCACTGCGGTCGAATCTTCCTGGTTGAGCGGATATATAACGGACCAGGGGCGATGATTCTGTATCTTTCCGCCACCTCGCTTTTGCGTAGAGATCATAAGTTCACCGATTGCGAACATCTGTTTCTAAGTAGCCGTTCAAGTGAAACCAAATTCCCTGCACACCGAGCTATATGCCCGGGCCAAGGCCAACGGTGCGCTCCTTCGAATCGGGGACAGCGATATCGTTGATCCTGTGATCGCTCGTCTGTACCGCCTGGACGCCTTCGCGATCTTCGCGAGAGCTGTCACATTGTTGATCATCAACGTCGGCTCGTGACTGTTTACGTTTGCCAGTTGAGATGGCTGGTGATCGATCAGAAGAAGGGCGCAATTCTCAGGCGTCAGAAGAGCGTCGAGGCCGATTTTCGTGAACGTTCGCATGATCTATTTCTTCCTCTAAAGTGGTTATTGCGATAGTGCGTTTCGCAGTGTCATTTGTAGCGTGGGGCGCCGAAGAGGCGCGGTAAAGCTGCCGTTCATCGGTCAACGCCTTCGACGACGCTCGCGTAAGCCGCGCCATCGAGGCGATGGGCAGCAAGAAGCTGATCTTCGCCGGCATCTCGCTCGAGGTCTGCGCGGCGTTTCCCGCTATCACCGCTATCGATAAGGGATTCGACGCGTCTGAGGCGGTCGACGCCTCGGGAACATTCAGCGAGACCAAGCGGCAAGTTGGACTTCAACGAATGCTACAGGCTGGCGTCATCGTCTCAGACTACACGACCTTGATGGTGGAAATTCTCAAGGATCATGCGCGACCGGAAGCTCTCCGGCGAGGCTGCAGCCGTCTTGTAAGGTTCGCGCTTTTTGTCGAAGGTCGCACGCAGCGCGCGTTACGTTCGTTTTTGACGCACTGGCTTGATCCGCGGCTGTCGGATCCGGTTGGCGTCGAACCGGTACGCTTCTCGGGGAGCTCCAAATACCTGAAGAGCTTCGGCCAGCGGGCCAAGCGAGATCTCGATTCCGGACGCCAAATGTGCCTGGGCAAGACCGAGTTGGAGCGTCGCGTAGGAGACTCACGTTTCCGGCAACACTTCGCGGTGCATGAAGCCGAAGCGTGGTTGCTCGCCGATCCATGTGTATTTCGGGCTTCGCTTCAGACCTGTGTCCAAAAGTTGGCCCGCGGCCGGAATCGGTCAACTTCCAGCAACCACCATCGAAGCGACTCCAGGCGCTCTACAGAACCGAGAGACCTCACTATAAGAAAGTGACTGACGGTTTTAACCTATTCGGCAAAACTGAGTCCGGATTCCGCCTATGCAAAGTGCCCGCATCTGGCGTGGCTCCTGGACGACCTGCTTTCGCTGGCCAAGGCTGCCGGGCTGTGATCTCCACTTCGGGGCGCTTCCGGGGCCGACGTCTGGCGCGCATGGGGTTCGATCACCACGAGTCATTTGGGATTCCGCGCCATCCCCCGCTGGAGTTGTTTCTCTTTCTCGTGCTCTTCGGCTTGCCGGATTTCGGCCGCCTTGGCAAACGCCTCCTGTGCCCCGGCGGTATCGCCCTTGCGCCGCAGCATCAGCCCGAGGTTGTTCCACGCCGCCGCGTTCTGTTTGTCCAGTGTTACCGACCGACGCAAAGCGTCGATCGCCCCAGCTACGTCACCTTGCTGCCTCAAAGTGGTTCCCAGGATATACCAGGCATCTATGTACTCCGGCCGTTGCGCCACCGCGCGGCGGAATTGCTCGATAGCTTTGTCCGCCGCGCCCGCATCTATGTAAGTCAAACCGAGGCTATAATGCGCTTCGGCTAGCGATGGGTCCAACTCCGCAGCTCGTTCGAGCTCCGCGCTGGCATGTGGCAAGTCGTCAATTTGCTTATTACGCAATTCCCAAATCGTAATGCGCCCCGGCGTCATCCGGATGATCCTGAGTGACTCGAGAGAGTTCCTTAATCGCCGTTTCCATATTGCCCGCCGCAATGTAAGCAACGCCGGCATTGACCTGAACGCGCACGTTATTCGGATCCCGCCCTAAGATCGCGCGGAATTCCTTCAGACCCGCCGCGGGATCGCCCGCCTTGACCAGGGCGTCGCCGTAGCTGTTCCGAATCGAATTGTTCTTCGGATCGAGAGCCAGCGCCTGCCGATAAGCGTCGCGCGCCTCCCCGAATTGGTTCTGCCGCTGGCAGGCAAGCCCCAATGATTCCCAAACCGACGCGTTAGCGGATAGTTGCCTGGTCGCCCTCCGGAGTTCGGGGATCGCCTCTGCGTAGTGTCCGGTTTCGTTGTAAGCGGAACCCAGGCGAAAGCGATAATCGCCCTGGTCGGGAGCCAGAGTCACCGCCTTCTGCAAGGCGCGCACGGCCGGATCGGCCTGCTGAGTCAGCCACAGCGCGACTCCCAGGTGATACCAGGCTTGCGCCATCCTGGGATCCAACTCCGTCGCACGCCGGAAGTGAGGGATCGCATCCGACTAGCGGTTGGTGGCGGCCAGTAAGAATCCAATCTCGTCTTGATAACGAGCCGAGTTTGGAACTAAACCCGCCAGCTTCTGGTAAGCCGCGAGCGCCCCGTTTGCATGGCGAGCGGCCAAGCGCTGGCGCGCTTCAGCCTCAAGCTGGGCAACCAGCGCGAACGACTGGGACGCCTGGGATGCCTGCACGGCCGATGGCATACAGCAAAGCGCCACCCACGTACAGCATCGGAGCCGCAACAGCACCCCATTATAGGGCGCGCGACGGCAACGCCTCACCGGTACGCTCCAAGCATCCTACACAGTCGCGCTACCATCTTGATAAGGATAATGGAATACAGCATGCCTAAAGCCCAAGCGCAACAGGTTCAAATCGACGGTCTGGTAACCGATGCGGATCGCACCATTCTGACGGACGAAGCCGTGAGCTTTCTCACGGCGCTCTCGCGGCAATTCGAGGAGCGCCGCCAGCAGCTTCTCGAGCGACGGCGCGTTCGCCAGCAGGAGATCGACGGTGGGACCCTGCCCGACTTCCTCGAGGAAACGGCCTGGATTCGGGATTCCGATTGGATGGCCGCACCCATCCCCGCCGATCTTCAGGACCGCCGGGTGGAAATAACCGGGCCCGTGGACCGGAAGATGATCATCAACGCCCTGAACTCCGGCGCCAGCGTGTTCATGGCCGATTTCGAGGATTCCAATTCGCCGACGTGGCGCAACAACCTGGACGGACAGAGCAACCTGCGTGACGCCGTCAACGGCGCGATCGGCTATATCAGTCCGGAAGGCAAGCGTTACCAGTTGGCCGAGAAGACTGCCGTGCTGATGGTGCGGCCGCGGGGATGGCATCTGGACGAGAAACACTTTCTCGTGGATGGGTCGCCCATCTCGGCGGCGCTGTTCGATTTCGGCTTGTTCTTCTTCCACAATGCCAAGACCCTGCTGGCTAAGGGGAGCGGCCCGTACTTCTATCTGCCAAAAATGGAGAGCCACCTGGAAGCACGTCTGTGGAACGACGTGTTTCAACTCGCGCAGCAGTCGTTGGGCGTGCCGCGCGGGAGCATCCGCGCAACCGTGCTGATCGAGACCATCCTGGCCGCGTTCGAGATGGACGAAATCATCTATGAGCTGCGGGAGCACTCGGCCGGACTCAACTGCGGCCGCTGGGATTATATCTTCAGCTTCATCAAGAAATTCCGTAACCGGCCGGATTTCGTGCTGCCCAACCGCGCTCAGGTCACCATGGAACGGCACTTTCTGGCCTCCTACGTGAACCTGCTGATCGAGACCTGCCATCGCCGGGGAGTGCATGCGATGGGTGGGATGGCGGCGCAGATTCCCATCAAGAGCGATCCGGCGGCTAACCAGCAGGCGCTCGATAAGGTGCGTCAGGACAAGCTGCGCGAGGTGCGCGCGGGGCACGATGGAACCTGGGTGGCGCATCCCGGACTGATACCGATAGCCAAGGACATTTTTGACGCGCACATGCCGGGTCCGAATCAACTGGAGCGCAGACCGCGGGTCAAGGTCACTGCCGCGGACCTGCTGGCGGTGCCCGATGGCGAGATCACCGAAGCGGGTCTGCGGTGGAACATCGATGTAGGCATTCAGTATCTGGAGGCATGGCTGCGAGGTAGCGGATGCGTGCCGATTTATAACCTGATGGAGGATGCCGCCACCGCGGAGATCTGCCGCGCGCAGGTCTGGCAATGGGTGAAGCACGGCGCGCGCTTAAGTGACGGCCGGCTGGTTAGTGTCGAACTGGTGAAGCAGACCATCGCGGATGTGGCGGGGCACCTGGGCGCCTCCCTGGGCGGGGAGCATCTTGGGCGCGCGACACATATCTACGAGCAGATGATGACCAGCGGCGATTTCCCGGAGTTCCTCACGCTGGTGGCTTACGAATATATCGATTGAGGCCTCGCCAGAGTCATTGATGCCTCGGGGATAACGCCTGCAAATTCTGGCACGCTAATCATCGTGAAGTTGCCTGCGCTGTACAGCAACCCTTGTATCTTCTGGCCGAAGTTCTCCCGAACAACCATCGTCACAGCTGCGACCTGATAAACTATTGAATCCGTTATAGTTCCATTCCCAAGAATCTGATTGGCGCCCTCGAAACAATGCCGGCCTGGCCTTATGCATGGATTCCTACATTATCAGAAGATCTCCGCTCGCATTTTGCGACAGAACCGCGGCGTTTAAACCGTTCCCGTAACCTATACCTCCCGAACATGCGCCTAAACTATTAGTAGGTACTGCGAAGAGCGTCCCAGCCGCGTACTACATTTGCCTTCATGCGTAAACAAGTACTTGCCTTCCTCCTCGCCATCCCCGCCATTCCTGCGCCCGGTGCCGTCACTTCTCTGGATCGCCAATTCGATCAAACCGTGCGGCCATTCGTCACCAGGTACTGCGCGGGATGCCACAGCGGTCAAAAACCCGCCGGGCAGTTCGATTTGAAGGCGTACACCACCTTGAAGATGGTAACCGACGACTTTCCCCGCTGGTCGCTTGTGCTCGAACGTTTGACGGCCAACGAAATGCCTCCGAAGCCGTTGCCACCGCCGCCTGCCGAAGCCAGCCAGCCTGTCATCGACTGGATTCGGGCCGTGAAAGCCGAGGAAATCAAGAGATATGCGGGCGACCCTGGCTTGGTACTCGCTCGCCGCCTGAATAACGCGGAATACAACTACACGATCCGGGACCTCACGGGTCAGGATATGGAACTCACAAAGGAGTTCCCCGTCGATCCCGCCAATCCCGCGGGTTTCGATAATTCCGGTGAATCGTTGACCATGTCGCCTGCGCTGTTGAACAAATATCTACAGGCGGCGCGCGACGTAGCCGACCACATGGTTCTCAAATCCGATGGCATCGACTTCGCCTCCCATCCCATGCTCGTCGAGACGGATCGCGACAAGTACTGCATTCAGAGGATCGTCGATTTCTACCGCCGCCAGCCAACCGACTATGCCGATTACTTCGAAGCCGCCTGGCGCTACCGTTACCGCACCGCTTTAGGAAAGCCGGCCGAAACGCTTCCCGAGGTCGCCAATGAGTCGAAGTTGAGCCCCAGGTATCTGCCGCTCGTCTGGCAGATTCTCCACCAAAAGCACGCGGTTGGTCCGGTCGTGAAGCTTCGGCGCATGTGGTTCGCTCTGCCCGGGCCGAGCGCTAAGCAGCCGGATGTGGTCCGCGCGAAGTGCGTTGCAATGCGCGATTTTGTAGTCCGCATACGCCGCCACACAAGCATGCAATTCGCCGCGCCGGTGGTGGAAGGCCTGCCGGCTGGGTCGCAGCCACTGCTCAACTGGAAGCTGCGCCAGTTCGCTTCGCATCGCCGCGATAGCGACCCAAATGATCTTCGCAACGATACGGACCCACCGGCGGTCATCCCGGTCATCCCGAAATATCCTGGGCTGCACCGGGAAGCGGCTCCGCGTTGGGCCGCGCTGTCCGCGAAGGACCGCGCCGGCGATACCGACCTCGTGGTTCCGGCGGCCGAGCGGCGCCGGTACGAGGCCGCCTTCGCACAATTCGCTTCCGTCTTCCCGGATGCCTTCTACATCACGGAACGCGGCCGCTACTTCCCGGACGATTCCGAGGATAAGGGACGGCTGTTGAGCGCCGGGTATCACAATACTATGGGCTACTTTCGCGACGATACTCCCTTGACGGAGTTGATCCTCGATGAAAATGGCCAACGGGAACTCAACCAGCTTTGGGACGAATTCGACTTCATCTCCGACTTCACGGCTCGCACATGGGTTCAATACTTCCTCAACCAAAGCGGCGAAGTGGCAGGCAAGGGAGCCGAGGCCGGCTCGCCGCGCCCAGCGAACCATGCGATTACAGACGAAGCCGTCGTTATGCGATTGCGCGATGCGTACCTTGCGAAAGCGGCAGCCAATCCGAAGAACGATCCGGTGGCTCCGACGGCTATCCGGGATCACTTTAATCGAGTGAACGCCACGTTACGGTATGTGGAAAAGGAGCGCGTAGCCTCGGAGGCCAAGCATCTCGACGCTCTTCTGCAGTTTGCGGAGCGCGCCTGGCGTAGGCCGCTGACCCAAGCCGAACGCGACGACCTGGTTTCGTACTATCATACGCTGCGGGAGAAGAACGAATTGTTGCACGAGGATGCCATGCGCGGTTCGATTGTCAGCGTGCTGATGTCACCCGATTTCCTTTACCGCATCGATCTTCTTAATGAAAGCGCGAGTGCTTCCGCGCCTCCGCTTCAGCCCGTGGCCGTCAATGCTCCTACGGCCGTGCCAGTCCAGCCGTTGCCTCCATATGCCCTTGCCAGCAGGCTGAGTTACTTCTTGTGGTCCAGCATGCCGGATGACGAACTGATGCGGCATGCCGCGGCCGGTGACCTGCGCAAACCCGACGTTCTGCTGGCGCAAACACGCCGGATGCTAAAGGACAGCCGGGTGCGTGGGTTCGCTACCGAGTTCACCGGAAACTGGCTCGAATTCCGGCACTTCGAGACCAGCAACTCAGTCGACCGGCAACGCTTTCCCAGCTTTACTAACGAGCTGCGCGAATCCATGTTTCAAGAACCCATCCGGTTTGTGGAACACGTTGCGCAAAACGACGTTTCCATACTGGATTTCCTGTACGGCAACTATACTTTTGTCAATCCGGCGCTGGCTAAACACTACGGCGTGCCCGAAGTCAAAGGAGACGCGAATACCTGGGTTCGCTTGGACGATGCGGATCGCTATCATCGCGGCGGCCTGCTTCCGATGGCTGTATTCCTGACCCAGAACTCGCCCGGGTTGAGAACCAGTCCGGTGAAACGGGGACGTTGGGTCGTTGAAAGGGTTCTCGGTGAGACCATTCCGCCACCGCCGCCGGTGGTTCCCGAATTACCCAACGACGAGTCGAAATCGGACCTGCCTGTGCGCGACCTGCTGGCGAAGCATCGCGAGAATCCGGTATGCTCCGCCTGTCATTCGCGCTTCGATTCATTCGGACTCGCATTTGAAGGTTATGGTCCCATAGGCGACAACCGCACGAAAGATCTGGCCGGCCGGCCCGTCGACACTCGCGTAACGTATCCGGGCGACGCTCAAGGTACTGGCTTCGAGGGTCTGCAGACGTTCATCCGGGAGCACCGCCAGAACGAATTCGTCGATAACTTCGTTCGCAAGCTGTTGGCTTACGCTCTTAACCGGTCGCTCCAACTTTCCGACGAATCTCTCATCGACCTCATGGAAACCCGCCTCCGCGCAGAAGACTATCGTTTCGATTCGTTAGTGAAAACCGTCGTTACCAGTCCTCAGTTCTTGAACAAACGAATTTCGGATTCGCCCACGACGCTCGAATCACGATTCAGAACACGATTCACAAAAGGTGAATAGAATGTCCACAACGAGAAAGAATTCCGTTCCTCGCATCTCCCGCCGCGCGGTGCTTCGCGGAGCGGGTTGCACGGTCGCCTTGCCGTGGCTCGAGTCGCTTAACGTCTTCGCCGATACGAGAATGCCCGCGGCTTTCCCAAAACGCTTCGGCATTGTCTTCCTGGGAAACGGGATAAATGAAGATCATTGGAGCGCCCAAGGACAGGGCCTTGCGATGAAGCTCAGCAAAACGCTTGAGCCGCTCGAGCCGCTGAAGCAGAAAATCAATGTCATCGATGGTCTCTACGTCAAATCGCTGACTGGCCAGGGCATCCACCCCGGCCAAACCGGAAGTTTGTTGTCGGGCGCGCACATCTCGAAAGGGGCGATCATCCATTCGGGTATCAGCATCGATCAGATGATCGCCAATCATGTGGGCCAGGATACGCCGCAATCGAGCATTGTCCTTGCATGCGATCAACCCATGACGGGTTACCACGAGACCAACTTCTCGATGGCCTACAGCTCGCACATCTCATGGCAGACGCCCGATTCTCCCGTCCCCTTGGAAATCTACCCTTCGCTCGCGTGGGACAACCTCT
>Ga0302325_10035917_pt1 | contig 10111 bp, 9 predicted proteins | sample Palsa_T0_2_FD_201948 | JGI IMG/M metagenome (GOLD analysis project Ga0302325, IMG submission 201948) | Peat permafrost microbial communities from Stordalen Mire near Abisko, Sweden - Palsa_T0_2 | ecosystem: Environmental > Terrestrial > Soil > Palsa > Peat permafrost | place: Sweden: Abisko... | reverse complement strand
AGCGCCTGGTTGATAGGATCCAGCAGGTAGTCCGTGTCTCCTTTGAAGTAATCGAGGAATTGGTCGTAGCTCAGGACGGTTCGCGGCGCGATTCTAAAATCCACGCCCAGGCGGTAGGCGTTCATGGTCGTATTCCAGTTCTGCAACAGCAACGCTTCCGTTCCCTCGTGAATGCTGCTGTAGGAGGGCCCCGTCATGTTATTGTGCGAAAAACCCAGCCGGAAGCTCACCCGCGATTGCGGCAGCAGCGTAAGATCGACGTCGCTCATGCGGCGCGTGGTTTCAAATTCGTTGGGCGAGTTCAGTACCGGAGCCGACGGAGTGGAGCCTCCAGGGGCTGGCGGAGGCGGGGGATTCAGCGGATTCGCCAGCAAATCGTAATCAGAGAAGTACTGATCGCGCCGGAAACTGCCTTGCAGGTTGTACCACTTGTTCTTGTCCGCGCGCAGGCGAAGATAGTTGTTGGGGTCGCCTCCCCAGCCCACGCTGTTGAGGTAAAGATTGTCGAACAGCAGGCCCTGATGATCGACCGACTGCATCGTCAGCGTCTGGTCGAGTATTCGCGGGCCGGTTTGCAGATTCACCAGGGTGTCGTACATATCGCCGCTGCCGCTCAGGTCGTTCGACCGGTAGCCGAGTTCGATGGACTGGTGAATCTGGTAGCCGCCGCGGGTCATGCCATCCGGTTCGGCGGGCGCAGCCGGGGGCGGGGCGGGCGCTGGCGTCGCTGCCGGAGTCTGAGCAGAAAGAGTCTTAGGCGACGCCATGATTGAGGCGCATAAAAATGAGGCGCATAAAATCAAGGCCCAAGCGATAGTCCTTTCACGCGAGGATGCCCGTATTGCCACTGGCGTACTTTGTGGGACGAGTTTTGTCGGCGTAGCCATGGCTCCTCCCTACTTGAAAAACACATCGCTGAAATTGGAGCCATGAATCTGGGTGTGACACATGGTGCAGGCCTGATATTTCGCCGATTGATTGTGTACGGGACCGATGGGCCCGCCTGCCGTCAACGTGCTCGAGAAGGTGTGACACTGCAGGCAAAGCATGTTCACCAGGCTCACTTTCAGCAGCCGAGGGTTGGTCGAGCCATGGGGCGTATGGCAACTGCTGCAGCCCTCAGTCTTCACCGGCACATGCTCGTAGACGAAGGGTCCTTGCTTGTCGACGTGGCACTTGTAGCAAACGGCGTCGCCGCTGGGCAGGCTCTTTAGCTGGCGCACAGTCGCTGTCCCGTGCGGGTTGTGGCAGTCCACACATTGCACCAGACCTTCATTCACGCGGTGGTGATAAGGTTTGGCGAAATCTGCCTTGGCCGAAACGTGGCACCCGTAACACAGCTGGGGCTGGTCCTGCACCAGCAGAAACTCTTTCGCCTTGGCGTGATGGGGAGAGTGGCAATCGAGACATCCCACATCGCTGCTGGAGTGGACCGATTCGGCGAAATGCGATTGCTGATGTGCTTCACCGTGGCACGTCAGGCAGCGTGCGCTGCTTTCCTGCCGGGATTTCCCCTCGAACACGAAGATCTTGGTTTTGTCGCCGCCGCCCGCTACGTGGTCGGCTCCCGGACCGTGGCAACCCTCACAGCCCTGTTTGGAGGGGCCGCCCTTGGTATCGAGCGTGGTCTTCCAATGAGGGGTCTTTTCCCAGGAGTTGTAAATGTCCTCGTGACAGGTTTTACAGGTCTCGGCTCCTACATACTTTGAAGCTGCGGAGGAGGAATCAGCGGGCGATGGGTGATCCCCGGCTGCTGACGCGCTGGGGGAAGCGACGGCCTTTCCCTCTGCCGGCGGGCTCGCTTGGCCTAGGGCGCAAACCACCGCAACGAGAACATATAGGAGCGACAGCGAGAGTACTCGAGAGGCCGTGGGATCCCCCTGCATGAGCAATTCTCCTCGTTACCGGCAGTTCGTCGTGAAGGTTCCACCATACGAACACGTGGCCCACCCGTCTGTTCAAAAGTGAACACTTTCCGATTGGTCCATTCCCAATCTTCAGGCGGAAACTCGCATCGTGAGCCTCGTCATGATTCACCCGCGCAACGCGGGCGGGACATGCATCGCCAGATTATCGGATAAGGGTTTAATAGAACTCTGTGATTGAAATCACAAGGCTCGCTTTTCTCTCGGTCGTGTTCCCGTTCCGGGAAAACCGGTACGGCTTAGGAAGGCTTGGCTAACGGCCTTCCGATGGCACGCAGCATCAGGTCATGTCACAGCTGAGCAAAGCTTGAAATCGCTGAGCCTGCAATATAGAGTGAGTCGCTGCCTATGACTGCCATTCTTTAATTTCCGCGAGTTGCAAAGTGTGAGCGGAACGTGCGTGGTCGTGCGCTCGCGGCGCTTCTGCCTTGCACCGCTTCATCACCATCTATCAAAAACTAGAACCAGAAAGGATTTCTCCCATGCAATTCATGGATAGGGCCTTGGCTCGCCGTTTCGAATCCTGCGAGGAGATGCCGCAGGTGATGTACGCGCGAATGTTTCAGAAGACACGGCCGGAAATCGGCGCGGCGGAAGAAGAAATTTGTGGCGGTCACATGATCTTCGCCGGCCTGGGTTCGCCCATCGGGCGAGCGACCGGCGCGGGCCTGGATCGTCCGTTTACTGCGGAGGATCTGGATCGGGTGGAGTCTTTCTATCGGAGACACGAAGCTCCGTCGCAGGTGGATTTGTCTCCTATGCATGAACCGGCAGTGTTTGAGTTATTCAAGGAACGCGGCTATGGCATCGCGGAGCTGAATAATGTGTTGTACCGAAAGCTGGATGCGGATGAAAGTTTCCCCGCAGCCCCGCCGGGATGCGAGATTCGGCGCAGCCGCGTTGATGAGGCTGATACTGCAGGGGCCATCGTCGAGCGCGCATTTTTTCCCGACGGCGCCCCCGAGGCCTTTCGCGGGCTAATCGCGCCTTTCTACCAAATGGAGGGGGTGTTGGCCTTTGTGGCCAGCGTGCAGGGCAAGCTGGTGGCGTGCGGAACCGGTCTGGTAATTCCGGAGCATCGAGTCTTCGCCCTGTGCGGAGCGGGTACGACGGCGGAATTCCGGGGCCGCGGATTGCAGACTGCTCTACTGCGGGCGCGCATGGCGGCCGCATCGCAGGCGGGATGCGAATATGTGGTCGTAGTCACCCAAGGCGGTACCACGTCCCAGCGCAACGCCGAGCGGCTGGGCTTTCGCGTGGCGTACAGCAAGGTAACGGTGATCAGGAATATCGCCAATGCTTAAACCGGATATCCAGCGAGAACATGGTAAAAATTACGAGAAAGCGTAAAATTATGTTGCGATGGTCTTTAAAGTCTTCCTGATTAGCGGTACAGACCCGAGTGAGCAGGTCGCTGCCTGGCGTCTACAGACGCTAGCAAGCTCCTACGGGATGCACGTTTCCGTTCCGAATCGTAACGGGTCAATGAAGGCTGGATTGATCGACCAAGTTCGCCGTGCGATTGATCAGTCCGACTGCGTTCTTGCCATTATCACTGGCAATATCGGTCCGTCGGTAGCGGCGGAACTGAACTACGCCTTGACGCAAGGCAAGCTGATCGTTCCAGCTGTGCGGGAAGGTATCGCGCTCCCTCCTGCTCTTCAAACGCTACCTTTGTTCCAGTTCTCGCCGTCAAACACCGGCGAGGTCGAAACAAGAGTGGTCGAGTTCCTCAAACAACAAAAGCTAAGCAAAGAGAGCGTGCAATCGATAGGGGCATTTGTTCTGGCTGGGCTCGGCGTTTTCCTGCTCGCCGCTCTCGCCGAGAAGTAAATGCGGACTGCCATCATCGATAGTTCCTGCCTCATTTGTCTCGTCCACCTGGATCTCGCATCAAAAGTTGGCGCTCTATTTTGATGTTGTCCACGTTCCTCGCAACGTCCAGATTGAATTCAATAAGAAACTATCGATCTCGATACCGGGTGAATAAATTATTTGGAGGTTTGGAGGAATAAACTTGACCAAGGACAACCTCGTTCTGCAAGGTCGGCGCATCCGCCTCGAACCACTCGATCGCCGGCATATCGAGGGGCTCGCGGCTGCGTCGGCGGTCGATCCTTCTCTTTATCGATGGAGTCCCATCCCGCAAGGCGAGGCCGAGGCTGCGAAGTACGTCGAAACCGCGCTGGCCTGGCGAGACGCAGGGGTCGCGGTGCCCTATGCGACTGTCCGAATGAAGGACGCGCGAATGACTGACGCGCGAATGACTGACGCGCGAATGACTGACGCGCGACAGAACGATAATGTCGTCATCGGCTCGACTCGCTTCTGGAATCTGGAGCGATGGGCGTGGCCGCCGGATCATCCTTCACACGGGCGGACCACTCCCGATGCCTGCGAGATTGGTTATACCTGGCTGACGCAATCAGCCATCCGGACGGGAGCGAACACCGAGGCTAAACTGCTCATGCTCACCCATGCTTTCGAGGTATGGCATGTGCTCCGCGCCTGCTTTCATACTGATGCGCGCAACCAGCGGTCGCGCGCCGCGCTCGAACGCATCGGCGCGCAGTTCGAAGGAATACTCCGCGCCCACCGTATGGCCGCCGACTTCATTCCCCGCGATTCGGTGCGATATTCGATCGTGGCGGCGGAGTGGCCGACGGTGAAGGAACGATTGCTCGGGTTCATGGATCGCCCCTGACTTTCGCTGCCTTCGGCTTTATCATCCTGCAAATCGGTCAGGCAAACGTCTTCGGCTTAATTCCGTAAGCGGCCACCCACTGGTCGTGTGTCTGCTGCGTGGCGGGCCACTGCAAGCAAATGCCGTAGCCGTCGGGATCTTTGAACCACAACTGCTTCATGCCGTAGGGCGCCACCTTCGGCTCTTTCCGAGTCACACCGTTCGCCCGCAAGTGACGGTATGCGGCGTCCAGATCTTCGCAGCCGAAAAACAGGCAGGTATCTCCGTGGCTGGCCACGCGTGCCGGATCGGGCCCGGGAGGCCGCTCGTCGGCTTCATATGCGGTGTTGAGCATCACTTCCGCGCCATGCAGGCGGAGGCCGCACCAATTGCAATCGTCTCCCGGCTGAGACGATCCAAAAACCGCGAAGCCCAGCAGGTCGCGGTAGAAGCGAATCGCGGTCGGCATATCGAAAACCTGCAATAGCGGTGCGACTCCGTGAATATCCATGGTTCATCCTTCCGCCTCGGGGAAAAAAATATATCGGAAGAGAAAAGCCCGCGAGATCAGCTGCTCTTGCCCCGGGCAAAGCAATCGCAGGTTTTTCCGATTGATTTTTGAGAAGATGTTCAGGCTCATTTCGTGTTCGGATCCCTGGCGTTCGGACTGGTAGTGTCCGAACTCAGAGTGTTCGGACTCATAAAGAGGATTCCCATGAATGTGGATGAGATTCGCAAATATTGCCTGGCATTTCCTGATGCCACGGAGAACATGCAGTGGGGAGATGATCTTTGCTTCAAAATTCGAGGAAAGATTTTCGTCATAGTCGGCCTGGACAATCCGCGTATGTGCTTCAAGTGCACGCCTGACGCCTTTGCCGAACTGATTGAGCGAGAGGATATTCATCCGGCACCCTACGTTGGTCGTTACAAGTGGGTCATGCTGGACCGGCTGGACGCCCTGCGCAAAGGCGAACTGCAGGATTTCATTCTCCAATCGTATGAGATGGTGGCAGCGAAGGCACCAAAACCCAAGGGCGCCAAACCGAACAAAACGCAAGCACGAAGCAAGAAAGATAGCAGGAAAAAGTCGGGTGTGCGCAAGCCTGGCGCCAGGAAACATTAGCATCCTCCGGCGGTAGCGCCGACTGCATTTGACTCCACTCCTCCTACTCCGCTAGCCTCAAGAATCGCCGCAAACCGGACTCCTCAATCGCGCATGCAATCCCGGCATAAATTGTTAATTTTCCTGCTGCTGTCAGTAGTAGCCGCAGCCGGAAATCCTTTCGCCTCAGCCTCTACCCGCCCCGTCCGTGCGCAGCATGCCATAGTGGTGAGCGTGCACGAGTTAGCCTCGCGTGTCGGGGTGGAGGTCATGCAGTCCGGGGGCAACGCGGTGGATGCTGCGGTGGCTACGGGATTCGCACTGGCGGTGGTGCATTCTCCGGCGGGAAACATCGGTGGCGGCGGATTTATGCTGATCCGCATGGCCGACGGGGCGACGCACTTTTTGGACTATCGTGAAAGAGCGCCCGCCGCGGCGACTCGTGACATGTTTCTGGACGCGCAGGGCAACGTGATCGAGGGCGCGAGCGAAATCGGCTACAAGTCGATCGGCGTCCCAGGGTCGGTTGCGGGCCTGGTCTATGCTGAGAAGAAGTATGGAAAACTGACACTGAAGCAAGTCATGGCTCCGGCGATCAAGTTGGCCCGTGAGGGTTACGCGCTCAGCTGGGAAGAGGCGCAGGACCTGCAAGACCGCCATCTGGCTGAGTTTCCCGAGTCGCACCGCGTATTTCAGCGCAATGGCGATTACTACCATGCCGGAGAAATGTTTCGCCAGCCCGACCTGGCTCGCACTCTCGGGCGCATTGCTGACAAGCCCGATGATTTTTATCACGGCGCGCTGGCCCGGGAGTTGGCCGCTGCGATGCGAAAAGGCGGAGGCCTGATGACCGCCGACGATCTGGCGCACTATGAAGTGAAAGAGCGCGAACCGGTGCACGGGACTTATCGCGGATATGAAATTATCAGTGCCCCCCCGCCGTCCTCGGGCGGAACCGTATTGATCGAATCGCTTAATATTCTCGAAGGCTACGACCTGGCCAGTATGGGCGACCGCTCGGCCCAGTCGATTCACTTCACCGTGGAGGCCTTCCGGCGGGCCTTTTTCGATCGCGCCGAATTTATGGGCGATCCCGACTTCGCCAAACTCCCCATTGCTCAGCTTCTGGATAAAAAATATGCTGCGGGCTGGCGGGAGAGCATCGACCCAACGCATGCCAGCCCCAGCATCTCGCTGAAGCGTCCACCAGTTTTTAACGAACTGGAACAATATGCAGCAGACCACGCTCCCGCGATGGCGCAGCGCGAGTCCAATCACACTACTCACTACTCAGTGGTAGACGCTGACGGCAACGCGGTCGCGGTAACGACTACTTTGAACGATTGGTTCGGTTCGCGGGTAACCGCTGACGGGCTGGGGTTTCTGTTGAACGACGAGATGGACGATTTCTCTTCGAAACCGGGAGTTCCTAATTCCGACGGATTGATTCAGAGCAACGCCAATGCGGTTGGGCCGGGAAAGCGGCCACTTTCGTCAATGACGCCGACCATTGTGGTGCAGGATGGCAAAACCGTGATGGTGCTGGGTTCGCCCGGCAGTTCCAAGATCATCACCACCGTCGCCAATGTTTTGATGGGTGTGGTCGACTACGGCATGAACATTCAGGAGGCAGTGAATGCGCCGCGCTTCCACAATCAATGGCTCCCCGACGTAGTCAATGTTGAAAAATGGTTCTCGCCCGACACGGTGAACGATCTGCGGCAAATGGGTTACAACATAGAGATCGGCTTGCACTATGGCGAGGCGGTCGCTCCCTATTGGAGCGACGCGGAGTGCATCGCAATCGACGCCAAGACCGGCGACCGGTTGGGCGCCAGCGATGGCCGTAACGGGGGAAAGGCAGTAGGCTACTAGAAAGCAATTGCTGATTGTTGATTTTTGATTGTTGATTGAAAATCAAAAGCTGGAGTTATCGTGTTCAATCAGCAATCAAAAATCATCAATCAACAATTTTCCAAGGACACGCATGCTGAGAGCGGTTTCCACTTATCTGTTCGTGAAAGAGCGGCTGCATCCAGGAATCCTGGATGGATTGTCCCGCAGTGGCGTGCAGGCGGTGGAGATCTTCGCCGCTCGCCAGCATCTGGATTACGCCAACCGCAAAGCCCACGTGAAAGAGATTGCCGAGTGGTTCCGCGGCAGCGGGGTTCCGCTGAACTCCGTACACTCGCCACTTTACGCCGACTACGAATGGGGACGCGCTGGTGCGCCGCCGGTCAACATCGCCTCCATTGACCGTGCCACCCGAGTCGAGGCCATGGACGAAATTAAACGCGCCCTGGAGATTGCTGAACAGATTCCCTTCCGTTTCCTGATACAGCACCTGGGCGCGCCCAACGAAAGTTTCAGCGAAAAAAAGTTCGAGGCAGCGATGACCTCGATCGAACACTTGCGAGCCTTCGCCAAGCCGCTGGGCGTGCGCATTCTGCTGGAAAATATTCCCAATGAACTCTCCACGCCAGATCGCCTGGTGGAAATGATCCGCGGCGCGCACTTCGACGACGTCGGCGTATGTTTCGATTTCGGCCACGCCAATATGGAGGGCCCGGTCAGCGCAGCGTTTGAGATTGTGCGCAGTCATATTTGCTCGACCCATGTTCACGACAACGACAAGGCGAAAGACTTGCACCTGTGGCCGGGGCAGGGAACCATCGACTGGAAAGAGGCGATGGAGTTGCTTCGCTCAGCGCCGCAGACGCCTCCACTGCTGCTGGAAGTGGCCGAAGATGAAAAAGTGAACCCGCTGGAAAAGCTGGCGGAGACGTTCGAGAAACTGGAAACCGCATCGTAGCGCCGCCGTCCCGGCGGCTGTCCGCGGACGTCTCGTCCGCGGCGAGGCCAAGATGGCCTCGCGACAGCCGGCAGGATGCCGGCTCTACTCCATGAATATTATGTCTTCACCCGTTACAACCATCGCCGAAATAGGCAAGCACGAAGGCCAGTCCGTCACCATCCGCGGCTGGCTCTATAACCTGCGCGAGAGCGGGAAATTGCTCTTCCCGCAGTTTCGTGACGGCTCGGGAATTATTCAGGGCGTGGTTCCGAAGAACGCGGTCACGCCGGAAGTGTTTGAGGCGATCAAGACCCTTACTCAGGAATCAAGCGTGATTGTTGAGGGCAAAGTTCGCGCCGACAAGCGCGCACACGGCGGTTACGAACTCGACGTCGCGAATGTTCAGGTGGTGCAGCGCGTGCCGGAGTCCTCGCCATATCCGATTACTCCCAAAGAACACGGCACCGACTTCCTGATGGAGCACCGTCACCTGTGGGTGCGTTCGCAGCGCCAGGCGGCAATTCTTCGGGTGCGGGCGGAGATTATCAAGGCTGCCCGCGATTTCTTTGACGAACGCGGTTTCACCCTGACGGATCCGCCGATCATCACTCCAGCCGCCTGCGAAGGCACAAGTACGCTTTTCCCGGTAGATTACTTCGACGAGCAGGCATTTCTCACGCAGTCGGGCCAGTTGTATGTGGAAGCGACCGCGATGGCACTGGGCAAGGTTTATTCGTTCGGTCCGACTTTTCGCGCGGAGAAATCAAAGACGCGCCGCCATCTCACCGAGTTCTGGATGGTCGAACCGGAAGTTGCCTACGCGGAGCTAGACGACGTGATGGAACTCGCCGAAGGCTTGATCACGTTTATCGTCAAGCGTTGTCTCGAAAGGCGGCGCGTCGACTTGCAAACCATTGGCCGCGACATTTCGAAGCTCGAAAAAATCGAAGCCCCGTTTCCCCGCATCAGCTACGACGATGCCGTGAAAAATCTGCAGGATGGCCATGCCAAAGGCGCACTCGAATCGAAGTTCGAGTGGGGAGGGGACCTGGGCTCGCCTGACGAGACTTATCTTTCAGCGCAGTTCGACAAGCCGGTGATGGTGCATCGTTATCCGGCAAAGGTGAAAGCGTTTTACATGGAGCCCGATCCGCAGCGTCCCGATCTCGCGTTGTGTGTCGATGTACTCGCCCCCGAGGGCTACGGCGAAATTATCGGCGGCTCGCAGCGCATGGCGTCGTACGAACTGCTCTTGCAGCGTATTCACGAACACAACCTGCCCGAAGAAGCCTTCAAGTGGTATCTCGACTTGCGCAAATTCGGCAGTGTGCCGCACGGCGGATTCGGCATGGGCATTGAGCGGGCTGTGGCGTGGATCTGTGGCCTGGAGCACGTGCGCGAGACCATCCCATTCCCGAGGATGCTGTACCGGCTCTACCCGTGAGAAACGTATTGATGTTGAGACACTGGGTGATTGAGTGATTGAAAAACGATTCGCTATTTTGCGTTCAAATCGCTCAATGACTAAATCTCCCGATCGATCAATGGTTCCGGTCCCCGTCGATTGAACCTATGATGACCACCGCGAGCTCCACTAACACCTC
>Ga0302325_10035915_pt1 | contig 10111 bp, 7 predicted proteins | sample Palsa_T0_2_FD_201948 | JGI IMG/M metagenome (GOLD analysis project Ga0302325, IMG submission 201948) | Peat permafrost microbial communities from Stordalen Mire near Abisko, Sweden - Palsa_T0_2 | ecosystem: Environmental > Terrestrial > Soil > Palsa > Peat permafrost | place: Sweden: Abisko... | reverse complement strand
AGCGCGGCCCGGACCGGGCGGCCGGGCGGCGCGTCGCCCAGGCCGGCGATCTGCCCCTCGTAGCCGAGCACGCCGACAAGGGAGTAGCCCGGCCGCCGCAGCACGGTCTCGGCGAACAGCGCGGCCTCGGCCGGGGTGCGCAGCGGCGAGCGCCAGGTGCCGACCTGAACCACGGGGCCGTGGTTCAGCGGACGCCAGGACATGTCCAGGTCAAGGCAGACCCGGACCGGCGGGTGGCCGACGCCGCCGAGGGCCGCGTCGATGAAGTCCAGATGGCCGGCCGAGTCGATGGTTACCGTGATGTGCCGCAGCGCCGCCTCATCGGCGGCCAGCGCGCGCAGCGCCGCCCGGTCCGCCGTCGGGTAGGCAACCAGCAGGTCATCGCTCATGCCGAGGGAGTGCAGCCAGAGCGCCTCGGCGAGCGAGTAGCACATGATGCCCCGGTATCCTGGCCGGGCCAGCGCGCGCTCGATCAGGTGACGGCAGCGCAGCGACTTGCTCACCACCCGGATGGGCAGTCCGCCGGATCGCCGCACCAGGTCGCCCGCGTTACTGTCAAACGCGGCAAGATCGACCACAGCGAACGGCGGGTCTAGGCGAGCGGTTGCCTGGTTGTACCGGTCCCGCTCGCTCGCTTCCGTCATCAAGCCATACATACCGGCACAGTAACGGGCGTGCCCCGAAGGTGGATCACCGGGGCGTAAATAATTCAGAAAAGTAGGCGTATGACCTGGCAGAACTGGGCGGGTACGGCAACCGCCGACCCGGTACGGCGGTACTGGCCGCGATCGGTCGAGGAGATAGCCGACGCGGTCACGGGCGCGGTCGACGCGGGGCTGACCGTGCGGGCGCTCGGCAGCGGGCACTCGTTCACCCCGGCGGCGGCAACCTCGGGGGCCGCCCTCGACCTATCGGGCTGGACCGGCGTGGTCGCCGCCGATATCCCCTCGGGGCTGGTCACGGTGCGGTCGGGGACTACCATCCGCGAGCTGAACCGGGCGCTCGACTCGGTCGGCCTGGCCATGCCGAACCTCGGCGACATCGACGCGCAGACCATTTCCGGCGCGATCTCGACCGGGACGCACGGCACCGGCGCCCGGATCGGCGGCATCGCCACCCAGATCGCCGCGCTTGAGCTGGTGCTCGCCGACGGGTCGGTCGTCTCCTGCTCGGCCCAGGAACGCCCGGACCTGTTCGCCGCGGCCCGGGTCAGCGTGGGTGCGCTCGGCGTGCTCTCGACCGTGACCTTGAGTTGCGTTCCGGCGTTCACGCTGGCCGCCGACGAGCGGCCGATGCCGCTTGAGGAGGTTCTCGGGCGGTTCGGCGAGTTCGCGGCCGACAACGACCACTTCGAGTTCTACTGGTTCCCGTACGGCAAGAACGCCCTGGTCAAGCAGAATAACCGGGTCGCCGGACCGGGGCCGGCGCCGATGCCGGCCTGGCGCCGGTTCCTGGAGTACGAGGTGATGGAGAACACCGCCTTCGGCACGCTCTGCCGGACCGGGCGCGCGGTACCCGCGCTGATCAAGCCACTCAACCGGTTGGCCGCCAGCACGCTGTCCAAGCGCTCGTACTCCGCGCCCTCGCACCAGGTGTTCGTGACACCGCGCCGGGTCCGGTTCGTGGAGTCCGAGTACGCCGTGCCGGTCGAGTCCGTGCTCGAGGTGCTGGCCGCGCTGCGGGCCGGTGTCAAGACGCTCGCCGACCCGGTGATGTTCCCGGTTGAGGTCCGGGTGGCCGCCGCCGACGACATCTGGCTGTCCACCGCCTACCAGCGGGACACCGCCTACGTGGCCATCCACCAGTACCAGGGGTTGCCATACGAGGAGTACTTCCGGCTCTTCGAGTCGATCGCCATCGCCGTCGGCGGCCGCCCGCACTGGGGCAAGATGCACACCCGCAACGCGGCCTACCTCGCTACCGCGTATCCCCAGTTCGACGACTTCCTCCGGGTCCGCGACGAGACCGATCCGGATCGCCGTTTCGCCAACCCCTACCTGGAGCAGGTCTTCGGCCCCTGAGGCTCAGGCACGGTACTTGATCAGAGGCCGTACTTGAGTAGCACGCCGTAGTTGCCCTTGTTGCTAATGCCGCTGGCGGTGCCCCACAGCGATCGGGTGCCGGGGACCCAGGTCAGGCTCTCTGCCGCCTGGTCCCACATCCCGCTCGGCGGGTCGACTTCGGTCCAGTGGCCGCTGGTCAGGTGGTAGAAGAGGTTAAAGCCACCGGGGTTGAGGTCCACCCCGCTCGCCCACAGGCCACCGGCCCCGTCCGGCGTCACCGAGTCGATGATGTCGGCCGGGGTGCCCGCGACTCGCCGCCACGACGTGCCGTTCCAGTACAGCACGTCGGCATCGGTGTGCGGTCCGGGGTAGAGGATGGTGCGCCACACCCAGGCGCTCTTCGATCCCGTGGCAACCAGGTTGCCGAAGCTCTGCGGCTGGTTCCCGGCGGCATTCGGGATCTTGGTCGCGGTCCACTTCTTGCCGTTCCAGTGCCATGCCACGTTTCCCCCCTTCCCGGCGAGTGCCCAGATGTCGTCCGGGCTGACCGCGCTCACCTCGTCTGGAACGGCGGGCAGCTTCACCTTCGCCCACGCGTGGCCGTTGTAATGGGCGGCGTAGGCGTCGGCGTCGCCGAAGACCCAGACGTTGCCCGGGCCGAACACGGTGGCGGTAACGTCACTCAGCTCGCCCCCGCCACCGGTGTGCTGCAGCACCCAGGACGGGATCGGCTGGAGCACCCACTTGCTGCCGGTGAAGCGCAGCGCGCGGTTCGTGCGGTAGGAGCTGAACAGCCAGAAGTCGGCTGCCGAGTCGCCGTCGAAGGCGACCGCCGACCGCACGTAGCCGACCAGCTTGGCCGGCAGCGATACCCGCGTCCATGCGCTCCCCACCAGACGCTGCACGGCTGTGAAGCGCGTCCCGGTCCAGACCGACCAGGCGCCCTTTGCGGAGTTGGCGGCGAGCTTGCCCGACACGTCCTGGTTGTAAGGGCCGACGGTGGCGACCACCCGCCAGCCCGACGCCTTGGTGAGCGTCCGCGCGGCCACTGCCCGGGCCTGGATGGCGGCCTGGTTGGCGGTGGACAGCACGGCCACCGGCCGCCCGGCGATCAGGCCGACCGCGGCGGTGGCCAGCAGGGCGGTGGCGAGCACGGCCGGGGCGATCAGGGTTCGTGGAGCGATAGGTCGACGACCACAGTTGAGGGACCGGGTAGTTCGCATATTGCGGCTCCATAACTCCGACGTTAAGCGCCGAAATCGTCGTACCCCTTAGACGGGCATCCGAAGAGTTTGGGTTGCATGAACCGTCGAGCATGACCGCGCGTATATGAGGTGTGACAGATACCGTCGCGCTCCCGCCCGACTGCCCGGCGTACCGGATCATCGAGCTGCCGAGGCTGGCTGATCCGCATGCGCGGGACGCCGGGCGGCGGGACGAGGCAGATCCCGGCCGCGCGCAGCGAACCGCCGCGCTGGTGGCCGCCTACCACGCGGGGATCGCCGGGCCGCTCGGCCCGGTGGCGTTCGGCTGGGTGCGGACGACGGCGAGCGGTCCCGTTCGGGTGATCGCGGCCGGGCACGCGCTGCTCGGCAGCGCCGAGGCCGACGGCGGCGAGGTGCTGCTTTCGCTGCCAGGCGGCGCGCGCGCGACGGTGCTGCCGCCGGGCGAGCTCGACCGGCTGATGCACCAGGTCGGCTGCTGGCGGGCGATCGCGGGGATCAGCGACGGGCTGCTCGTCTCGGCCGCCGGGTCCGCAGACCCAGGCGGGTCCGGCGGGTCCGGAGCGGGAAGGCAATGGCATTCGGCCGCGCTCTCGCTTGACGAGGGGCTGCTCGGGAGCTGGACCGGGCCGTTCGGCTGGCTGGTGACGGCCGAACCGGTCACCCCGGCCGAGCTGCGAGCGCTATCGGAAGAGGTCGGCCTGCGGCAGCGGCTGGCCGAGGGAGATGCTGACCGCTTTCCTGAACGGGCGGCGCAGGCGCGACGGCTCAAGGAGCGCCACGCGGAGCTGCAGCGCGGCGTCTCGGCCGGCTTCTGGCGGATCGCCATCGTGGCCGGCGGCCCGGACGCGGCCAGCGCCGCCCGGGTGGCCGGGCTGTTGTGCGCGGCCTCGGACCTCGGCGGACTGCCGTACGCGCTCTGCCCGGCCCGCAGTGACCCCAGCGGACCCAATGGCCCCGGTCGCCCGGTCGCCTTGACCGAACCTGGTGGTGACGGCGTCCCGTCCTCCCCCTTCTACGGATCGGGCGACCTGCTGGCCGCGATCGCGCGACCACCGGAGGCCGAGGTGCCCGGGGTTCGGCTGGTGCTGCGCCCCGACTTCGACGTCACGCCGGAGCTCACCGCGGACACCGCACCGCACGGAACGCCGGGCATCGAGCTCGGCGATGTGCTGGACCGGAACCTGCGCCCGGCCGGCCCGCTGGTGCTGCCATCGGACTCGCTCAACCGGCACGTGTTCGTCTGCGGCGCGACCGGGGCGGGCAAGTCGCAGACCGTGCGGTCCCTGCTTGAGGCCGCCACCGGGCAGGGCATCCCGTGGCTGGTGGTGGAGCCCGCCAAGGCCGAGTACCGGCTGATGGCCGGCCGCCTACCGGGCGCGGAAGTGATCAGGATCAGGCCGGGCGAGCCGGACGCGATCGCGGCCGGGCTCAACCCGCTCGAGCCCGCAGTCGATCGCAGCGGCGCCAGGTTCCCACTGCAGACGCACGCGGACCTGGTCAGGGCGCTGTTCATCGCGTCGTTCCGCTCCGAGGAGCCGTTTCCGCAGGTGCTCAGCGCCGCGCTCGGCCGGGTCTACGCGGACTCCGGCTGGGACCTCGCGCTGGGCGAGCCAACCATGCGTAAACACAGCCATGGCAAGCACGCCGATGCCACCTATCCGACGCTCACCGCGCTGCAGCGCGCGGCCGAGCAGGTCGTCGCGGAGATCGGCTACTCCCAGCGGGTCACCGACGACGTGCTTGGCTTCATCCGGGTCCGGCTAGCGAGCCTGCGGCACGGCACCACCGGCCGTTTCCTCGAGGGCGGCCACCCGCTTGACTTCGGCGCGCTGCTCGCCACTAACGTCGTGCTCGAGATCGAGGACGTCGGGGACGACGCGGATAAGGCGTTCCTGATGGGCATCGTGCTGATCAGGCTGGCCGAGCACCTGCGGCTCACGCACCGGACGGCCGGCCAGCAAGCGGGGACGGGTCTGCGTCACCTGACTGTGGTTGAGGAGGCGCACCGGCTGCTGCGCCGTGGCGACTCTGAGGGCGCGGCTGGGCACGCGGTGGAGATGTTCGCTGGCCTGCTGGCGGAGATCCGCGCGTACGGCGAGGGGCTGATCATCGCCGAGCAGATCCCCGCCAAGCTGATCGCCGACGCGATCAAGAACACCGCCGTCAAGATCGTGCACCGGCTCCCCGCCGCCGACGATCGCGAGGCGGTCGGGGCCACCATGAACGCCACCCCGTCCCAGTCCCGTTACCTGGCGACCCTGCGCCCTGGACAGGCGGCGGTCTTCTCCGACGGGATGGACTTCCCGATCTTGGTAAAGATAAAAGATGGTATTGAACGAGAGGTTGCTTCGACTTCGCGCACTAGTGATCCTCGCACGGTGGTGGACCCGCGCTCGGCTACCTGCGGTACCGAATGCCGGCTGCGGCCCTGCACGCTGCGGGACATGCGGGCCGCGCAGCGGGCGCTTGACGCCGTCGGCTGGGCGCGGCTCTGGGCCGAGCTGGCTGTGCTTGCGCACCTAACCGGCTGGCCGACTCCGGTGCCCAAGCCCGCCACGCTCTCGGCTTTCACCGCGCTGCCTGCTCGGGTGCGGCAGTGCGCGCTGTCGCACGCAGTGGATGCCGCGGTCGCCGCGCGGGCGGCCGCGGTCGTGGTGACGGGTGGGGTGGCCGGCCCGGCGATCGTCGGGCCGGCGGCGCTCGCCGCCCACGTGCACGCCGCCATCACCGCCTGGACGGAGCGGGGCGAATGGCTCTGCGAGGCTGACGAGAGCGAGTGGTTGCTGACGGGCACGGTGACCGAGGACGCGGTGTTCGGGGTGACCCGCCCGTCGGCCATCGAAGGCTCCGGCGCGCTGCCGGAGCTGCTGGCTGAGTTCATCGACTGCCGGTGGCCGTTGCGCTACCTTCAGCGCGAGTCAGGCGCGGGCTCTTAAGTTCAGCGGCTGCAGGACCCGTGAGCGCACGTCGGCTGACGGCCGGTCCGGTCGGCTGCCCCAGCGGCCGGTGACGCACAGCCAGATCAGCGCCGCGGCGGTGAGCAGCCGGACGCTGGAGGTGATCCAGTCGCCCTCGATGAGCTGTACCTGCTGGAACCAGCTGTACAGCGGCACGTGCGCCGCCTCCATGTAGGTGACGGCGCCGAAGCCGAGCCGGACGAGGACAAGCAGGTCAAGCCGGGAGGCCGGGTAGAGCGCGAGCAGGGCGATGATCATGACGTCGTACCAGGGACGCTGGAACGGCCAGCAGAAGATCCAGGCGAGGCTCAGCGCCAGCGCGGGGGTCACCGCCGGCAGCCCGGGGACGCGATCAGGCAGCCGGAAAAAGGCGATCACCCCGACGCCGATGAAGACGGCCAGCGCCAGCGGGAAGACCCAGCCGGGCACATGGTCCGAGCCGAGCGGTCCGCCGAAGCCGAGCGGCCGGTAGGTCACTTGGTACAGGTTGTCCCAGGTGATCTGCTGCCCGCGCTGGAACAGCACCTTGACCGCGGGCAGCCCGGCAAGCGCGTACGCCGTCACGGTCAGCCAGAGCCAGCCGCCGAGCAGGCAGGCCATCCGGGCGGGTGAGCGCCGCACCGCCCACAGCGCGGCGATAAGAAAGAGCACGAATGGCGACTTGGTGCAGGCCGCCGCCCCGAGCAGGCCGCCCGCCGCCGCGCATCGGACCAGCGTCGGCCGGACGTCATCGGCGGTGCAGCCGAGGGTGGCGAGCCCGGCTAGCCCGAACGCGATCGCGAGCCCGTCGATGTGCCCGCTCGCCACGATCTCCCACAGCAGCAGCGGGTTGACGGACCAGAGCAGATGGGCGCGCAGCCGCATCGCCGGGTTGTCGCGGAGCAGCCGGTCGAGTAGCAGCACCACCGCGCTGAACGCGAGCGCCACGAAGAGCTTGAGCCAGAACGTGATCAGCGCCATCGAGTGTCCGCCGAGCTCGGCCGCGGCCCACTCCTGCGCGGTGGCGATGGGGCCGTAGTCCGACAGCTGGTGCTGCCAGGTGGGCGGGCTGCCGATCGCCAGCTTGTCACCGAGCTTGACCATGGTGGCCGGGGTGTAGACGTACGGGCTGTGCTTGAGCACCACCATGTTGCCGTCGATGGCGTACGACTGCGTGTCAGTGGTGCCGGCCGGCGGCAGGAGCGTGAGGGCGGTGATCGCGATGAACGAGGCCGCGAGCAGCGCTCTGACGGGGAACCTGGCGCCGCGGGAGACCGCAACCAGACCGGCCCCGACCCCGATTGCGGCCACCACCGCCGCGCCCCACATGGTGAACAGCGCGAACGGCTTCGACAGGTGGAGCGATACCCACCAGGGCGGCGCGCCGCCGGGGTCGTGCGCCATCGACGGCACCACGATGGATGGCCCGGCGACGGATATCGCGATCATCACCAGAAGCGAGACCGTGATGCAGGCTGCCGCCGTCCAGACGAGACCCCGGTTCGATCCGATGGCAGGCACGATACGGTTACTCACAGTGTTCACCCCGAAGAAGGATGCAGCCACGCCTTGACCTCAACGGTCGGTGACGTGGCCTTGCTGCGGGCTGGCGTCGGGCCCGGTGTCAGCCGGTGATCTCCTCGTCCAGGGAAGCCTGGACGACTAGCTGGTCGCGCAACGCGCTCGGGTCGTCTGCGTCAACCGTCATGACGCGCCCGGTGCCGAGATCCTCCCGGCGTAGTACCGTGCCCGTCCGGGTGGCCCACCAGCGGTCGGCATTGGACCGCCAGATGTGCCACCCGGGAAACTCGGCCTCCAACTGCGCGATGCGCTCGTCCCACCCAGCCATGCGTTCCTCCCGGAGTGGGACTTCGAACCTCTATTAAAATGAACGTGCATCCGCACAGTGTCAATAGGACACGATGATCAAGCCATCACATGCGGCTCGACCTCACCACCCGCTCGTCGAGGCGTGCCCATTCACTGACGCATCAGTGGTTGTTTTGGTCTTGTTGGCCGATGCGTTGGAGCTGGTCTTGGCGGCCTGGACCACCGGCTCGGGCGTCGTCGGCATAGTGGGCGTCCGGTCGGCCGGCTTGCCCGAGACGCCCGTTGGCGTCTCGCCGAGTTCGCTGTCGGGCGTCTCGGTGTCGAGTTCCACCGCGGCGCGGCGCCGGTACCTGACTAGTGCCGCCGCGGCGCCCGCGGCGGCGAGTACCGCCGCGCCAAGCAGCGACCACGTCAAGGCCGAGGCCATCCGCCGCTTCGCCGGGCTCACCGGGTCGGCCGGGCGGACTTGATTGGCGGTGTTCCGCAGCGCGGAGGACACGGTCGGCGCGACCGTCGTGGTGGCGTAGTCGGCAACGCTTTCCAGCTTGGGCGCGGCCCACCGGCGAGCGCTGTAGACGCCCTGCTGAACCTGCTTGCTCACCCCGGCGGCCGTCGTCTGGGCGCTGCCGCCCGCGTTCTGCGCGACCGCAGTTGACTTCTGCGCGGCGTTCTGCGCCACCGCGGTGGACTTCTGCGCGGCGTTCTGCGCCGCAATCTGGGACTTCTGCGCGGCGTTCTGCGCCGCAATCTGGGCGGCCGCGGCTGCGGCGCGGGCGGCGGTCGCCGCGTTCTGCGCTGCGGCCTTGGCGGCCTTCCTGGCCGCCCGTGCCCGGGCGGACGCGTCGGTCGGATCGAGATTGGCGGTGTCTGTCTTGGTGAAGAACACGATCTTGCCCCCTCGTCTTGCTCTCGGAGAGACAAGGTTCCCCCCGACATCGCCTTCAATCATCGGCGTGCGGGTCGAAGTGACATTGCGGTGAACCCGGTACGGTGAATGGAGACAGGCCGGATCGCCCGGCCTGGAGATGAACCGGAGTCACGCAATGACCGAAACGCTGACCGCGACGCTGACGACGACGCAGGGGACGGTCACTGTCCGGCTGTTCCCTGACCAGGCGCCGAAGACCGTGCGGAACTTTGTCGAACTCGCTGAGGGCGGCCGGGAATGGACCCACCCGAAGACCCGCGCCACCAGCAAGGACAAGCTGTACGACGGCACGATCTTCCACCGGGTGATCGCTGGCTTCATGGTCCAGGGCGGCGACCCGCTCGGCACCGGCACCGGCGGCCCCGGCTACAAGTTCGCCGATGAGATCCACCCCGACCTGCGGTTCGACAAGCCGTACCTGCTCGCGATGGCCAACTCGGGCCCTGGTACCAACGGCTCGCAGTTCTTCATCACCGTCGGCGCGACGCCATGGCTCAACGGCAAGCACACCATCTTCGGTGAGGTCATCGGCGGTGCCGACGTGGTGGACGCGATCAGCCGCGCGCAGACCGTCCCCGGTGACCGGCCGAGCCCGGAAGTGGTGCTGCAGTCCGTCACCATCCAGCGCGGCTAGGCGACGGTAACCCCATGACCACGCCGGACCAATCGAGTCCCAACGAGCAGGCAGCCCCGCCCACCTGTTACCGGCATCCCGGCCGGGAAACGTGGGTCTCCTGCGTCCGCTGTGGTCGTCACGCCTGCCCGGACTGCCTGCGCCAGGCGGCGGTCGGGCAGCAGTGCGTGGACTGCGTGAGCGCCGCGGGCCAGACCACCAGGCGGCCGACGACCGTCTTCGGTGGCCGGCCCGCGCGCACCGCGACCGTCACCTGGACCCTCATCGCCGTGAACATCCTGTTGTTCATCGTCGAACTGGCCAGGCCGAACATCGCCAACGACTGGGGCCTGCTCGGGGACGCGACGTTCAGCGCGAGCGGCCCGCTGCAGGGCATCGCCGCCGGCCAGTGGTACCGGCTGATCACGTCCGCGTTCCTGCCGCCGGCCACCGGCCTCGGCGGCCTCGGGTTCCTGGACATCCTGTTCAACCTGTGGGCGTTGTTCGCGGTCGGCCCGAGCCTGGAGCAGTTGCTCGGCCGAACCCGGTTCCTCGTGGTCTACGTGCTCAGCGCG
>Ga0302325_10035910_pt1 | contig 10112 bp, 9 predicted proteins | sample Palsa_T0_2_FD_201948 | JGI IMG/M metagenome (GOLD analysis project Ga0302325, IMG submission 201948) | Peat permafrost microbial communities from Stordalen Mire near Abisko, Sweden - Palsa_T0_2 | ecosystem: Environmental > Terrestrial > Soil > Palsa > Peat permafrost | place: Sweden: Abisko... | reverse complement strand
TGCTTCCTGGTGGGCGCGCTCGGAATGGCCGCAGTCACCTGGAAAGCCGGGCTTCTGGGAAAGGGATCCACGCGGCCGGCTTCGCCCGGCTCACCAACCGGCGAGTCCGTGCGCGCCGAAGGGGTCAATCCAGGCATGGCAAGTCCAGGAGAGACCACCGGCGCTCAGCCAGCTCCGGTCGATTCGTCCCTTCCGCCGCTCGTGAGCACGCGCGTGCCGAGCGGGATGCCGACCGCAGTCGTCGCGTCGCGGGCGGTGATCGAGACGTCGACGCCGAAACCGGGCATCGGCCAGCCCGTCGACTTCTCGGCCCGCGTACTCGCAGCATCGTCCACGAGCCACGCCAAGATCGACGGCTCGCGCTTTCGAATCTCGGGGCCGGGCATCGGAGCCGGCACGGAAGTACCCGCGGTGGATGACGGGTCGGGGCTCTTTCGCACGACGTTTACGTTCCTGCAGGGTGGTCGCTTCGACGTCACGTTCGTCGCCCGCGTCGATGGAGCATCCGTCCGCGCGGCCCGAACCATCGTCGTCGATTCGCCTCCCAGCTTGCCCCCCGTGCAAGCCACGGGAAGTGTTGCGACTCCCGCCCCGCCCAGTTCCGCGAAGTGGCTGTGAGCCGCGGGCGTGCCTTTTCGAGCTGCGGCGTCCTGCGAAGGGATTACGCTCCGGGCGCGATGCTTCGATGGCCAGCATGGGTCTCTGTTTCGCCCGCCTGCGCCATCGTCTTTCTGACCACGCCAACGGCCCTCGCGCAAGACGCTCCCGTGGAGCACCTGTCGCTCGTGGATCGCCCCCACACCGTTGCGGAGCTCGAGGGAGGCATCCTCGCGCTACCGAGCGCGCCCATCTCGGCGGCCAACCGCGGCGGCAACACTCCGCTCGGGACTGTCGGCAACGGCGACGCCACCGTGCTGACCGGCGTTCATCTCCTCTACCGCGCGAGCGGCGACTGGGCGATCGGCGCCGGCGCGATGTTCGCTCCGAGGCCGACGAGCGATCAGGATTACGTAGGGTCGCAGGCAGGCCTGTCCCGAACGCACGCGCGAAGCTACCTCTTCCTCGGCGGAGAGGCCCGATACTTCCCGCTGCGTTCGCGCTGGTTCGAGGGGTGGGTCGGGTTGACGACGGGCGCGCTCATCATCGCCGACCGCTTCACCACGAATGCGGGGCCGGAGCCCGCACCCATTCTCGGCACGCAAACGACGACGGTGAGCACCGAAGGGTTCGCCATCGGCGTTCAGGTCGGAGCCAATTACCTCATCACGGACCAGTGGGTCGTGGGGATCGCGCTGCGCGCCGAGCGATGGATCTTGCCCGCGCAAAAGCCCTTCAGTCAGGAGACCTCGTGCGATCCCATCGGCGATTGCCCGACCTTGACTGGCAGCGTCGCGGCGTTCGAGCTCGGGTTGACGGTGGGCTATCGAATCGCGCTGTGAGCCAGGAGAACGGCGAGACGCTCGAGAAGCAGGCCGAGGACGGCCAGGATCGCAAGGGCACGCAGTGGCGCCAGCAGGGCCACGATCTGCGCGGGGGACGCGGCCCGCGCGATGAGGGCCGCAGCAAGCTCGACAATCACGGAGGCACCGAGAAGGGGCGCTGCGACGGCGACGGCCAGGGTGATGCCTCCGAGCAGATCGTCGGCCGCCGCGAGCAAGGGGTGCCCACCCACGGGATGGGTCGCCAGGGCGGATGCGAGGCGGGCAGGGCCGCCGGTGGCCAGGAAGATCGCGCAGGCGAGCAGCGACAGCAGCACTCCGAGGGGCGTGGCTCGGCCCTCGACGGTCGGAGCTCCCGGCGTGTCTTGTGAGCCGCGAAGAGCATCCGCAACTCCTCCCGCCATCGTGGCCGCCCAGAGCGGCACCGCAGCGGCGATGGCGAGCGGCAATCCGCGCGCAACCTCGACGAGCGCGAGGACAATCCAGGGTTCGGCCTTATTCGACACCACCGGACGGAGAGCTGGAAAGATGCTCGCCGCGAGTGCGAGACCCATGAGGGCCCGCGCTGGCGCCGGCACCGCGCGAAGGCCAAAGGCGGGAACCAGCGTGACAGCGGGCATCGCGCGGGCCCAGGCCAGACCGAGCGCGGCCAGATTGACCTCCGAGCTTTCAAACGCCTCGGCCAGGGCGCCCAGGAGCGAGGGCATGGCGAACTCGAGACGAGCGGCGGTGCGCCCTTAGGTCCCCGCGTGACCGAGTTTCTTTTTGCCGTCCTTGAAGAGCACCTCGATGCGCGCCCCCTCGACCCCCATCACGAGCCCCTTGCCGAACTTGGGGTGCGAAATGAGGGTTCCCTTCGCGTAGCGGGAGGTGAGCGCGAAGGCGACGAAAGCCTCGTCAGGCTTCGAATCGACTTCGGCCCAGGTCGGATCCGGCTCTGCGGGCTTGGCCCAAACGGGGGAGTCGTCCTCGTTGGACCGGCGGTCGGAACCCGAATTTCGTTGTTTGCTGCGCTTCATCGACATGTGCATCCGCCGTTTAGCGCAGATCGGCGCTGGGGGGGAGGCGCGAAGGTGAGTCTCCGCCGACCAGCCCCTGCTAGAATCCGCCGCCGCTCATGCTCGCCACCGCCGCGCGCGTGTACCGCGAGACGCGCAAGAAGCACGACCAGCTGTTCAACACCTTCGCCATGCGCCCTGTCGCCGCGGCGGTCGTTGCGGTGCTGGCCCCGACTCCGGTCACCCCCAACCAGCTGACGCTGCTGAACCTCTTCGTCTTCGTCGGAGGCGCGTCGATGCTCGTCGCGATGCCTTCGTGGGGCGGTGGACTGGCCGCGATGGCCGTGATCGAGCTCAGCTACTGCTTCGACTGCGCGGACGGCATGCTCGCCCGCTTCAAAGGTCTCGCGTCGAAGGCGGGTCATCTGTTCGACTTCTTCACCGACGAGCTGAAAGCCATTCTCCTGGTCGGCTCTCTTGCCATGCGCGCCTGGCGAACAGGTGGAATGGGGGTCGACGCACACGCGTGGGCCGCTGGCGACCAGCGCTTCCTCATTGCGGGGCTCGCAGGCGTCACGGTCGTCGCATCGGCCATTTCGCTCACGAATTTCGTGCGCAGGCCCGAGCTTTCGGGACAGGAAACGACCGTGGAGGCGTTCTACGAGACGGCGAAGAGCCAGACGCCAGTGTCACCCCTAGCGCGTCTGGGTTCGCTCGCTGCGACGTTCCTGCGCTTCCTGAACCACTACCCGAGCCACATCTGGCTCTGGGCCATCGCCGGGCGGCTCGACGCCTACCTCTGGCTCTACATCGGGCTCAACGCGCTGTACCTCGCGCGCGGGTGGGTGGGACTCGTCGTGCGCTTCGGCCGGCCGTGATGGCCGGCGCCCGTACGCGGGCCGTCGGGGCCGTCCCGCTGGCCTTGGGGCTGCTCTCCTGTTCGCGCGCGACCGGCGTGATGCCTTCGGATACCGGTACCGCTCCTCCGCTCGATGCCCCCGAGCGAAGGGCCGAAGAGTCGTCCCCGCCGGCGGAGATTCCTTCGCCGGTCGACACGGGTCAGGATGCCGTCCCGCCGCCAGCAGCGGGCGAAGCGCGACGCGCGACGATCGCACGACTGGAGGCAGACCCCTTGCTCCGGGCGCAGCTCGGCATCCTCCGCGACCACTTCGGTGCCGACGCAAAGGGCCCCTACGAAGAACAGCGTGTCGACCTCGCCGGCGGCCGCACCGCTGTGATGGTCTCGCGAACGGAGGAGCGCGAGCCTGTCGTCCTGGTCATCGACCGGGAGCAGCTCCTTTGGTCGAAGCTTCGTCCGACGGCCGGCATTCTCCCACCCGTGCGGCATCTGGCTCTTTCTCCGCGCCCGGACGGAGGCGTCGTCGTGTTCGGATGGGTCGAGGCACTGCACACGGTGGCGGCCCGGATGTGGGCCGAAGACAGCAATCCCTTCGGCGACTTCGAGCTCTTCGAGGCGGACGGATGCGATGCGCTGTCGGCAGCCTATGCCCCCGGCCAGGGGTGGGTCGTCGCATGCGCCGCGCGCACGGGGACCCGTGTCCAGCGGATGAGGGACGACGGCGTCCTCGCGTGGGGAAGGCAGGGCGTGCCGCTGGGGGCCTCGAGCCCGGAGCCCGTGACGATCGTATGGGACACCCGTTCCACGCTGATGCTCCTTCAGCGCGAGGCGGCGCCGGGGACCGGACGCTTCCTCGCCTTCCGCTACGACACGAATGCGCACGACCTCTGGGAGGCGCCGGTCGACCTCAAGTTGACGTCACGGACGACACCCGTGGGCGAGCGCATCGAAGCCGTCAACGTCCGCGACGGCCTTGTGCGTGTGCAGGCCGCACGGCGCATTCCGGGTACCGGTCCGTTCGCCGTCGAGGTCGACTCGAGCGGCAAGGTGCGACCCGCGTCGCCGTGACGGTTCACCAGAACCAGCGCGGCGAATTGGCACGATCCGACGCTGCGCAGACAGTGGGACTGTAAATAATAAAGTCGTTAAATCGTTCCCGAAGCCGCACGAGGCCTGGCGACGAAACGCCAATGAAAACGAGGTGGGTCCATCCACAGACTCACGATGACAAGCCAACCCCGACAGCAACGTGCCGGCCGCTTCGTTGTAGGGATGCTGGCCCTTGGAGCCACCGTCGCAATGGCCCTCTGCCGAGGACCCATCGCGCGAGCTCAAGAGTCGCCTCCCACGGCCTCGGTCGTCGCCCTGGCGGCAAGCGCGGCGGCGCCAGACCTGGCGACGCGCGTGGCGGATCTCGAGGCCTACGTGACCAACGGCACTCCAAAGGCCCTGGTGTCACCCGGGCCCGGGCACAACGCGTGGATGATGACGTCGGCGGCGCTGGTCCTGTTCATGACGCTGCCTGGGCTCACGCTCTATTACGGCGGTCTGGTGCGTCGAAAGAACGTGCTCTCGGTCATGGCGCAGTGTCTGGGCTGCGCCGGGTTCGTCACAATTCTCTGGTGGGCCTTCGGTTACAGTCTCACGTTCGCGCGCGGCTCGCCCGTGCTCGGAGGGCTGAGGTTCGCGTTCCTCAACGGCGTCGGGGCGATGCCCAACGCGGATTACTCCGCCTGGGTCTCGCACAGCGTCTTCGCGATGTATCAGCTCATGTTCGCCATCATCACGCCGGCGCTCATCGTCGGCGCCATCGCCGAGCGCATGAAGTACTCGGCCATCATGTTGTTTCTGCTCGGCTGGATGCTCATCGTCTATTTCCCGCTAGGGCACATGGTCTGGGGCGCGGACGGCATGATGAACGGCGTGTGGAACGCGAAGGCCTCGATCAAGGCCATCGACTTCGCCGGTGGCACCGTTGTTCACATGTCTTCTGGTTGGTCGGCCCTGGTGCTTTGCCTGATACTCGGGAAGCGTGCGGGCTTCGGAGAAAAGGCCTTTTATCCGCACAGCCTCGTGCTCACCGTGATCGGAACGGGGATGCTGTGGGTGGGCTGGTACGGGTTCAACGCCGGCAGCGCCCTGGCCGCCGACGGCATCGCCGCGGGCGCCTTCATGGCCACCACGCTTGCCGCAGCCGTCGCCGCGATCGTCTGGCCCGGCATCGAATGGATCTCGCGCGGCAAGCCCACTGTCCTGGGCTTCTGCTCCGGCGCCGTCGCGGGCCTCGTGGTCATCACGCCGGCGTCTGGCTTCGTGACGGCCAACGGCGCCGTCCTCATCGGCGTGCTCGCGGGAGTCGTCCCCTACCTGTCGACCATCAAGCTCAAGGGGATACTGGGTTACGACGACGCCCTCGATACCTTCGGAGTCCACGGCGTCGGCGGCACCCTCGGTGCTCTCGTCACGGGCTTCGTCGCCACTCCCGACGCCAATCCGAACTTGAACACGAACCTGGCGGGGATCGTTGGCAAGACGCTCTGGCTGGAACAGCTCAAGGCCATGGGCGCGACGATGGCCCTCGCCATCGTTGCAACCGCGCTCCTTGCAACAGCGATCAAGGCCACCATCGGGCTAAGGCCCGACGAGGAGAACGAGGAAGACGGACTCGACCAGCTGGATCACGGCGAAGCCGGCTATCACTTCGACGAAGAGTTCGGCCTGGCGACGGCTCATGCCGGCGCCGAGGGGGTGCACCGGGCCGCAGAAGCGCGGCGAGCGTCGCCGTGACACCCCTTGCACCCTTGCACGGCTGACGCCGAGGTGACAACGATTGGCCGGATGAAGACGCAGACGTTGGCGGGCGTTCTCGGGTCGTGGTGGGCGTTGCCCCTGCTCGCGAGCGCCATGATGTGCGAGGCGGCGGCGTGCGGCAGTGCATCCAAGAATGGCGGCCCGTCGGACATCGGCGAGTCCAGCGGGGCCTCCGGCGGGGGCTCCGACGCAGGCAACTCGAGCAGCGGCGCCGAGGACGGCGGCTCTCCGGCGACCAGCTCGGGGTCGAGCTCGGGGTCCGGTTCGGGCTCGAGCTCGGGGGCCATTGGCAACGCCGACGCGAGCAGCAGCGGCGGACCACACACCGACAGCGGAGCATCGGACGCCACCGGGACCGGCGTCGTCGCCGATACGGGAAGCGCCGACGCCGGGCGCATGCAGTCGGTCTATATGACCTTCTACGGCTGGCCCGACAACAGCCCGCCGGGCAACGCTATCGCCTACCCGATGAACGGCGGTTTTCCGACCCTTCACGACGGCGCCGGCGGCACCGGGACCTTCGCCGATCCGATCACGTTCGCGACCGACAAGGCGGAGTTCCCCGTGGGGACTCTCCTCTACGCGCCGGTCATCGAAAAATACCTCATCATGGAAGACGACTGCACGGAATGCGACTCGGACTGGTCGGGTTCGATGAAGTGGCACATCGACGTGTGGATGAACAGCGATGCCGCGGCAAACTCGAACGCCGTCGAGGCGTGCGAAGACCAGTGGACGCAGAACGCGACGACCGTCGAGGTAGGCCCTCCGGCCGGCCGCCTGGTCACCACGCCGCCGCTCTTCGACACGACGAACAACACCTGCCGCACGTCGCCCTGAGGACCTGTCGCCGCAACCGCCTTTGCATCATGGCTCGCCTCGAAGCACCTCTAGAAAGCCGTCGCCATAACTCTCCACGCGTGCCGGGCCCATGCCGAACACATCGAGCAGCTCCGCGTGCGACCGCGGGGCGCGCGTCGCCATCTCGATCAACGTGCGATCGAGGGCCACGACGTACGCGGGAACGCCTCTCGACCGGGCGATCTGCGCGCGGTGCGACCGCAGCCGTTCGAATCGATCCCGTGAGGTGGAATCGAGCGAGTCGAGCGCGGCGGCGGGCGCCCTGGAGGCAGGCGCCGGACGGGCTCCTCCACGCGGCGCCGTACGCTGTCTGGGGGTCGCGAACCGCACGGGACCCTTCGAGCGCATCACGTCTGCGCCCGCCTGCGTCAGCAGCGGTACGGGGTGATCGGTGGGCGTGAGATCAATCCATCCCGCGGCCAAAAGCCCGCGGAGAAGGTCGAGCACCCAGCCCTGGGGCTTGCCCTTGAGCAGGCCAAACGTGGATAACTCGGTGAAACCGAACCGCCGCGAACGCTCGTCATCCACTCCACCGAGCATGTCCGCCACCGCGACCAGACCCGCCCGCTGTCGCGCCCGGGCGACCGCCGAGAGAGCGATACGCACGACCCTCGCCGTCTCTTCGCTCTCGGTCGCCGTCGCAGGAGCCGCGTCGTCGAGTGCGGCGCAGATGTCGCAGTGGCCGCAGCCGCCGAGGAGCTCTCGCTCGTCGCCGAAGTAGCGGAGGATGAAGTCGTGCCGGCAAGTGCGGGCATCGAGGTAAGCGAGAAGCTCGCGGAAGAGCGCCCAAGCCCGGGCGGCGAGCTCCGGAGGGGCTTGCGATCCGTCCGTCCCCGTCGTCACGAGACGGCGGCGCAGTCCGATGTCCGCGCCCGAGCACAGAAGCAGCCCCGTCGCCTCCGCCCCGTCTCGCCCGGCACGCCCCACTTCTTGGTAGTACGCCTCGATCGACGAAGGCGGCTGCACATGCAAGACGGCGCGGATGTCGTTGCGGTCGATGCCCATGCCGAACGCGTTGGTCGCGACGACAAGGTCAAGCGACCGATTGGCGAATCGACTGGCGACCCGCGAGCGCTCGTCGGCCGGCATCCCGGCGTGATACGCGGCCGCGTTCCAGCCCGCGCGCGACAAGAGCTCGGCCCACTGTTCCGTCTTTCTCCGTGTGGCCGAATAGACGATCGCCCCGCCCCGCGGTGATCGTGCTTCTCCGACGGCCGAGGAGAGAGCCGCGAGAGCCTCGGCGCGCGCCTCCCGAGGGCCTTCGACGCTTCGCGCGGAGAGGTGCAGGTTCGGCCGCGCGAACCCACGGAGGACTTCGTGGCAACCATCGCCGAGCCGCAGCTGTTCGCGGATCTCGCGCCGGACCGTCGGGGTTGCCGTCGCGGTGCACGCGAGAACGCGCGGTGGCCGCAGGCGCTCGAGCAAGGCCCCGATGCGCAGGTAGTCAGGGCGGAAGTCGTGACCCCACTGCGCGATGCAGTGCGCCTCGTCGACGGCCACAAGCTGCACGTTGCATGCGACGAGGGTCCGCACGAAGGCGTCGGACGCGAGCCTCTCGGGGGCGGCGTAGACGATCTTGTACTCCCCGCGCAGCATGTTCGTCTCGCGACGGCGTCGCTGGTCGGGGTCCAATGTCGACGCCAGGAACGTCGCGGGAACGCCCCGCGCGTCGAGGGCCCGCACCTGGTCTTCCATGAGCGCGACCAGCGGCGAGAGGACGAGCGTCATCCCTTCGAGCACAGCCGCCGGCACCTGGTACGTCAGGGACTTTCCGCCGCCCGTCGGGGCCACGACGAGCACTCGCCCCCCCGGACAAAGCAGCGCGTCGATCGCCTCTCTCTGCCACGGGTGGAAGCGTTCGAGACCGAACCGGTCGCGCAGGACGGCGTCGAGCAAGGCGGGCGATAGGGGATCCATCACGGACGGACAGGCAAGGGGCGCCGGCCGCTTTCGAAACCTTATCGGACCGGCCCGGTCGGTGGTTGCGCGGAAGCACCTTGACATCAGGCCATGTGACACTAAATACTGTCTTCATGGACACCGTCATGGACACCGCGCCGCGGCGCCCCATCCAGTGGCGACTCGCGGTCAAGGCGCTCGTGGGCCTCGGAAACGACACCACGCGTACCGATCACGTCTTCACGATCATCTCCGCGCTCTCGGGCAACACCCTCGAGCGCACCTACCAGGCCTTCAAGAGGACGGCGTACGGGCAGAAGCTCCTCCGGGACCGGCCGAACCTCATGGATGTGCTCTCCAATACGGAGTGGCTACGGACCCTCCCCGAAGGCAGTCTCGGGCGCGCGTACCTGAAGTTCATGACCGAGGGGAAGCTCTCCGCCGGGGGCCTCGTCGACGCACAGGATGCCGGCATCGACCCGAACAGGGACGTCGACCTCGACCCTGCCCGCCGCTACGTCGCCGATCGCCTGCGCGACATGCACGACCTCTGGCACGTGCTCACGGACTATGGCTCCGACGACACGGGCGAGATCGCGAACCTCTGGTTCTCGGTCGGCCAGTTCGGCAATCCCGGGATGGCGTTCATTGCCCTCTTTGGAATGATCGACGGAATGGCGCACGGAAAGCTGGGCTGGGCGCGTTACTGCGTTCGGGCGTACCTGCGCGGGTCGAAGGCGACACCGCTCATCTCGGAGCCCGTCGAGGAGATGCTTTCGCTACCGATCGACGAGGCACGCCGTCGGCTGAAGATCCGGCCGACCGAGAAAGTGCATCCCGAGGGGCTCCGTCGAGGCTACCGCCGCGAAGGACAGCTCGGCGCGCTGGCGGCGTAGACTCAAAGGGCGCAGACGCCGGCGAGGCACCTCGTGCCTGCCTTGGTGCACTGCGTGTCGGTGTCGCACTGCACGCAGCGGCCGGCGATGCCCCCGCCGCCACCGAGCGCGGGGCCGGTGCTGCAGTAGGGAGTGGCGGTGCCGGCGCAGTTCGCGTCGGCCGTGCACTGGACGCACGACGACGTGGCGGCGTCGCAGTGAGGCGTCGTCGCCGCGCACTGGCTGTCGGTCGTGCAGCCTGCCCGGCACGTGAAGGTCTCGGGGTCGCACACCGGCGCGGTGGTGCCGCAGTCCGTGTTGGAGATGCACTCGACGCAGGTGCCGTTCGACGCGAGACAGCGAGGCTCTG
>Ga0302325_10035909_pt1 | contig 10112 bp, 14 predicted proteins | sample Palsa_T0_2_FD_201948 | JGI IMG/M metagenome (GOLD analysis project Ga0302325, IMG submission 201948) | Peat permafrost microbial communities from Stordalen Mire near Abisko, Sweden - Palsa_T0_2 | ecosystem: Environmental > Terrestrial > Soil > Palsa > Peat permafrost | place: Sweden: Abisko... | reverse complement strand
AGCTGAACTTCTATCTCGCCGTCGTCGATGACCTCGTCCGCCACAAAGACGACGCGCCGACCATCGGCCTGATCCTTTGCAAGGACAAAAACCACGTCGTTGCCGAATATGCTCTCCGAGGCACCACCGCCCCGATGGGCGTTTCCGCCTATCAGATCATGGAAGCCATCAAGGGCAGCCTGCCCACGGTCGAGGAGATCGAACAGGAACTCAGTGAGGCCCCCGACCATGAATGACCTGTCGAACACTTCCCTGCTTCCCGTCCCCGCCGCACCACAAAAGGGGGGTCTTCTAATACCTGCCGCCCTGGCAAACGCCCCAGAACGGGCGCTCAACGCCTTCATTGAGTTCTTTGCCGCCACCATCCCCAACGCCAACACGCGGGAAAGCTATCGCCGCGACGTTGGCCGGTTCTTCACCTGGTGCGAGCACCGCGGCTTCGATCCCATGACGGTCACCCCGATTCACCTTTCCGGCTACCGCGAGGATCTCCGGAGGGACCTGGCGCCGCCGAGCGTCAAACGGCACTTCTCTTCCCTTCGCACTCTCTATGCCTGGTGGGTCGAGAAAGGCGTACTCGAGAGAAACCCTGTGCGCGAGGTCAAGACCGAGAAGTGCTCACGCACCGAGGGTAAGACGCCGGCGATCGATGCCGATGACATGCACCGGCTCTTTGCAAGTTTCAACACGGAGAGCCTGGTCGGCCTCCGTGACCGGGCGCTCATCGGAGTCATGGCCTACACCTTCGCCCGCGTCGAGGCCGTCGTCTCGCTTCGCGTGAAAGACTACGCGCCGCTTGGGCGTCGCTCCGTGCTTCACCTCTCAGAAAAAGGCGGCAAAGAGCGCGAGCTTCCCGTACAGCACAAGCTGGAGCAATATCTCGACGCCTACATCGAGGCGGCCAGGATCGGCGATCAAAAGAACGAGCCGCTCTTTCGTTCTGCAGCAGGCAAGACGCGCAAACTCACCGCCAGGCCAATGGCGAGAGAGGATGCCTACCACATGGTGCGCCGCCGTCTCAAAGACGCCGGCATCGAGGGCGACTTCAGTTGTCACTCGTTCCGCGCGACCGGCATCACTACTTTTTTGGAGAACGGCGGCAGCTTAGAGACCGCCCAGTGGATCGCGGGCCACGCCGACAGTCGCACGACCAAGCTCTACGACAAGCGGAATCAGCGGGCGACTCTTGAAGACTTGGAAAGGGTGAGGTATTGACTGAGAGCAAACAGATGATCCCGATCATGAACGAGACCGCTAAGACTTACTTTCTTTTCGGGAGCCACTAATTGAAACGTCCTGAGCTTCAAGTCAATCTGTTCGAAGTGCCTCTCCCAGACAAGCCCTTCGCCCTTCAACTCCGGGTGCTGGCTAAAGACGAGACTCTACAGCCTTTCGAACGATTGCTTCCGGACAGCGCTACCGGCGAACGACGTGCCGTCTTAGTCACAGCTTCGTTGGACAAGTCAAGTTACCGTGAGGAATTCGTTGCCGCCAAGGACTTGCCCCCTTTTCTGATCGAATGTTTATTGGAGCATGGGCTCCGGGCGGCTCTCGTTCGAGCCGGAAAGGACATCGAAACCGCTCTTACGTCCTTTGTCGCGTTCGATCCCAAGGACACCGTCGCCACGAGCGAAAAGTTTCTAGAACTCCGCAAGGGAGTGGAGTTCAGAAGCGACCACGTCTCTTTTGACCGACGGCATACCTTCGGTTTCTTCGCATCCCTCAAGGTTCGCCTGCGTTTCACGATAGATTTGCTCGACAGCAAGCTGGTCGATGCTGCGATCGGCAAGGAAGTTCACACCAACAGTGCGGCGTCTCATCGCCGGATGATCCTTCAATCTGTAGACAGCAAATCGAAGACGGCTCGCTTATACGACGACCAGGAAGATGCAACTCATGAGGTCGCTTTTTCTCAGGTCACCGTGCCCGCAAACCGACCGATCCTTGCCCATTATTGTCAGTCGATTGGGAAGCCTCAGCTTGCTCAGCAACTCATTCACCAATCCCAGGAAGCCAGCTTCAGGCTGACGAGAAGCGGCAACAAGAATCGAGGCTGGCTGAAAAGCGAGCTTGAATTCGTTCGGGCGTGGTTGTTGCATGCTTCATCCGGTGGCCGCCTGGTTTTTCCAATTCCTAATACAGCGCAAGACGTGTACCTGTCGGCCACTCCGGCGACCGCGAGGTTCATCGAGCAATGAACCTGAACTATTTACAGCTCCAGCGACCGCAGTATCTCTTTGCGAAGGGGTACCGCTCGGCAGGCGCGTTTCAAGGCTTGCGCTCAGCGGGACCCTACTCTTATGGCGATTGCCCTGTGGAGCCCTCAGTTCTCTTCGTCTATCCGAAAGAGCTCAAGCAAGAGGCGAGAAAACTGTATCTCTCGCTCAGAGATGGAATCGGCCCATTCAAAGGAACGAATGCGCTTCTCCGGTTTCAGCTCCCTGCCCAGCGGGTGAAGCTTCTTGATAATTTCTCGCTCCCAACGACGGGCCACCATGACGCAGCGAAGGCATACGCTAAGGCCATTGCCGAGTGGCTTGCCTCGACCGATGAACGCCCGGACATCGCGTTAATCCTCCACCCGAAGACTGACCGCGATAATGACGAGAATCCGTATCTCACAAGCAAATTCCCTCTGCTAAAAGCAGGAATTCCCAGCCAGATCGTTACCACGGAGCTTTTGGCCAAGAACGAACTCTTTCAGTGGTCAGCCGCCACGATCGCGCTTGCCATGTTCGCGAAAATGGGAGGCGAACCTTGGGCTATCGCCAGCCAACTCAGCGAAGACACCATCATCGTTGGCATCAACAGAGCAACCGTCCTCTCACGAGAAGTTGGTAAGCCAGCTCGCTACTTCGGCTTTGCAAGCACGTTCAGCCACAACGGCATTTATCTCGGAACGAAGCTCTTCAAGCCAGCAGATACAAGGCCCGCTTACTTGCAGGGCCTACGCCTTGCTCTAAGGGAAACCTTAGCGAGTTGGAGAGACCAGGCGGGCGGAAGTCCGGCCAATCTGGTCATCCACGTTCGAAAGGAAATCAGCCGAGAGGAAACGGACATCATCCACGAAGTTCTTTCCGAGGCAGATGCGAGCGAGGTCCGCTCATTTGCAATTCTTAAGCTCACGGAGTCGGAGCACGCGCTCATCGCAGATCCAACGCAACGCGATGCGCAGCTTCCCCCGCCTGGCGTCTTGGTGCGCTTGGCCGGTCATCGCGGCATCCTCCAAGTCACCGGAGTCGATGAACAAGAGCGAGCGCAAGGGAGAATCGTTACTCATCCCCTGCAAGTCAGATTGCTTCGCAATTCGGAAGGAGCCCCCCGGTTCGTCGAGCTTTCCACTCATGTGTTGGCAATGGCCGCGATGAATTGGCGAGCTCTGAACGCGGAGGCTTCGCCGGTTTCGACCAAATACCCGCAGCTTGTAGCAAACCTCTTAGGCCGATTCACGGAGGCCGGTTTCAATGTGGAGGAGCTCTCCGGGTTGCCCGTCATGCAGAGGCCATGGTTTCTATGAGCAGCCCCCGAAACGGCGACCAATCCGACAGAATCCCCTTGGTCGTGCTTCTCGGTGCGGGAGCGAGCAAGAATGCAGGCTTGCCTCTCGCCACAGAGCTAACCTTGCACCTACAGTCCGAACTCGATAACCGAGGCGACAGGCGGTTGCTAGAAGCCTTAGGATTGATCCTCGGAGCGTTGGCCTTTCGGAACGGAATTCGTGGTGTTTCCACGAGCGTCACCCACGATATCGAGGCAGTGCTGCGTGTCGCGCAGCAACTATCCAAGCGCAATGACCAACCGTTATCTACGTTCGTCGGGAGCTGGCACCCTGCCCTTGAGCAACTTGCCCCGAACGGTGAAGGTGTCGTGTTCGAGAGCCTTGTATCAACGGCCTACGAGGTTCTAAAAGATCGACTCCAAACGCCGGATAAGCCCACGAAGTTTAAGTATCTCGCGGATGTCTGGGATCTTACGCGAGCCTTTGACTCTGACGAACCTCCACCCGTATTTAGCTTGAACTATGACCTGCTGGTTGAGGAGGCCCTCAAGCACAAGGGCAAGGAGTTTACGACCGGATTTCTCAATGGGCTATGGACGCCTAGTCAATTCAAAGTCGATGGCACACTCAAGCTCTATAAGCTACACGGCTCCATCGGTTGGGTTCGAGACAGGCTCACATCACTTCTCTACGATCGTGAAGCAGCGCTGAACCGAGATGATGTGTCCTTCGAGAGCCCGGATACTCCGGACGAGCTGATTTTCGGAACAGACAACAAGCTTAAGGCCGTCAATCCTTTCCTTTGGATGTTTTATGCTTTCGACGACGCCGTTTCACGCGCCGACTTTATCGTGACCATCGGCTACGGATTCGGAGACGAGCACGTTAACCAGATCATCAGCCAAGGTCTCGCCAGGGACGAGGCAAAGAGGCTCTTGGTTGTTGGTCCCGGACTCAACATGGACAAGTTAGATATTGCCCCAGGAATGTCTACAATGCCCACCCGGACGCACTTCATCGAACACGATGCCAAGAAGGCGTTGACGGACGAAGAAAGCATTCGCAGCACACTCACCGACCTAAGAACACAGGCATCGACAGAAGACCCGTTCCTTGAAGAATCTTCGGTACAAGAGGAATCCCTGTCGGGGGACACGCCAATCCAGTAGCTCTTCTTTCCCTTCCCTATCGCCGTCGCCGCTGTTCCGCTTGGCGGATCACGTCGCCCGCGAGGAACAGCCCGTCCTTCTGCCGGACGCCCGAGAGCGGAGCCCGCTCCGGGTGGAGCTTGTTATAGGCGTAGTCGAGATCGAAATAGGTCGTGTGGACCGAAACGTACGGAGCCGGCCGCGGCTTTGCCGCTTCCGCGCGGGCAGCCCGTCTTTGCTGGATCTTCGGCCATAGGAGCTGCATCCAAAGCGTCAGCAGCGCCAAGCCAGCGACCACGACACCACCGACCGTCCAAAGAAGTGTTGACCAGGCTATGTGATCCGAAAAACTCATGATGCTTGCTCCGGCCCGTTACAGCTTCCCTTTTCGCGCCAGCCGATTGATGTCTTTGATATCGACTACTCCGGTCCGCTTGCGAAGATCGGCGAGTGTCTTTTCCGGGTTCACCCCGTAGTTGATGCCGTATTCCGCTTCCAGCGTCCGGACTTTTGTGTCCCCTCGCTTTTGTCTCAGCTCGCCATCCTCATCGCGATGGCGACCGCCTTGCATGTTCGATTGATTGCCCATCTTGCTTAACATTATAGACGCTTGTCGGGGCATTTTCAGCGTCTTGCGCTTCGCTCGCCACCGCTTCCCTGCCCCGCGCGGGCTAGACCTTCTCAGCAATGGTCTGACGGATCGTGTCCGTCATGAGCCGCATCGCGACGGACTCGATAGGCCATCGCGGCTTGCTCCGCAGAACGGCGGCTGGCATGTAGCCGAGGCGCTCGACGTGGCTTTGAAAATTCGCGGTGTAACCAGTGACCAGGCGAGCCACTTCCACGGCGATGGGGTTTGCCGGGTCTGGATCTTCGAGCGCCGCTAGTACGGCCTCTTCGCTGAGAGGCTGAAACTCGGGTTTTGGTTCGACAGTCTTCATAGCCCCAACCGATACCGAACCAGATGCGGCCTGTAAAGCGGAAAACGCCCCTTCCGCTTCACTTCCTTTTGTTGGCCAGCCAAGACATAGTTTCGCTATGCGCCTGCCTGCAAGTGCTCTTCTGAGTAGCGTCCATTGCGAGACGCATCGCTATGCCTTCAATCGGCCAACGCGGTTTGAGGTGTTCTAGGTCGGTCGGCAAATACCCGAATCGGTCGAAGTGCTTTTGATAATTCGCCGTATGCCTCCTAAACAGTCGGCCCACCTCCACCGCGATCCGGCTCTTTGGGTCAGCGAGGGCCTCCAGTACGGCGTCCTTGCCGAGAGATTGAAACTCCGGTTTTGGTGTAACTGCACATCTGAAAGTGCGCTCTTGAATTGCGGCCCGTGCGAGCCGCCTTGCTATCGCTTCGATCGGCCAACTCGGTTCGAAGTGCAGGAGTTCCGCTCGCATGTATCCGGCCTCAGCGACGTAACGCCAAAAACTCGCCGTATAGCTTTTAACCAGTCGGGCCACTTCAACCGAGATCTGGCTCGCAGGGTCAGCTAGAGCCGCCCGTACAGCGTCCTTGTTGAGTGATTGAAACTCGCGCTTTGGTTCGACTTCGCTCATAGCTTCAAGCGATACCGAAGCAAGCGCAGGCTGTAAAGCTGGAAACGCGGCCCGGACATAACCTATTTCTAGCCCGGTGCCAGGAACGTAGCCCCTATACGTCCGATCAGGAACACGATCCCCCTTTATCGATGCACCATGGCGCGGGCCGCTAGGCCAACAAGGGGTGTCCCCACCTTCAGTCCTGCGTCCCTACAGGCAAAGAGCGCACGCGCTTTCCCCTCCCCTGTGATTGTCCGTCGCTCGATGCCCGCGCCTTTCATGGGACATCAAGGGCAATCGTGCCCCTGAAAACGAAAGGAAACACGACCATGACCAACGCAACCAAGAAAGCCCAACTGACCACGAGCAAGCCAGTCAACAAGCTTCATATCGGCCTTATGTATGCCACGGTTTGGCAGCGCATCACAGCCGAAGGCACCTTCTACTCGGTCAGCTTCGAGCGTCGCTATCGCGACAGCGAAGGCAATTGGAAGTCCACTCACAGCTACAACGCCGAAGACCTGCTCGCCCTGGCCAAGCTCGCCGACAGGGCTCACACGGAGATCTCAAATTTCCGCGCCGCCGGCAGCCGATAAGTGTTCCCGTTGCGGGAGTTAACCCTCCCGCAACGGTTTTTCAACCTTTTTCCTTTACTCTAGGTGGGTCGTATAGACCCGAAAAAGGCAGCCCGACATGGCCACCAGATCCGACCTCGACAAGCACACGCTGTGCCAGCGCCTCAAGGAAGTGCTCGCTGAAGTGCCGACCGACATGGCCAGCAGCCCCGCCGCCGCTGACCCGCTGTACCGGATCTTGACGAAGCTGCTAGTCGAAGTGCCGGCCAGGGAAGACCAGCTGCTGCTGGGGCAGGTATTGGTGGAGAGCTGCGAGCTTATGCAAGAAGTAGAGCGTCTATACGAGATCGACCAAGAAGCAGAGCGCCGACAAGCAACGGAAATCCGCATCCCCGACTCCGAATAGAGTCGGGGAGCTTGTTCTCCCGAACCTCAGCCCAGGCATGGAGCCAGGCCGAAGCGACGGCGCAGCGGCGCGATCGCCGGTTCGCGGGACAAGACGTAACGGATCAAGCGCATGTTGCCGTGGGCAACCAGACGGTCATAGGAATCTTCTACCGTGCCCTCAAAGTGGCTCACCACCTTGGCATGAACAGCGAAGAGTTCGGAGCGCGAGAGGCTGAGAAGTTCTTTGATGCTGATCGGGCGCATATCGGTGTCTCCTTCCGTCTTTGACCGCGACCCACGCGGCCTTCTGGAGACGTTCCAAGCGCTGAAGGAGGACGGCTGCACCCCTTGCGGGCCGCAACGAAGAGGAGGAGTGCTTGCACTTGCAGCCTTGGCCGACGCGAAGCGCTAAAACGGCGGAAGATAAGGCAGTCGTGTTCGCCGGGCATGACGTGAGGAGACGCGCGGACGCTCACCTGCATGACGGAATTTCGAAGCCAAGCACTTCCCTACCGAACCTGTCGCCATGCACAAGAGCCCGTTGCGATCGGCATTTCCTATGACCGGGCCTTGCCCGCCTTTGGCGCTTGGGAAGCAATTGTCCGGCTTGGCCGCGACTCGCATCCCATCTCACAGCCTCCCCACTTCGTGGGTCCCCTCCCTGACGGGCATCCGTGAGCAGGGACGCGAAAGCGGCCTGCACCTAGTTGGTCCGCAGAACTCGCCGCTCGACGCCGGTCGAACGCTCCGCAAAGATTGGCCTCCGCCCAAGACGGAAGCACTCCGCCGCTTAACGCCTGATCGACGGACACTCCATGCGGCACAAACCATCCCCCTTCCGCATCCGAATGATCCCCCGCCGGAGCGGGGACGGCTACGACGGGCGCTTCCATCTCGGGTCCCCCCAATCTTCGCTCCGGATTCGACCAGCAGCTTCGCTGATCCGACTCTTTGAAAGGCTTTCCGGAAGGCTTCCCTATTCGTCCGGCTTGGATCGACGCCGAGCTGCATCGCAGCCTCCCCACTTCGTGGGTCCCCTCCCTGACGGGCATCCGCGAAGCCTCTCGTCGAATGATCCCGCGCCTGGCTGGTCGGCATGACCCGCCGCTACGTCGCCGGTCAAACACTCCGCTTGTCCAGGGCTCCGCCCAAGCCGTCCGCACTCCGCCACAATCCGCCTGATCGCTCGTTTCCCCGATTGCACGAACCATCAACCGTGAAAACAAATGATCACCACTCGCTGCGCTCGGGCCGGCTCCATGCGGGCGCGGCCACCTCGGGTCCCCCCTTCCCTACGCTCCGGATTTGACCGGCACCTTCGCTGTTGGTCCCTGCTTGCAAGGCTCTTTCCCGGAGCGGAGGTCGCCATAGAATCCTTCTTGACCTATCCGCCGTCCGTTCTGTATATCCAGAAGTCCAGAACGCAAGACTTCCAGAAAGGCAGAATCTAAGAATGGCCCTCATCATCAGCGTGCTCTCTCAAAAGGGCGGAGTCGGCAAGAGCAGCCTTGCGCGACTCATCGCCCGTGAATACGCGGTTAACAAGTGGACTGTCCGGATCGCGGATATGGACACCAGCCAGACCACGAGCCTTCTTTGGAACACCCGGCGCGTCCACTACGGCCACGAGCCGACCATCCGCGTCGAAACCTACGGTGCCGTGCAAACCGCCCTCAACAAGGCCAGCGAAGTCGAGCTTCTCATTTTTGACGGTGCGCCGGCGTCGTCGGCGACGACTTCCCAAATAGCCAAGGCCAGCGACCTCATTATCCTCCCTACCGGCTTAAGCCTAGACGACCTCATGCCGCAAGCGAAGCTCGCGACAGAATTCCAGAATTCTGGAATTCTGGCAAAGCGAATTTGCTTTATCCTCAATAGCTCCGGCCAGAGCGAATCCGAGGCGCACGAAGCCCGCGACTTCATCGCCCAGCGCGGCTTTCGCGTACTCGACGCCGCCTTATCCCAGCTCACGAGTTACCGCCGCGCCAACGATAGCGGCCGTGCTTTTTCCGAGACTCCCTACCCCAGCGCCCGAAAAGCCGCCGAGCTTGTCGGGCAACAAATCGCCGAAATCGCGACACAAGCCACAAAGGAAAAACCCCATGACAAAAAGCAACGCGTTCAAAAAGCCTAACAAGTCGGCCATCGTCGAGGCCGTCGCGAGAACCAACCCCATCGAAACCCTCGCCATTGCCGACCCAAACGACCTCGTAGGAGTCAACTTCAAAATGCCGCTCGACGAAGCGAAAGCATTCAAGCGGGCGGCCGTCGAAGAGAACCTGTCGAACGTCGCCCTTTTTCGAGCTTGCTTCAAAGCCTGGCAGGAGCTTAATGGTAAGACCTACTGACCGCAAAGCCAGAATTCCAGATTTCCAGACTTCCAGAATTCTGTAAAGGCCACTCATGACGAACTCCACGAGCACGAATCGAAAACCGCGCCGTCTGGCATCAGGCAACCAGATAGAACGCGGCACCACCGTCGTGTACCGCGAGTTCGCGGAGAAGGATCTTCTCAAGAAGGGCTATCTCGCCCGCGAGCTTGTCCAATGCGGGATGCCGCTCACCCGACCGGACAAAGATAAGCTCGTGCTTCAGCGCAAGCAGGGCAATACCACCGTAACCTACGCTTCCGGCGTCGATCCCAAGACCGGCCAGCACATCGGCCTACCCTACGGACCTATCGCCCGGCTCGTCCTCGTGTGGATCAACACCGAGGCGATGACCCAACGCTCCAAGCGCATTCACGTCACCAACAATCTGACGCAGTTCATGAAGGACGTGGGGCTGCAATATCGCTCCGGAGAGAAGGGAACCACCCGGACCTTGCGAGAACAAATTCGCCGTCTTCTCCTAGCCCAAATCTCTTTCTACAGGGAGGAGGACGACGGGGCACACGAACAGTACGACCTCATGAACATCACCCGTCGCTATGACCTGTGGTGGAGCTTCAGGGAACCCGATTCCCCT
>Ga0302325_10035908_pt1 | contig 10112 bp, 7 predicted proteins | sample Palsa_T0_2_FD_201948 | JGI IMG/M metagenome (GOLD analysis project Ga0302325, IMG submission 201948) | Peat permafrost microbial communities from Stordalen Mire near Abisko, Sweden - Palsa_T0_2 | ecosystem: Environmental > Terrestrial > Soil > Palsa > Peat permafrost | place: Sweden: Abisko... | reverse complement strand
TGATAGGCTCGTCGCATCAAGGGCGGCAGGACGCGATAACGCCAGCCGCCGTAGGAGCGGATCAACTTCCGCGGCGGCGCATGCTCGCTCACCACCGTGCGCACCCCGCTTACACAACTGGCCGCGGCGACAATCGCGACGTTACCGTGGATCAGTCCGGAGACCAGAATGTCCGGCGGGTCGGACCGCATGCTGCGGATCAGTGGCAGGAGGCTCCGCAACGTGCCCCTTTTGTTCAGCGGTATGAGGCGAACATGCGCTGGAACGCGGCGGCTCAGTTCACCGCCGGGTTGCTGCGTGTAGATGCGCACACGAAAGCGCGCCCGGGGCAGCTGTTCCGCAAGCCGGAGCATGCAGGTCTGCACGCCGCCCGCGTCGAGTTGTCGGAGATAGAATGCTACTGAAATCATGCGCACCTGCATTGTAGATGACCGCCGTGCCCATCGCTCAGTTGACGGTTGAGGCTCACTCCTCCTGCCGGCTGCTGGAGCGGCTGCGTATCGAAGCGGGCGAGGCACTCGTGGTGCAGGCGGTCCGGGCACCCGTTGACAGATTATGGTCAGTGCTGATTCGCGGTACTCCGCTGGAAATGCGGCCGCAGGATGAGCCGGAAGCGTTATGTAGTCCAACGCCAATGCCGCGCGAGCCAGGGTGGCGCTTCGAGGACGGGCTCGGCCGGCAGGCGTTCGCTGCATTTGTCTGCAGCCACTACTGGGAGCGGCGGCCGTACCACATGGAACTGCGACTCGTGGATGGCGCGGGCAGAGCTCTCGCGACGGCGCGCATCGGCACACGTGTGCCGCACTCGACCCTCATCGAAAAACTCTCTGCTACCGCAGTGCTGCTGCTGAGGAGTGTGTTGCAAGGTTCGCCGTCGATGGCAGCAGCGGTCGGTGTCCCGCTCGACTCATCGCGCGGGATCCACCCTCTCAAGGGCGCAGGCACCTACGCCGTCGGCCTGCTGCGACGGGCGCGATCGCGTTGGCGTGCCTCGTTGTTGCGCGAGCAATGGGGCATCGGACGACTCGCGGCCAAGAGCGGCGCGGGGCCACCGGGCGGCGTGGCCGAGGCGGTACACTGGATTCGACGCCCGGACGATTGCAGCTATGCCGACCCGTTCCCGCTGCCAGAACTCTCAGACGGATTCCTATGTGAGCGAATCCGGGCGCACACCGGACAGGGCGAGCTCGTTCTGATCCGGAACGGTCTGGTGCGCCGCATCGACATCGGCGAGTCGAAGCATTGCTCCTACCCTCAAGTATTCGTCGACGAGGGTTCTGTTTTCATGATGCCCGAGTCAGCGGCATCCGGTCGGACCATGATCTATCGTCTGCGCGGTGAGCGGGCCGACACGTATGCGCTCGTTGCCGAGGGTCGAGCCATGGCTGACGCGACGCTGTTCCGATCAGACGGCCATTACTGGATTGCCTATTGTGACCATGCGATCGGCCTGCATGACAACCTCTGTCTGATGCACGCCGCCGACCTGCGTGGGCCGTGGCACGAACATCCCGGCAATCCAGTGAAGATCGACATCTGCTCCGCTCGAAGTGGCGGCGCGCCTTTTCGGATCGGCAGCGAGCTGTTTCGTCCCGCGCAAAACTGCGCTGCGGACTACGGCGCTTGCATCACGATCAATCGCGTACTGCAGCTTGATGCGCGACATTACCGGGAAGAGCCGGTCGCAACGCTCACGCCGGACCCGCGCGGTCCATTCCCTGATGGTCTGCACACCGTGTCGTTTTGTAGTGACGGCAGCATGCTGATCGACGGCAAGAAGTTGATTGCGCGCTACGATCTATTGATACAAAGACTGTTGCGCGCGGCGCTCCACAGCGTCCGCAAGGCCAGGTAATCGAGCTGCTTCAGCGGCGCGTGAAGATGTTGAAATCGTCCGGGTTCACAAGGTCCGGAGCCGTCCAACCTTTCAGGTCGTACTCATCCATACACGTCTGGGCAAACGCCTTCATTCGTTCGGAGCAACCGTTGACATTCGAGATCATCAGGGGGTCGAGCTTGGATTTTTCGTAACTTCCGGAATAATTCATTTCGTAGAGATCGTGCCGCGAGGCAAACTCGCTGCCGACCGCGTCCCACAGAAGCTTCAGCGTCTTCACGCGTTCCACCGAATCGATGCCGTTCGAGCCTCGCACATACTTGTCCAGGTAAGGACGCAACGCAGGGTTCTCGAAATCGCGCGCCGTCGACGGCAAGTAGACCAGACTGCTGGCGATGACTTTGCCGATATGGCTGCGCAGGCGCGAATAGGCGTCTGAGGCGATCGTCCTATACCCATGCGCTGCATCGCTATTGGGAAGCACGTAATCGCCGTTCCAGGGCTCCGCCGCGTATGCCATGCCATTCGACAGGCCCCACAGCGCATGGCGCAGACCCAGCGATTCCCCGACCGCCGCCTGGACGCCTCGAAAATCCTTCGTTCCCGTGATTTCAATAGCCTTCAGGAACAGACCGCAGATGAAGTCGAACTTCACGGCCAGCCTGGTACAACCATGCATCAAAGCGCGGGTCAGGAAACCCCGCTGCGTCATGAACTTGTTTGACGATTCAAGCCCATACATCAGGACGTCTTCCCAGGGTATCAGGACTTTGTCGAAAACGATGATCGCGTCGTTTTCATCCAATCTGCTGGAAAGCGGATTATCGAACGGGCTGCCTGTCGCCCCGGAGACATACTCGTAGGATCCACGGCAAATGATTTTCAAGCCCGGCGCATTCATTGGGACCATGAAAACCGGAGTAAGTCTTTTCTCCGTATTCGATACAAAGGAATGCCCAATGAATGTGTAGTGCGTCAAGGCAGCCCCGGTTGCCACGACCTTTGCCCCACTGACCACCAGACCAGCGTGAGTTTCCTTCTCCACTCGAATGTTTACATCCGACGACTCCGGTGGGAGATTGCGGTCTATCGGCGGATTGACAATGGCGTGATTGATGTATGGCACACGCCTTCTGGCGTAGTCATACCAGCGATCTACATTCGGCTGGTACTCGCCACAAAGTCCTTTATTGACTGCCATCGCCACCAGAAAGGCGGCTTTGTAATCCGGTGTCCGCCCAATCCACCCGTAGGTCATGCGCGCCCAATGGGCGATCGCATCGCGTGCTGCAACCTGCTCCTGCGCGCTGCGGGGAGCCTGGAAAAAGCGCTGCGTCCTCATTCCGGACCCATCGTCCATTTCGACGGTCATCAGATCGCGCGTCGCCGGATCATGCAGCGCATCGTAAAGGCGAGCAATCATCCGTGCCCCGTTTCGAAAAGCCGGGTGCTCTGCCACGGTCTTAACGCGCTCTCCATAGATCCAAATCTCACGGCCATCGTCAAGACTGCTCAAATACTCCTTTCCCGTGTAGGGACCGCTTGCCGCGTCGTGGGAAGCAGGAGCCGCCCTCGCCGCTTGGTTCAGTGCATGCATATTGGTGTCCTAATTCTTGTCTATTTTCTCAACACGGTAACACTTTGGACTTATTCGACTATCACTACATCGGCTTTGGATTCCGGGCGCAGCAGGCGAACGCGTGCGCGCTGGAACCGGTGCAGCTGCTCGACGCCAGGCAGCGCGCTGCTGTCCGGGCAGCGCAGACTCGGCTTTACGGCGCCGTCAAACTCGGCGCAAACGAATTTGTGGTGATCGTAGACGTGATTGAGCGCCGCCGTGAGCCGTTGGTGCTGCGGTGCGAAGCGGATGGCTGCATCGTCCATCAGCGGCCGCGTCCGCAGCAGCACGGCCACGAGTTGCCGGTGATCGGCTGACAGCACACCGCTGAAACCCTCGCCCAGATGTGGCGGCATCATGCTGGGTCTGATCACATCGCTGTACGCCGAGGGCGGAAAATCAGCGGCGAATCGGAACGCCGCCGCGGAGGCCATCAACAGATCGGCCGCAATCTCGAGTGAATCGCGCGCGTGTGGCGTGTTCGACTCGTGAATCGCGCGTTCGCATTCCTGCAGCGCGAAGATGATGCCCTGGGTCAAGGTGGCGAATATTTGATGACCGACCATCCACCGGCGTCTGGGATCGAGCTCGGGCGGCGGGGCGAAGGACTCGCGTGCGGTTTGCTCCACGGGGGCAACGCGAATTCCGCCGATCTCGCCCAGCAAAGCCGCGAACCCCAATCCCACCGCTTCGAAGCGCCTGGCGTCCGCCGGACCATAGTCGGCGGACATCTCGGTGTGGAACAGTAACGTCGCCACGACGACGCCGCGCAGGAAATCGGTCGACTCCGGATTCGAAATGCGGCAAACGTGAAAGTAGCGATCGTGCGCCGACTCGTTCGCCGGCAGACGGCCGGCCGCGGGCTGCGGTTCGGGCGCTTGATCTGCCTGCACGATCGCGTCGCGAGCCGGTATCTGAGCGTGCAGTGCACGCAGTAGCGGGATTACTTCCGCGTGCGGCAGCGTTGCGGCTCTTAGCGCATAGTCCGCCAAACGCGTCCGCAGCGATGCGCTAAGGTGCCGGCGCAGCTCCAGCAACGCTGGAACACGGTCCGCCGGCGGCAATGGAAAGTAGGAGCGCTGGGCGTCATTCATACGTATTAATGCGCATTCCGGCCCCGCGCTACGATCCACGCCGATTTCATCAGGATGATCAGGTCGAGCCGGAGTGACCAATCTCGGAGGTATTCGAGGTCGTACTGCACACGCAGGCGCATCTGCTCCACCGTCGCCGTCTCACCACGCAGACCGTGAACCTGCGCCCAGCCGCTCATTCCCGGCCGGACTTTGTGTCGGATCATGTAGCCGTTGATGAGCTTTCGATAGTGCTCGTTATGAGCGACGGCGTGCGGGCGCGGCCCGACGAAGCTCATCGATCCTCCCATCACGTTGAACAGTTGCGGCAGCTCATCCAGGGAAGTTCGGCGCAGGAAGCTGCCTATGCCGGTGATCCGAAGGTCCCCTTTTTTGGCCTGCTCCACAACAGCGCCGTCTTCACATACCGTCATGCTACGGAACTTGTAGACTACAATCTCCTCGCCATTCAGGCCGTAGCGACGCTGCCTGAACAGCGCCGGACCCGGTGACGTCACCTTGACGGCGAGGGCGATGGCAAGCAGCAGCGGCCATGAAACCAGCAGAGCGATCGACGACAGCACCAGATCGACCGCCCTTTTTTTGATCGCATTCATGCCATGAAACGGCGTGTCGCAGATCGATAAGACCGGGATCCCGTTCATGTCCGCGCAGCGCGCGTGAACGAGATCGAAGGCAAAGATGTTGGGGACGAAATAGATCGATGCGGTGGTATCGCGGAACTCGCGAATTAGCGATTCGATGCGCGGCACATTGGACATCGGCAGCGCAATGTAGATGGAATCGACCGCATGGCGACGCGCGAAAGCGGCAACGTTGTGACATAGGCCTGAGAATTGATGGTGCATTCGCTCCGGCAGGCGATCCAGGCTGCGGAAATCGAAGAAGCCCATGAAGGTGCTGCTGCCGATGCCTTGCGAGACCCGCCGCGCCAGTTCCTCGCCCACCTCATTGGCGCCGACAATAATGTGCCGGCGCTGTCTCGGTTGGGTTCGTGCCAACACGACACCGCAGACGCACGCGGCAGCAACTTGCAGCACCGGCGTCAGGCCAAACCAGCTCAGCAGCACCTGACGGGGGAATACAGTGTCGAGCCCAAAGGCAAAGCCCAGCAGCAACAGTAACCCGACCACGACGCCCCATTCGGGCAACGCCCATAGCAGCGTGCCAACGAGGAATTTCAGTGACAGTTTCTGAGGCAGTTGCAGCGGGCGGAACACCTGACTGGCGATCAGAAATGCCGTCAACGCAAGTGCATAGCACTGCAGAGCGCGCGGGTTCGATGAGAATAGCTCACACAGCAGAAGCGCTATAGCCACGACCGAGGGCTTTAGCCAGTGCTTCAGGAGCGCGAGCATCGGCCGCTCGATCGTACCGAGGTGGACTCTTTGCTGATGAAACGATGCCGTGGTCAGTGCCGAGAGGCGCGCGCGCGATTCCTCACGCGGCTGTGGCTCCTCCCCAGCGGGCAGATAGTCTGCTACGTAGGCTTGCGCCCGCTCCACATACTCATCCTTAAGTTCATGTTTGGGATTTACCGTATAACAAATGCAAGTGCCATACCATCATGTTATGTAATAAGAGAAACATAAATGTTCGATTGTGCGAGCTCGCAAAGATACGCCCGCGCGCCAAAGTTGTTGCCAAGCTTCTAAGGGAAACTCCGCAGCGGATTGATTTTGTTTTGGTCGCGCGTGCGCGGCCGCGATCTGCTCGCCTGATTTCGGATTGATTACAGCCATTAGCGAAGCACCGTCGGCGGCGCACAATGTTCGAGCAGCGTGCCTTAGGATGGAGCAGCGTGAACTATCTGAACCGATTGCTTGGACTCCTTTGAATCCTGCTACCACAGCCTTTGATGGTCTGCTGCCGGTTACAGCGGTGGTCGTCGAGGCTACCCCGCCGATGTGGGAAGCAGGACTGTGGCCCGAGGAGCAGGCGCACGTTGAACGCGCCGTGGCAAAACGGGTCCGGGAGTTCACCGCCGGACGCAACTGCGCGCGCCAGGCGCTCGAATCGCTGGGCATCCCCCCGTGTGCCATTCCGGTCGGCCAGAGCCGTGAGCCTGTGTTTCCACCGGGCGTCTCCGGCACAATTACCCACACCTCGAATTACTGCGCCGCCGCCGTCATACGGATCGGCGAGGTGCTCAGCATCGGCATCGACGCCGGGTCCAACGTTGCCCTCGCGACTGGACTGTTGAGGAAGATCGCCGGAAACGAGGAGTGCGCAATGCTGGAGGTGCTGGGTGCGGCATCGCAGGCGACACACTGGGACATGCTGCTATTTTGCATAAAAGAAGCGTTCTACAAGGCCTACTTTCAGCTCCATGCCCAATTTCTGGACTTCCACGAGGCCAACGTCGTGATCGAGCCGTCGACGAGCTCGTTTGTCGTACGCGTCACGCAGTCCGAGGTGGAATATTTTCGTGAGCGCACGTTCCCAGGCGCATTTGGCTGCCGGGACCGCCTGCTTGTCGCCGCCGTGGCGCTGTGCCGATGACTCGAGAGTCGGAGACGCACATTCGGGGCGACCGAGGCGCCGGAAGCGCAGACGTTTGAAAAGCCGCCGCATTGTTAGTTTCGCCGATGTGACGCGGCTACTTATAGTTTAGTCCCACCGCCGCTCTGCGATCGGGCACACATCGCTGCGGATGCACCGCGTTGAATCAAACAAACCACCGCGTGCAGCTTCCCAAAAAACTTTTCCCAATCCAGTTAACAATTTTCTTCACTTATGACATAACACCGTATCGGTGCGGTGGCGTACACGGTAGTGTGATGGCCTTCTCAGTTACGGACGGATAAGTGCAGCCTGCCCGCCTAAGTGATGACGGCCCTATTGGCGGCGGCTTTGATAATCCCGCAGTCAAGACGCAGCCCCCCGTGTCAGCGCTTTCGAGCGCCTCCGTGGAAAAGAAAATCGTCCAGCTCGGCTCGGTGGATTCGCCGGGACTTGCGCTGCTGAAGTACTGGTCGAAACCGCTCGGTGTGTTGGTGGCGCTGCTGCTGGCGATCGTGCTGACATCGCAGCCGCTAACGCCGGCCTGTGGCGCACTCGCTATTGCCGCCGTGCTCATTTCCCGCCAGATGTTTAGTCCCCTGCGGGTGCTCGCACGCGCCGGCGCCGCCACTGTGACGCGCCGCCTGGTGCGACTGCTGCTGGAGTGTGCCGCGTGGACCGGGCTGCTGCTGTGCCTGGGGCTCGCGCTGGGCATCGACGATGAGTTCCAGCGCAACACCATGCTGTGCTGGTTCGCGCTGACACCGGTGAGTCTGATTCTTGGCGACTACTACACCACGCGTGCGATCTTGCGCACGCGCTCGGCGCATGAGCGTCACATCATCATCGGCGCCAATGACATCGGCGTGGAACTCGCGCGCCGCATCTCCGAGAATCCGGGAGCTGGCACGTTTCTGGGATTCTTCGACTTCCGCAACCCCGACCGGCTGCCGCTGCGCAGCCGCGACCGATTCGCTGGCCAGTGCAAGGATGTGTCCGCCTTCGTCCGTCAGCACGCCGTCAACGCCATTTATATCGCCCTGCCCATGAGCAACGCGCCACGCATCGAGGTGCTCTTGCACGAGTTCCGCGATACCACGGCCTCCATCTACTTCGTGCCGGATATCTCGGGCTTCGACTTGGTACAGGCGCGCTGCGCCGAGATCCACGGTATCCCCATGCTCGCCATCTGCGACACGCCGTTCCACGGCATGAACGCGGTGCAGAAGCGGGCGATCGACATCCTTCTCTCCTCGGTGGCGCTGCTGCTGTGCTGGCCGCTGCTGCTCGCGATCGCGCTCGCCGTCAAGATCAGCTCATCCGGACCGGCACTGTTTAAGCAGCGCCGCTACGGACTGCATGGCGAGGAGATCCTGGTCTACAAATTCCGTACCATGAGCGTGTGCGAGGACGGTCCGGTCGTGGTGCAGGCTATGCGGGAGGACCTGCGTGTCACCGGCATCGGCCGGCTGTTGCGCCGCACCTCGCTCGATGAGCTGCCCCAGCTGTTCAACGTACTCCAGGGGAAGATGAGTTTCGTCGGGCCGCGGCCGCATGCTGTGGCGCATAATGAGCTGTACCGCAAGCTGATCAGCGGCTACATGATCCGCCACAAGGTCCGCCCGGGCATGACCGGATGGGCCCAGGTGCACGGGCTGCGCGGCGAGACCCGCACCATCGAGCAGATGCGCCAGCGCGTCGAGTTCGACCTCGACTACTTGCGAAATTGGACGCTGTGGCTCGATATACGCATCATCCTCAAGACCGCCGCGATCGTGTTCTTCCATGGCAAGGCTTACTGAGGCCACCTCGACGCCTCGTCAGCCGTATCGAACCTGAATCCGGCGTGCTCTCCTACGGCACTTGAGCGCCAACTGCCTAAAATCGAATGCCGCGACGCCCCTGATCGCATTCCATTCTGACGGGCATCGCGGGAGGTCACTGTGGAGCCAAAGAATCGCCCCTGGCAGCCGCGCGTCGATAAGGAGCCGGAGCTCAACCCTTCGGTTCGCACCACCGAGCCGGAGGCCGGCATCGATGAGCGCACCCTCGAGGAAGTCGAGGAAGAGTCCGAAGAGAGCGAGGCCCGCGAAAACGAGGCCGAGCCCATCAAGATCCATAAGTAACCGGTAATGGCCTGCCGCCCGGTTATGACCGGGCGGCGCATCGCCGTACGCGGCTGGACTTAAGCCGGTACACTGCGCTGCCAGTTGTCCGGTCCTTTCCCTATGGAATCCGATTCCCTTAGCTCCGCCCCCGTGTCCTTTGCCGATCTCGGGCTCAGCGACCCCGTCGTTCAGGCCCTGAAGGAAGTCGGCTACGAGTTCCCGACCCCCATCCAGGCCGCCACCATCCCCGTGCTGCTGGCCGGCTCCGATCTGCTGGGCCAAGCCCAGACCGGCACCGGAAAAACCGCCGCCTTCGCCCTGCCCCTGCTGTCGCGGCTGGACCTGGCCCAGCGTGATCCCCAGGCATTGGTGCTGGTGCCCACGCGCGAGCTGGCGATCCAGGTGGCCGAGGCCTTTCAGAAGTACGCCGCGCACCTGCGCGGCTTTCACGTGCTGCCCATCTACGGCGGCCAGAGCTACGTGCCCCAGCTCAATGCCCTCAAGCGCGGCACGCACGTCATCGTCGGCACCCCCGGTCGGGTGATGGACCATCTCGAGCGCGGGACCTTGAAGCTGGAAGGCATCCGCTTCGTGGTGCTGGATGAGGCCGACGAGATGCTGGCCATGGGATTCGTCGAGGCTATCGAGACCATCCTGTCGCGCACGCCCAAGGAGAAGCAGGTCGCGCTGTTCTGCGCCACGCTGCCCTCGCAGATCCGCCAGATCTGCCAGCGTCATTTGCGCGACCCGCGCGAGATCACGATCAGGAGCAAGACCACCACCGCCACCAATATCCGCCAACGCTACTGGTTGGTGAGCGGGATGCACAAGCTCGATGCGCTCACCCGCATTCTGGAGGTGGAGAGCTTCGACGGCATGCTGGTGTTCGCACGCACCAAGCAGTCCACCGTCGAGCTCGCCGACCGGCTGATCGCGCGCGGCTTTGCCGCCGC
>Ga0302325_10035907_pt1 | contig 10113 bp, 7 predicted proteins | sample Palsa_T0_2_FD_201948 | JGI IMG/M metagenome (GOLD analysis project Ga0302325, IMG submission 201948) | Peat permafrost microbial communities from Stordalen Mire near Abisko, Sweden - Palsa_T0_2 | ecosystem: Environmental > Terrestrial > Soil > Palsa > Peat permafrost | place: Sweden: Abisko... | reverse complement strand
TGACCGGTGAACGGAGATGGCTGTCCGGCGTGGACCTGTGCGTGGCGTGGTTCCTCGGCGACAACGACGCCAAGATCCCGATGCTCGACGAGCGGACCGGCGGCGGCGCCGACGGCCTCGGCCCCACCAGCCGCAACCGTAACCAGGGCGCCGAGTCCACGCTGGCGATGATCTCGGTGCTGCAGCAGGGCCACCGCCGGGCCGTGCCCGCTTAGCTGAGTGCCCGGGTCAGCGCCCGCGGCGGCCCCGGTAGCCGGCCGAGAACGCCGCCGCGCCGCGGCCCGTAGCCGGGCTGGCTACGACGACCGGCGGCCTGGCCGCGAGCCGTGCCGCCGGCGCGACCCGGCCGGCGGGCTCTCCAGCGATCGTGCGGAGCAAGGGGGAACCTGGCCCGACCGTCGCGGCCAGCGGGGCGACGCTCGCCCGGCGCATCAGCGCGCGCACGTCATCGGCCTGCCCCTGGGTCTGCAGGGTGACCACCACGCCCGCCGCGCCGGCCCGGGCCGTCCGCCCCGACCGGTGCAGGTAAGCCTTGTGCTCGGTGGGTGAGTCCGCGTGGATGACCAGGTCGATCCCGTCGACGTGGATACCACGGGCGGCGATGTCGGTGGCCACCATGACGCGGACCTCGCCGGCGGCGAACGACGCGAGGTTGCGCTCACGGGCGTTCTGCGCCAGGTTGCCGTGCAGGTCCACGGCGGGGATGTGCGCGGCCGCCAGCTGGCGGGCCAGCTTCTGCGCGCCGTGCTTGGTCCGGGTGAAGATCAGCGATCGCTTCTGGCCACTGGCCAGGACGGCAACGACGGCGGCCCGCTCCGCGGGCGCCACGGTCAGCAGGTGATGGACCAGAGCGGTGGGGGCGGCGGCCGGGTCCACCGCGTGAGTCGCGGGGCTGGTCAGGAACCGGCGCACGAGAACGTCCACCGCGCTGTCCAGGGTGGCTGAGAACAGCATCCGCTGGCCCTCGGGCGGGGTGGCCGCGAGCAGCCGGCTCACGATCGGCAGGAAACCGAGGTCGGCCATGTGGTCCGCCTCATCGATCACGCTGATCTCGACATCACCGAGGTGGCAGTGGCCTTGCTCGATGAGGTCAGCCAGGCGGCCGGGGCAGGCGACGACGATGTCGGCCCTGCCGCGGAGCGCGGCCACCTGCGGATGCTGTGAGGTGCCGCCGAAGATCGTTGCGACGGAAAGGTCCATGGCGTGGGCCAACGGCACCAGGACCGCCTGCACCTGGCTGGCCAGCTCACGGGTGGGCACCAGGACCAGGCCACGGGGGCGGCACGCGCTCGTGTAGCCGTCGGCCAGCCGGGCCGCCAGCGGGATGGCGAAACCGAGGGTCTTGCCCGAGCCGGTGCGCCCGCGGCCGAGGATGTCCCGGCCGGCCAGCGCATCGGGCAGCGCCGCGGCCTGAATCGGGAACGGCGTCGTGATGCCCGCGCCCACCAGGGCCGTCACGATCGGGGCCGGCACGCCGAGGTCGGCGAAGCTCACGTCGAGCGGGGTGATCTCGGGGATCTCGGGGATCTGGGCGACCTGGGCGGTCCTCGGCCTGCTGGCGCGGCGACGGCGCCTGGGCCCTGATCTTTCGGCCGGCCGAGTCCTTTCGGCGGGCCCCAATCCTCCGGCGGGCACAGATCTTCCGGCAGACCCGGGGGAATTGTCCGCGGGCAGGATGGATCGGTCGATGGGCAGAGCTGTCACTGATGGGTGTCCTTTGGACTTGGGTGGCCGCATGTCGAGGGCCGCCACGTCCGTGGAAACCTGTGCGCTCGCTGCGCGATGTACGACCGGCGCGCCCTGATGGCGCAGCCTCGTGCTGTGATCATTGTACTGTACGGCAGGCTGGGACCCCAGCTGGCCGGGGATCGCGCCGATGAGCCTGGGGGCATGCCGCCACAGCAGGTAGGCGACGCCGCCGAGCGGGATCGGGGGCAGGTAGGTGACGGCCCGGTACAGCAGGACGGCCGCGGTGACCGCCGCAGTGATGTGGTGATCCTTTCCGGCGGCCAGGCTGCCCACCAGGCCGAGCTCGACGATGCCGACGCCGCCAGGGGTGATGGGCAGCGTCGTCAGCAGCCGGACGAAGGCGAAGGCGGCCAGCGATGTCTGCCAGGGCACCTGAGCCTGCGACAGGCCCACCCCGCGCAGGCACACCAGCAGGACCAGCCACAGGGTGACCTGGCTGGCCGCCGTGGTGATGGTGATCCGCCAGCCGCGCGCGGCGATCAGGCCCGCCGCGCGATCGCGGAAGCCGGGCAGCGCGGCGGCGGGAGCGCAGGCGGGCGGGCGGCGCCGGAGCCGGCGCACGATGGCGCAGGCCCACTGCCAGGCCTGCTCGGCGCGCAGGGCCAGGGCCTCGTTGCGCAGGATGAGACCGAGCCCGGTCACCATGACGGCCAGCACGATCAGGCCGGCGGCCGCGGAGACGAGCAGGATGGCGTCCGGGCGGCCGTGGGTCAGCAGGAGCAGCAGGGCCAGGACCGGCAGGCCGAGCCGGGCGAAGACGTTCCAGATGCCCGAGACCAGGGTGTACAGCAGGTATTCGGCGGCGCTGACGTCCCAGCTGGACAGCATCGCCCAGCTGACCCCGAGCCCGATGGCACCGCCGGCGGGCAGCGTGTTCGCCACCGCGTTGGAGCCCAGGTTCACCACGGCGGCCTGGCGCAGCCCGATGGATGGCAGCACCGCGCAGATCGCGAACCAGGCCGAGACCATGCTGGCCACGGCCGTCGCGGCGATGAGCAGCATCTGCCCCGCGGTCATCGCGGCCACGCTGGCCCAGACACTGTGGTAGGAGGCGAAATGGGGTATGGCGAACCAGAACGTGGCCACGATGAGGGCGGCCGCGACCACCGCGCGCAGGATCCTGCGCCCGCGACGCGGCCGCGTAGCCGTCACCATCTACCCATCACAATCCTCAGCCAATGACGAATTTGACGCGCAGAGGTAGCCGGTCCTTTGTGGGCACTTGAATCCTCAGGAAAAAGAAAACTCCGGGCCCGGCTGCCCCTGCCACTTGAGTAATCCATTGGATCGCTCATTTAGGCGGGTTGCAGCTGCCTGGGTCCAGAGCAACAACTTTTATTTTACTCTGCGGGGATTCCTGTGTCCACGAATCAGCCCAGCCCGGCCGGGCGCCTGGTCAGCGGCGGCGGCCAGGCCTGGTCAGCGGGCCCGGTCGTCCGGTCAGCGGGCCCGGTCAGTAGGTGGCGCGGCCGCCGCTGATGTCATACACCGCACCCGTGGAGAAGCTGCACCGGTCAGAGGCGAGCCAGGCGACCAGCTCGGCGACCTCGTCGGCCCGGCCCAGCCGGCGCATCGGGATCAGGCTGGTGAGGTGGGCCAGCACCGCGGGCGAGGTGGCGTCGTTCATCGGCGTCGCGATGACCGCGGGCGCCACCGCGTTGACCAGGACCCCGGCGGTGGCGAGTTCTTTGCCCAGAGACTTGGTCAGGCCGATCACCGCGGCCTTGGACGCAGAGTAGGCGGACAAATTTGGATTGCCATCCTTGCCGGCCATGCTGGCGAAATTAACGATGCGCCCCCAGCCTTTCTCCCTCATGCCGGGTATGAAGGCGCGGCAGAGGTTGAAAGTGCCGGTCACGTTCACGGCGAAAGTCGCGGCCCACTCCTGGCCGGTGATCTCCCACAGTGGCTTATTCGGGCCGACAATTCCGGCGCTGTTGATCAAGATGTCGACGGGCCCGATGTGCCCGGCGGCGGCGGTGACCGCGGCCGCGTCGCTGACGTCGACGATGACGTCGGCGCCCGGCGCGACGTCCAGGGTGACCACGCTGACCCCGTCCTCGGCGAGACGTTTCGCGCACGCCAGGCCCAGCCCGCTGACGCCTCCGGTGATTGCCGCCGTTCGTGTCATCTCAGCTGCCCCTTCCTGGCCGAACTAGAGTCTGGCACGTGACATATGAAGCAGGTGACAGCGCGGTATGAGGGCCTTCGTGATCACTGGTCCCGGTGAGTACGGGGTGCAGGATCTCCCGCCGCCGACGGCCGGGCCGGATCAGGTCGTGGTCGATGTCGAACGCGCCGGGGTGTGCGGGACCGATGTCGAATTCTTCACCGGCGAGATGGCCTACCTGCACCAAGGACACGCCCGGTTCCCGATGCGCATCGGCCATGAGTGGTGCGGCACGGTATCGGCCGTCGGCGACGGCGCCGACCCCGGGTGGCTGGGCCGCCGCGTCACCGGCGACACCATGCTCGGCTGCGGCCGGTGCCGCCGCTGCCGCAACGGCCTGCAGCATGTCTGCGCGGACCGCTTCGAGATCGGGGTCCGCCGCGGCTGGCCCGGCGCCCTGGCCGAGCAGGTGCCCGTGCCGGTCACCGCGCTGCACCCGCTGCCGGACACGGTGGACCTGACGGCCGGCGCGCTCGTCGAGCCCGGGGGCAGCGCGCTGCGGGCGGTCCAGGCCGCCCGCCTCGCTCCCGGCGACCGGCTCCTGGTGCTGGGTCCGGGCACGATCGGCCTGCTCGTCGCGCTGTTCGCGCTGTCCGCGGGCGCGGAAGTGCACACCGTCGGTGTGTCCGCACCGTCCGTGGAGTTCGCCGTCGCGATGGGGCTGCACGGCGCGTGGACCGCCGAGCACCTGCCCGGGCTGGCCTTCGACGCGGTCATCGACTGCACGAACGCGGCCGCGCTGCCGGGACTGGCCGTCGATATCGTCGAGCCGGGCAAGCGGGTGGTGTATGTCGGGCTGGCCGCCAGCCCGAGCCTCGTCGACACGCGCACGCTGGTGCTCAAGGACGTCACCGCGGTCGGCATCCTGAGCGCGTCACCAGGGCTCGCGGGCACGATCGACCTGTACGCGTCCGGCTCGGTCGACCCCCGGCCCCTGGTCTGTGCCACCGTCAGCCTGGCCGAGGTGGGCGAGGTCCTGGCCGGATGGCGCCCCCCTGATGCCACCCTCGCCCCGAAGATCCTCGTCGACCCCCGCTCCCCCGCCGCCGTTCCTCCCGCCAGTCCTCCCGCCAGGCGCACGGCATGATGGGGCCGTCCGGAAGATCGTGGACGTCGGGGAGGTGGCGGTGCCGGTTACCGGGGGCTGGCCGGGCTGGCTGCGGGCCGTGCCCGTGGGGCGCGGGCTGCTGCCGCTGCAGCGTTCCCGGATCACGGGGGACGTGCTGGCCGGCATCACGCTGGCCGCCCTGGGCATCCCGGAAGTCCTCGGGTACGCCAAGATCGCTGGAATGCCGGTGGTCACCGGCCTGTACACGCTGCTGCTGCCGATCGCCGCGTTCGCCCTGCTCGGCTCCTCACGCCACCTGGTCGTCGGCGCGGACTCCGCCACCGCCGCCATTCTCGCGGCGTCCCTCACCGGCCTGGCGGCGGCCGGATCGCCGAGATACGTGGCGCTGGCCGGGCTGGCCGCGCTGCTGACCGGCGGCCTGTTGCTGCTGGCCCGGCTGGTCAGGCTCGGATTCCTGGCCAACTTCCTGTCCCGCACTGTGCTGCTCGGCTTCCTCACCGGGGTCGGCATCCAGGTGGCCGCCGGGCAGCTTCCGGACATGCTCGGGATCAAAGCCACGGGCACGCGCACGCTGAACCGGCTCGCCGACACGCTGAGCAAGCTCCCGCATGCGCACTGGCCGACGGTGGCGGTATCGGTGGCGGTCATCGCAGTCACCATGGCGGCCCGCCGGATCACCCGCCGGATCACCTTCCGGATCCCCGGTGCCCTGATCGCGGTGGCCGGCGCGATCATCGTGAGCCGGGCGGCCGGCCTGGCCGGACACGGCGTGGTCATGCTGGGGGCGGTGCCCAGGGGCTTGCCGCATCTGGGGCTCCCAGCCCTCAGCTGGCATGACGCCCGGATCCTGCTCGGCGTGGCGGCGTCGATGTTCGTGGTCATCCTGGCTCAGAGCGCGGCGACCTCGCGGGCCTACGCCGGGAAGTACGACGAGGAGTTCAGCGAGGACAACGACCTGATCGGGCTGGGTGTCGCCAATGTCGTGGCCGCGTTCTCCGGCACCTTCGTCGTCAACGGCAGCCCGACCAAGACCCAGATAGTAGACAGCTCGGGCGGACGCAGCCAGCTCGCCCCGCTCATCACCAGCGTGGTGGTGCTCATCGTCCTGCTCCTGCTCACCGGGCCCCTCGCCTACCTGCCGATCGCCGCCCTGGCCGCGGTGGTGTTCCTCATCGCCGCCCAGCTCGTTGACATCATGGGGATGCGCCGTGTCCTGGCCGTCCGCCGGCACGAGTTCGCCGTCGCCGTCCTCACCGCGGTCGCGGTCGTGGTGCTGGGCGTGCAGGACGGCATCGTGGTGGCGGTCATCGCGTCCATCATCGACCACCTGCGGCACAGCTACCGGCCACGCAACAGCGTGCTGGTCAAGTCGCCGGCCGGGCACTTCCAGGCCTTCCCGGTGGTCGCTGGCGCGCGGAGCGAGCCCGGACTCGTCATCTACCGCTTCGGGACCAGCCTCTACTTCGCCAACGCCGCCCAGCTCGTGCAGGACATGCTGGTCCTCGGGCAGGGATCCCCGTTCCGGTGGCTCGTCCTTGACTGCGCCGCCATCGGGGACATCGACTACACCGCGTCCTTGGTTCTCGTCGAGGTCATCCGGCAACTCCACGCGCGGCACGTCCGCTTCGTCATCGCCGACGTCCTGGCCCCGGTCCGGCACCAACTCGACCGGTATGGCATCAGCGGCGCCAAGGGGCCCGACACGTACTACGACACCCCCGGCGAGGCGCTGGAGGCGTTCCAGACCTCGCCGTAAAGCGTGGGCCTGCGGTCGGCGAAGACGTCGTTGCGCTCGCTGGTCTTCTTGTCGGTCGCGGCGCCCAGGTCGCAGACCGCCATCAGGGTGCGCTCCTGATCGCCCGGTACCGGGCCGGCCAGCGGCCAGCCGTCCGGGTCGATGATGGCCGAGCCGCCGACCCAGTCCACCCCGCGCTCGCGGCCCACCCGGTCGCAGGCGGCGATGAACATCCGGTTGATCGCCGCCGACGCCTGCGCGCGCACGACCTCCATCGGCCGCTCCCCCTCCGGGCGGGGAAACAGCGGCCAGTTCGTCGGGGCGCACAGCAGCTGGGCCCCGGCCAGAGCGGGCAGCCGGACCCACTCCGGAAATTCGAGGTCGTAACAGATCATGACGGCCAGCTGCGCCCCGTCGACCTCGACGACCGGCGGTGGCTGCGAGCCGGTCGCGAAGATGAGCTTCTCGGTATCCCAGAGATGGGCCTTGCGATAGGCGGCGAGCGTGCCCGCGGCACCGACTATCACCGCGGTGTTGTACAGCAGGCCGTCATCGCCCAGTTCGCAGAAGCCGCCGACGACGGTGATCCCGAGCCGGCCAGCCAGGCCGGCCCACTCGGCCGCGGTCGGGCCGTCCAGCGGCTCGGCCAGGGTGACGGCCTCGGCCAGGTCCCGGAAGACATAGCCGCTGCTGGCCAGCTCGGGCAGGACAACGATGCCGGCGCCTGCGGCGGCGGCGTGCTCCACCGCCGCCCGGCAGGCCGCCCGGTTGGCCGCCCGCTCCCCGACCCGGGGCGCGATCTGGCAGCAGGCCACGGTCACCTCGGATGTGGCTGACACGGCCCACTCCCTGCGTTTGTCGATCCCACCACGTAGATCCCACCACGGCGGGGGGCTCCCAGGATCGCACGCCGCCGCGCCCGGCCCATCGCAGCCTGGGTCTAGCTGACGTAAGGAATCGTCTGCGGCCCCTCGGGCAGGACGCATACGCGCGCGGACGGCCCCAGCCGGGCCAGGCCACGCTCGACGGCGGCCGAGATGTCAGGTACCGGCTCGAGATGCGCTGCCCGCAGATCGTCATCGCCGAGATAAGACGAGTGCACACCGACCGAGGCAAGCGCCTGCACCTTGGCCTGTACCTGGACCTGCCACTGGTCAGGCACGGTGTACGCACGCGAGGAGATCTCATCGAGCAGCGCCTGGGGTGAATCGGCCGAGGCGAGCACCTCCCGGTAGGAACCATGGTCAGGGAAGCCATCGCGGCATTCGGCCGCGCAGATTATGAGGCCACCTGGCTTGACGACTTCGGCTGCCGCCGACATCCCCTTCACGGCCTGGTAAAGGTTCTGGTCGAGCGGGTAGCCCGAGTTCGTGGTGACCACGATGTCGAACGGCGCGAGAACGGGAGCCATGCTGAGCCGTTTGGACAGCGCCCGGGCGGTCGCGTGCATCGCCAGCAGGTCGCCGCCGAAGGCCGCGACAATCTGCTTGTCGCGGTTCAGTACGACATCGAGAGCGAAGTCGACGCCCGTGCCGACGGCAGCGGCCCGCACGTCGTCGTGGACCGGGTTGCCTTCGCAGACTCCCCAGCGCGCGTTGGGGTGCCCGATCCGCGAGGCATCGTGCAGCGTCAGCACGGTCTCCAGGCCGGCCAGTCCGGGTGTCACCAGTTTGGGCCCACCCGAGAACCCCGCGAAAAAGTGCGGTTCGGCGAATCCGGTGGTGATGCGCACGTCGGCCTGAACCCACTGGTTGTTGAGCCAGACCGGGACTCCGTTGCCATACGTTCCGCGCCAGGTCAGTGAGCTGCGATCCCTCGCGTCATGATTGACCACCCGTACGCTGCCGGTGATGTCGCTGCCCAGCATCGCCTGGATCTCGTCAGCGGTGTTGCCCCGGTGGGTGCCCGTTGCCACCAGCACGACGATGTCTTCGAGCGCGGTGACACCGTCAAGCTCATCGAGGATCGCCGCGACCATCAACTCGCGGGGCTGCGGCCGTGTGACGTCACAGATCGAGATGGCCACCGTCTGGCCCGGCTGGACGCGCTCGCGCAGCGGCGGCCCCGCCTCCGGCTGGCGCAGCGCACGCTGCAACTCGGCACGCGGGTCAGCCACCCCGGGTGCGAACGTCGGGGACACGACCGTCGTGCGGTCGGCCGGGAAGCCGACGACGAGATCGTCATCACCATACGCGAGCCGGACATCGATCTGGGTCCTGGACATGGCCTCAGTCCCTGTTGGATGGGCCGATTGAATGGAGGCGTCAAAGGCGCCGCCGGCCTGCAGCCTACCGTCGCCTCCCACGGCTCAGGCGAGGAGCTCGATGTAGTGCCGCCGGTCCGCGACCACCTCGCGGATCTGCCGCAGCCGCGCCTCCAGGCCCGCGGCGTCGACCGCGGCCAGGTCGGTGGCGTCGGCCAGGGCCACCGCCAGTGCGTCCGCCTCCCCCACCAGGGTCCAGTCGAACTGCAGCAGTTCGTCCAGGCCGACGCTGCGGACCCGGTCCCACACCTTGTCCTGGTTGAGCAGCGGCAGCCCGCGCACCGCGGCGGAAGCGTCATCGATGGCCCGGATCAGCCGGTCGGCCCGGCGGATGGGCTCCATGGCGCTGGCTGGCGGAAACGGCTGCTCACGGGTGGAGGGAGGTATCCGCTCCACCCGCCACCGGCCCGCCAGCTCGCGCAGCCGGGCGCTCGCCTCACCCAGGCCGCGCCCGACCCGTTCCCTGACCAGCAGGTCATCAGCACGCATCCGGCCGCGCGCGGTGTACACATCGGACCCGAGCAGGCTGTGCAGCCGGTTCCCAAGACTGTCGGCCACCGTGGATTCAGGCTCCCGGGTGGCCGTCAGCCGGATACGGGAAGCGGCCAGGGGCAGGTCCGGCGTGCTGTCCAGCGGGCGGCACGTAGCCAGCCGGCGCCACCGGGCCAGCGGGCCCCACCGGGCCAGGGGGCGCCACGGGGCCGCCGCGCTGGCCGGCCGGCAGCCTGGCCTGCGCAGCGGCGGCCGACGCCGGGCCAGCGGCGGCCGGGGGTAGGCCGAGGCCCGTCAGCGCCGCGGGCAGGGCACCGGTGAACCCGACGTTGAACGGCTCGCCGACCGCCACGTTGGGCGCCGAGACCAGGCCGTTCTCGGCCATCTTCATGGCCACGTAATACCGCACCGCGTCGAGCTCGGACAAGCCGAACGCCCGCAGCGAGATGAGTTCCCGCATCCGCTCGTCACTCGGCCGCATCAGCACCTTCACATCGTTGAGGGTGATCCCGTAGATGGACAGGAAGTCCTGCAGGTGCCCGCGGACCAGCTCCGTGATGTCGTGGATCCGCTCATTGACCTGCTCCAGCGGGGTCACCTGGACCAGCTGGTTGATGGCCTGTTCCACCACCGGG
>Ga0302325_10035906_pt1 | contig 10113 bp, 8 predicted proteins | sample Palsa_T0_2_FD_201948 | JGI IMG/M metagenome (GOLD analysis project Ga0302325, IMG submission 201948) | Peat permafrost microbial communities from Stordalen Mire near Abisko, Sweden - Palsa_T0_2 | ecosystem: Environmental > Terrestrial > Soil > Palsa > Peat permafrost | place: Sweden: Abisko... | reverse complement strand
GGATAGACGCGTCGCGATCGCCAGTTTAGCCGCTGCGGGCGAGACGTAGCAAGCATAAACGGGCGTTGATGTTGATAGTCGCCCCAAGGGAATTGACCCTGGGATTTCACGATTTCTCAGGCTGATGGACCCTCAGGCTGCCGGGCGCGGACGTAGCGAATCAGATCGCCGACGGTCATGGTCACCATTTCCCCTTCGCCCGGGCCAACCTGGTCGAATTCCTCTTCCAGCGCCATGACCAGTTCCACGTAATCGATGGAATCGTGCGCCAATTTGAAAAACGGGGTCTCGGTGGTGATCGGCGTCCGTTCGCGGCGCTGTTGAAACCAGCGCAGCAACCGGTCGCATGGCGGGCACGCGGCGTCGGCGGCCATCTCCGGCGGGGAGGCGAGCACCGCTTGACCGCAAATCGAGCAGCGATACGGCGAACGGCTTACGGTCTGGGGGGGCGCAGTCATAAATCGCCTTGGTCATCGAGCCGTCTGGCATGCACTTGGAACCGTTCGAGTTCGTCCGGCGAAGCGAACCCGAAAACCAGCGACTCCCGCCGTCGCGTCGGCGGCGTAGCGTCGAGATGCGGAAGGCTGGATGGCTCAACATAGCCGAACTTTGCCGAACGAGCCAGCGTAGCCACCCAGAAGTCGCAAAATCCTTATTTTCCGATGCAGAAGCGACTGAAGACGCGGTCCAGAATGTCGTCCGTGTAGACTGCCCCCACCACCTTTCCGATTTCGGCCAGCGCCAGGCGGACTTCGGCGGCGATCAGCTCTTCGCCCAGCCGTTGCGAGTTCGCTGCGGCAGCCCGCGCCAGCGCGTCGGCTGCCAACCGCAGACTTTCGCGGGAGCGCGTCGCCGTGGCCGCGACCACCGAGCCCTCGCCCGGCGAGCCGCAGGCGGCCAACGCTTGAATCGCTTCACGCAAGGCCTCGAGTCCCGTTCCGCTCAGGGCGCTCGTTTCGAGGATCGTGTCGGCCGACGCGAGCGGATCGAAGCCGTCCACCCGGAGTCCCCGCGGGGCATCGCACTTCGTCAGCACCAGCAGGCGAGGCCGCTCGGCGGCCGTGGCGATCTGCGATTGTTCCCAGGTATTCAGCGGCCGCGTCGAGTCGAGACAGACGACGAGCACGTCGGCCGCGTCCGCCTGCTGGCCGGCCGAGCGCTGCGCCATTCCTCCCGGGCTATCGGCGGCCCGGCTCGACTCCACGCCAGCGGTGTCGATCAACTGGCAGCGGCGCGCCACGCCCCCCCTGGCTTCGTCAAGCCAGGCGACGAGATAGTCACGCGTCGTGCCGGGCACGTCGGACACGAGCGACGCCGGCGCCCCGGCCGAGAGCCGGTTGAACAAGCTGCTCTTGCCGACGTTCGGCCAGCCGATCAGCACGGCGCGGAAGGTTTCGGCGACTTCGGTGCGTAGGGACATCCGCGCCGCGAGTTCGGCCACGGCACGGGCGGCATCGCCGAGCCGATCCCGCAACTCGGCCTGGCTGATGAACTCGATGTCTTCTTCGACGAAATCCAGCCCGGCTTCGAGTTCTGCCAGCAGATCGAGAAGCGACTCGCGCAGGGCCGCCATGGGTCGGGCCAGGCCGCCGGCCAGTTGCGCAAGCGCGACTTCGAACTGCCGGCCGCCATCGGCGTCGATCAAGCCGAGGACGGCCTCGGCCTGCGTCAAGTCGAGCCGCCCCGCGAGAAAGGCGCGCAACGTGAACTCGCCCGGCTCCGCCGGGCGGGCACCGGCCGCACACAGAGCCGCCAACAATGCCGCCAACAACGGCGGCGAACCGAGCGTGTGGATTTCGGCAACGGGCTCGCGCGTGTAACTGCGCTCCGTCGGCCAAAAATAGATCTCCGCGGGAAGCGATTCGCACGCCCCACGAGCCGACGGACCCGGCAGCAGGATCGCACCGGCCACTACGGACGGCCGCGTGCTGTCGCCCAGGCACTGGCTCGAATCGGCACGGAAGCAGGCTTCCACGACGCCCAGCACTCCGGAGCCGCTGAGCCTCACGATGCCGCGCGCCGCGCCCCCGGGGGCCGATGCAATGGCACAGATGGTGTCGCCGAGGTGGTACACGAGGTCGCTGCTGGGGTGCCACTGCTGGCTTGTTCAGCAGTGTTTGGCGGGGCGCCACTCGCGCGCGGATTTCCACTGCTGGACGAGCCAGCAGTGGCAGCCGAGCGAAGCATAAATCTTGTCGCCTTCCGGGCTATAGACTCACTGCCCTTGCTGGGCGTCACGCCGTTACTTGCGTTCGCGCTGCTTCTTCTTGCTTTCGCCGGGCCCGCCATTGCTTGCGGCCTTGCTCGGCGAGGGAGACGTTGCCACCACGCCTCCCCCCTGCTGCGGCGCTTTGGACTTGGGCAGGATCTTTCGCTCGGCGATGCCCCAGGCGCTCGAGGCGATGAAATAGATGCACAAGCCGGCGGCCACTTTGTAGAACATTAGCGCCATGAAAATCATCATGTACTGCATCATTTTCTGCTGCATGCGAGCCTGATCGTCGGCCGGCGGCGGCATGAACATCTTCTGCTGCCAGAGGAACAAGCCCACGGTCAACAGCGGCAGGATGTTGAAATAAGGTCCCAGGCCGAAGAAACCGACCCCTTGCGAGACCGAATCCGGCATCCACGCGCTCCAATTGAACAGCATGTCGGGCGCGGCCAGGTTCGAGGCCCAGCGGATCGCATCGCTGATCAGGGGGGCTTGCCGCAGTTCGACGTCGACCATCAGCGAGCGATAAAGCCCGATGAAGATCGGCAGTTGGACGAACATCAACAGGCAGCCTCCCAGTGGGTTGTAGTTGTGCTTGCGGAACAGCTCCTGCTGGGCTTTGGCTTTCTGGTCGGGGTTCTTCTTGAATTTTTCGTTGATGCGCTTGATCTCGGGCTGCAGCTCCTGCATTTTCTGAGCGCTGAGCGCCTGTTTGCGGCTCAAGGGGAACATGCAGCCGCGGACCAGCACGGTCAACAGGACAATCGCAATTCCGTAGTTGCGCACGACGGCGTAGAAGATGTGCAGGATGCCCAGCATGCGCTCGGCCACCCAACCCCAAATCGGCCAGCCGTAGTACACCAGTCCCGAAAGATTCCCCAGCGAACGCGAGTCGAACTCCGCGGTGGGATAGTTTTCCAGCAGGCCGGGCTTCTTGGGCCCGACAAACAATTCAAAGCGATGCTTGATCGCCTGGCCCGGCTGTACTTTCAGGTCGCGGCGGCTGAGCAGCCGGAAGGTGACGTCGGTCAACTTGTAGAGCGATTTCTCGTTCGGGAGCGGGCTCACCCGCAGCGGCACGATGTTGGTGAACCACTTGTCCCGGACGTCTTGCTTACCAGGGATCAATGCGGCGGAGAAGTACTGCGCGTCGACCGCGGCGTATTTCAGCGGAACGTCGGCCCCCTTCCATTCGCCTTTGCCGTCCGCGACGACGCTGGCGGTGATTTCGTCCGGGTCTCCGCCTTCGAACTGGGCGATCAAGTCGCGCAGGCCGATGCCGCTGGAACGCTCGATCTTGCTGGCATACCAGGAGCCCTCGACCGGCAGCCCGGTCGGACCATCCAAGCGATACGCGATCGTGCGGGCTTTCGCGGCCGTGTTGCGGATTTCGATCGTGAACTCCAAGTGATAGGCGGGGAAATCGAGGTCCTCGGTGCCGTCAGGGACCTTGGCCAGGCGAAAATGCTTGAGGACCTCCAACTCCTGCTTGGGGAGCTTCATGCGGAAGCTCACTTCGCTCTCGCCCGCCTGCAAGACTTCCCAGTTGGCGGTGCGCATCGCGAGCCCCTTGAGCTCGGTTTGCTTTTCCCCCAGTTCCGGCCCGTCGTCGATCTGTTGCATCGTCAAGAGCAACGACAGCGGATCGATGCCGGGCTGCGGAAAGTCGACGATCTGGTCGTCCTTTCCCGGCTGGGTCACGTCGAGCTTGTTCGGATGGATCACCGCGAGGGGGCGGCGGCGGAGCGTCGCCGTGCGTTTCATGACGGCGCCCGCGCGGCGAATACTGAGATCGACCTGTTGCTTGGGTTTCGTCTTTCTAAGTTGGTCGATCAGCTCCTCCGCCGTGGTCACTGCCACGTCGTCGACGGCCTGAATGATATCGCCTACCTGGACCCCGGCTTCCTGAGCGGGCGTGCCGAGACCGACGACCTGGACCAGCGCTCCCCCGCCCTGAGGTACGTCGGCCGGCGCCAAACTCCCCAGGAAGCCGTAGCGATGATCCAACTCGAGATAGTGCGAACTGTTCAACTCGACGCGGACCAGCGCCGCGCCCTGATTCGTGATTGTCGCCAGCATGCGATACGGACTCGCCGGGTCCAGCGAGCCCAGCGAAATCCACTGCTGGGGGACGGCCACGGGCTGTTCGTCTTTCTCGCCCGCCTTTTCGGCGGGTTTTTCCTCGGCGTCTGGCTTTTTATCCGCGTCGGGCTTTTCCTCGACGTCGGGCTTCTTGCCGGCGTCCGGCGCTGCTTCCTCGTTCTCCTGGGCCTTGTCCGCCGGCGGTTTCTCGTCGTTGGCTTTGCCAGGCTGCTTCTTGACGTCGGCTTGGACCGCCTGCGCCGGATTCTGAGCAATCTGCTGCCGCTGTTTCTGCTCCGCCCACTTCAAGTACGTGAAGTTGAGGGCAAAAACGAGCAACGACAGGACGATGAAGACCAGGTAACGGCGTTCCACGAATGCTGTGTCCTTATCGAGCCTTGGCTAAAGCGGTGTGGTCGCGGGGAAATCCGTCGACCCCACACGACGGCCGGCGCTCACACACTCGCACACGGCTCAAGGGCCGGCAGCGGGAGAGCCTTCAGGGCTGCGCGCTGGCGGCCTCGCGCTCGAGTCGCCATCGCAGACAGTTGTCGGGCAGCTCGGTTCAGCGTCCTTCTCGCAGCCGATCGCCCAGAAAGTTGTCCAGTTCCGGAGTGTTGTAAATCTTTTGAATCGTCTTTTCGAAATCGTACTCCACCCGGCGGAACTTGACGGTTCCGTCCTCCAGGATCACATAACACGCGCGCGGGTCGCCGTCCCGAGGCTGCCCCACTGAGCCCACGTTGACCATCGTCTTTTCGTCCGCAAGACGATATTCATAGCCGATTTCTTCGGGGCTGAGAAAGTTCAAACTTTGGGTAAAGACGCCGGGGACGTGGGTGTGACCCTGAAAGCAATGCTGCTCGATCAGGCTGAAGATCTTTTCCATCTTTCGCTGGTTGTAAATGTCTTCGGGGAAGACGTATTCGTTCAGCGGATTGCGCGCCGAGCCGTGCACGTACAAAAAGCCGTTTTCGCGCCGGTTGCGCGGCAATTCGCCCAAAAAATCCCATCGGCGGGCGTTCTCTTCGGGATCCCCGCGAACGCTCTCCAGTTGATCCCGCGTCCAGAAGATGGCCCGCTCGGCCCCGGTGTTGAACCCTTCAGGATCAAACAGTGCCCCCTGGTCGTGGTTGCCCAGCAGGCACACGTCGCACTTCATCACCAAATCGATGCACTCGCGGGGATTCGGCCCATAGCCGATAATGTCGCCCAGGCAATAGATCTCGCCGATGCCCTGCTGCTTGATATCCGCTAGCACCGCTTCCAAGCCTTCCAGGTTGCTATGGATATCGCTAATCAGTGCTCGCTTCACACGATGGCTCGCTTCGCGTAGAAAGGCCCGTTCGCGTCGGACTGGGACCCGGGAGAATCTTCTTCAGAGCCTATCCGAAAACCGGCGGGGAGAGTGGGACCGTTTCCCGTTTTGGTCTACGGACGGCGCAAAACGGCGACAGTTGCTGGCGGTTTTCGGACAGGCTCTAAACCCCGTTCAGTCTATGACTACCGTTTTCGAGGGTCAAGCCGGGCAACGCAGCTGGCGGCGCCCCGGAAAGGCATTACTTTTGCGACACTTGTGAACTGCCCGCTAAACCGCGACAGTGGATGCCTGAGCCTGGGTCAGCCACGCAGGCCTATCGTCTTTCTCGCCGGGACCACCGTGCGGGAGCCGACCATCGACGGGCAAAAAACCGCCGAACATCCCGACTCATTCCGCCCCGTGACAGGCCCGTCACACGATGCGCATTCTGGCCCTGGAAACATCCGACCGTGACGGCTCGATCGCCCTGCTGGCGGACGACCGCGTGCTGGCCGAGAGCGCCTTGGAGCCGCGGCAGCGAACGGCGCAGTCGCTCGCGCCGGCCGTGCGTGCCCTGCTGGTGCAAATCGGCTTTCGGCCCACCGACGTTGAACTGGTCGCCGTGGCCACCGGGCCCGGTTCCTTCACAGGACTGAGGATCGGCGTCACGCTGGCCAAGGTGTTCGCCTACGCCGCCGGCTGCCAGACGTTGGGCGTCAACACGCTGGAAACCATCGCCGCCCGCGCCCCGGTCGATGCCCAGGAATTCTGGGCCGTGATCGACGCGCAGCGGCAGCAACTTTTTGCGGCGCTCTTTGCCCGCGACGAACGGGGAGCCATCCGCTATCGGGAAGAGACGCACGTCGTCGACATCGACGCGTGGCTGGAAACCTTGCCGCCCGGAAGCACCGTGACGGGGCCGGCGCTCGCGAAGCTCGCGGCGCAATTACCGGAGGGCGTGAAGATGCTCGATTCCGACGTGTGGCGTCCGACCGCGGTGGCCGTGGGCCTGCTCGCCTGGAAGTCGTACTCGGCGGGCCGGCGCGACGACCCGTTTACGCTCGTGCCGCAATATTTCCGCCGCACGGCCGCCGAAGAACAGTGGGAGCGGAGCAGGGCGACGGAGGATCGGGGGTAGGAAACAGATCGACCATCGGACAGGAGCGCACGATTTCGTCCGCGTCGTCGGCTGTCAATATTGTCGCAGCGCGGGTGAGCACGCCGCCGGGCGGGGCTGGGTCAGGGCTGTATGAACTGCGTAGCGGGCTCGGGCCGGCCTACGACCGCGCGGTCGCGGTCTTTGCTGCACGTCCGTTTTGCGACGCGCCCACGATGACTTCGGTGCCTTCCTGGAGGTCGCTCCCGGTGATTTCCGTCAACGTCCCGTCGCTGGCGCCGATGTTGACGTCGATCGGCCGCACGAACTTCCCGTCGCGGACCCAAACGCGGCGCGCGTTCCGACCCGTTTGAGGCGGCTTTTCGTCCCGGGCCGCGGGCACGATCCACTCCGGCTGTGGCTGCCAGCGCAAGGCGGCGTTGGGCACACAGAGGACGCCCTTGCGGGAATCGATTTCGAACTTCACGTCCGCGATCAGATAAGGGAGCAGTTTGTACTCGGGATTGTCTACCGCGACGATCACGGTATAGCTGACGACATTTTGCGCCATGATGGCGTTCAAGCGGACCTGTTCGACTTTGCCCTCGAAGCGGTCATCAGGAAAGGCATCGACCTTGAAGCGCGCCTGCTGTCCCGTGCGAATCTTTCCGATATCCTTCTCGTTGACCGAAACCCAGACCTGCATTTTCTTCAAGTCCTTGCCGATCAGGAACAGAGCCGGCTCGTTGGCGGACGCATCCACGCTTTGCCCGGCGTTCACTCGTCGATCGATGACGATGCCCCGGAACGGCGAGCGAACGGTCGTTGATTCGAGGTTGCTTTCGACCTGCTTCAAGTACGCGTTGCTCTGGGCCACGTCCGCCTCGGCCACGGTGATCAAGGCTTGAGCGACCTTGTAGCCCTGCTTCTTCACTTCCAACTCGGCGGCTGAAATCGCCTTTTTCTGAAACTGTTCTTGGGCGCGCGCCGCCTCGGCCTCCGCCACTTTCGCTTTGGCTTTCGACTTGGCGAGCACGGCATCGCTGTGTTTGCAACTCGCACGCATCTGATCCAGTTGGACCCGGTAAGGCGCATCTTCGATCTGCGCCAGCAGAGTCCCTGCTTCGACCGGCGAACCGTAGTCGATACTCTTGCCCGCGTATTGAGGATCGGTCTTGCCGCGGGGATCGGGGCCCAGCAGCTTGATCGCGCCGCTGAGCATGGCGTGGACATCGGCTGTTTCCTCCGGCTCGAGCGTTCCGGTGGCGCTCACGGTCACCAGCAGATCGCCGCGAGTAACCTTTGCCGTCTGAAGTCCGGCCGGCTTCGCGGCCGCATCCGTCGGCTCGTCCGCCGACACTGCGACGGAAAGCGAACTCAGGACCGTCGCCAGCCAAACAGCCGCGACGATCTGGCGCCAGAAATTCATTGGCAAGCCCATTTGTGCGCCTCCGCCTTCCCGAAAAACTTGGGTGCTGGAACGAAAATTCCACCCAACAGCGTCGCTCGTCCGCCGGCCGATGTCGTGTGTAGTTAGATTATTAGCACCGGATCAACGGCCCTGCAAGCAAACGATGTAAACCGTCGCTTGGCACGGCCGGCAACTCCCAAACGGCACCCAGCGGTCGAGGGCCCCGATGAATTGTGGACGCATGGCAAAGCGGGTAAACTGACGGTTTGACCATCCGACGCGAGTTGAGTTTGACCATCCGACGCGAGTTGACAGGAGAGGAAAGCCGCGATTATGCCCACCGTCCGAGAAAAAGAAACGGTGATCGACGGGGCTGCCCAGCTTCACGCCGGCGATCAGCAGATCGAGTTGCCCATCGTCGTGGGCAGCGAAGGGGAGCGGGCGATCGACATCTCCAAGCTGCGTGTCCAGACCGGCTTGATCACGCTCGACGAGGGATACGTCAACACCGGCTCGACCACCAGCGCCATCACCTTTCTGGACGGCGAACAGGGAATCCTCCGCTACCGCGGATATCCGATCGAAGTCATCGCCGAGCGCTGCGACTTTGTCGAGACCAGCTATCTTCTGATCAACGGAGAGCTGCCGAACATCCAGCAATTGGAGTCGTTCCGCACTTCGCTCCGCCGGCACACGATGATCCACGAGGACATGCGCTCGTTCTATCACGGCTTTCCCCGCGATGCGCATCCGATGGCCATTTGCAGCTCGGTGGTGGGCGCGCTGTCCACGTTCTATCAGGACTCGCTCAATCCGCACGACCCCCGGCACGTCGAGATTTCGGTCCATCGTCTGCTGGCCAAGCTGCCGACGATCGCCTCCTACGCCTACAAGAAATCGACCGGGCAGCCGTTCATCTATCCGCAAAACGACCTGAGCTACTGCGAGAATTTTTTGAAGATGATGTTCGCGGTGCCCAGCGAGCCGTACGAGCTGGATCCCGACTTCGTCGAAGCGCTGAACCTGCTGTTGATCGTCCACGCCGACCACGAGCAGAACTGCAGCACGTCCACGGTGCGCATGGTGGGCTCGAGCGACGCCAACCTGTTCGCCTCGATTTCGGCCGGCATTTGCGCGCTGTGGGGCCCGCTGCACGGCGGGGCCAACCAGGCCTGCGTGGAAATGCTGGAAGCCATCCGGGCAGACGGCGGAAACGTCCGCAAATACGTCGAGATGGCCAAGGACAAGAACGGCCACTACCGGCTAATGGGCTTTGGCCACCGGGTCTATAAGAGCTACGACCCCCGGGCCACGATCATCAAGCGCACCTGCGACAAGCTGCTGGCCAAGCGGCATATCAACGACCCGATCTTCGAGATCGCCCAGGAACTGGAAGAAGTGGCGCTCAACGACCCGTATTTCATTGAGCGCAAGCTGTATCCGAACGTCGATTTCTATTCGGGCGTGATCTACCGCGCGATCGGCATTCCCGTGCAGATGTTCACGGCCATGTTCGCCATCGGCCGGCTGCCGGGCTGGATCGCCCACTGGATGGAAATGCACGCCTCGCCCACCAACCGCATCTGCCGCCCCCGGCAGATTTACACCGGGCCGACGAAGCGCGAGTTCGTGCCACTGGAGAAGCGGCGGTAGGGACACCCGGCCACTGCGCATGGCATGCCGCCGCCCGCCTCGCAGGTTGCTAAGACCTACCTTGCGGTAAGCACTGCGTGGCCAACCGCCGGAGTCAATTTTACGGCAGCAAAAAATGCTCGCGGAAAGAGATAATCCTCGCCCGATTCATCGATCACGCGAATCAAACCGTGCTTTTCCGCGGAGGTATCCTTCAGAACAACATAAATCTTGCGTTTCTCCAAGGAAACCTCGTATCCATCGTTTTTCAGGCACACGACAAACGATTTTGCCGCTTTCGACATAGTCATGATTCCTCGATCAACCGTTTGATTTTCAGTTCTCTCTTCCCGATTCCCGTGGCTTCATACCAGTGTAGC
>Ga0302325_10035905_pt1 | contig 10113 bp, 10 predicted proteins | sample Palsa_T0_2_FD_201948 | JGI IMG/M metagenome (GOLD analysis project Ga0302325, IMG submission 201948) | Peat permafrost microbial communities from Stordalen Mire near Abisko, Sweden - Palsa_T0_2 | ecosystem: Environmental > Terrestrial > Soil > Palsa > Peat permafrost | place: Sweden: Abisko... | reverse complement strand
ACCCTTGGTCCGGGACGGGAAGATCGAGAGTCACGATCCGGCACCGGATGAGCCGTTCAAGGTCACGCCGGTTCTCCTCGGAGACGATGCTGATCCAAATGATGGGGCCGATCTTCGTCGAGCAGATGACGTTGAGCGGCTCGACGGCTATGACTCGAAGAAGGCAGAACGCGCTGCATGGGACGTGTTCGACCAGACGCGCCAGAACTGAGTTGGCTTCAGCTTGGCCCTGATGCTCACCAGTGTGCCTTTGCCCAAGGCTCTGAGGTGACCCTGATGCTGGAGTGGCGCCCTTTAGGTGAACACGACGGTCCGGTTGCCGTTGAGAAGCACGCGGTCCTCGAGGTGCCAGCGGAGCCCACGAGCGAGGACGGAACGCTCGATGTCCCGTCCGATTCGCAGAAGGTCCTCAACCGAGTCGCCGTGGTCGATCCGGCTGGTGTCCTGTTCGATGATTGGTCCAGCGTCGAGCGCCGCTGTCACGTAGTGGCATGTTGCACCGATGAGCTTGACACCTCGCTCGAACGCTTGGCGGTAAGGCCGAGCGCCCGCGAATGACGGCAGGAAGCTGTGGTGGATGTTGATGATGCGTCCGGGGTAACGGGCGCAGACATCGGCGGGGAGAACCTGCATGTACCGGGCCAGCACCAAGACATCGGCCCGAGCCGCATCGACCAGTGACACCACTTTTGCGAATGCCTCGACCTTGTTCTCGGGCATCACCGGTACGTGGAAGAAGTCGATCCCGTGCCACTCGACGAGCTGCCGCAGATCGGGGTGGTTGGAAATAACAGCCGGGATCTCACAGGCTAGGTCTCCGCTGCGCCAGCGGTGTAGCAGGTCCGCCAGGCAGTGGTCCTCGCGACTGACCAGCACCACCACTCGCTTACGGACATCGGTGTCACTGAGGTGCCACTCCAACTCGAACTGGCTGGCTACATCGGCGAAGAGACGGCCGAAGTCCTCAGGACCAAAGGGGAGACTCTCGGCCAGCACCTCGATTCGCTGGAAGAACTGCCCGGTCGTGAGGTCGCCGTGCTGGGCGGCCTCGACGACCCAGCCACCATGGGACGCGATGAAGCCGGTCACCGCCGCCACGATGCCGGTTCGGTCAGGACATCTAATGGTGAGCACGAATCGACGCACCCACACATCATGGTCGATCCTCAAGGAGCTGACACCGTTGCGGCAGTAGCTGTCTGGTCTGTGAACACCCTCGGGGTCGAATTTGCGTTCTCAACCTATCCCGAGACGGATGATTCCGGTCCGTGGCCTACGCCGGTCGTCTGAATACCAGTACCTCAGCGTTGTCGCGTGCGCTCACCCGCACAAGCTCCCAGCCGAGGTCCTGACGAGAGCGGACGACGGCCTCGACGGTCATCTCAGCACTGTCTTCCGCCGGGGTCTTCTCACGCGGAAGCAGCGTCAGTCCGTAGCGCCATGTTTTCATCTCGGCGCGATGGTAGTCATGCCAAGGTGGCTGCGGTCAATGCCCGCTGACCTGGGAATTTCGATTGTGCCGGCCTTGACCAGGGTCCTCGCCCCAAGGAGTCCGCGCAGCATTCATTCGAGCGTCGCCCTTCTGTCGCATCGCGTTCAACTTGCCCCTCTACCTTGTGCTTGTGACTCTCGAACAACAGCCAGCTTCGTTGCGGGCCCTCGAAGGTGAAGCCCGGCGCGTCCACTCGGCACCCAAGTCCAGCCGAGGGTATCCGGCACCCAATACCTCACGGCGAACCATGCTCTACATCGGGGACGACCAGGAGTGCCGAATCATGCTCTATCGGATCGCTCGGCGGCTGGACAACACCCAACTAGAGGTGGCCAGCAACGGACGCGCCGGACGCCTCTTGGCCCTCTCCCGGTCACCAAATCTCATCTTGCTCGACTCGCACTTACCGGACTGCGACGCGCACGACCTCATGACCTACTTCGGACGGGCTGCGCTGCGAGCCACGGTCCCGTTGGCTGTGGTTTCGGCAGAGGAGAATGACAGAGTCAAGTTCATCAGAGGCGGCGCGGTCTCTTTTCTGACCAAACCGCTGAGGATCGCCGAGGTCGAACGTTCGGTTATGACCTTGCTCGAGGTGTTCTCGGCTCGGTAGTCCTACGGGGTTGGTCGACGTCCCATCGAGTGACACGCCACCCAGAGGCAGCCGTTAACACTTCCGTCTCGAACATTTAACCGTTCGTTTACTTGCATCACTACGCCCCAAACCCCAGCTTTGGATTACTCCGGCCCGGTATTCCGCTGGCAAGGCCGCTAAAGAGCGTTGACGTTTGGAAGGTACCTCCTGGCCTCGCGTATCATCCATAGTGCCCGCCGATGACACGGAGAAGGCCTGGCATGAGTGACGTTTCTCAAGGACCCGGTTGGTGGGTGGCGTCAGACGGCAAGTGGTATCCGCCTGAACTGCATCCGAATTTCGCCTCTGCGCCTCCACCTCATCCCACAGCGCATCGGGTCGCCGGCCTGTTTCGCAACGCCCAACAGACACTGAGCGTCGCTGCGGGCGGTGTCGTGTTCCGAGAAGGTGAACTGGGCATAGAGATGTTCGGCGTAATAGAGGGACAGATCCAGCTTCAAACGACCGACCGGGTTATCGCTGTGCTTGGGCCCGATGATGTCTTCGGTGAGATGGCATTGATCGACTCCTCGCCACGCATGGCAACTGCCGTAGCGACCGTAGACAGCGTGCTGGCGGTCCTCGATAAGCACCGCTTCCTCTTCTTGGTCCACGAAACACCGACATTTGCACTGTCGGTCATGTCTGCCATGGCTGATCGGTTCCGATCCAAAGCCTGAGGCATCCAGCTCCTCACGTTGAGAGCGCGCACGCCTTCGGGTCAGAGGACCAGAAACAGGTGCGCATCACGATCAAACTCTCATAACCCTGACGGCCAAACTGGGTTCAGGCCAGCGGGGCCGTCCCAACGTGGCATTGTGCCAAGCCCTTGTGCTGGTCGAAGGGCGGGCGATCGCGCTAACACCAGCAAATACCGCGCTGGGCGAGGTGATGGGGACCGATAGCTCGGTGATCAGTCAGTTTATGGAATCAGTTGGCGTTGGCGATCCCAGGGTCAATGGCATCAGCGTCGGTCTTTAGATCGAAAACGCCGATGACCAGTAGCCAAGCTGCCGTAATCATGTAACACGTGTTGGTTACCATAGCTATGGCTGCAATATAAAGACCGGATAGGTACCCAACGAAAAACAGTGCCGCACCGATCAGCTCAGCCGAGTGTACGAGGCTTCCGCCAACGATGCGAGAGAGTCTTAGACCATTGCTCATCTTAATGGCCTTGGTGTAGCCCTGGAAAAAAACGGCTGCCGAAATACCAGAGACTACGAACAGTTCTGCGCCTATTGACCGATGGTTTTGAGCTCCCATCAGTACAAGTGCACAGCGCATGAAAACCAGTGTCAGACCCGTAAGTGTGTTTATAGCTCGATAACGATGTGTTGCATCGAAAGCGATCACTTTCAGGTTGAGTGACATCGCCACAAAAACTAAGCCGGTGAGCGTCACTGCGCCTGTCCCCACCAGAATGAAAAAATCATTCCACTGCCCAGGCCTAAAAAGATCGGCTGCGATCATGATCGAATTGTAACAAGCTACGTAACGATTCTGCTCCTGACTGCCACCCATGGACGAAGCCCGCGTGGTCCATCAAACTGGGGCACGTCTACCACCGTCAGGGTTCGAGGACGATCTTGCCCAGCGTGTGACGCTGCTCAAGATCTCGGTACGCCTCACGCACTTTGGTCAGGGGATAGGTCTTGGCAATGGGAATCTCAAGACGTCCCTCGGCGATCAATCGAACCAGCTCGCTCAGCACGTCGGAGTTGGCGGCAGCCGCGTTCCCGTCGGTCTTGGCCCCGTATTCCTGGGCCGCCGTCCTGTCGATGATGGTGTCAATGCGGTCGGGCGCCACTCCCAAGCCGACGGCCATCTCCACGTACCCGCCTCCGAACGTGTCAATGAAGGCATCGATGTGCCCGTTGCTAGCCTTCCTTATGCGCTCGATCACTCCATCGCCGTAGACCACCGGAATCACGCCGTGGCTGACGAGCCAATCATGATGCCCCTCGCTGGCCAGGCCGATTACGGTGGCACCGGCATCGACAGCCAGCTGCACGGCGAGCGAACCGACGCCGCCCGCCGCCCCTGACACCGCCACCGTGTCACCCTTGACCAGGCTCACGGCGCGGATGGCGGCGTAGGCGGTCGTCCCCACCACAAACAGCGAGCCGGCCACATCCCATGGCACGTTGCTCGGGCGGGAGACCAGGTTGTCGATACCGGCCACCACCAACTGAGCGTGGCTGCTTCGGGTCTCGACGAAACCAAGGACCTCGTCCCCCACCGCGAACCGGGTCACGTCGGGGCCGACCTCGGCCACAATTCCGGCCAAGTCACTTCCCTCGCCCGAGGGGAAGGTCGCCGGCCACATGGCGTGGAGCAACCCTTTGCGGATGGAGGCCTCGCCTGGATTGATACCAGCCGCCATGACCTTTACGAGGACTTGGCCAGGCCCAGGAACGGGGCGAGGCACCTCAATGACATTCAAGACGTCAACGTCTCCGTACTCGTCGAATCTCACCGCCAGTGGCACAGGCAGCTCCCTTCCGTTGTGACGAACCACCAACTTCGCCAGGGACCAGTTCATTCCCATCTGTCGAGAAAAGGGTGATGCTCTCCCAAGCGAGTTCCGCCGTTACGCTGCCAGTCGATGACAGATCCCGAAATCGACACCCCTGGCCAACCGAAGGGTAACGAAGTTAGCCAAACCCTGCCCGCCAAGCTCGCTCTGGTCGGGTCGATCGGCACGTCAGGCGCAGCTGCCTTGGCCGAACGCCTCGGGGTCGGGGCTTACACGTTGCAGGTCATAGAGGTCGTGAACCTTGCGCCCACAATGCGACGTCTGCGGGTGGGAAGCGCCGAAGGGGGTGCCCTAGCGGGGTTTTCATTCGAGGCGGGACAGGATCTCATGATCGACGTGGCGCGTCAGGACGAGCGCACCGTCCGGCGCCGGTACACCATTCGCCGGTTCGATCCGGACCGACAGCTACTCGATCTCGACTTCGTGCTCCATGGGGACGGGCCAGCCGCCCAATGGGCAACACGGGCGGTGCCCGGGACGAGCTTTGAGGCGATTGGACCCAGGGGCAAGGTCTCTCTCGATCCCGTCGCGACATGGCACCTCTTCGTTGGGGACGAGACGTTCGTGCCCGCCGTCGGTGCCATGCTCGACGCCCTCCCCGAAGGAAGTCGGGCGGTTGCCCTTTTGGAGGTGGACTCGGCGGCGGACGCCAGATCCTTTGGTGACGACCTGAGGAGTGGGGACGGTATCGCCGTACAGTTCGTCGAGCGCGCGGGCCACCCTGCTGGTCGGGCGCTTGCTCTCCTCGACGCCTTTGACGTCGTCGATTTTCCGCCTGAGTCGCGCCATGCCTATGTCGCAGGAGAGCATCACGTTGTTGGTGACATCCGCAAACAGTTGGCAGAAAAGGGCTTCGCCCCCAACGAGGTATCGCCCAAGGCGTACTGGAGACTGGGGCAGGCAAACGCGGAGCACGGGGAACCGGCTGGCGATCGCTGACTCCGCTTTCACACCCCTCGGGCGGAGTGCGGGACCTGACCAGGGACCTGCATCGCCAGATGCTCAGGATCCAACCCTCTTCGAGGATCGGAACGACCGGGAGGGCCGCAAAGGCCCGCCGGTCGCTCCACCACGTCGGATTCCGCGCAGTGACAGGGGTACCCATATCGCTTGGGCATGGACTACCTCCAGGTAGCTCACGACCAAACTCTCATAAGGCTGGACCGCCGAACGGGGTCCAGCTCAAGTGGCAGTCCCAACCGACTTCAATCCGAACCGCGCTCCCCTGGTCGATGGGCCCGATGATCAGCGTCAGCTCCCCACCGGACCACCGCTGATTCGATCCAAACGTCGCTCTGCCTTCCACGCCGGTACCCCGCAGGAGCTCACGGAAGCCGGGGCGGTCATTGACTGGCAGAACCTCGGCGCATCAACGAGCGGCTTGTCGAAGTCAAGGTCCGCCGACCGTTCACTCTGTCGCGTATCCTTCTGCCACGGAAACGCTCACCTTTCTCTTCACCGATATCGAAGGGTCGACAGCCCTCCTTAGGCGCTTGGGAGAGGCTCGCTACGCCCAGGTTCTGGCCGACCATCATCTGCTGATCCGGGAGGGGATCTCCGCCGGTGGTGGGAAGGAGATCGGAACGCAGGGCGATGGGTTCTTCGCAGTGTTCTCTTCCCCGAGCGCCGGTGCGGCGGCCGTAATCCGAATGCAGCTGGCCCTCGGCGCCCATGAGTGGCCCACGGGCGAACAGGTCCGGGTGCGGATGGGCGTGCACTGCGGTGAGGCATCAGAGACAAGCACGGGCCTTGTCGGCCTTGATGTCCACCGTGCCGCCCGGGTGGCGGCGATCGCCTACGGCGGCCAGATACTTCTTTCTGAAACAGCCGGTGCTTTGGTGCATGATTTGCTCCCGGCTGGTGCCTTACTCAAGGATCTCGGGCTCCACCGTCTCAAGGACCTGGGCCGGCCTGAGCACATCTTCCAGCTCGACGTCGAGGGTCTTCCCTCCGAATTCCCGCCCTTGCGTTCTCTCGACAACCCGACGCTGGCCAACAACCTTCCCACTCAGCTGGCGACCTTCATCGGAAGGGACCAAGAGCTCCAAGAGTTGCGGACCCTGGTTGAATCTGCTCGCCTCGTGACCCTCACCGGGGCAGGGGGATCGGGCAAGACTCGCCTTGCCCTGCAGGTCGCCGCCGAACTGCTCGACGGCTCGGGCGACGGGGTCTGGCTTGTCGAGCTGGCTGCGATCTCGGACGAAAACGCCGTAGCCTCAGCCGTTGCAGAGACCCTCGGAATCGCCAGTCAATCCGGTCGTCCGGTGTTGGAGACTCTGATCGAAGCCCTTGTGCCCCAAGACATCCTTATCGTGCTGGACAACTGCGAACACCTCATCACTGAGTGCGCCAAAGTGACCGATACCATCATGCGTCGCTGCCCAAAAGTGCATCTCCTGGCCACCAGCCGTGAGCCCATCGGCATCAGCGGGGAGGGCATCTACCGCGTGCCCTCGCTGTCGCTCCCGGCACCCGACTCCGACTCCTCGACGCTCGAGGGATCAGACGCGGTAGCACTCTTCGTGGACCGGGCCCGATCCCAAGGCGTCAATCTAGTGTTCGACAAGGAGACCGCACCTCTTGTGGTATCGACGTGTCGGCGACTAGACGGGATGCCCCTTGCTATCGAGTTGGCGGCGGCCCGGTTGCGCTCGCTGTCCCTACTTGATGTCCACGACCTCCTCGATCAGCGCTTTCGTCTCCTGACGGGGGGCAGCCGCGGCGCCCTAGAACGCCAGCAGACCCTCAGGGCCACCGTCGACTGGTCTTATTCGCTGCTCAATGCTCCAGAGCAGTCCGTCCTCCGACGCCTGTCGGTGTTCGCCGATGGCTTCGACCTCCCCGCCGCGGGGGCGGTGTGCGCCTTTGGTGCGATCGAGATCTTCGATGTGACCGACCTCCTCGGGTCTCTCGTGGACAAAAGTCTCGTGATAGCTGAACCGACAGACGGAGCCTTCCGCTACCGGCTGCTCGAGACCATTCGTCAGTTCGCCGTCGAACGGCTCGTCGAGCTCGACGAGGACGAAGCAGCCACAGTGGCAGCAGCTCACTGCGAGCACTTCCTTTCGGTTGCCGAGCGGGCTGCGACGCACCTCGCCGGGCCCGATCAGGGGCAGTGGCTCGCTCGACTTGACAGTGACCACTCCAACGTCCGGCGCGCCATCGAACATGCCGCGGACGACTCGAGTGGGACCACGATGGTGCTGCGTTTCGCAGGAGCACTCAGGTACTTCTGGTTGGCACGTTCCCGACGAGAGGAGGCGTTCAGGCTCCTCATGCCGGCACTAGAGCGCCCAGAGGCAGACGCGGAACCCGAGCTTCTGGTGAACGCCCTCGTCACCGCCTCCTTGGTGGCTCGCCACGTCGACATACACACTGCACAAGGCCTCGCCGACCGGGCTGTCGAGATCGCGGGCCGTGTCGACGATGAGCGGCTATACGTACGCTCCCTCGTCGTACTGGGCGGCGCCTACTATTTCTCCGGCCATCCGGAAACAGCATTCCCCCTCGGCAAGGAATGCGTCGAGCGAGCCCGGTCATTCGACGACGACGATCTGCTGGCTGTCGCCTTAGGCCTAGATCTCATGTGCAGCCAAGTACTCGATCCCGTCCGGACAGAAGCCCTCTTTACAGAGGCAATCGCGTGCACCGAACGATCCGGCAATCTCTTCTTTACGGCGGACTTCCATAACACCGCTGGTGTCTTCGCATTACAGAGGGGGGACATCACTGGCGCTCATAAGCACTTCGAACTCTCTTCACAGGCCTTGCAGGATTGCGGTGTGGCGACGTACCACGTGAAAATCAACCTGGGCCTGACATTGCGTGAGGAAGGTGACTTCGAGGGCGCTGGGGAGATGCTCGAGGAGGGGCTGCGCATAAGTCGACGCAGCGGCGACCGCTTTGGACTTGCTTACTCGATCCTTGGATTGGCTTGTCTTGCTGTCGATCTCGGCGACTGGTGGCGCGCCGCCGAGCTCCACGGTGTCGCTCAGGCGAGTCTCGATCAGATAGGACAATCGTGGCTCCTGTACTACGAGCCGTTGCGCCAGGGCAGCCTCGACAAGGCAAGTGAGCACCTCGGCGATGAGGAGTTTCGGCGCGCCTATGCAAAAGGCAGATCAGCCGGTTTCGAAGAAACCATCGATTGGTCCTACTTGCGGTCGCGATTGTCCCCGACCGACACTTCGGGGATGCCACCGACGCTCTTGCCTGAGCAATCACCACAAGGCCCGAGCACGTCTCGGCCGCTCTAACTTCGGCCGGCAAACAACAGCTCGGTGGTGTGGCCGATGGTCAGCGTCCCGCCGTTCGCGTCGACCACGTTACGGATGTTCCTGAGCAGCGTGCTGAGCACGTCTGGGCGCAATATTCTGTGGTCGCTGTGCGTTGGAAGCTGGTCGAGCCACTCGTCGCGGGTATAGGTGCGCTCCCACTGGAACGACCGCTCCTCGACGGAACCAAAGCGTCCGCACGCCTCGATCGGACCAGCGTGCGCCGACCGGAGCGTTGGCGCACGCCGCCCGAGCACGAACGTATCGGCGACGATCTGGGGTGCGTACTGGCGGTACACAGCGTCGAGCTCGTCCCGCAGGGACAGTTCCTGATAGCCGTTCGAGAACAGTGCCAGTCGGCCACCCGGGCGCAGCGCGTCGGCGGCCACCGTTGGCCCGATGTTCTGATCAACCCAGTGCCACGCCTGAGCGGAGACGACGAGGTCGAACGGGTCGACAGGCGCCGTCCAGGTTTCGAATGGCGCGACGACCACCTTCACGCCGCGTCGATGGGCTACGGCGGCCATCCGCTCGTCCGGCTCCACCCCGACAACCTCGCACCCGCGATCGAGAAACAGCTGCGACGCGATGCCGGTGCCGCACCCGACATCCAGGACCCGTCGGATGTTCGTGCCGTCGATCGCGGCATCGACCGCCGCTGCCGGATACGACGGTCGAGCGCGGTCGTATTGCTCGGCGTCGTCCCCGAACGATAGGCGGCGGTCATCATCCACGCGCGCCATCCTCGCAGATGGGCCACTACTGAGCGGGCTGCTATCCGACCGGGATCAAGCCCGTACCAATACGGGTGACGTGCTGTCTGCGGGAGCCGAATCAGTCCGAAGGTGACGGGCTTGCCCCGACCTGACCACCGCGCAAATGTTCAGCCACGCCGGTATCGGGCGGGTCACCGTCCGAACCGGCTACCCGGCTTCGACGCAATCCTCATGCCAGAGATGGCTAAGAGGCGTCAGGGGGACCCCCGAATTCCGGACCCGCTATCTGCGTTGGCCATCTGCCCCAAGGCCGACAACCGACTCGGCGGTGAACATCTCAAAACCCTGTGGGACGCTTTCTCCGACTAGATCAGCCAGTGAGCACCGTACCCAGATCCAAGACCCGATGATGATCTGCCCTGTCTGCGAGGAGGAGTTCACGGGCACGGGGATGCGGT
>Ga0302325_10035904_pt1 | contig 10113 bp, 7 predicted proteins | sample Palsa_T0_2_FD_201948 | JGI IMG/M metagenome (GOLD analysis project Ga0302325, IMG submission 201948) | Peat permafrost microbial communities from Stordalen Mire near Abisko, Sweden - Palsa_T0_2 | ecosystem: Environmental > Terrestrial > Soil > Palsa > Peat permafrost | place: Sweden: Abisko... | reverse complement strand
GAGAAAGCTCCCGCCTGGTCCGCCTTCGATATCCGAATGATGTTTCAGGGGTACATCGAGCGAGGCTTCGTTGCAGGGGATGACGACCTAGAGAAGCTGACCACGCTGCTCGGCCATGCACCTCGGCGATATGTAGATTTTGCCCGCGAGACGGCTGTCGCATGGCAAAACAAACCGTTAGCATCCGGCTTTTCTACGGCTGCTTAGTGCTCTTTTGAGGCTCGCCCGTGAACGACATTGTTCTACCTGCAAACATCGCAGGCTTCGCCAGCGAGACCGCTTTCGTCAACGGGGTCCGAATTCACTACTGGGTCGGAGGAAATCCGACCGGACCCCTGTGCTGTTATGGCATGGATTCCTGGGAACCAGCTACGTCTGGAATAAAGTAATGACCATTCTTGCGGCGGCGGGCTACGCGGTCGTCGCTCCCGATATGCGGGGCTACGGGGATTCTGACAAACCAGCAGGCGCAGCCGGATACGATGGCCGGGCGCTGGCGGCGGATTTCCGTGCCATGGTGCATCTACTGGGATTCGGAGCAGGTCAGCCACTTCTCATCGCTGCACACGATATGGGTGCGCCCCCAGCTCTTCTCTAGGCCGCTGATTTTCCGGACGAAGTGCGTGGACTGTTCCACATGGAAGTGGCCGTCATGCTGTCTGAGATTCTGTCGGAAATCATCTGCTACACGCCAACGGCTATGGCCAAGGGTTCCATGTGGTGGTGGGTCTTGCCTCTCGCGCCTGATGTGCCGGAGCGGCTTGTCCTCGGTCACGAACGGGCTTTTCTGAAATGGTTTTTCGAAATAGCCAGTCCTTGCTTCATTTCGCCAGAATCGGTCGACGAATACCTGCGGTCGTTCTCCGGACGCGAAGGCGTGCTTGGAGCGATGGGCGTCTATCGCGCGGCCTTCAAGACGATCGAGCAGACGGAGGCATTGCGAAAGAACAAGGTGACGGTTCCCGTCATCGCGCTGGGGCGGTGCAAAAGCTCAGGGAGACAAGGTCAGAGAGATGGTCTCAATGGTTGCTGTGAATGTGACAGGTCATGTGATCCCGGATTGCGGCCATTTTCTCCCTGAGGAGTGTCCCGAAGAGATCGCCCGGCAAATTCAAGCCTTTGCGAAGTGGTTGGGGCATAGCCTGCAAGAAAACGAGGACAACACGATGGCAGAGATCAAAGCATTCCTTCGACCTATTTTCCGGACTCATCGCGAACGCTCGACAATGCCGTAGTGGTGCCCGTCTTCAATCGCGAATTGATAGGCGAAGCGTTCCCAAGCAGCGGATACTACGCGGTGATCTGTCTCATCGACAACCTTCGCTTGGCGCAAGTTCCGGGACGACACCTCAACAACCGTTTCCTTCCCCGTTCCTGGCAGGAGAAAACTTTCCTTTGCCACACCGCCTACGGGATAGATACGGGCTACCCGCTTCTGTCCCTCTTTCTCGATGACAATACCTGAACCTCCCACAAATAGTGGCGTCTTATCTATCGGAAGCGGGAAGTCGCGTAGCAAGGCTCCGCCCGCATAGAGTTTGCCCGTGTCATAGTCCATCCATTTTCCTGGCGGCAGATAGACGTCCCGGGCCTTTGCCGTGTCGTAGTCGTTACCATATAGCGGTGTCGCGAGTAGTGAGTCGCCGATCAGCCACTCATAGCCACGCACACGATCGTTTTCACGGCCATAAACCTTGTCATCGTCAGGAAAGGCTACGGGCAACGGGGTCATGGGCCACGGATAGCCGTCCTGCGAAGCGCGGACACCCATCGCATAGAGATAAGGCTGCAGGCGATCGTGAAGTTGCGCGGCTTGCAGCATCACCTGGGCGGTCTGCTGCTGAAACGACCACGGGGGTTCACCCATGGACATCGAGCTGTGCAGGGATGCCCAGCGAGCATTGCGCATCATGTAAGTTTCCATCCGCGGAGTGCGGGTGGTGGCAAAGTGCTGTTCCCCAAAGGTGCCGCCTACAATGTCGGGATACACCAGGGGGAAACCTGCGTAAGCAAGAGCAAGCGCATTCACCGGCCCCCGGTCTTGATTCTGATCGAAGTTAAAGTCATTCACCCGCTGTAAGTCACCATTCACCGAGAGGTAGCCGTTGCGCTCGATGATGTCTTTCCCCTGTTGCATCAAACGGTTGTTGGTAGGGTCGATTTTGTCGTCACGCAGTCCGAAGTGCCCGTAACCGTAGTAATCCTCTTTGAAACCGTCCACGCCAAACCCATTCCAACGATCTACCAGCGCGGTGTACCAGTCCAGCGCTGCGGGATTGTAGGCGTCAAGCAGGTAGTAGGGCGATTTGGGCCAGCTGCCGTGAAAGACGCGGGCCTCGCCATTCTGCTTGAGAAAGTAGCCGTTCTTCGCGCCTTCCGGCGAGAATGGCCCATCCGTTATAAAGCTGATGCGCAGGCCGAGTAGTACCTTTAACTTCTCCTGGTGGAAGTGGCCGATCAGCGCGCGCATGTCTGAATACTTTTGCTCATCGACCATGCCAAAGCTGGTGGTCTCATGAAAGCGATCTTCGGCCGGCCAAAAGCCCGAGCCAATTACGATCCACCGCAGCGGATAGCCGAGGGAGAGATAGCGGTCCACGCTTTCGCTGACTGTCTTTTGATTTGTGTTCCAGCCGAGAGCGCCGAAGGCTTCCCAACCAACGCCGAACATTTCTTCCTTCGGCCGCAGCCAGGGATAGCCGGCTTCGATGCGGGCGTTCCTGTACTCAGCGTAGATTTCGTGCGGAGTTCCGAAGAAGTAGTTCATGTCGACCGTGGATCCAGCCTGCACCACGCCCTGCACAATCTGCTGACTGGAGGTGTGCACGATTTTGGTGGTGGGGTCGATCAATAGGACCGCGAACCCCTGGCGGGGATAAAGGATAAAGTTACTGACCAGGCGGGAAAGGCCCTCTCCGGAGAGAAAGTGATCGTCTTGAAAACCAGTCACATCGGTGTTGTAGGGTGGGCGCAGCGCTGCCTGGTCCGCAAGGCCGAAGGCTGGAGCCGCCCCGCCGGTCTGGATGCGCACTTCTTGCCCGGACAACGGGAGCAGTAATCGAAGAAGGGCGCGGTGCGCGGTCAGTGCAACCTCTAGCTTAGCCGTTTGCCCCGCTGGCGTAGAGAGCTCGAAACTGCAAGTGCTACCCGAACACTGCGGAGCATGGGCTTCCGACGCTGGTTGGGAAGCAATGAGAATTCCGGCGCTGGCATCTTGCCCCACCCGTGGCTTTCCTCCGTCCAGGAAGGCGAAGCGAAACGGATGAGGAGTGATTCTCATCTCTAGAGAACCGGAGCGCAGTACGGTTTGCCCCTGCGAGGGCAGAGCGATGGCGAACGCTGCAAAGGCCGGCAGAAGCCAGGGGCGAAGGAAAGTCATGAGATGCTGTCTCCTATAGCATCTTCGCTTCTACTCTGCACAGGGAAGAGTCGCGAAGTGCGTCTTTTCTTGAGGAAAAGCCGCGCCAAGCGCGGTTGCCCTGTAGACACCAGAAGTGAAAATGCTTTAGAGCATTTTCACTTCTACTCTGCACAGGGAAGAGTCGCGAAGTGCGTCTTTTCTTGAGGAAAAGCCGCGCCAAGCGCGGTTGCCCTGTAGACACCAGAAGTGAAAATGCTTTAACGGCGAACAAACTTCACCATGCTGGTGCGCGTGCAGCCGGCACCGGAATTGGCGTTGGTCACGGAGCCGCCCGACCCCGAAGCGAACGAATACGAACCCAGGTCAACCCATCCCGTGGTCGCGGTAGTGAAGTTGATGGTTTTGGTGGCGCTGCCGCCCGTGTGCTGTATGGTCAGCTTTGCTGCAGGATCAGCGTCGGCGTTTCGGACCACGAAAACTGCAACCCCATAGGTCCCACTTTGCAGGATGGTCGGGTTATAGCTCGCCGAAGACCCCGCATGGCAAGACATGCGGGCGGGTAGATTGGAATAGCCTGAGGTTGGGCTTGGTTGCCATCCTGAGCCGTATTCGACGTAGCCCGGCTCCCCGCTGCCAATGTAATAATCACGGATATAGAAAGCGACGTTGGCGAAGCTGACGTTGGAAGATGGATCCTTTACGGCGATATCCTGCGAATACCCGATGGAAGTAAGCCAGATATTGAGCGGGTCGTGGATATATTGCGTGGGCGGGTAGTCCTGGCTGCAAATCTTGGAGCCGTCGAGGTAGTAAGTCATCTGCTGCTCGGTCCATTCGAGACCGTAGGTGTGATAGCCGGCGGCGGTGCTCCACCCCGGCTTGTAATTGGCATTGCAGCGCTTGCTGGCAATCGCCTTCCCTTTTGACCATTGCAGCCTGCCCATGGATATGACGTCGGGCGCGCTGGAGTTTATCTCAAAATCATCGATTTCTGTGAAGGCAGCCGGAGCATAGGTGGTAGCTCCGTCACCGGCAAACATCCAAAACGAACTGTGCCATCCTGGATTAGTTGTCGTCTTTGCCTTTACCTCGAAATACCCATATCGAAAGGCTGCTTTACTCACGATGCCGCCTCCGGTGAAATCCTGGCCGCCATAGCGCTGCTGCCGAAGCGCTATGTTCATGTGCCGGCTCCCGTCAAGATTGATGTTTGCCGGCAGCTGGGCGCTTTTCGCCTTGATATCGGTACGGTAGTTCCACTTGGTCGCATCCAGAACTCCACCCACAAAGTCATCCTTCCACTGAAGGAGGTAGTTGGCCGGGACGTTGGACTGGGCTTCCGCGGGGACACACTGCACGAGCGGGCCGCACAGTAGGATTAGCAAGAGAAACTTACGAACTTGGCTCATAGATTTCAGTCAAAAATGACACCTGTCCTCGTTGTCAGGCGCACGAGGAGAGCAACCCTTGCTGCCTTGCCAGGGAGAACAGCCTGCCCAGCCCTTCAAGGTAGGCTTGATCGCGATCTGTTTCCTGAATGACATGAACCTTCCGCTGCCTGTCCTCAAGCCTTCGCTTCCAGGCCGCTGCGAGGGCCGGCGGACCTGTGATGCAAATCGACTCCACTCGGCGAAGGCTTTCATCTTGATCCAGGATGATGAGCTCCATTTCGAGGAACGCGCCATAGAGGAAGGAGAGACGCTCCTCGGGCGTCCCCTGCCGGGCCTGTTCCAGCAGGCGAACACAAAATAGGGCGCGGCTCAGGCCCGACTGCCTGGCCTCCCGGCCACCGCGTTCCAACCAATTCTCATGCAGCGCGGACGGTCTGTTAACGGGCAAACCCGAGGCAAGCAGGGTATGGGATTGGGTGACGTGTATCAGCTCGCCGGTGAGCGCCGTGCGACTGCGGGCGATACGCTGCTGATCGTCCACCCAAATCCATTTCCAGTGCGATCCCAGGTTGAGGAGTGCTCCGTTGGCCTCGATGCCCCCGGTTGCCAAAAGACCGGCTACGAGGGTTTCCTCGCCACGCATAACGTCAGAGCGAAGCGCGGTCTCCAGGCCGGCAGAAAGCGAACCTGTTTGCACGCCAGGGGCCAGGATCAGTTCGATGTCTCCGGCGAGCGCCGGAGATACCGACTGCATATGACGAGCAAGATCCGCCTCACCGACGGGAGCGGAAAGATGAGGAATCTCCAACAGTCCCTGGCGGGAGGTGAGCATCCCCGCGCCCACGGCACAGGCGGGCATAGTAGCCATACCAGAACTTCGAGCTTTCTGGGCAGCTTCAGCGATCAGTGCCTCAAGTCTTTCCCGGAGATGGCCAGGAGACTCGACATCGCGAACGCCAAACGCGGCCTCAACACGTGTCCAAATTTGGCGGCCTTCCGTCACGAAGACGCGACAGTTGGTGGTGCCCATATCGATGCAATAGAGAGGTTCTGAAGGAGTCATCCCTTGGCGTCCTCACGGAGAGAGAGCATTGCGCGCCGAATCATATCGCTTGCTCCACGAGGGGTAAGGTGGGGAGCTTTTCCCGGAGACTCCAAATCATGAACAGCGCGAGCGGGTGGAGAAAGCCCATGATGATGAACAAGGGAGCATACCCTGAAGCTTGCAATATGTGGGGTATTACTTCCGCCGAGATGAGACCACCGATCCCGCTGCCGGCGGAAATGAACCCGAACGCTGTGCCAAGTTTTTCCCTGGGGAATAGATCAACCGCGATGGCGGTGAGTGTGATCATCCAGGATAAATGCGCGAACGCGATGGTTGCCGCGAGCGCCGAGCTCAACGAGGCCGAGGAGACAAATGCTACCAGTGGACTGAGCGGGAGAAGACAGGCGGCACATGTCATGACCGCGCGCCGCGCCGTGAGCGTACCGAGACCGCGACGCATCAGCCAACCGGATGCCCAGCCTCCGAAGATAGCTCCTATATCTGCTGCGAGATAGACCACCCACGCCGTGCGCCCAATGCGAGCGAGCGTCTGGTGGCGCGCTTCGGTGAGGAACTTGGGATACCAGAAGAGATAGAAGTACCAGACGGGATCCGTCATGAGGCGGGCAATCAGGAGCAGCCAGAGGTTGGGCATTTTCAACAGGCTGAGGTTCGATCCGCAGGCTACCAACGCTTTTTCCGGATCAGGCAAAGCGGGTGTGTCGCGCACCAGCAAGAGCCAGGGCAGTATCCAAACCAGACCGGCAAGGCCGGTCACAACAAAGACTGACTGCCAGCCATGGCGTATGGCCAGCAGAGCAATCAATGGCGGAGCGATGGCTGCACCGAGCGTGGCGCCGGAGGTGTAAATGCCAATCGCGGTGCCACGCTGCTCAACGGAAAAGTACTGACCCACGGCTTTGGGAGCAACAATCCACACTCCGGCCTCGCCCAAGCCGAGGAGGAGGCGGCTGGCTCCGAGCATGACGGCGGAATGCACGAACGCCGGCAATAGCTCCGCCATCGACCACCAGGTCATCAGGACGGCCATGCTGACGCGTACGCCGAAGCGATCGCAAAAGGGCCCACTGAACGCATAGGCAACGGTGTAAGAAAGAAGAAACGCGAAGACTATGTGACCGTAGGCGTAGTCGCTCATCGCGAAGACTTGCTGAATGGTGGTGGCCAGGATGGATAAACTTTGGCGATCCACGTAATTCAGAATGGTTGCGAGCAGAAGGAGTCCGACTATCCACCAGCGCCTTTGCGACAGAACTCCTACTATCGGCATTAGGAATATTTCTCCTGGCGGTTTACGGCTCGGCCGAACTTAAAAGTGTAGTTTCGCTGCCAGTTGGACATTGCGGTAGGCTCCGGAGGCAGTGATTTTGCCGAAGGTCGAACTTGTATTCAGGCCGCCTTCTGCATACGGGTTTGCGGGGTTGGCCGCCGGCCCGGCGGAGAACGATGCGTTCGGCATACTCAGGTTGTCGTGATTGACCGCGTTGTAAGCTTCAAAGCGCAATTCGAGACTGGTTCGCTCGGTAATCTGCGTGGTTCTGAAGAGCGACATATCGAAGTTGACGGTTCCGGGGCCGCGTACGTTGGAGAAATAACGCGGCGCATTGCCGAAGGTGTAGTCGGGAGGATTGACGAACGCGTTGGGATTAAACCACTGCAGAGATCCGGTTCTGTATAAGGCACCTCTCCCCTGGTGAGGGGCCTTAACTAAGACGTTAGGATTCACATTCGGCCGGGTGGCCAAATGGTTGTTGGCGCCGGTGACGCCAATCGGACGGCCCGATTCCAACGTCATGATCACATTGTATTGCCAGCCGGAGGTCAACCGATTGAGACGGGAGCCGGAGAGGAAGCGCTGCCCGGGACCAAAGGGCAGATCGTATAGGCCAGAGACGGTGAGACGGTGGGTAACGTCGATCGCGTCCGCCGAATACTCTGCTTGCGGATTGCGCCAATCCTGCGGACTGGATGCGGCGCCGGTTGACAGTGCCGGTCCACCAGAGGTGGCGGTTCCCACGGCGGAGAGATCCGATAGCCCCTGGAGGCCCTCATCGAGGATTTTGCCGAAAGTATAGGCGCCGATGACCTGCAGACCGTGCTGCACACGGCGCTGCACGGAAATCATCGCGAGATTCGACCAGTAAGACGCACCGCGCGCATCCTGCAGCGTGACCGTCGACATGTACGGGTAGGGCTTTAATAAGTTGGCTTCGGTGATCGTCGCAGCGCCAAGACTGCCGGGAACAATTCCCTTGTAGGGGTTGGGCACCGAAGCACTTAACGCTGCCGTGCCCAGGCTGTAGTACTGCGGAGCCAGGGTGTTAATGTTAGGCGAAACGTTCAGGAAATGATTTCCGTGATTGCCGACGTAGGAGAAGTCCGCGACTACGCCCAGCGGCATTTCCCGCGATACCGTCAACGTGTACTGCTGAGACGAAGGATCTTTGGCATTGGGCAAGACATAGGCCGCGCTCTGTCCGAGGAAAGCGTTCTGTCCGCCGGCGGCGCCGAGCGGGACTCCCCACGCAAAGGGAAAGCCGTTTTGGAGTAGGAAGTCCGCGCCGTTGGTGGTCGGAGCGGTATAGGTGGTGGTGTAGCTGGTGTAACCGTTGGTGCTTCCCGACGATTGATCGTAGGACTGGATGTCGACTGCGGGATAGTAGAGGCCGAGGCCACCGCGCACAATGGTTTTGTTGTCGCTGCTGAGTGCGTAGGCAAACCCGAGGCGCGGGCCAAAGTCGCCGTAGTTTGCATTGACGAAATTGCGGCCCGCCCCGTTCACGCCGGCATATTGGATCGCTCCCGGGTAGCCGTTCAATGGGTTGATCTGGTTGATATTGAAGTTTTGTTTCTCCACCGCCTGGCTCATGAAATCCCAACGGAGACCGGCGTTGACAGTGAGCCGCGGAGTGGCGCGCCAGTCGTCCTGGACATAGACCGCGTACATCGTCCTGCGAAACGCACTCCCGGTCGTCACCAGTTGGCTGGCGCTGTTCACTTGCCCCAACAGGAACGACGCGTAGGTGCTGCCGGTGCCGGTGGTCACGGTGGTATTGTTCCCGGCCGCGGTGCTGCCGGCAATGAAAGTGAAGGTTCCTGAAGAAGAAGCACCGGTCTGGTTGTTGTAGCCCTCGGAGAAGCGTACCGTGCCTCCGATATGCAATGTATGCTGCTTCACGATCCAGGTCAGATCATCGACCCCTTCAATGGTAGTCGAGGCACGAAACCCGAGTGTGATATTTGGCGTTGTCAAGCCGTTCGACATGGTGGGTATGAGCGTAGCGGTATCGTTCGGTAGACCGATTTGTCCGGCTACGTTCTTATAAGCTGACGCGGCTTGAAAAGGATAGTCGCTGCGCATTCCGCCGATGCGCGCATCGTTGAGCAGGCTGGGACTGAAAACATGAGTTTCGGAGAGAACTGCATCCTGAGTTTGGAGACGGTCGTTGCGGTGGCTGTAGATCCCCGGCAGGCCGCCGGAGTTGGTTCCATTGTTCGTCTTGTTCAGATAGTACGCGTAACGAGCGACGACGCTGTCGCTCGCGGACACCTTGTAGTCGGACCGAACTACGCCCTGGCGCTCGCTGGCGAGTACCGGGAGTGCATAAACGTAGTTATTGGCATGCGTGCAGGCGTTGTAGGCCCCAGTGGAGTTATTGGGTAACGGGTAAAACAGCTTTTCGTATGACAGAGCAACCGGGTCGAGGCGGCCGCTGGGGATGATGTTGCCGGGAAACTGAGTCCTTGCTCCAGTCGTCGTGGCGGTGGCGGGGTCATAGATGTTGACTGGTTGGCAGACGCCGTTCACCAATTGCCCTAAGTCGCTGAAGTTGCCTGTCTGTTCGAGCGCGGTGGGCAGGGAGTTGTACGTCGGCAGGTCGCTGGCGTAGTTGTATTGCTCGTAGTTTCCAAAGAGGAAGATCTTGTTCTTGCGGATCGGTCCCCCGAGCGTACCCCCGTAATTATTGAAGCGGGTTTCCTGCTTGCCGAAGGCAGGTCTGGGATAGGCCTGCACGGCGTCGAGAACGTCGTTGCGGAAGAACTCGTACACGCTGCCATGAAGGCTGTTGCTCCCTGAGCGGGTGACGACATTGATGACGCCACCGCCGGTATATCCGAATTGGGCCGGGATGACACCGGACATGATGTTGAATTCCTGGACGGCATCGGACTTGAGATTGATCGCAATCTCCCCTAACCAATCCTGCACATTGGTCACGCCGTCGAGGATGTTGTTGTTGACGCCCTGCGGGCCACCGGCGATCCGGATAGCCGACACAGCAGTTCCTCGA
>Ga0302325_10035903_pt1 | contig 10113 bp, 3 predicted proteins | sample Palsa_T0_2_FD_201948 | JGI IMG/M metagenome (GOLD analysis project Ga0302325, IMG submission 201948) | Peat permafrost microbial communities from Stordalen Mire near Abisko, Sweden - Palsa_T0_2 | ecosystem: Environmental > Terrestrial > Soil > Palsa > Peat permafrost | place: Sweden: Abisko... | reverse complement strand
AGATTATTCAGATACCCGGCTCGGTCGTGGTGGCCGGCGGGGGCTGCGGTGACGGCGTCCCGGCTGGCCTGGACCGCTTCGGCGAGCAGCGCGGTGTCCCCGGTCCGCTCGTACAGCGCACGCAGGGCAAGGCCGAGGCTGTTCCGATGCCCGGCGATCTCGGCGTGATCCGCCGATATATCGGCGAGGCCGTCCCGGATGGCCTGGACCGCTTCCGCAAGCATCGCGGTGTCCCCGGTGCGCTCGGACAGGCGCTGCAAGGCGGCTCCGAGGTTGGACAGGACAGCGGCCCGGTCGTGGTGGCCGGCGGGGGCTGCGGTGACGGCGTCCCGGCTGGCCTGGACCGCTTCGGCGAGCAGCGCGGTGTCCCCGGTCCGCTTGGACAGCCGCAGCAGGGCGGCCCCGAGGTTGGACAGGACAGCGGCGCGGTCGGGGTGGCCGGCGGGGATGGCGGTGACGGCGTCCTGGCTGGCCTGGACTGCTTCCGGCAGCAGCGCGGTATCCCCGGTCCGCTCGTACAGGCGCTGCAGGGCGATGCCGAGGTTATTCAGATACCCGGCTCGGTCGTGGTGGCCGGCGGGGGCTGCGGTGACGGCGTCCCGGCTGGCCTGGACCGCTTCGGCGAGCAGCGCGGTGTCCCCGGTCCGCTCGTACAGCCGCTGCAGGGCGATGCCGAGGCTATTCAGATACCCGGCGCGGTCGGGGTGGCCGACGGGCGCGAAGGCGACAGCGTCCTTGCGGACCTGGACCGCTTCGGCGAGCAGCGCGGTGTCTCCAGTGCGCTCGTAGAGGCGTTGCAGGGAGGCCCCGAGGTCGGACAGGACAACAGCCCGATCGGGGCGGCCGGCGGGGGCGGCGACGGCGTCCCGGCGGACCTGTACTGCTTCTGTCAGCAGCGCGGTGTCCCCGGTGCGCTCGGATAGCGTCTGCAGGGCGGTCCCGAGATTGGTCAGGTACGCAGCGCGGTCGCGGTGGTCGGCCGGAATGACGGCGATGGTGTCCCGGCCGACCTGCACTGCTTCCGCGAGCAGCGCGGTGTCCCCGGTGTACTCGAACAATGGCCATAGGGCGTTGCCGAGATTGGTTAGGCGCACGGCGCGGTCGGGGTGGCCGGCGGGCGCGGCGGCGGCGGCCTCCCGGCAGACCTGCACCGCCTCCCCCATCAGCACAGTGTCATCAGTGTGTTCCGATAGCGTCTGCAGCGCGGCCCCGAGATTGCTCAGATACGCATCGCGGTGGGGGTAGTCGGCGGGGGTGGCGGCGACGATATTCCGGAAGAGTGCAACCGCCTCGGTCAGCAGGGAAAGTTCCCCTGATCGCCGGTAGGCGTTAACCAGGTCGATCGCGCGGCTTGTGAGAGCGCCCGGATCCAGGTCGGACTGCCCGCTGTGACCTCGGGTTTGCTGGTAAAAGTCGCGCAGCGGCTCAGGTACGGCTTCAGGTTGGACTCGGAAGATCGGAGCGAGAAGCCTGGCGGCGGCGTCAAGGTCGTCGTCACTGGCGTCATCGGGCAGGGCTAGATACCGGAACCAGTGGAACATCCCTAGCACATATGCGGCATCGAGATCAGCGACAGGATCGGTGAGGGCTGCGAGTTCCTCTGCGTCTCTCAGCGCTTTTTCTGACAGAATCCCGCTGAGGTCGTTGGTGGACGCGCGGGTAAGGCGGTCGCGTACAGCGGCGAGCGCCACCTCACGGTTGCGCATGTTCCCCCTTCCGCGGATGGGCTCGGCACCGGTCCCGGGGCGCTGCGCTATACGCGCGCCGGGGTCTCACTCCCGCAGCGCGTCAACGTGTTCAGCGGTCCGGGACATCTCATGTCGAAGCTTGTCAAGCGGGGCGGGCTGGGTGCGGTGTAGCAGTAAGCGCGGTCGCCTGTTCTGATGCCTTCGGAGGGTATGGCCCGCCGCTTTGCCTTCACGTTCAGGCGCCAACATGTATGTAGGCGGCCCATGCCGACACTACGCGGCGGTACTGGGACTTGGCGCGAAGTGTGTTTATGACGTGATGAAGGCCGGCGGCGGCGCGGTCAGGATCGAGTATCCGGTCAACGGTCAGGTAGGTGTAGAAGTCAGCGGCGACCGTGGGTGCAACGGAGTCGTCGAGTTGCCAGAGGGTGGCGATCACGTGCGGGAAGCCGGTCAGCTGGAAGGCTGACGCCAGGTGGATGCTTTCGTCGAGCAGCGTGGTGTCTTGCTGGTGGGCGGTGTGGCAGGCCGATAGGTAGGCCAGGCGTGCCCGGTCGAGCCGGATGGGTGCCAGGCTGGCGACGGTGAGCGGTGCGCTGGCGTGGTCCTGGAGCAGGAGACGGCTTTGTGACGGGTCAGCGGGGTCTGTGGCGCCGTGGCATGCGAAGTGCGCGACCGGGCAGTCCGGCAGTGCGTCGAAGACGGCTTTCCGCGTGACCCGGAGGGGAGCGCCCGGTTCGTCGCCGTCCGGGCTGGCTAGAACGACGGGGCTGGTCAGGTGCCCGGATACCGCCGATGCCTCCGCGGCGGCATACCTCAGGGGCTCTGGGCGCGGCTCGTCGTCCGCGGCTGGCGTGGTAGGCATGGCGACGATCAGGGACCGGGTGGTTCCCGGCGCTGAACTATCGAGGCTGGCTGCCTTGGCTGCCTTCTCGCGGGCGTAGCGCAGTGCCCTGATGGTGGGTGTGTAGGACGAGACGGCCCGGTCCAGCACGGCATCTCCGCTGCCGTCGTGATGTCCGGCCGCGTGGATGGGGAGCAGGCCGAGCAGTCCCCCGGGCGCCCACCACAATCGCGGCCAGGGTCCGGCGGCAGGCGGGTGCGTGTAGCCGAGCGCGTCGAGAACGGGGCCGGCTGCGGCATCCCAGAGCCAGGCAAGGATCCCGGCCAGCTGCTTCTCAGCCTGGACCCGCGCCGTGATCCCTGGCCGGCCCGCGTCGGTGAGCGCCTGGTAGAAGGTGCTGAGCCGCTCGGTGACGGCGCCGACGTGAGGCCCGGGCAGCGGCACGGCCCGTACCCCGGCTGAGGTCAGCAGCAGCGCGTCGTCGCGGTGACGGCTGAGGTTGAAGGTGATTACCGGTCCCTGGGCGGCGTCGTGGCGCAGTTCCCGCAGGGAGGGCAGCGCGGCGAAGGAGGCCAGGCCCGGGAGTTCCCTGATGCGGGTGAGCAGGACGTCGAACTCCTGGCTCAGCTCGTACAGGTCGACGTGCGCGTCGCCGTCGAGAGGCATGGTGTCAGCTGCGTTGAGGTGGGCCGGGTCGAGCATGTCCCGCAGTTCCGCGAACCGCCGTGCCAGCGTGGCATCTTTTTGCCGCAGTTCGGTGATGTCGCTTCTGATGGTGAGGAGCTGGGAGCTGATGACGGTGCGGCCGGTCTCGATCAGCCGCAGCGCGCGTTCGGCGCGTTGCGCTCGCGGTAGCTCGTTGTTCATGAGCGTCAGTGCGGCGGCGTCGGCGATAAGACCTGACAGCCCGCTGAGCGCCTTCTGCCGGCTGCCGCGGGTGAGGTACCACCCTGCGAGTCGCGGCAGGAGCCCTACCGCGGTCGCCAGCACCTCCGCCTGGCGGGCGGGATCAGGACGGTGCAGGATCTCTGCCATAAGCCCCGCTGCCGCCACCCGGATCGAGGGCGGAGCGGCCTGTGCCTGGACAGCCGCGGTGTAACTCTCGATCGCGGCGAGCCGGTCCTGTCCGGAGCCGGTCAGGTCGGCGCGGGCACGGAGGGCGTTGGCGAGGTCGTAGTGGAAGATGGCTCTGTAGGGGTCGTGGCGGGGTCTGCCGTCGCCCGGCGGTGCGGTGCTCGCGCTGGCGAGCATTCCGATCGCCTCGCTGAGGTCATCACGAGACCCGGCGCTCACGCCTCGCGCTAGGAGCGCGTTCGCGTAGTTCGTCAGGTACAGGCCCCGGTCGGGCCGGCCGGCGCCGATCGCGGCCAGCGCCTCGTTATGCGCCTGGATCGCGCCGGCGATGTCGTCTGGCTCCCCTGAGCGTTTGAATCGTTCGCGCAGCGCGCTGCCGAGGTTGGTCAGTGCTGCGGCCCGGCCGGCATGGTCGCGGTGCATGCCGGCCGACGCTTCGCGCGCGGCGGTTACGGCGTCGTCCAGGTCCTCGCCGGATCCCGCCTCGATAGCGCGGGCTTTCAGCGCGACCGCGAGGTTCGCCAGTCGCCGCGCCCGGTCAGGGTGATCTTGCGGGGTACGGTCTATCGCCTGGCGGTGCATCTGGATAGCAGCCTCCAGGTCGGCCGCGGACCCGGTTCGCTCCGCGCGTGTCTGGAGCGTCCCGCCGAGGTTCGACAGGTAGATGGCCTTATCGGGGATGCCGGGCGGTGCGAGTTCCACGCTTTCCCGGCCAAGGCGGATAGCCGCGCCGAGGTCAGCCTCCCCCCCGGCGTGCCGGAAACGCAGCAAGTGCACGCTCGAGGCATTCGACAGGAAGAAGGGCCGTGCCGGATGGTCCCGCGGGATGCTCCCGGCGGCGCTGTCCGCCAGCATGACCGCCTCATCGAGCGCGCCGGTTTCGCCGGTCCGGCTGAACACGCCCTTGAGGGCGATCGACAAGTTGGATTCCCGTCCCGGCCGGCTGATGTCAGCTGCCGAGGTCAGTTCCAGCGCACTGCGGCCAGCAGACACCGCTTCCGCCGCGGCGCCGGGGGATCCGGTGTGCTCATCGAGGGTTTGCAGGGCGACCGAGAGGTTCGACAGGCGGGTACCGCGGATGGCCGCAGGCTCGCCGGCAATCTCCGCTGCAGCGCGGCTGAGGTCGACCGCGTCCGTCAGGTCCGGGATCACTCCGAACCGCTCGAACCGGGCCAGCAGGGCAAGGCCGAGGCTCATCAGGCACGTGCCCCGGTCCGGGGCGTCGTCTGCGGCTGCCCGCACCGCCTCGCGGCCGGTTTCGACGGCCTCGCTCAGATCGCCGGTCTCCCCGGTCTGCCCGAACCTCAGCCGCAGGCACATGCTGAGATTCGCGAGCGCCTCAGGGCGGCGAGGATCTCCCGGCGCAGTACAGGTCACGGCCTCGCGGTGAGCGCCGGCCGCCTCATCCAGGTCTGCCAGAACACCGGCGCGCTCGAACCTGCCCTGCAGCGCGGCGCCGAGCAACGACCAGTGCGAGCCGCGCTCCCCCGGGGCCGAGACCAATGCCGCGCGGCTGACCTCGACCAGTTCGCCGAGGGAGGCGACTGACCCGGTAAGGGCGGCCTGCTTGAGCAGCGCCGTCCCGTACAGGGCCAGGATCGCCCCGCGAACGGGGTCATCGTCCCTGACCTCCGCGGACGCCAGGCGCCCGGTCTGGACCGCCTCGTCGAGCGGTTCGGGCCTGCCGGTCAGGTCGGATAGCGACGCGAGCATGCTGACCAGGCTCGACCGGTACATAGGACGTCGCGGATCCCCCTGCTGCGTACGAGCGATCGCCGCGCGAGCGACCCGGATTGCCTCCTCGAGATCGGCCAGGGCAGTCATGCCCGCCGACGAGGCGGATCGCTGCTGGAGCAGCATGCTCATGTACGCCAGCCGGCCCGGGTACTCCGGGTGCTGTTCGCTGGTGGCGTCCAGAACGCGCCGCCACAGGACGATCTTCGCGTCGGCCGGCACGTCTTCGGCGGTCGCGACCTGGATGGTCCGGTAAGTGAGCTGCGGCAGCAGCAGCTCGGGCAGCTGCGGCGGGGACCGGAGCGGATCGGCGAACAACGGCAGGAAGCTGATCGCCGCGGCGTCGGACTCGCGGGCCCTCAAGTCCCCGTCGGACGCAACGGATCGATACCAGTGCAGCCAGCCGAGCACGTACCTGCCTACCGCCGCCTCCCGGTCGCCGGGCTCAGCGCCCGCCAGCACCGCCGCAAGAGCGCGAGCCTCCGCCGTTACCTCCTCGTCCAAGATGCCGGACAGGTCATGCGTAGCCGCGATGGCATCCAGGCGGGCACGCACCGCAGCTATCTGCTCCTTCACGACCCCCTTCCCCTCACCCCGTCGCCCCGGCCCGGAGCCCGGTGTTCTCAGCTGCCTCCCGCAGCACGGCGTCCGGGAGAGTCTTGCCCGGAATCCATCTTCCCGCCGGGAAGGTCCACAGCGGGCAGTGCGACTTCCTTGTGAATATTGACTTGAAGAGCCCGGCGGCGGTCTTCCGGGTCACGGGCGTACCGGGAGACAGGTACCACTTCGCGGGCCGGATTGCGGTCACAGGTCTTGCTGCGCTCGCTGCTGCCGGACCCATTCCAGTAGATCCATGATTGCTTTTGCCTGGCGTGTGTCGATTTCCTTGGCGCGCTCCCCGGAGACGACCCCTATCTTAAACCGCACTTTCATCCCGCCAGGCCTTTCCTCCTTTCTCAGGTTATAACTGATAATCCGCTCACCGGAGGCCACCTTCTCAAGCCACCAGTCCGGCGCCTCCTCATGGTAATCATCATCGGATTCTTCTGCTTTTCCTGGCATCTCCCGGTCCTCCTTTCCGGTCATGCGCGCGGTGGGATGAAACGGCAGGAGCGGCATCCGGTCACCGCCAGCCCGGCCGCGTCACGCTAACCCGGCGGTGACCGCCCGGCGGAGCAGGTCCGCGCGGATGTGACCGATCCTCTCCCCGCCGCAGGGCGTGTGCATGCACCGCGTGAGGGGCGTTAGCAGACCGTCAGGATCACGACAGCAGCAGGACGAACCCAGTGGGAGAGCCTGAAGTAGCCACAGCCGACGGGCAAGTACCCGAGACAGGGCGGGCGCTGGCACACAGGGACCTCAGGATGTCACCGCTCAACCCACATGGTTACCGTTAAGGGTTCCCGGCCGGACAGGGGACCCTAAGCAATCCGCCAGAGTGCTTGGTAGCCCAGGGAGTCCGTGCCGACAGCGGCGATCAGGTCGATCTAAGTCGGCCGGCGGTCGAGCCCGAAGCTTCGGCGCGGCTACTTACGTACGGTCAAACATCTGCTACTAGCGCATCCGCCGGATCGGCAGTGTCGGGCTGCGGCTAGCAGGGGGAGGGCTTAGGTACTTGCGGCGGGTGCTTGCGGAGCGCCCGAGGCGACAGTCAAAGCGGCATGAGTAAAGGGCGGGGAGTCGCCGCGGGACCTGCGAACGAGGTCCCAGGTGGTCCGTGCTGCATCGGGATCCCGGTCGCGGCACGTGCCGATGGTTTCGTGCCATGCTCGGTTCATGGACGTTCGACCGGATGCAGGTTCCTCAGGTGGCGCGACCGTTCGATTGAGCGCAGTCGAAGTGCGTGCATTGGTCAATATCCTCGGCTTGGTGGCTGCCGGAGGGTCTCCAACCGAGAAGCCCGAGCGAGACATGGCCATGCGGCTGCAGGCCGAGCTAGAGACGGCGCTGGGCGATTAGCTACAGGCACTCGGTTTACCAGCGGCAGAGCAGGATACCGCTCGGCGCGGTCCCTGACGAGTGGCAAGTGATCATGCTCCGAAGTGGGTACAGTGCCACGACGACAGATAGACAAGTCGAAGTAGCACAGCCGACCATCATGCCGCAGCGAGTGTCGGCACTCACGTAATTCGTTCGCGCGATGGGCGGGGCGGGCTCGGGTCGTTGCGGCTTCTGTTCACGCGCCAACATGGATATACGCGGCCCACAGAGACGGGGAATGCGGTCGCACGTCCCGTGCCCTGCGGGTGACCTGGTGCAATGCCGTGGCGGCCAGGTCAGTATCGAGAGTGCCCGTTTCGGTGCGCAGGCGAGAGTAAAAGGCGGCCGCGACATCCGCGGCGAAAGTGTCGTTGATCTCCCACAAGGTGCCGATGACGTGGCGGGAACCAGCGAGCTGGAAGGCCGAGGTGAGGTGTATGGCTTCATCTTGCAGATTCATGGCCCGGGTGAACGCCGTGTGGCAAGCAGACAGGTAGACCAGTTCGAGGTGATCGTGACTGACCAGGCTGAGGCTGGCAACAGTCAGCGGCGACGTCTTGTGGTCATGCAGCAGCAGGCGGCTTTTCGAGGGATCGCTGGGATGGCTGGTGCCATGGCAAGCAAAGTGAGCTATGGAGCAGGCGGGGAGATGGCGGAAAACATTAGCTAGACTAGGGATGGCGGATGTTTCGTCTGCGCGGGCGGCGACTGCCGTATCTGGCTCAATCAGTGCCACGTGATCGGGCAGTATAATTTGCAGTCTGGCGACTTCGGTTTGAATTTTGGGTAGTTCACTGCCAGTGAAATCGGGGGTGACAGGCATAGCGACAATCAGAGCCCGGCTGGTCCCAGTCGAATAGCGGGCATGCTGGCGCGCGAAGCGCAAGGCACTGATTATCGGGGTGTAAGAGGATACCACCCGGTCCAGCACCGTCCGGACGGGCTGCTGCTCGCCCGGTAGGGAGCCAGCGTGGTAACCGGCAGCGTGGATCGGAAGCATTCCCAGTAGGCCGCCTGGCGACCACCACACTCTCGGCAATGAGACATCGGGCGAGGTTTTACCATCGTAACCGAGGGCATCGAGCACCGGTCCGGCGGCCGTATCCCATAGCCATTCCAGGATTTCCGTCAGCTTCTTCTGGGCCGTTGCGCTAGAAAAACCAGCGTGAGTAGCGTCTTCTAGGGCCTGATGAAAATCATCGACTTGCCTGGCCAGAATGTTCCGGGTAAGGGCGGGAAGCTCGACAGCGCTAACGCCATCGGCCGTCAATAGAAGGGCGTCGCTGCGGTAGACGCCGACGTTAAAGGTCACAATTGGGCCCGCTGCCGCTTCGGCGAGTAGCTGAGCGCTGGTGGGTGGCAGTCCGAATGAGGCGAAGCCATCACGGGCACGGATCTGCGCTAGCGTTTCAGCTAGCTGGGTCGCCAGCCTTAGCCGGCCTTCTGGTGTCCAATCAGGTGCCGCGTCTTCGCCGAAGTCAACGTCGTCTATCAGACCAGCCAGATTATCCTGACTTCCAGACTGGTCGAGCATGCCACGTAGGTAGGTGAATCGGTTGGCGAGCTCCTTGTCGGCGAGCCGGAGATCTGATAGTTCATCCCGAAGTTCTAGCGCCTGGCTCAGCAGTATCGCTCGCCCGGCCTCCAGCAGTCGCAGTGCCTTTGTCGCCGTGCGCTGATCGGGATGGTGAGCATCCCCGGCGGCGAGAGTCAGGGCAGCCGCGTCGCTGGCCAGCCCAGCGAACCCGCCAATCGCGTACTGCTGGTCGGTTCTCTTCAACTGCCGTGGGGCGACCTCGCCCAGCAGCCGGACGGCAGCTTCCAGCAAACGAGCTGCCTGGTCCGGATCCGAACGGGACAGCAAGTCGGCCGCCGCCCGGGCAGCGCGGATGCGGTCCGATGGAGCGTCCGACTCGATCTGCGCACCAGCAGCAAAGGTAGCCGCTGCCTCGTCGCGATCGGCCAGGTCACCGTTCTGCCGGTACCGGGCGGCGAGCGCGCTGCCCAGATTTGACAGCACCGCCGCTCTTGCGTGCCCGGGGCTGGCCACCGCGACGGCCTTTCGCCCCGCCTCGACCGCTTCATCCAGGTCTGCCATGCGGCCGGTCTGCCGGAAGCGCTCGCTTAGCGTTACCCCGAGGTTGGAAAGGAACACGGCCCAATGCGGGTCGTCCACCGGGAGTGACGCGACCGCCTTTCGTCCCGCCTCGACCGCCTCATCAAGGTCGGCTTGCACGCCGGTGCGTTCGAATCGGATTCGCAGAGCGAGACCCAGATTGTTCTGGTATCCCGCCCTGCTAAGCTCTCTGCCGACGGTGGATCCAGCCGCCATCCGGATGGTATCGACTGCCTCATCTAGGTCAGTCAGCAGTTCCGTCCGGTGGAACCGGGTGCCCAACGCGTTCCCGAGATTGGAAAGGCATCGTGCCCGTTCGGAATTGTCGGCGGCAGCGACCGCAGCCCTCCCGATCTCGACCGCCTCATCAAGGTCGGCCAGTACCCCGGTTCGTTCGAAACGGGCTCGTAGAGCATTCCCGAAGCAGGACAGGTGACCCGACCGTCTGAGGTCATCCGCCGGGGTCGCTTGCACGGCTGCCCGGCCCATCTCGACTGCTGCATCCAGATCAGCTAGCGCCCCGGTTTTTCTGAACCGGGCCTGGAGGGAAACTCCGAGCCTGGATAGCCGGGCTGCCCTTTCCAGAGCGCTTGGAGGGGTAGCAGCAAGTCCCGCCCGGCCTGTCTCTATCGCTTCGTCAAGGTCCGCCAGCCCGCCGATCCGCTCAAACCGTTCCT
>Ga0302325_10035900_pt1 | contig 10113 bp, 4 predicted proteins | sample Palsa_T0_2_FD_201948 | JGI IMG/M metagenome (GOLD analysis project Ga0302325, IMG submission 201948) | Peat permafrost microbial communities from Stordalen Mire near Abisko, Sweden - Palsa_T0_2 | ecosystem: Environmental > Terrestrial > Soil > Palsa > Peat permafrost | place: Sweden: Abisko... | reverse complement strand
CCAGTTCCCGAAAACGGCGGCGGGCTTCAGGGCGCTACTGCATCCGGACGACGGCGACCGGGTCCACCGGGAGGTATTTGCCTCGGTCGCCCGCGGCGCTGAATTCGAGGCGGAATTCCGCGTCCTGCTGCCCTCCGGCGCCCTCCGGTTTTTGGTGGTCCGAGGAAAAGCCCATTATGGCGAAGACGGGCAGCCGTGCCGGCTACACGGCGTCTTCTTGGACGTGAGCGAACGCCGCCAAACGGAGGAGGACCTGCGCGCCGCCTCTAAGAGGCTGGTGGGGGAGCGAAAATTTCGAGGGCTGCTGGATGCGGCGCCGGATGCCACGGTCGTCGTGAATCAAAAGGGCCAGATCGTGCTGGTCAATGCGCAGGTGGAGAAGGTGTTCGGCTACGCGCGGGAAGAACTGGTGGGCCAGACCATTGAAATGTTGGTGCCGGAACGCTTCCGGGACCAACATCCAGGGCACCGCATCGATTTCTTCGGCGAACCCCGGGTGCGGTCCATGGGAGCTGGCGTGGAATTATACGCGCTGCGCAAAGATGGCACCGAGTTCCCGGTCGAGATCAGCCTCAGCCCGCTCGAAACCGAAGACGGAGTATTGGTTTCGAGCGCCATTCGGGACATCACCGACCGGAAGCGCGCGGAGCTGAGCCGCGACCAACTTGCCTCCATTGTGGACCACTCGGACGACGCCATCATCGGCAAGTCGCTGGAAGGAACCATCGTCAATTGGAACAAGGGAGCGGAGCGGCTTTACGGGTACTCGGCTGAAGAGGTTATAGGCCAGCCGATTTCGATCCTGCTTCCGCCCGGCCGCGCCGACGAGCTGGCCGAAATCATAGCGAAGCTCCTCCGGGGAGAAATAATCAACGAGGAGACCGTACGCCGCAGGAAGGACGGCAAGCTGATCGACGTCGCGCTCACCATTTCGCCTATCAAGAATTCCATTGGCCAGATCAGGGCAGCCTCATCCATCGCCCGCGATATCAGCGCGCGGAGGCGCGCGGAGGCGAAGTTCCGAGGGCTGCTGGATGCGGCGCCGGATGCCACGGTCGTCGTAAATCAAGCGGGGAAGATCGTCCTGGTCAATGCGCAGGTGGAGAAGGTGTTCGGGTACGGCCGGGAAGAACTGGTGGGCCAGACCATTGAAATGTTGGTGCCGGAACGCTTCCGGGACCAACATCCAGGGCACCGCACCGATTTCTTCGGCGAACCCCGGGTGCGGTCCATGGGAGCTGGCTTGGAATTATACGCGTTGCGCAAGAACGGCACGGAGTTCCCGGTTGAGATCAGCCTGAGTCCGCTCGAAACCGAAGACGGGGTGTTGGTTTCGAGCGCGATTCGGGACATCACGGAACGAAAGCTCGCGGAGCGCAGCCGGGACCAACTGGCCGCCATCGTCGATTCCTCGGACGACGCCATCATCGGCAAGTCGCTTGAGGGAATCATCATCAACTGGAACAAAGGAGCGCAGCGGCTCTACGGGTACTCGGCCGAAGAGGTCATGGGCAAACCGATCTCCATCCTGTTGCCGCCCGACCGCACCGACGAGATAACCGAAATCATATCGAAGCTGCGCCAAGGCGAAGGTATCAATGAGGAGACCGTGCGGCGAAGAAAGGACGGCAAGCTGATTGACGTCGCGCTAACCATTTCTCCCATCAGGAATTCCGTCGGACAGGTTACGGCAGCCTCAACCATCGCGCACGACATCAGCGGCCGAAAGCAGGCGGAGGCGAAGTTCCGGGGGCTGCTGGAAGCGGCGCCGGATGCCGTGGTGGTGGTGAATCAAGCGGGGAAAATTGTCCTGGTCAATACGCAGGTGGAGAAGCTGTTTGGATACGCGCGGGAAGAGCTGCTGGGCCAGACCATCGAGATGTTGGTGCCGGAACGCTACCGGGGCAAACATCCGGGACACCGCACGGGTTTCTTCGCCGATCCCCGGGTGCGGTCCATGGGCGCAGGTATGGAACTGTACGCGCTGCGCAAGGATGGCACCGAGTTCCCGGTGGAGATCAGCCTCAGCCCGCTGGAGACCGAGGAAGGCGTGCTGGTTTCGAGCGCTATTCGCGATATCACCGCGCGCCGGGCCGCGGAAGAGGAGCTGCGCCGCAGCCGCGCCGTATTGCAGGGACTCTTCGAGTCGCTGCCCGGCCTCTTCCTGGTCCTCACAGCCGACCTGAAGATCGTCTCGGCGAGCGATGCCTTTCTGGAGGCCACCATGACCAAGCGCGCGGACCTCCTCGGCCACGGCATCTTTGAGATCTTCCCCGACGACCCCCTCGACGCCGGCACAACGAGTGCCGGCTCCCTGCGCGCATCTTACGACCGCGTCTTTCAGACCGGGGCCCCGGACACCATGGCTGTGCTGAAGTACTCCATCCGCCGGCCCGACGGCGTATTCGAGGAGCGTCATTGGACAACCATGAACTCCCCCGTGCTCGGGACGAACCACCGAGTCGACTATATCATCGTGCGCTCGGTAGACGTGACCGAGTACGTATTGGAAAAATCGCAGTCTGGGGGCAAGCCCGTCGAGGTGCTCACGCGCATGGAGCGGATGGAGGCCGAGATCTTCCAGAACTCGGCGGAGTTGCAGGCCGCCAACCGGCAGCTTCACGACACTAATGCGCAGTTGTTGCAAGCCAAGGCGGAGGCCGAGACCGCCAACCGCGCCAAGAGCACGTTTCTGTCGACCATGTCGCACGAAATCCGTACCCCCATGAACGCCATTCTCGGCTACGCCCAGTTGATGTTGCGGGATCCGCGCCTGGGGACGGAGGCGAAAGCGAATCTCGAGATCATCGGTCGGAGCGGCGAGCATCTGTTGACCCTCATCAACGACGTTCTGGACATGTCCAAGATCGAGGCTGGACGTATCGAGCTCAATCCGGTGACATTCAACCTCTCCAGGATGTTGGACGACCTGGGGGAGATGTTCCGCCTGCGGGCCGAGGCCACCGCGCTGCGGTTCGAAATGCTGGCGGATGGCGAAACCGTACCCTACGTCCTGGCGGACCAAGGCAAGCTGCGCCAGGCGCTGATCAATCTTTTGGGAAATGCCATCAAGTTCACCAAGCGCGGCCAGGTGAAGCTGCACGTCACTTTGGACCGTAGGAGCGCGAACCGGCTATGGTTGTCGGCCTGCGTCGAAGACACCGGTTCGGGCATATCCGATGAGGACCAGGAGAAATTGTTCGAGCCGTTCAGCCAGGCCAAGCGCGGTCCGGACACGCACGAGGGAACCGGCCTGGGGCTGGCCATCAGCCGCCAATACGCGCGCCTGATGGGGGGAGATCTGACGGTCTCGAGCAGTCCCGGCAGGGGATCGGAATTCCGGTTCGAGATCCCGATCGAGCGTGGCGATGCCGCGGAAGCGGTCCGGCGCAGCGCTCCGCGCCGCGTCATGGGTATTCGTCCGGGAGCGCAAGTGCCAAGAATCCTGGTGGCCGACGATCGGCTTGAGAACCGGGACTGGCTCATGAAGTTGCTGACTGCCATTGGGTTTTCGGTACGAACGGCGGATAGCGGCGAGGCAGTCATCCGAACCTGGGCGGAATGGAACCCACGGCTGATCCTGATGGATGTGCATATGCCGATCATGAACGGAATCGAGGCGACCCGCAGAATCAAGGCCGATCCTCGCGGAAAGGATACGGTGATCGTGACCCTGACGGCCAGCGCCATGGATGACGACCGCCGCGCCGCGGTGGAAAGCGGCGCCGACGAATTCCTGGCAAAGCCCGTGCGTGAAGACGAACTTTTGGAGAAGTTGGGGGCGCTCCTGAACATTCCCTTCGATTACGAGGAACCGAACGGCGCAGCCGCGGCAGACCTGAGCGCGGACAAGCTCGGGCAACTGCCGCGGGAATTGGTAGAAGAAATCCTCAATGCGACTTTGACCGGCGACAAGAAACTCCTGGATAAGTCGATCGGCAAGGTGCGCGGGATTGGAGACGCCGAATCCGCCAACGCTCTGCAGGCGCTTGCCAATAAGTACGAATACGATGCCCTGACCCGATTGCTGGAGGACACGTGCGTACGGTAACGGAGCGGTCGCCGCCGCGTTCCGGCAACATCATGGTGGTGCACGATAATCTGCATGCCGCGCCGCACTTGGAGCTGGGCGTGGCGCTATACGCACTGCGCAAGGAGGGAGTGTTGGTTTCGAGCGCCATTAGCGATATCCCCGGCCGAAAGCGAGCGGAACGGCAGGTCGTCAATCCAAAACTGGCGACTGGAAGATGCCGGGCCGATCCCGGAGCTGCCTCGCGGGATGGCCGCCGAAGGAAAGGAGAAGGAGATGCAGCATAAGGTCAAACTGGTAAGCCTTCTCTCTCCTGAATGGCTTGCGTTGCTGCTCGGTCTCGCGATCGTCCTTTTGATTACGTTTCTCTCGTATCGCGGCTGGACTGCATTCGGCCGTCACGCGGATCAACTGGAAGTGACGCAGCGAACTTTGGCCGGGACCAGCGCACTGCTATCCTCGCTTACAGATGCAGAAACGGGACAGCGCGGGTTTCTACTGACCGGAGAGGAACGCTACCTCGCGCCGTACCGTCAAGCGCGCGCGGGCATCCCGAGGCTTTTGAATTCTCTCGGAACGGTGGGCCTGGTTCACCCCGACCAGGGCCAACGCATCAAGAGCTTAGCGCCCCTGGTCAACGACAAACTGGCGGAATTGGCGTTGACCATTGAACTCCGCAGGAGTAAAGGTTTCGATGCATCTCTCGCCGTCGTCCGCACCGATCGCGGGAGGGTGCTGATGGAGCAAGTGCGCGGAATCTGCTCGGAGATCCAAACTGTGACCGTCAGGCGCCTGACCAGCTATTCCGAGCAGGCGCGATCAAGGGGAAACCGAGGTGCTCTGGCCTCTATCTTCGGGGGCGCGTGTCTATTCTGTCTCCTGCTTGGCGCGACCGTCGCCATTCAAAGAGGGACTGCGCGCCGCCAGTCGCTGATCGGCGAACTGCAGCAAAGCGAGCGGCGGCTTGAAGAAGCGGCGGCGGACGCCGAGGCTGCCAACCGGGCGAAGAGTAGATTCTTGTCGACCATGTCTCACGAAATCCGTACTCCAATGAACGCCATTCTCGGTTATGCGCAGTTGATGTTGCGGGATCCGCGGCTGGGAACAGAGGCGAAAGCGAATCTTGAGGTCATCGGCCGCAGCGGCGAGCACCTGCTAGTCCTCATCAATGACGTTCTGGATATGTCCAAGATCGAGGCTGGCCGCGTCGAGCTCAAGCCGGTGACATTTAACCTATCCGGGCTACTGGACGATCTGGCGGCAATGTTCCGCTTGCGGGCCGAGGCCAAGGCCCTGCAATTCGAAATGTCGGTCGATGGCGAGTCCGTGCCCTACGTTTTGGCGGATGAAGGCAAGATACGCCAGGCGCTGATCAACCTTCTGGGAAATGCAATCAAGTTTACCGAGCGCGGCCAAATCCACCTACGCGTCACTTTGGACCAAAAAAGCGGCAATCGGCTGTGGCTGTCGGCCCGCGTCGAGGACACCGGTGCGGGCATTACGAACGAGCAACTGCAGAAGTTGTTCGAGCCGTTCAGCCAGGCTGAGCACGGTCTTAACACGCAGGAGGGGACCGGCTTGGGGTTGGCCATCAGCCGCCAATACGCGCGGCTGATGGGAGGCGATCTCACGGTCTCAAGCAGTCCGGGCAGCGGATCGATATTCCGCTTCGACATCCCGATCGAACGCGGCGACGCCGCGGTAGCCATCAGACGCAGCGCTCCGCGCCGGGTCATTGGCATACGTGCCGGAACGCAAGCTCCGAAAATTCTAGTCGTCGACGATCAGCTTGAGAACCGGGACTGGCTGATGAAACTGCTGACTGCCATTGGGTTTTCCGTACGAAGCGCGGATAACGGCGCGGCAGCCATCCGAAATTGGGAGGAGTGGAATCCGGGGTTGATCCTGATGGATGTGCATATGCCGATCATGAACGGGATAGAGGCGACGCGAAGAATAAAGGCGGATCCCCGGGGAAAGGAAACGGTTATCGTGACACTGACTGCTAGCGCCCTGGATGACGACCGTCGAGCTGTCATTCAAGGCGGGGCCGACGATTTCCTGGCGAAACCCTGCCGTGAGGACCAACTGCTCGAGAAGATGTCCGCCCTTCTTCACATTGCCTACGATTACGAGGAAACCAGCGGAGCCGAAGGCCAGCCTGTGGCCGGCGCGGCGGCCTTGAGCGCGGATAAGCTCGACCAACTGCCGCGGGAGCTAATCGAAGAAATCCGCGATGCGACTTTGACCGGCGACAAGAAACTCTTGGATAAACTGATCGTCAAGGTGCGCGAGGCTGGAGACGGCGAATCCGCGCATGCTCTGCAGGAGCTTGCCGATAAGTACGAATACGATACGCTTATGCGATTGTTGGAGGAATCTTGCTGCCCGTAACGGACCAGCCGCTGCCGCGTCCTGGCGACATCATGGTGGTAGACGATAATCCCGCAAACCTAAAGCTGTTGGAAGACATGCTGCGTCAGCAAGGGCATGACGTACATTCGTTTCCACGGGGCAGGCTGGCGCTGGCTGCGGCGGCGCGGAATTCGCCGGACTTGATTCTGCTGGATATCAACATGCCGGAGATGAACGGCTACGAAGTGTGCGAACGCCTCAAGTCCACCGCGGAAGGCGCCAGCATCCCCGTTATTTTCCTCAGCGCCATGACCGAAATGGAAGATAAGGTGAAAGCTTTCCGGTCCGGCGCCGTGGACTACATCTCCAAGCCTTTCCAACTCGAAGAAGTGCTCGCCCGCGTCGAAACCCATCTCAACGTACACGACCTCCAGAGAGCGTTGCAGTTGCAGAATGAACACTTGGAGGAGACTGTAGCCGCGCGCACAAGTGAACTGGCCGAAGCAAACCGGGGTCTGACCATCCTCGACCGGTCGAAGAACGAGTTTCTGAACCTCATCGCGCACGAGCTCCGCACGCCGCTCAACGGACTTCTGGGTGTCGGCGATCTCATTTTGGAGGTGATGGCGTCCACGCAGGAGAACAAAGAGCTGCAAAGGCTGTTTCAACACTCTCGCCAAAGAATTCTCTCGATAGTGGACGACGCTCTGCTGCTGACTGAGATAGACGTCAACCGGGAGCAATTCCGATCCGTCCCGACCTCCCTGAGTGCGGCGCTCAGGTGTGCCATTGCGCGCACGGCTGAGTTCGCCGCGGCCCGGAACGTGATACTCAGCCCGCCACCGGCGGGCATCTGCGGGATGGACCTGGTCGTGGGAGATGAGCGCTTACTGGTAAGAGCGTTTCACGCACTACTGGAAACCGCCGTTAAGTTCTCAAAAGAGGGAGAAACGGTTGGGCTGGCGCGGGAGGTTGTCCCCGGCTCGGTCAGGGTGATCGTGGAGAGTCATGGCAGGACCATCCCGATTTCCGCCATGCCGAAATTCTTCGATCTTCTCTCGATCGGAGAAGCCATTACACCGGGCGGGGATCTGGGGTTAGGGCCTGCGGTGGCATACCGCATTCTTGCGTTGTTAGGCGCTTCGGTGAGCGTCGCGAATCGGGATCCGTCCGGAATCCGGCTGACCATATCGCTAAAGGATGCCGCGCCGAAATAGGTGGTGGCCCAACAATCGCGAGAGGCCGACGAGGGCGTCGGCCGTGGTCCAGGGGGACCGCCCCACGATGGCGTCGGATTGATCACACACTACGAAGGCCCTCTGGCGCCGTTGCTATAATTAAGCGTCTCGATGGACGGCCCGACCCTAACTTTGCTTCTGGTGCAGATCGGTCTGATTCTGGCGATACCGTTATGCATGGCCAAGCTGCTCGATAGGCTTGCGCTATCGCCGCTGGTGGTGGAATTGTTGTGCGGCGTCGTGCTGGGCCCCAGCGTCTTCGGCATGGCCGCTCCGAATCTGTTCGCGCGGGTCTTCCCCGTGCTCGGCCGCGCCACTCTGGCCCGCGAAGCAGTCACCGAACTGGGGTTGCTGCTTTTCGTGTTCATGGCCGGTCTGGAGTTACAACCCAAGCGTCTGCGAACCCTGGGACCGGCCATCTTGTGGTCCAGTTTCCTGGGCATCTTGGCGCCACTGATGCTGGGCGTAGGATCGGTCCTGTTGTGGCCGGAGTTCTGGCGCAACAAGGCGCAGAGCAATGTGCCGCTGCTGGCGCTTTTTGTCGGGACCATTTTGTCCATCTCCGCGCTGCCGGTGATCGCCCGCATCCTGATGGATCTGAATCTGATGAAGACAGAGATGGGTGCGATTGTGATGTCGGCGGCGATGCTTGACGACTTGGCCGGCTGGGGGCTTTTCGCGGTCATCCTGAGCAACTTCGGAGGCGAAGGCCACACCGGTCGAAACTGGTGGGCCAGCCTGGTGGCGGTGGTGCTGGTTTTTGGATTGATTTTGAATCTTTCAAACCAGAGAATACAGCGAGCCGTAGGCTGGTTGAATCTGCCGAAAGACACGTTGCAACTGAAGCTGACGTTCCTGGTGTTTTTGACCGCCTCCATCTTATCGGAGGTGGTAGGCACTCACGCTACGCTGGGTGCGTTTCTGGCCGGTGTGGCATTGGGACGCATCCCCGACGCGCGCAAGCTTGCGCACGAAAGCTTCTACCGGACAACCGCCGGGATTTTTGCGACATTGTATTTCGTCTCGATTGGGTTGAAGGCCAATTTCGTGGCCAATTTCGATCTGCCGCTGGTCGCCTTCGTATTGGTGGTGGCCTGCGCCGGCAAGATCGGCGGCGTATTCCTGGGCGCCAGGCTAGGCGGGAAGAAGCCGCACGAAGCGCTGATGGTGGCCTTGGGGATGAATGCCCGCGGCGCTATGGGAATCGTTCTGACTACGGTTGCCCTGGAATACGGGCTGATCGATCAGCGCATCTTTGTGGCGCTGGTCATCATGGCGCTGGTGACTTCGGTGTTAAGCGCCGTGGGTATCAAGCACCTGCTCGGCGCGGGCCCCGCGCAACCCGGCACGGAAGAACAAGAATCGGAACTGCTTCCGTACGCGTAACCGGCGGTGCACGACCGCGATTCGTGCCGCCAAGCCGGTTTACGATCTTGGAACAGATGGCCAACCCAGACCCATTTTGACGGTATTGCGGTGGGTGAAGGGACAAGGGGCTAATAATCGGCGGAACCCAGCCGCCGCGTTGGCGTCACACCATCAGGAGTATTTCATGAGCTTCTTCAAGTTATCCGGTCTTTTGCAGGCCGGCTGTTTGACCGGCCTGCTGTTGGCGGCCGGCGCCTTCCCGGTGCATGCGCAAACCAGCGGCGGTAACCAGCGGGCTGTCCGGCTCAACCTGGTCGCTGTGGATTCCGCGGGCCGGCCTGTTCCGGATTTGACGGCCTCCGATTTGGCCGTCTTTGACAATGGCTCGCCGCAGCAGATCGTTTCCCTGCGCCTAAACCAAAGCGACGGAACTCGCCCGCTGGTCATGCTATTCGACTTGATGAACTCGGACGAATCGTCCCGTGGCGCGATCTCAAACGCCATAAAGACCTCCCTGGCTCATTTGACTCATTCGACAGCCAACGGACCTCTTTATCTCTACCTGCTGGCCGAGGATGGCAGTCTCTATCCGGTTCACGCTCTACCGGGTAGGCCGGTTGCCCAAGGAGTGGCCGACTCCGCTTGGGTAAGCGACATCGGGCCTTTGATGGATGCCGCTCTGCAAAAGGTCATCCAGATCAGGCCACAGGACTTCCGGGCCGCTTCCCCGGTCTTTCTCCAGGCCCGCTTCAAAGCTACTTACCAAGCGCTGGACAATATGCGCGTGCTGATGGCGCGGGTGCCCGGTCCTAAGGAACTGCTGTGGGTCACTTACGGTATTCCGAGCGCCATTCATCTTGCGGATCGGACCTGGTTCGACGGTGTCCCGTTCCTGAGGCAGTTAGGCGCGCGGTTCGTTCGGTCCGGAACGACGGTCTACACGGCCGACCCAGGCCTCAATCTCCAACGCGGAGTCCTGGATCGGGATTCGCTCGATATTCTGACCGGCGTTACCGGCGGACACGCGTTTTCGACGATTGACCTAAATCGCGCAATAGCGCAGATCGAAGCCGACGCACTCACCAATTACAGCGTTGAATACCAGCCGTCCGCCAAGAATTG
>Ga0302325_10035899_pt1 | contig 10113 bp, 5 predicted proteins | sample Palsa_T0_2_FD_201948 | JGI IMG/M metagenome (GOLD analysis project Ga0302325, IMG submission 201948) | Peat permafrost microbial communities from Stordalen Mire near Abisko, Sweden - Palsa_T0_2 | ecosystem: Environmental > Terrestrial > Soil > Palsa > Peat permafrost | place: Sweden: Abisko... | reverse complement strand
GGTCGAAGTCTCGAATACGAGTTCCAGTCGTTCGCCGAGTATTACAACATCGGCATCCTGGTCTGGAGCCCGCTTGCCGGCGGCTTCCTCACAGGGAAGTACAGCCGCGCCAATCCTGCTCCTCCCGGCTCACGATTCGCAGAGGCAGGGACGTTCGTGCCGTTCGAAAAGGATATGGGCTACCGCGTCGTGGACGCGCTGAAGGAAGTGGCCGCAAGGCATGATGCTAGCCCGGCCCGTGTGGCGCTCTCGTGGGTGCTGGGACGGCCGGCCGTTAGTAGCGTGATCATCGCTGCCCGCAAGCCCGAGCAACTGGAGGATAATATTGGCGCCGTAGACCTTCGGCTCTCGCAGGACGACACCCGACTCCTTGACGCGACGTCAGATCCAGGCATTCCGTATCCGAAGTGGATGGTCCTTCAACTCGACACTGCGGAAGACCCTCGTTCGAAGATCCTGCATCCCGAGCGTTACGCGGACGGCGGTCCCTGGAAAGACCTCCGCCGGACTCGATGGTCTGGCTGAGAGCCATCAAACGCTGTCGGCGGACGTCGTTTGCCGCCTCGGTGTCGCGTGTCGCTGACTGAGCGGGTTGGGCCAGAACCGGCATCAGGGTACGCCTACCTAGAGAACGCATCCGTTCAAGACGATGCAGGTCGCTTGGCGGTTGACAGGCAAACAGGAAACCATCCATAAACGGGCTTCTGGGAAGTGGGCCGCATTCCCAGGGTCGCGTGAAGGGCACCAACAAAATTCACGGATCAGAAGTTTAGGACACTACCACGATTTACGCACCGGAATGAGCTTGTCTGCCGCCGCCCAGCTGCTATTCCGCAGGGTCGTAGTTCAGGTTTTGCCCGAGCCATCGCTCAATCTCTGCCACGCTCATCCCCTTGCGTTTGCTATAGTCGGCGACTTGATCGCGGTCGATCTTGCCGAGGCTGAAATATCGCGATTCCGGATGCGCGAAGTAAAGCCCGCTCACGCTCGATCCGGGCCACATCGCAAACGACTCAGTGATCAGCATTCCAGTGTTCGCCTGCACATTGAGCAAACTCCAAAGCGGCCCCTTCTCGGTGTGATCCGGGCAAGCCGGGTAGCCCGCAGCGGGCCTTATGCCCCGATATTTCTCTTGAATCAGATCCGCGTTGCTCAGACCTTCCCCGCAACCGTAACCCCATTCTTCCCGCACCCGCTTGTGCAGGCACTCGGCGAAAGCTTCAGCCAGGCGATCAGCGATGGCCTCTGCCATGATCGCGTTGTAGTCGTCGTTCTTGGTTCGGAACCCGTCGCACAGTTGCTTCAATCCGATCCCGCTCGTTACAGCGAATGCACCGATATGATCGGGCAACCCCGTTTCCTTGGGCGCAATGAAGTCGGCAAGCGATCGGCACGGCTCGGTGCCCTCTTTATTTGATTGCTGACGGAGGAAGTGGAATCGCTCGAGCATCTTTTCGCGCGTGTCGTCCGTGTACAGTTCGACATCGTCGCCCACGGCGCTGGCTCGAAACAAGCCGTATACGCCCCGCGCCGTGATGAGGTTCTTCGCAATGATGACATCCAGAAGAGCATTGGCTTCAGTGAAGATCTGGCGCGCCTGCGCACCTTGTCCCTCGTGCTGGAGAATGCGCGGATAAATACCCTTCAGTCCCCAAGTATGGAAGAACGGCGTCCAGTCAATGAAGTCGCGCAGTGTCGCCAGCGGAAAGTTATGCAGCACGCGGACACCGGTAAACGCGGGTCTAGGGAGGTCTTCGGGCCGCCACTCGATCGGAGTCCGTCTCTTGCGCGCGGTCTCGATGGAGACGACCGTCTGGCGCGGCGCGGAATGGGCCTTGCGGAGCGCCTCGTAATCCGCGCGATGTTGCGCCACGAACGCCGACTTGCCCTGGTGACTTAGAAGGCTAGTCGTCACGGGCACCGCCCGGCTGGCATCCAGCACATGTACCACTGGCTCGCTGTAATGCGGCGCAATCTTGACGGCCGTGTGTGCCCGGCTGGTGGTGGCCCCGCCGATAAGCAGCGGCAATTTGAAGTCCTGACGCTCCATCTCGCGGGCGACGTGTACCATCTCGTCGAGCGACGGAGTAATCAGACCGCTGAGTCCGATCATGTCCGCCTTTTCCGCCGTGGCGCGTTCGAGGATCTTTTCGCAGGGGACCATCACCCCCATGTCGATCACCTGATAGTTATTACAGGCAAGCACGACGCCGACGATGTTCTTGCCAATATCGTGAACGTCGCCCTTGACCGTTGCGAGGACGATTTTTCCCTGCGCCTTGACCACCTGGCCAGATGCAGCCATCGCAACTTTCTCGGCCTCCATGAACGGCGTCAGGTGCGCCACAGCCTTTTTCATCACACGGGCAGACTTGACCACCTGGGGCAAGAACATCTTGCCCGCGCCGAACAGATCGCCGACCACGCTCATGCCGGCCATCAGAGGGCCTTCGATCACTAATAGAGGGCGGCCTAGCTTGAGGCGGGCTTCCTCGGCGTCGACTTCGATGTACGTGTCAATCCCCTTGACCAGTGCGTGAGAAAGACGTTCCTCTACCGTGCCGTGGCGCCATTCTTCGGCCTTCTTTTCATTTACTGCCCTCCCGACTCCCTTCAGCTTTTCGCCGTAATCTACCAGTCGCTCGGTCGCGTCGGGACGGCGGTTTAACAGCACGTCCTCGACCAACTCCTTCAGCTCTGGGTCAATCTCCTCATAGACCTCGAGCATTCCGGCATTCACGATGCCCATGTCCATGCCGGCGGTGATGGCGTGATAAAGAAATGCGGAATGCATGGCCTCGCGGACCTTATTATTACCTCGGAAACTGAACGATATATTCGAAACGCCACCACTGACCTTGGCGTGCGGCAGATTCGCTTTGATCCAGCGCGTGGCATTGATGAAGTCAACCGCGTAGTTATTGTGCTCCTCCATGCCGGTCGCGACGGTGAGAATATTGGGATCGAAGATGATGTCTTCAGGGGGGAAGCCGACCTCGTCGACTAGTATGCGGTAGGCGCGCTCGCAGACACGGATCTTGTCGTCGTAAGTCGCGGCCTGGCCCTGCTCGTCGAAGGCCATCACCACCACCGCCGCGCCGTATTTCAGAACTTTAGCGGCGTTCTGGCGAAACTTTTTTTCGCCTTCCTTCAGAGAAATCGAATTGACGATTCCCTTGCCCTGCAGGCACTTCAGCCCTGCCTCAATGACTTCCCATTTCGAGGAGTCCACCATGAAAGGCACCTTGGCGACTTCCGGCTCGCTCCCGAGCAATTGCAGGAAGCGTGTCATCGCCGTGACGCCGTCGATCATGCCCTCGTCCATGCAGATGTCGAGGACATTAGCTCCGTTCTCGATCTGCTGCCGGGCAATATTTACCGCTTCTTCATATTTGCCCTCTTTGATCAGCTTCGCGAACTTCGGCGAACCGGCGACATTAGTCCGCTCCCCGATCATGATGTAGACGCCAGGCTGCTGGGTGAATGGTTGTGATCCCGAGAGCCGGAGTGGCTTCGCCTTCGTGGGCTCGGCCGCGCTCACGCTGTCTGACTCGCTCACGCTCGACTCTCAATCTCGGTCTGGCGAGCGAAGGATTCCTCTGTAGGCTGCGTCCCCCACTTTCGCGGAGGCTGGCCTTCGAGCGCCTTGGCAATAGCCGCGATGTGCTCGGGAGTATTTCCACAGCAGCCGCCGGCGATGTTGATCAACCTTCCCCGTGCAAACTCGGCCAGATAACGGGCCATGTCTTGCGGCCCAAGATCGAAGCCGGTTTCCGACAGCGGATTCGGCAGACCGGCATTGGGGTAACACGAGATCGCCACGTCCGCCTTTTCCGAGAGATCCTCCAGAAACGGATACATCAGATCGGGACCGAGAGAGCAGTTGAGGCCCACCGACAATGGTTTCACGTGCCGCACCGCGTTCCAGAACGCCTCAGTCGTCTGCGCCGAGATCATCGTCTCGCCGCCACGCCCCACCGCCGCCGAGATCATCACTGGCAGTTCCTTGCCATCCTTATCGAACACCTCGCGGATTGCGACCAGTGCGGCCTTGGCGTTGAGCGAGTCGAAGATCGTCTCGACCAAGAGCAAATCTACGCCGCCGGTCATGAGGGCGCGCACCTGCTGGGTGTAGGCAGCTTTGACCTGATCGAAAGTGACCACCCGAAAGCCTGGATCGTCGGCATCGGGCGAGGTCGAGAGAGACACGGTCAGCGGCCCAATCGCTCCCGCCACGAACCGCTGACGCGAGGTTGCGGTTCCGACACGATCGGCCCATTCTCGGCACTGCCGCGCCGATTGCTCATTGATATCCCAAACCAGGCTGCCGAGAAACGGATCGTCGACGATCTTTTGGTAGAACGCGGGATCCTTGCGGCCGCCGCGCTCCCGCGGATCGTCGACAAAGAATTCGCTCTGCGTGATGCTGGTTGCCCCGAAGGTGTTTGTCTCGATGATGTCCGCCCCTGCCTCCAGAAACCGGCGATGGATGTCGCCAATCATTTCTGGCTTAGTCAGCGAGAAGAGGTCACCGTTGTTCAGAAGGCTCTTCGTCGAGTCCTTGAATCGCTCTCCTCGGATATCCGCTTCCGTCATGCCGTAGGTGCGGATGGTCGTGCCCATCGCTCCATCGATGATGGCAATTCGACTGTCGAGGATCTTTTCAAGAGGATGTTGGTGGGCTTTCGTCATGTCTTTTTGATGACCTTGGGCAGCCTTCGATTCGGCCTTAACTTTGGGACATTTCCGCAAAATTCGCCTTCTTTATTATAGCGATTGGCAGGATATCCAAGATCTGAGGCGTGTGATCACTGAAGTAATCGTGATAGCGGTGCTCCGAGTTTCCGTGGTGGAACGTTCTGGTTCAGCCGGAAGAAGTTATTGGGATCATAGTGCGACTTGACTGCTACTATGCGGTCCCATCGTTCGTGATAAGCCTCAGGCACGCGATCCTGTTCATCGCCGCTCATGAAGTTTACGTAAACACCCGACTTCATGGCGGGCCGAAGTTTGTTGAAGACTCCGCGAATCCAAGCAACATTGCCGGCATCAGCGGATGGCTCCGACCAGTTCGCCAGCAAATTCATGATGAAAGGAGAGCTGCGATCACCGAATGCGGTCTCGTCAGCGCCGATCCGCGCCGCCGCGCCGCCAAGATAGGCCAGTTCAATCTGGGTTTCCGATGACGGAATCGTGGCGACTGCCTCCACCAGGAGATCAATGCTACTGTCGTCGAGATAAGCGAAATAGCCGGACTTGGTGTAGTAGCGCCGGCCATGTGGGAAATCGGAATCCGCCATGGTTTGCAGGTTCATAAACGACACAATCTTGCTGCTCACAGAATCCGGGTTGCACAGGGTAAGCGCCCGCTCCAAATAGGGACGCCCAGTTTCGGGGTCGCCCGTCCAAATCAAGGAACTGCTGGCCACAGGTCGCCCGCGGAGTTCCCCGGGTACCTTCTTTGTTTGCGGGGCAAGGCGGAGATCAATATTCCACTTCAAGTCGATGGGCGCCTCGGCCATGAAGTCTCTCCAGCATTCAAGGAGCTCCCGAATGCCGGACTCGGGAGATAAGCCTTCAGCAAGAACAACAGACGTGAGCGGATGGAGCTGCACTTCGAATTCTGTCACCACTCCGAAGTTCCCGCCGCCTCCACGCAAGGCCCAGAATAAATCCGGGTTCTCCCTGGAGTTGGCGCGCACAACGGAACTATCTGCAGTCACAAGAGTGAATCCCTCGACGTTATCGCATGACAATCCAAATCGCCGGGTGAGCCATCCGGTTCCTCCACCCAAGATCAGCCCGGAAGCTCCGGTGTGCGAGACGACGCCGGAGGGAAAGACGAGCCCTACTTCTTGCGTTGCGCTATCAATCGACCCCAAAAGGCAACCTCCGGCGATCCTGGCCCGGCGCGCCCCCGGATCAACTGTGACTTGGCGCATTCTCGACAGGTCAATCACCAAACCGCCATCACATGTACTGAACCCTGCAAGGCTATGCCCTCCACAGCGGACAGCAGCAAGAATTCCGGTCCCAGAGGCGGCGCGGACCGCGTTTTGAACATCGCTTACATCGGCGCATCGCGCGATAATGCCTGGCGTGCGAGCTGCCATTCCATTCCAGATGGCACGGGCGTCTTCGTAGCCGGGTTGGCCGGGGCGCAGCAACTCGCCTTTGAATCGCGGGCGGAGCGAAGAGTAAACTTCTTCGCTGGCTTCGACCATTTCGCGCTTCCCCTTCCGGAATGTCCCTTTTCCAAGGCGTGCTGCTAAACACTCTTGCGTTGCCGGGCTCGCAGATACAAGAGTGAGATTAGGCCCAGGAAAACCGAAAATGCTGGAACCGACCATTGCAACCCGTCAACCAGGAAGGTTGTAAGCGAGATCGCAAGAAGTAAGAGAATCCCTACCACGGTAAAAAATGGGTGGGCCCGCAGTCGCATGGGCAAACTCGCCAGCCGCTCGTTCGTGATGGCTTTGCGAAAACGAAGGTGTGTGTTGAGAATCACCAGCCACACGAAAAGCATTCCGGCTACTGCAGTCCCATAAAGCATGAGGAAAGCGTTCTTGGGGGCAAAGATGGCCAGCAGAATGGCTGCGACAATCCCCGCGGTTGAGGCCAGCAGCGCGCGATGCGGCACCCCGTTGCGGCTCACCTTGGCCATCCATTCTGAGGCATAGCCTCCCTTGCCCAGAGAGAAAAGCATTCGAGTTGAAAGGTAAAGGTTGGTATTCACGCTCGACAGTGCCGCCGTCAGTACGACGAAGTTCATGATCGCAGCGGCGAAGGGTACATGCGCGGCCGCAAATGCCGTGACAAAAGGACTGCCCGAGAGCCCGGACAAGCTGCTGGTCTGGTTCCAAGGAACCATTGTCACCATAATCGCAATCGCCAGCACGTAGAACAAAATAAGCCGCCAAACAATACTCCGCATGGCGCGTGGAATCGTAACTTCCGGATGCTCGGCCTCACCAGCAGTGACAGCCATGATTTCTACTCCCATGTAACTGGTGACGGTTATGGTGAGCGAAAGCCAGACTCCCTTCCAACCCCTGGGCAAGAATCCTCCATGCTGGGTCAAATTGGCCAAGCCGATCGCGCTCCGGGAGTTGACGCCACAAATCAAAGATAGTCCCACAATGACGAAGCCAACGATGGCAGCTACTTTGATCATTGCGAACCAGTATTCGAACTCACCCAGGCGGTTGACCTGCATGGAATTGAGCGCCACTAGAGCGGCTGAAACCAATACCACCCAAATCCACTGCGGTACATTCGGAAGCCAGAAGGAGATGTAGATGCCAGCGGCCGTGACTTCAGCACCGATAGCAATGATCTGTGCGGCGCCGTAGGTGGCTCGAACCGAAAAACTTGCCCAGGGATTGAGATATTTCTCCGCGTAAACTCCGAAAGCGCCGGCGACCGGATGGACCACCGCCATCTCCGCCAGGGCATAGGACATGATCAGAGCGATGCCTGCCCCCAGGAGATAGGAAAGAATGACCGCGGGTCCAGCGAGGCGAATGGTTACACTGCTTCCCAGGAACAAACCGACACCGATGGCGCCACCAATGGCCATCATGGTGAGCTGCCTTTGGCCCAACCGGCGGTGCAGACCTTCCACGTCCGGCGCCGGAAGCGCCTCACCGGCAAGCGTGGCCCCGACCGATGAGCGTTGTTCATCAGTCATAGCTGGCAACGCTGGCAGGGTCAAGGACCATAAGATCGATATGCTTCTTGAGAACTTCCACGACGGCCTTCACATCATCCATCGTGTTGTACACGTGGAACGATATCCTTAAACCGTCGTGACGATTCGATGCGACGATGTGTTCTTCGGCGAGCTTCTGCACCAGTAAGGTTGAATCCTTGCACTGCAATACGACCAGCGGCCCGGCGCTATCAGAGCGCGTTTTGGCGCAAATGCCCAGGTCGCGGGCGCAGCCCAACAGCGACTGTGCGAGTCTCTTGATATGGCCTGCCACATTCTCCATCCCGATTTCTTGCAGCAGTTGGAATCCGGGCAATGCCGCATACACATTGGGCACGGATGGGGAACCTGACTCGAATCTTCGCGCGGTGGGAGATAGATCGAAAAGTTTCGGATCGTAGGCAAACGGATTTGCTTGAGCAAACCATCCGGTGACTGTAGGAGTCAACGACGCAATGAGCTCTTTGCGCACGTACATGAAAGCGAGGCCGGGAGGACCAAGCAGATACTTGAGTGTGCCGGTTACAAAAAAGTCCAGATCCAGGGCTTTCACGTCAACCGGGCGGGTTCCACAGTCCTGGTAATCATCGAGCATAACGAGAGCCCCGGCGCTGCGCGCGATTTTCGTGATCGCCTCCACCTCAGAACGAAATCCATTCCTGAAACAAACGCGCGTGATTGGCACGATGAGGGTGTTGCGGTCGACCATCTTCTCGTAATTCGCAGATGGAATGCGATTGCCTTCTGCATTCACAAATTGCACCTCAGCGCCTCGAACACGCTGTGCGAGCCAGACATGACCCATGGTGGGAAATTCGAACTCGCCCATCACGACTTTCTTCCGTTCCCGGAAATTCAGAGCGCTTGCGACGCCATTGATGCCTGCCGAAACGCTGGTCACGATGGCAACTTCGTCCGGGCTGGCATTGATGAATTGTGCAAAGGCGGTTCGCGCCGCTTCGTACCGGTTCACCCATGACTCCCACGGCGAACCCTGCTCGTGCCAACTTGCCATGAAGTCTTCCAGGCCGGCCTGCACTGCATCTGACAGGGGCCCCTGGGAGCAACTGTTGAGATAGATTTTGTGTTTGAAGATGTTGAAGCGAGAGCGAATCTTTCGGATTTGCGCGTCGGTCAGCATGACTCTTTCATCTCAGCCAGTACTCTTCCGAATCTGCGCACCTCTTCGAGCGTATTGTAGTGCACCAATGACGCTCTGACTGCGCCACTCTCTCTGTTAAGCCCCAGCCGATTCATCAGCCGCGGTGAATACATGTGGCCGTCGCGCACGCCGATATTCTGTTTCGCGAACTCTTTAGTGACTCTTGCCGCGGACATGTTCGGCAGGCCGAAGCAGAGCGTCGGCACTCGTTGATCGATCCGATCTCTTTCCGCCACTCCGTAGACCACCGCGCCGCAATCGTTGAGCACTCGAAGCATTTCGAGCGAAAGCGATTCTTCGTAGACCCGGATTGCCTTGAACGCATGTTGCAGAGCGGACCGCCTCGATTCCGATTTCCCGGTTGTATCGTTCCCGGCCATACTTCGGCCCAGAGTTTCCAAGTAGCGCACTGCGGCTTCCATTCCAGCCACATTTTCGTAGATAAAAGTGCCGGCTTCTATTTTTCCGGGAGGCTCGTCGACGATGAAGTCCTCACGGAACGTGGGAAGTTCTTGAAGTAGCTCGTAGCGTCCCCAAAGAAATCCCATGTGGGGAGCAAAAATCTTGTAACCCGAACACACCAGGTAATCGCAATCAAAGGCCTGCACGTCGATCAGCCCGTGAGGGCCGTAATGTACGGAATCGAGAAAGATTTCGGCTCCGGCCGCGTGCGCGACCGTTGCCGCCGCCGCAACATCCACAATCGAGCCGATGGCATTCGAAGCAAGCGTGCACGCCACCAGGCGCGTCGTCGAAGACACCAGAGGAACGAGATCGTCAACGTGCAGATTCCCATCGTCCCTCATCTTCCACCAAAGGATTCTTGCCCCATTTCGTTCCAACGCCAGCCAGGTGGCGACGTTAGCTTCGTGGTCCATATCGGTGACGACAATCTGGCGCCGTTTACCCAGCGTCTGTCCGATCGCCAAACTCACCAACCGGATGAAGGATGTGGCGTTCATGCCAAACGCGATTTCGCGGGCATCGCGAGCGTTCACAAGATCAGCGACGCTGTGCCGTGCACGCAAAATCATCTCGTCCACTTCACGGCTTTTAGCGTAGCGTCCCCCTCGCTGCACATTGCACTCGAGGAGATGATGATTTACCGCGTCCAACACGATCTGTGGAACCTGCGCGCCTGCCGCATTGTCGAAAAAGATGAATCCCGGAGTCCGAATCAATGCAGGAAAGGCAGTACGAACGGTTTCAATGGGAAAGCCCGCATTCAATCTGGACGGAA
>Ga0302325_10035897_pt1 | contig 10114 bp, 12 predicted proteins | sample Palsa_T0_2_FD_201948 | JGI IMG/M metagenome (GOLD analysis project Ga0302325, IMG submission 201948) | Peat permafrost microbial communities from Stordalen Mire near Abisko, Sweden - Palsa_T0_2 | ecosystem: Environmental > Terrestrial > Soil > Palsa > Peat permafrost | place: Sweden: Abisko... | reverse complement strand
TATGAATGTATCTTAGTTAAAACTAAATTATTTGTCAAGCTCTGCTTGGCCAATTCGAAACGCTTTGTTCAGATCGGCATGAAAACCTGTTCCGAAACGGTATGCGCCTTGGGCCGCAGCCCTGTAAATGGCTTTGTTTCAATAACTTGACCGACGGTGCTCCAGATGCCTTTAGCAAAGCATGAACTTCTGGATGATTCTCCTCGCCGCCCAAGTCATCGTCGCGATCGTTGCCTTCGCGCGCGGCACGCGGCAGGATTCGCGCTTTCAAGACGACAAACTCGACTTTCGCAGCTAATTCGGTTTTGTTCAAGCATCGCTCAAATCTCCGCGCTAATCTGGAGACGAATGGCGACTTCCGACGCTGGCCCGGAGCGGGCACGGCAAAAGCTGGCCGAGTTGAGGGAAGTCCTCCTCACCCTGCATAAAGCGTTGCTTGATTCCGAACGGACCGCCTATGAAATCAGGCACGGAGACATCGGACCACCCGCCGCCTTCCTGAACCTCTTAATTCACGACCCGTCTTTCCAATGGCTGCGGCCTATCACCACTCTCATCGTTCAAATCGACGAGACCCTGGCCGCCAAAAAACCACCCGCTTCGGCGCGCGATTTTGAACAATTGATTACCGACATGCGCGCCTTGCTTTCCCCCTCGCGCGAAGAAGCCGATTTCTGGCGCCGCTATTTCGCCGTCGTGCAACGCGATCCAGCCGTCGCCGTCCTGCATGAACAAATGGAAAAAGTCTTTTCGGTTAGTTAGTTTCCGGCGCAAAATTCGACCCCCCGCCACTCCCTGACGGTCGTGGTTCTGTAACTCGCTGAGCCGCGCGATTTCCGGAATTTTGCGCCGGGAACTAGTTAACTGGCCCTGCGGTCAACGGTAGGCCGGCACGCCCGTCACTCGTTCGCCAATAATCAGCGCATGAATATGGTCTGTGCCCTCATAGGTCTTCACCGTTTCCAAATTGCACATATGGCGCATGATCGGGTACTCGTCCATAATCCCGTTGGCGCCCAGCAAATCGCGCGAGAGCCGTGCGCATTCGAGTGCAATCGCCACATTGTTCCGCTTGAGCATGGAAATGTGCGCCGCCTCCACGTTGCCCGCGTCCTTCAACTTGCCCACTTGCAGCGCCAGCAGTTGCCCCTTGGTGATCTCGGTAATCATCCAGGCCAGCTTTTCCTGCACCAGTTGATGGCTGGCAATCGGCCTATCGTCAAATTGCTTCCGCGTCAGCGTATAGCTGCGCGCCGTCTCGAAACAATCCATGGCCGCGCCCAGCACCCCCCAACCGATGCCGAAGCGGGCTTGCGACAGGCATCCCAACGCCGCCTTCAATCCCTTGGCCAGCGGCAGCACGTTTTCCTCCGGAACCGCGCAATCGGCCAAATGCAAACTCGAGGTAACGGAAGCCCGCATGGACAGCTTTCCATGGATATCCGAAGCCTGAAAGCCCGGAGTGCCCTTTTCCACCAGGAAGCCTTGAATCCCGGCCGTCGTGCGCGCCCAGACGATGGCCACGTCGGCCAAGGTGCCATTGGTGATCCACGTCTTCTCGCCGTTCAGCACCCAATGGCCGCCGCGCTTCTCGGCCGTCGTGCGCATACCCGAAGGATTCGATCCAAAATCGGGCTCGGTCAGCCCAAAACAGCCGATGGCCTTACCCGCTTGCAGCGCCGGCAGCCAGCGTTGCTTCTGCTCTTCCGTCCCATAGGCGTGGATCGGAAACATCACCAGCGCGCCCTGCACGCTCACGAAACTGCGCAACCCGGAATCGCCGCGCTCAATTTCCTGCATGAGCAAACCGTATTCGATATTGTTCATGCCGGCGCAGCCATAGCCTTCCAGATTTGCCCCAAAGAAGCCGAGCTCGCCCATTTCTCCAATCAAATGTTTCGGCAGGCAGGCGTTGTTATAAGCCTCCCGAATCACCGGAATCAGCCGGTCGTCGACAAACTGGCGAGCCGTTTGCCGCACCAATAACTCCTGCTCGCTGAGCAGGGAATCGAAATACATGTAATCGACGCCAGGGAATCGGGCCATAGGGTTCTGGCTTCCAATGTAGCGTGAAGGCACTGTCAGCGCTGAATCCGTCAAGGGAAACGCAACGCGTGTCACATCGACAAGCGCCAAGGGCTCGACTGCGCGCCGCCAAACAGGGAAGATACTCCCGCAGCCAACCCGCCCAGTGGAAACTGTTTTGAGCGGTTGATAAAATTCGCTCAAATGCCCGGTCGCAACGTTTACACAGTATTAACAGAGACTGCCGCTCAATATGGGGACGCGGCCGCCCTGCATCAGCCCAACGGCAGCAAGACTGGGCCGCCTTACCGTATCTATTCCTGGAACGAATGGGTCGACATTTCGTCTGAAGTGGGACTGGGTCTGCGTGCGCTCGGGTTGGTGAAGGGCGATATTGTGTGCATTCTGTCTGAGACCCGCGCTGAGTTTTATTTGGTGGATTTGGGTGTCATGGCGGCAGGCGGCGTGGCGGCGGCGCTCTACACCGCGTATCCAATGGCCGACCTGGTCCGAACCATCAAAGCATCGAGCCCGAGATTCCTGTTTGTCGAAAACGCTAAAACATGGGCGAGCCTTTGCGAAGCCGCCGAAACACAGGGCGTAAGACTGCCGGAGCACATAATGCTCATGACGGGCAGCGAGCCGGGTCTGCTGTCGCTCGACTCGGTGAGAGACCTGGGCAGGGATCTAATCGCGCGTGAGTCAGGAGTCCTGGAACGCGTGCAGCAGGAGATCTCTCCACAAGATGCCGCGATTTTATATTTGACGTCCGGCGCGACGGGCGAACCGAAGATGGGTTTGACCAGCCACGCGGCGGTGATCGCCAACATAGATATGGGTCCAGCCGTGCTGCCCATTAGCCCGCAAGATTCCACCATTGTCTTCTTGCCTTCCGCGCACATCACCCAGCGCATAGCCTTGGAACTGCTCCCCATGCGCATGGGCACACCGGTTTGGTTTTCAGAAAGCTTATCGCGATTACCTGCCGAGTTGAAGGCCATCCGGCCGACCTTTTTTCTGGCGCCGCCGCGTGTCTGGGAGCGAATGTACGCCAGTATTTTGAGTGAAGTAAAAAAACGCCCGCTCATTGCGCGCAAGCTGTTTCATGGCGCGCTGGGGCTGGGTTCGGAAGCGGCACGCCAACAGCGCGAAGGAAAGCAGCCGCCCGTTTGGATGAAGCGTGGTTTAAAAGTGGCCAACAAATTGGTCTTTCAGAAAGTGCGTGATCGCCTGGGCGGAAGATTGCGGATTGCCGCTTCAGGCGGCGCGCCGCTCGGGAAAGATTTGGCGGAGTTTTACGCAGCCATCGGCATGCCGCTCATGGAGGGCTACGGTCTGACGGAAGCCGGCATTGTCAGCTTCAATCCACTGGATCGTTCCAAGCCGGGCAGCATTGGAAAAATGCTGCCAGGAGTCGAAGCGCGCCTGGCGGAGGATGGTGAATTACAAGTTCGCTCGCCTTGTTTGTTTGCCGGCTACTATCGCGACGAGACCGCAACGCGGTCGGTGGTAGACGCCGAGGGATGGTTCTCCACCGGCGATATAGCCGAAGCCGATGGCGAGAATTATTGGTACATCACAGGCCGCAAGAAGGAATTGATTGTTTCTTCAAACGGCAAGAAAATCTACCCTTCGCGGATCGAAAATCTGTTCAAGATGGAACCACTGGTGAATCAGGTGGTCCTGATCGGGGACAAGAAACCTTATATGACGGCGATTTTGACTTTGAATCTGGCGAATCTGAAAGGCCCCAAGCCAGCGGCGACAGCGGAGCAGGTCAAGGCTGATCCCGTGACTAAGGCGGTGGAGCAAGCCGTGGCGCGGGTCAACAATCAACTCGCCGATTTTGAGCGGATCAGACGTTTTCGGATATTGGACCGAGACTTCTCGATTGAGCACGGCGAACTGACACCAACGATGAAGATTCGTCGAGCTCGAGTGCTGGACATTCATAAGGATCTCGTGAGTCAACTTTACTTAGGGCGAGAAGAGAGCGAGTAAAGCCGACCTCCGAGAAGACATCTGAGGAGACATCGATTTTTTGAGCTTGCATCATGGCAGGCGCCTGGCTCTCTGAATCTTCTTTGACACGATTATCATCCAGTTCGTTCAGGATGCGCGAGACCCGGCTATGGGATTCCCCCAAGCCCACCAGCGACAACCCGCATATTGCCATAAATACTAAGATGCCAACCCCGATAATCATATTTTGTCTCCTAGCTCACTTTCGATTGCCCACACCTGAATACAAATGCAAGCCTGCCAAACTTGAGGGCCTTCTATCAGAATCTCCCTACAAGCACTCTATCGGCGAAGTTTGGATTTACTTTGAATCGAACCGTACTAAAACTATGGAGTGGGTTGGGGATTGCGAACTTCTACAGAGATTCCACAGGAGCGACGACTAGAGATTCGTAGGACTCGAGCGTTCGCAGACAAACCGCGATAATCATTTCATCCACTCCACCATGTCTACAGATCTGTCGTCGAATACAGCCTTTCTCAAACCCTTTCAACTAATCCCCCTGTTTCAGGAGAAGGTGTGGGGCCGCCGCAATTTGGCGCCGTTCTACCCCAGTCACGTGTCCGACTATCCTATCGGTGAGGTTTGGTTTACCTTTAAGGAGAACCGAACGAAATCGGGCGAGACGCTTGGGCAGATCATTAGGGCGCACCCTGGAATTCTGGGTTCAGCTTACGATCCATTACACCCGGAGCAGTGCCCCTTACTAGTGAAGCTCCTGTTCACATCGGAGAGGCTATCGGTACAGGTGCATCCCGGCGACGACTATGCCCAGCAGCATCATCAAAGCCTTGGGAAGACGGAAGCGTGGTATGTGGTGGCCGCTGAACCTGAGGCTGAGGTCGCGGTAGGTTTTAAGGAGGTACTCAGTTCACGGCGGCTGGAACAGGCGGCCCGCTCCAGCGAAATCGAAGCTCTGCTCGACTGGCGTCCGGTCAAAACAGGAGACGTAATCTTCGTGCCGGCGGGAACGGTGCATGCCATCGGCGCGGGTGTGACCATCTGTGAGATTCAGCAAAACTCCGACATTACCTACCGCCTCTACGATTACGGCCGCCCACGCGAACTGCACTTGGCGCATGGCGTGAAGGTCTCCCACCTTGGGCCACAGCACAGTCGTGTTGAACCGCGGATGCTTGCGCCCGGGCGTGAGGAACTGGCGGTGTCTGCCTATTTCCGAATTGAGCGTTTACGTGCCGCCGAAGGGGTGCGTTTTGGCGCAGGCTCACCGTACTACATGCTGTTAACCTGCCTAAGCGGAAGCGGCCGGATTGCGGGCGACCCATTCACTGCCGGGGAGACTTGGCTGATTCCCGCGCACGCCGAAGAGTTCAACCTGTCCGGAGCTTCTTCGGAATGGATTCTCTCCTACACCTCCGGGGCTCCTGCCGGCAACGTGTTCGTCGAGCACAGCGCCGCTGTTATAGATTGAGGAATGCGTTTTCTTCGGTTCCTGAGCGTCATTCTCACTTTGGGCGGGTTGCAAGCGGCCGATTTCAATTTGCCAGCATCGCCGGCGACTGTTGTATGGGGCTATTATTCACAAGACGCGAAACCCGTCTTGACCGTCCATACCGGCGATTCCGTGCGCATCCAAACGGCCTCGTCGTGCCCTTCCCCAGCGCGCCTGGAGGCGGCAGGTGTAGCCCCAAACGACATTCCCCAATATGATCGCGATATTCATGACCGCGTGACCGACAAGGGTCCGGGTGGTCACATCCTGACAGGGCCGGTCGCGATCGCCGAAGCGGAGCCAGGCGATGTTCTTGAAGTGCAGATACAAAAGATCGACCTCGACGTGCCCTTCGCTTGCAATTCGTTTGGGCCGGGGCGCGGGTTCCTGCCGAACGATTTCCCCTACGCTCGCTTGAAGATTATTCCGCTTGACCGGGAGCGCATGATCGGCAAGTTTGCGCCTGGCATCAATCTCCCGCTGCGGCCGTTCTTTGGCAGCATGGGGGTGGCGCCGCCGTCGGCGGGACGCTTGAACAGTGGACCGCCTTGGATGCATGCAGGCAACATGGATAATAAGGAACTGGTTGCAGGCACGACAATCTTTATCCCGGTCTTCGCAAAAGGCGCGTTGTTTGAAGTGGGAGATGGACATGCCGGCCAAGGCAATGGCGAGGTGGATATCACGGCGCTCGAAACACTGCTTACTGGAACATTTAAGTTCATTGTCCACAAAGGCGATCGTTTGTTGTGGCCGCGCGCGGAGACGCCTACCAGCTATATCAGCATGGGGTTTGACGAAGACTTGAAGACGGCAACGGAAATGGCCGTACGCAACATGATTGATTTTCTGGTGAAGGAAAAGCACCTAAGCCGTGAGGATGCCTACGCTCTGACGAGTGTTGCAGTGGACGTGGACATCACGCAGTTAGTGGATGGCAAAGTAGGCGTGCATGCGGTTTGTCCGAAGAATATATTTTGAGCCGCGCGAGAAGCCTAGCGGAGAGGCGACCGGGTGAAACCCACCTGCTCACCCAAAATCGTCCCCCGCTTCAGATAGATCAAGTGAGTGAAATTTTCGGTTGGGGTGGTAGCCACGCTCACCAGTTCCCAGCCGTCTTTTCCGGTTTCATTCAAGAATTCCTCCAGCAGCAAAATCTTCTGGCTATCTTGAACGCTAAACTCTCTTACCATGTATTCCCAGATCATGTTTCATCCATCTTAAGCTCCGACTGCACGGCGATTTAAGTCTCTGCCGGCGGGCCAACGTCGTCTCTTTCATAGAGCTTCTTGAGTTCGGCGGCCGAAGGCGTGTTGCGCACCATTTCGTCGGCGTCGTGCGCGAATTTTCGCATGATCTCGAGCAGTTCCCACTCCCGGCCAATGGAGATGTAGACTTCTATGCCGGCTAGCAGGAGAGCCAGTTGCTCGTCACCGCGTTGGCTCACTTCTGCGCGCAGCCGCCGCAACGCTTTTAGGGACTCCGGATGGGGTGGACGAAGCATTCGGGTGGCCCTCTCGGTTACCAAAATAGCTCAATACCTGAGTGCATTTCAATCAGATTTTCTAATGATTCGCTCTTGACAAAATCGCACCTTTGTGGCATTCTCAGGGTAGAATTTCTCTGAGAGGATCGGGAACGACGCTCTCGGCAACGGCTGCAACCAGCCGGTTCAGGAAGCTCATAGAATGCTTCCCAGCGCGCCGCCGTTTGGAGCCTCGCGATCGGGCCTCTCACACAAAATCCAAAGAAGATTGAGGAGCTTTATGTTGAGCACATTCTTTACCAATGATGTTCGGCAGACTTTGGATCAGTTCCGCCGTTCTGTCGATCAAATGTTCGAGAGTTTCTATGGCCAGACCGAGCCGGCCGCTTCCGCCTCCCAGTCGAGCGGCGAGCCGGGATGGACGTTCAGTCCTGTAATAGAGTCGGGCTGGAACGAGAATTTCTTGAGCCTGCGGGCGATTCTTCCGGGCGTACCCGAAAAGGACGTGCAGGTGAGCGTACAGAGTAATCAGCTCATCTTGCAGGGCGAACGCAAGGCCCCCGAAGGCTTCGAGAAAAGTCCGTTCACTCAACTCGCTTATGGGAAATTCTATGCGGCTTTGACGCTGCCGACCGGTCTCGATACGGATCGCGTCCGCTGCCATCTGCGCAACGGCGTTCTCGATATCCAGGTGCCGGTCTTGGAGGCCAGCAAGCCGAAACAGATCCACATCCAGAATGGCGAAGAGCGCAAAGCCATCGAGGCATAATTTTCGGTCGAGGATGCCTATCGTGCGTAGGCATCCTCCCCAAGCCCGGGTGGAGGACGCGATGGATTTTTACGCGGTTCTTGGCATTTCCAGAGATGCGGATGACCCGAAGATCCGCACTGCTTACAGGATCTTGGCGCGCCAGTATCATCCCGATACCGGAGACGATTCCTCCGGCGAGAGATTTCGGCAACTCGCGGAAGCTTACGAAACGCTCATCGACCCCGGACGACGGCGTAGGTATGATCTATCGCTCCGACCTCCTGAGCGTCTGACTCCCGTTCGTGTCGAGTCCACGTATGCTCGATTTGATCGTCGGCCATTTGTTGTTCTCGACGATCCTTTTAACGAATTCATCCGTTCCCTCGAAGACGACTTGTTTTTTCTGCTGTGGCGTTAGAACCTTCTTTCATCCCCAATTAACTCCCCAAACACTTTGTGAAAATAAGCGTCCGTCATGCCAGCCACATAATCGCAAACCACCCGTTCCGGCGCTTCCTCTTTGAGGCTTTCACGGTAACCCGGCGATACGCGTTCGGGATGGGCGATCAAATACTCGAACAGGCGCGCTAACTTCTTGACCCCGATTTCGCGGTCTTGCACCAAGGCCGGGTGGGAATAGAGATGCGCGAGCAAGAACGTGCGCAGTTGTTCATTTACCTCTTTGGCCTCAGGCGTCATCTTGGCCAGGCGCCTATCGAGTGAGCGGATATCCTCAACTGTCTCGACTTGAGCGGCCTCGACCGCCGCGCGCGTGCCGTCAATCAAACCGCCAATCAAGGAATTCATGATTTGGCGCTGCACTTCCCAGAAGCGCACGCGCTCCGTGGCACCCGGGAATTGTGTATCGACTTGCTCCGCCAGATCGTCGAAAAGCTGGACCTGTTGGCGAATCACCTCCATCGAGAACAGGCCGGCGGAAAAAGCGTCGTCCAGATCGGCCGTGTTGTAAGCAATTTCGTCGGCTAAATCGAGCAGTTGCGCTTCGAGCGGCGGGCGCAAGCCGGGCAAGAATTCCTGCAATGCAGGTTCGGCGTCCGCGGCGATTTCGCGCGAATGCTTCAGAATGCCTTCGCGCACCTCAAAGGTGAGATTGAGCCCGTCGAAACGGGCGTAGCGTTCCTCTAGACGATCCACAATGCGCAAGGCATGCCGGTTGTGCTCGAAGCTGGAGCCAAAGCGCTCCATCTGACGGTTGAGTTCGCCCTCTCCGGCGTGCCCTAGAGGAGGGTGCCCCAAATCATGCGACAAAGCGAGCGTTTCGGTAAACTCCTCGTTCAAGCCCAGCGCCACCGCAACGGTCCGCGCCACCTGGGAGACTTCAATGGAATGAGTGAGGCGGTTGCGAAAATGATCGCAAAGGCCCGCCGCGAACACTTGCGTCTTGCCTTCCATGCGGCGAAAGGCGCGCGAATGAATCACCCGATCACGGTCGCGCTGAAAATCGCTGCGATAAGGATGGGCGGGCTCGGGGAACTTTCTGCCACGCAGCTTTGCGCCAGCCAAACTGAGCCGCCGGAGCATCAGGCAAAAATCACTTGGCGAACTGGGTATTTAATTGCTCGACCGCCCGTTTCACGGCAGGCCGCTGTCCGGCAGCCGGGTCAATGGATTTGAGCGCGTCTTTAGCGGCCTGCGGATTGGCGGATTGATCTGCTTGCGCTTCGAAAATCTCGGCTTGCGCTTTGGAGACTAACGGAGTGGGGTCTTTGACTAATCCTTGCAGAAGAGTCTGCGCCTCGACACCCTTCTTGTCGCCTAAATAGAGGTTTACCAAGGCAATCTTGGCTAGCGGTGCCACGCCGCTGCTTGAATCGGCTACCGCCCGCAGGTCGCTTTCGGCGCCTGGCACATCACCCTTCTGAGCGCGCGCGGTGCCACGGTAATACTGGGCAATTAACCCTTCCTTCGTGCCCTGATACTTGCCAATAATGCTCGAAAGGGCGGCCGCGAAAGCGTCTTTCTTGGCATCCTCAGTAGGATAAGTCTTGGCGAAATCGCTGGTCCCACCCACTTGCGCATCCAGAATGCTCATGGCCGCGGAAAGCTCCTGCTGGCGCTTTTCGGATTGCTGGGCCAGATACCACCAGATACCAGCAGCCAAAACAGCGACAACAAGGACGGCGATGGCGGCACGGATCAGCGTTGCACGATTAGACTCGGCATAGGAAATAACGTTCGAAACTGCATCGGTGAAATGATCGTGCTGCAGTTGATCTTTTAATTCGTGGCGGGTCAAGAAACGGACAACAACCTTTCTTTGCTAATCGGGCGCTCTGTTGGTTAAGGTGCCTTCACGGCGGGTAGCCATAAATCGCCGCTACTCCGCGTGCGCAACACGCCTGTTTGAGCGTAGCA
>Ga0302325_10035896_pt1 | contig 10114 bp, 10 predicted proteins | sample Palsa_T0_2_FD_201948 | JGI IMG/M metagenome (GOLD analysis project Ga0302325, IMG submission 201948) | Peat permafrost microbial communities from Stordalen Mire near Abisko, Sweden - Palsa_T0_2 | ecosystem: Environmental > Terrestrial > Soil > Palsa > Peat permafrost | place: Sweden: Abisko... | reverse complement strand
GAACCCGAAGCATGGCGGGTCGGTAAAACCCATGAACGCGAAGCGAAGCTAAATGGCTTCGTTCAACCCAAACTTCGCCTTGAGCGAGAAAGAGAACTGCAATGCAGAGCGAACAAAAGTCCGCGATGTTGAGCCAACCCGATAACAAGCCGATGTCCTACGGCGGCGGCGTTATGCCGGCCAATGCCAAGCGGAGCGATCCGAACGGCGTCCCCAGCCCGGCCGGCAAGTCGAGCGCCCCGTGGCAGGCCGGTCATGGCAGCGGCAAAGCGACCAATGGGTCGATGGCCGCGAGCCGAACGGCTCCGAGCGCGGGCGGCGCGAACAGCGCCGGCCACGACACCAGCAATGGTGCGGCTGAGAAGCATGAGTCGGGCAACCTCGGCTAATTAGCCAAGGGGACCAGCAACAGTGGGCCGGCCCTGCTTCCACACAGGGCCGGCCTACCCCTTCGACCATAAGGTCGTGCGGGGCGAACGCCCAAACCTACCAGCCGCCTCTGAGCCGCTGCCTCATTAAGCGACCCCGCCATTGAAAACGACCTTCTACACAAAGTCCCACCATGAGCGAAGTCAATCTCGACGACTTCGAGTCGTCATTTGTAGACGGGCTTAAGGCCCGCACATTGACAAGCTGCTCGCGGTGGGCGGCACGTCGCCGCATCATTCGGAATGTGGTGACAGGTGCGAATGAAAACTACTCGGACAAATACCATCCGTGGGTCCGAGCCATGCACGATTCATGGGCGACGTACAACTACGCCATGAAAGGTGCTCAGCTTGGTGTGACCGAGGTTGCGATCAATCGCGCTTTGTACATCATCGACAAGCTGAAAAAGGACGTGCTATACGTCCTGCCGACGACCAAGACGGCTACAGACTTTAGCAAGGCTCGCTTTGGCGGGGCGCTCGCCATGAGCCCCTACCTGATGAATATGTTCACCGACACGAACTCGGTGGGCATCAAGCAGGCCGGCCCTAACACGCTCTACATTCGCGGTTCGCGCGGCGATAGCAACTTGGTGTCAATTCCCGTCGATGAACTGATTCTCGACGAAGTGGATCGCATGGACCAGAGCCAGCTATACCTGGCTTTGGAACGATTGTCGGGACATATCGAGAAGCACGTTTGGGGAATCTCGACTCCGACCATCCCCGGCTACGGTATCGACCTACTATACCAGAACAGCACGCAAGAACACTTCATCTTCCAATGCCCGCGATGCTCACGCCATACGGAACTTGTGTGGCCGACGAAGGATGAACCGGGCTGCATTGAAATCATCGGCGAGCATGTTGGTGACATTCGATGCAACGACTCGTTCCTCAAGTGCCGTGAGTGCAAAGGTCGGATCGAACACGAAGAGAAGCCCGAGTTCCTGGCGAAAGCCTATTGGGAAGCATTCGACAAGAATGCCAACCCGAATGTACGTGGCTTCCACATCAATCAACTCTACAGCTATACCGTCACGCCTGGCGAGCTAGTCGACGCCTACTTCCGTGGTCAAGGCAATGAAGCGGCCGAGAAGGAGTTCCACAACTCGAAACTCGGCAAGCCGTTCATTGGCCAAGGCGCTCGGGTTGACGACGACATGCTGCAACGGTCTGTCGGTGGCCACCGAAAAAGCGACCCGCGACCATCTGGCAACCGCAATCGTAGCCGCACGATCACAATGGGGATCGACCGTGGCAAATGGAACTACGTCGAAGTCTGCGAATTCACTTACGACGGCTACGGCGTTGACTTGAATGCCAACGCTCATGCGAAGGTCTTGTTCGAGGGTAAGTTTCTCGATGAGAACTTCGACGCCTCTGTCGATTTGCTGATGCGTGAGTGGCAAATCCTGGCTTGCGTGGTCGACGCCGACCCTGGCCGCATGGAAGCCCGACGCTTCGCTCGTCGGTTTCCCGGCTACGTCTGGCTGTGCCAATACCGGAAAGGACCCTCAGCCAGAGATATTGTCGTCACTGATGACGAAGATCACTCCCCCATCGCCACAGTGGATCGCGCCCACTGGCTCAGTGCGTCCCTGATCCGATTCAAAACGGACCCCGCACGCATCATCTTGCCTTGCGACGTATCGAGTGAGTACCGGGAGCACATGAAGGCTCTCACGTCCACATACGTTCGCGATGAGCACGACAACCCGAAATTGGACTTCGTGAAAACAGGGCCGGATCACTTCGCCCACGCACGGACGTATGCGGAAATCGCGCTTCCGCTCTGTGCCGCCCGCGAAACGAATCGCGACATCAAGTCGTTCCTCTAATCCACCCCTGCGGGAGCTAAGCGATGTCCCTTACACAAGTCTCCCCGACACGGGTAATCGACTCCCGGCACCCAAGCTTCCTCTCCAGCATAACAGACTGGGAAAAGTGGCGGATGACGTATCGCGGCGGCGACGAGTTCCGCCTGCGGTATCTGGAACAGTTCAGCCAATACGAGGACCGGCAGTCGTTCTATCTGCGCCGCCGGCTGACACCGATTCCGTCGTTCGCCAAAGCGGCGATCAACGACATACGCAACTCGATCTTCCAGCGCATGCGAGACATCAGCCGCATCGGCGGCAGCGATGGCTACCAAGAGGCGGTCTGGGGAAAGAACTACGGAGTGGACCGTCGCGGCAGCACGATGAATGCCTTCCTGGGCATGAAGGTGCTGACCGAGTTGCTGGTCATGGGCCGCGTCGGCGTGTACGTCGATAACTCGGTTGTGAGCGGCAGCACAATGGCGGACACCCAGGATGCCACACCCTACCTCTACACCTACCAGATCGAGGACATCCTGTCGTGGACTTGCACGAGCCCCGACGACCCGAGCATGTTCCAATCGGTTCTGCTCCGGGACACCTGCCTGGACTATGATCGCCGCACCTTGCTGCCGTTGCAAACCTTTCAACGGTTCAGGCTGCTGTGGCTCGATCAGGACAGCGGCAAGGTGATGCTGCAATTCTACGATATGGGCGGTCAAGAGATCGACCGTGACGGCAACCCCTCGGTGGCCCCGTATCAACTGAACTTGAACCGTATCCCGTTCGTGATGCCAGACATCGCGGACAGCCTGATTAAGGATGTCTGCAACCATCAGATCGCCCTGTTGAACTTGACTTCACGGGACATCTGGTATGCCCTGCAAGCCAATTTCCCGTTCTACATCGAACAACGGGACATGCGGGCCATCGGCTCACACTTGAAGCCGGCCGCTAATGCGGACGGCACAGCTACCCAGGGTGGTCAGACTTCCTCCGACGAAAACATCATGGTCGGGGCCAATCAAGGCCGCGCCTATGACAAGGGTGTGAACGCCCCTGGGTTTATTCACCCGTCGAGCGAACCGCTCAAAGCGTCGATCGCGCTTCAAGAGAAGTACGAAGAGGACATCCGCAAGCTGGTGAACCTCGCTGTCCAGTCAATGGCCAGCCGGGCATCGGCCGAATCCAAGTCACTCGACAACGCCGGCCTCGAAGCCGGCCTGTCGTTCATCGGTCTGGTGCTGGAACAAACTGAGCGTCAAATCACTCAGTATTGGGCCGCATACGAAGAGAAGTCGGAAACGAAACGCAAAGTCGCCACGATCAAATACCCGGATCGGTACTCCCTGAAAACGGACACCGACCGCATCGACGAAGCCACCAAACTCTCGAAGCTGATCTACTCGCTACCTGGCCAGGAAGCCAAGCGGGAGATTGCCAAGAGCATCGTGATGGTGCTACTCGGTGGCAAGATCGACGTGTCCACGATTGACTCGATCCGAGACGAAATCGACGCCTGCGATTATCTGACCAGCGAACCCAACACGATCATTCAAGCGGTCGAAGCGGGATTGTGCGGTCAACAAACCGGCTCCAAGGCTCTCGGCTTTGCCGACGATGAATACAAGCAGGCCCAAGAGGATCACTTCCTCCGCGCCATGCGTATACAGGCTGCTCAAGCGATTCAGGCCCCCGGCCCGACTCGACCGAGCGGAAGCAAGGAAGCCGAGCGCGCTCTTGAAACCAATCCGCAGGATAAGGGCGTGCAAATCTTCACCCCGGATGCGAGTCTGCCAAACCCCGATCCGCAAACCGCTACGGCTCTCAGCAATCCGGCGGGGCGCGGCGTCCCGGACCTTGACCAAAAAGCGTCAGCGGATGCAGCGAAAGACGAGAAAACTCAGTCACGTAACACGGACTTCAGCAGCACCACGAAAAAGCCAGTTCGTGGTAACTCGAAACAGGCCCGTGTCACTGGCAAGAAAGGCAAACGCTAATGAGCAGCGTTCATGTTGCGAAAGAAACCGTCCCCGGCTTTGTCGCCGGCAACGGCACGATAGGGACGACTGAAAGTCTGCTGACAACGCTCAGCTTGCCCGTACATAAGGGAATCTTGGTTAAGGCAATGGCTGGCAACAGCGGGACGATTATGGTCGGCGTTCCGGGGAACTCTGTCAATGGCTTCATTCTCGAAGCCGGTGAGTCCACCCCGGTAATACCGGTCGAGTCCACCGACAGTCTGGCCATCGTAGGTAGCGCCGTCGGGCAAGCCTACTCCTGGTTCAAGGTTTGAGGTGACGCATGGCTAACCTGGATTTCTCCTATTACGGGACGATTGAGGAAGCCTGCCAATACTTTTGCATGAGACTGCATGAGTATGCTTGGTCGGCGGCTCCCGCAGCCCAGCGTCCTAAAGCCTTGTGGGCGGCGACTCAGATCATCGACACCTTGGACTTCAAAGGATACAAGGCCACGGTCTGGACACTGCTGCAAGAATACGGCTTGTTCACCATCCCACACTTCAACGACTGCTTCGTTGTGCCGGACGGGAACATCTGTATCAAGATGCCGACTCCGCCGCAGATTCGAGCGGCAGAGGCCGCCCAGGATTTGGAGTTTCCTCGCGGCGCAGACACGGAAGTCCCAGTGGCCATTCGTATGGCCGCATACGAAATCGCATATTCTCTGCTCGACGGCAAAGACCCCGAGCTAGAACTTGAGAACCTTGGAATAACTAGCCAGGGTTATGGTGCGGTACGCACCAGTTATGAGCGGAACATGGTTCCCATCGAACACCTGATTAACGGTGTGCCGAACGCAACAGCGTGGCGCTATCTGCGTCCATTCTTGCGGGACAGCGACATCGTGAAGATCGGGCGAATCTCGTAACTCTCCCACCGATGGCCGGGCATTCTGCTCGACCTTTACCGGCATTCGCCGGGATGCCGCCCGCTCCACCTGTGTAGCGGAACAGCGGTCACAATCCACCACAGGGTCACAAGGATTCAACTCTCAATGTTGACCAATGATTTGTACTTCGTAAACGGTCTGTTCAATTGCTTCGAGGGCGACGATGCCGGTGGCGATGATGCCGCTACGGCTGCCGCTGCCGCCGCTGTTGCTGCCGACGCCGTCGCGGCAGCCAATGCCGCTGCCTCGGGCAAGACGTTCAGCCAAGACGAAGTGAACGCCATCGTCGCCAAGGAAAAGCGACAGAACCAAGCCGCGCTTCTCAAGACCGAAGCCACCTACAAGCAGATGCTTGCGGAGAACCAGAACCTCAGTGCGAAAGATCGCACGATGCTTGAAGAGAACCTTGCCACGGTGCAGGGCCAGCTTCGCACCAAAGAGGAACAGGCCAAGATCGAGAAGAAACAACTGGAGGAACAGTTGACGGGCAAGATCAAGGAAACCGAGGAACGCGCCTCGGCCTGGGAAAACCGCTACCGTCGCGAGACGGTCAGCCGATCCCTGCAAGATGCCGCAGTCGCTGCCGATGCGTTCCAGCCCTCACAAATCGTGTCCCTATTGCAGCCGATGACTCGACTGGTTGAGGAAGTTGATCCCAAGACCGGCAAGAGCAGCGGCAAGTTCAATTCAATGATTGACTTTCCCGACGTCGATGCGGAAGGCAATCCCTGCGTCTCTACTCTGAGCCCGAAAGACGCTGTGAAGCGTATGAAGGATCTCCCAGAGACATACGGAAATCTCTTCAAGTCCGGCGTAGTGTCCGGCATCGGAGCGAATTCCGCTACCGGCATCGCGCCGGGTGCTAACGGCAAACTCGATCTTCGCAAGCTTGACGCGCGAACCTATCGAGAAATGCGAGAGAAGAACCCAGAAGCTCTCGGGCTGCGTTCGCGCGGTCCCCGCCGTTAATCCCCAACTGGGGCTCGTCTCTTTCGAGCGTCATCGACGCTCACCGTGGCTACTCAGCCAATCCGTGGGCCGTCGTCGTGACGTTCCCCTCTACCCCAACTCCATTCGGAGAGTGTGTTCATTATGAACCCCAATTACCTTTCCCTGCCGATGGTGAATGCGTTCGCCAACGACAACGACGCCTTCATCCCGGAAATCTGGGCTCAAGAAGGTCTGGTCATCCTCGAAGAGAACATGGTCGCGGCCAACTTGGTCCACCGTGATTTCGAGAACGAGATCAAGAACTTCGGCGACGTGGTCAACACCCGCCGGCCGGGCAATTTCACGATCAGCCGCAAGGTTGACGGGACGTCGCTGACCCAGCAAAGCGCGAACGCCACCAACGTCCAGGTTCCCCTCGATCAGTGGTTCTACACCAGCTTCACTATCAACGACGGCGAAGCCAGCAAGTCGTTCCAAGAACTGGTGGACGTGTATCTGCTCCCGGCGATGCAGTCCATTGCTCGTGGTGTGGATCGTGCCGTGCTCGGCCGCGTCCATGCGTTCCTCGGCACCCCGGCGCAGCGCGTCGGTGGCCTCAACACGCTGAGCGAGACGAACAGCAAGGACATCATCCTCGATGCCCGCCAAGTGCTGAACGTCAACAAGGCGTATCCCGACAACCGCAACCTGATCTTGGCTCCCTCGGCCGAGACCGCGCTGTTGAAGAACTCGATCTTCATCAAGGCCAACGAGCGCGGCGATGGCGGCACGGCTTTGGAAACCGCCATGCTGGGTCGAATCCTCGGATTCGGCACCTACATGGATCAGAACGTGAACAGCATCACGTCCGGCGCCGACACCGATGTCACCCTCGTCGTCACCGACGCCCTGGCGGCGGCCGGCGTGAGCCCGGTCGCACAAGCTGTGTCCGGTCTGACCGGCGCTGTCAACACGGGTGAGTTCCTCACCGTGATCGGCAACGACCAGCCGACCTGGATCACCGCTCATCACGAAACGTCGGGCAACACCGACAGCGTGACGCTGAACGAAGTCAACAAGTACGCCACCTTGGCGTCCGCCGCGACGATCCGCTACAAGGCGTGTGCGGTGAACCAGCCGACTTCGCCCACGGGCTATGCGGCCGGTTGGAGCCAAGCGATCAACGTCGATGGCTACACCACGGGCTGCGCCCCGCAGGTTGGCCAGATCATCGCCTTCGGCACCACGGTTGGCAGCACTCGCCAACGCTACACGGTCATCGAGTCCGTGGACAACGGCTCGAACGCCAACATCCTGTTGGATCGGCCGCTGGAATACGCCCTCAGCAACGACGACCCGGCGTTCCCCGGCCCTTACGGGTCGTTCAACTGGGCCTTCCACCGCGAGGCGATCGCGCTCGTCAGCCGCCCGTTGGCTCTGCCCAACGAACGGATGGGCGTGATGGCGGACGTGGCCGTCCACAACGACATCGCGATGCGCGTGTCGATGCAATACGACATCCAGAGCGGTGGAACCGTGGTGAACCTCGACCTGCTCGCAGGCGTGGCGATCCTCGACACCCGGCTGGCCGTGGTCGTGCTGGGCTAATCCCTAGGGTCAACAACCTCCAACAAGACCGCTGGCCTCGCAAGGGGCCAGCGGCCTTTCTTCTCTACCAAGGATGGAGCCACCACATGGCAACCCTTTTTGCATCGGCCGACTTCTTGGAAGCCGTCGAGATCGTCCGACAGTATGGACCCTTCGCGGGCCTGCTAATCATAGCGGTCATCTTCTATATGTGGCGCGATTGGAAACGCGAAGCAGCCCTGTGTAAGCGTGTCGCTCTTTTGGAGGACTACGCCAGGGACACACTCGTTCCCCTGGTGACCAACGTGACAAGCGTGGTTGCTAAGAACACTACAGTCATGGAGCGGCTGGAAAAATACCTGGAAAAATAAGTAAGGTTCGATCATGCCCCGTCCTGTCAATCGGAACCTCACACAACGGATGCGTCAAACGCTATACGCCCTGAAACGGCAATACGGCGAACGCATCGACGTTTACAAACTAATCAGTACGGAGACTGATGTTCGGACGGGCGTGAAAACACTGGTTAAGGATTTGTACCCGATCCACTACGGGATCGTTATGCCAGCCCGCAGCAATCGCAGCGGAGCAAAGAACGTATCGGAAATCGCAGCGAATAAAGAGTTCGTGTTTGGTGGAACCTTCGACACTTCCATTCGCACCTTTATTATCGACCGCCGCGACTGTCCTACGCTTCCACTCCTGAACTCAGACGATTGGATCGTCTACTCGGGAAACAAGTACCAAATCAACACGGTGGATTCCTTTGAGGTTAATGCCGGGTGGGTCATCACTGCCAAGCAATTGGTGGGTGAAGTTCCCGAGCAAATCTACCTCACCCCTGCCGACGACTTGTTGTGCCTCACTGACACAGCAACCACGGAGTAATCCAATGCCGGCAAATCCTAACTGGGCTCGGTGGATATTCGCATCCGTGGCTTACGTCTTAAAAGAATGTGCGACCAACGCAAACCTTGCTGTGTTGGTCGAGCATTTAGATGAACGCTCAGCAGCGTTCATGGACGCCACGGATCGAGTTGAAATCCGAATCACGGGACCATTCTCCCAAGAACTCAGCAAGGGCTACTTTCGGCTTTACGTGGACGTGAATGTGTTGTTGGAGAGCCGCTACGACGGCGCCATCAAGAACGCAAACGACATCCTTGTAAACGCTGGCCTATTCCAGAACGCGATGGATTCACCCATCCCGGTTTGGAACTACGGCAATCAAGTGGGCGACTACGTGGACGGGAACACTGCAACGCAGGTGTTTCTCGGCTGCTTAGAGCCGCGACCTGGAAACTCGGACAGCATCCGAGTGCTCCACTTCGGGCAGGCTCCCCCGCCCGACAAGATGAAATCGTCGATGGTTGATGCCAGATACGTCCTGTACATCGACTGCACCGACACTGACCCAGACTAATAGGAATACGCCACATGGCACGTATTGAACTCCGGTACTGCACCATCCGCTTGAAGGATGGTCTTGCCGGCACGGCGGTCGTGAGCCAAAACTCCCCGCCGATGGCCGGTGATACCACCTTGGGTGTCAGCAATGTTTCGCTGAACACGTTTGTCACCGACCGAATCCCCATCAACGCGCGGTTCACGCTCAGCAGCGAGAATGTGGATTCCACCATCCACACTGTCACTGCCCGCACCCCGACGCAGAACACCACCGGCGAAGGCTTGCCGGCCTTCGTGGAAGGTACAACTCCCAACGTCATCGGCCCCGGCACCACGGCGATCGCGTTCACCCCCGCGCTTGGCGCAGGTGTTTACTCGGGAACCGGCTACGCCGAAGTGGGCGCCGTGACCGAGACGACTGCCGGCACCAGCAGCGTGAACGAGGTCCAGAGCATCGCCAAGTATGTCAGCACGGTGACGAGCGGTGAGTTCATCCTCGGCTTCTCGCTGACCGGCCCGAACTCGGTCAACCCGGATGGAATCACCGTGCCGGGCGGCTATCAGTTCTTCACCGATGGCATCCTGTATAGCGCTACTGGCGCGGTTATCCAGGCTGCGGTTGACGCGGCGGCTCTGGCCCTCCCGGTCCCGAACTACACGGCCGGAGACATTGCGATCACAGGTGGTCCGCTGACCACGGCGGCTGTGACCGTCACGTACAGCGGCGACTCCGTGCAGAACTCGCCCCAGCCGCTTGTGAGCGTCATTGACGATACCCTCATGGCTGACACCGTGGGTATCGGAACGCTGAACTTCCTGCCCATCGCCTTGGTCATCAAAGTCGGCGACGGCGACTTGAAGTACACCGAGAACCACTCGTACAAGTATGACTTGGACCGTGGAATCTTGGATACCGTCCGAATCGGCGACGACGTGCCGCTCGATCTGACGACCAGCTTCACGTATGAGCACATCACGACCGGCACGAACGAAACCGTTTCGCCGGTGGACTTCATTAAACAGCGTGGC
>Ga0302325_10035895_pt1 | contig 10114 bp, 11 predicted proteins | sample Palsa_T0_2_FD_201948 | JGI IMG/M metagenome (GOLD analysis project Ga0302325, IMG submission 201948) | Peat permafrost microbial communities from Stordalen Mire near Abisko, Sweden - Palsa_T0_2 | ecosystem: Environmental > Terrestrial > Soil > Palsa > Peat permafrost | place: Sweden: Abisko... | reverse complement strand
CGCCGGTCACGCGCGACGTCGAACCGCCTACTGCAGGCAAGGTCATCGCGCTTCCGCGCGTCGGTGGGCTGCATCACCGTTACTCGAGGGCCGCGTGATCGTGTCGCATCAGTTTTTCGTCACCACAGGCTCCGACTGCGCTGGTCGGCGCTCGCGTTCTCTTGCGAACATGAATCGCGAAGCCAGACTGAAGCTCGAATGCACGCCCGCTATGGTGTATGAGAGCGCCGTGGGTGCCTCGACCGGACTGAACCCATCAACGCGAATTTCGATCCCTTCTTCACCCGCAAATGCGCTCCGCGCCGTGTTGACCGGCTTCGATGTCGCGCCTACTTATGGCATTCGCGTTCGCGTCGCCGACGATTGGTACCAATCGACCGACTTCGCGCTCGGACAGATCGCCGGACGCGCCGGAGTGCCGCTTCAGTACCTGCGCGAGCTCGCTGCTCCGCAATCGGCCTCGTGGCAGCATCAACTCGCCTCCGAGATCCTCAGGCAGCACTACGGCAACGCGGGCGACGTGCGCGTGCTCGTACGCAGTGTCCGGGGCCAGTTGCGCGGATGGGTCAGCGACAAGTACCGCCGACTCGACTCGCGTCCCCTCGTCGATGCCCTCGCCAACGAAGCGCGCAGCGCGGGAGCCGTCCCGATCGACGGCGTAGTGACCGAAACACGCGTGGCGATCAAGGTGATCGTGCCGCGCATCCTCGATGCCCATCCCCGGCGAGTTTCTCGTCTATGGTGGCGAGTGGTCGAACAGCGATTTCGGCAACGGGATGCACTCCTTCCGAACGTTCGCACTTCGCGTCGTATGCCTCAACGGCATGACACGCGACAATCTCCTCAAGCAGGTGCATCTCGGCGCTCGCCTCAGCGAGGAGATCGAATTCTCCGACCGTACCCACCGACTTGATACCGCAGCGAGCGTGTCGGCACATCGCGACGTCGTACGCGGGGCGCTCGGGCCTTCGGGCCGTGACCGAATGGTCGAGCACATCCGCGCCGCACACGATCGCACGATGAGCAAGACCCAGCTCTCGACCGCCACACGCACGCTACCCAAGCTGGTCCAAAAGTCGGTCGTCGACGCCTTCGAGTCCCCCGATGTCATCAACCTGCCCGAGGGCAACACCGCATGGCGCGCCTCCAACGCCATTTCCTGGGTCGCGCGTCACACCGAAGATTCTGAGCTGCGCCTGGATCTCGAACGCGCCGCCGGCGCCCTGGTTTAAGAGTTCCCGCCTGCCGGCGGCCCGTTCGGGGTCGCCGGCAACGCCCCGCGGGGGGACGGTCGACGCGAGAGAGCCTGCCGCCCATGTCGCTCGTTCGACATGGCGCGGCCCGAATCCTGTCACCGCGGAACGCCCCAATTGGCCGCGTGCCGAAATCGGCGGGTTTATCCTCTCGCTCATCGACGGCGTGACGACCGTGGAAAGCCTTCTCCACTTGAGCGGGATGCCCGCCGAAGAGACGCTTGGTATCACTAAGGATCTACGCGCACGCGGGATCGTCGTGCTTCGCGAAGGGCTCCAAGAATCGTGACCGACAAACCCCCGCGCAAGTTCTACTCGCCGACGCCAAGGTCGGTCCCCGCCAAAGCGCCGGAGCCGTCCACCGTCCCTCCACCGTTCGACATCGAAGCCTACGCGCGAGAGACGAGCGCGCCGGAGTCGGAGCGCGGACCCCTGTCGGAGCCAACTGCGGGGCGTTGCTCCCAGCTCAAGGAGCCAGAGCCGAACAGCGCGTCGGCCATGCTCCGCACCATCGATGATTCGGCAGATCCGAGAAGCACCCAGCGCACAAGCGACGACCGGATCGGAGCGATGCGCGAGTGCTTCGCTTTCGGGGACTACGCGGGCGCACTCACGATGGCCGATCTAATCCTGGCGGCACAGCCGGACAACTTGCTCGCGCGTGAGTTTCGGACGAATTGCCGCGGGGCTCTTGAGGATGTCTACGCCTTTCGGCTCGGACCCCTGGACCGCGTTCCCGTCATCGCAATGGTGCCGGAGCAGACCGACAATGAGGCCATCGACAACCGCATCAGCGTCCTCCTGCCGCTCATCGACGGCTCCTCGACTCTCGAAGCAATCGTCGACGTTTGCGGCATACCGAGGTTGGACGCCCTGCGAGCCCTCCATGACCTGGTGCAACGCGGGGTCGTCGCGTTCGAGTAACGCCTTGAAGCGGGAGCGTGACGCAATCGTCACCGGGTAGGCGTGGCCTAGTCGCAGGCGGGCTCGACCATGCCGCACGATGGCGCGGGTGCTCGTAATAGAGGACGACCCTGACCGTCCGGGTGCGCTCGAAGACAACCTCGTCCAAGCCGGGCACCACGCGTTCGCGGCCTCCACTGGGAAGGCTGGCCTGAAGATCGCTAGGGAGGTGCAGCCGGACGTCGTGCTCCTCGACCTCGTGCTGCCCGACATGCCTGGCACAAGCGTGGCCAAGGAGTTGCGACGCGACCCGGCGACTCAGCAGATACCCATCATTATGGTCACGGCGAAGGCTGATGAAATCGACAGGGTCGTCGGGTTTGAGATTGGAGCGGCCGACTTCGTGGTCAAGCCGTTCAACGTTCGCGAACTGCTTCTGCGGATTGAAGCTGTCCTTCGCCGCAGCAGTCGGCCCCCCGATCAGCAGATTCTCAATGTCGGCGAGCTACGCGTCGACTGTCAGGCTCATCGCGTGACGGTCAACGCCGCGGAAATCTCTCTTGCTGCGCTTGAGTTCAAGTTGCTCGTCACGTTGATCGAGCGCCGCGATCACGTGCAGGCGCGCGGGACGTTGCTCAACGACGTTTGGGGCGTCGCCCCTGAAGTCACGACACGCACGGTGGACACGCACGTCAAGCGCCTGCGCGACAAACTTGGGAGCGCGGGGAGATTCATTCAGACCGTGCGTGGCGTTGGCTATCGCTTCAGCGAAGACCCGGGAGGAGAGCAAAGAAGCCGCTCGAAGCCTAGATCACCGCGTCTTTGATCGCTTTCACCGGCCTGGCGCGCACACCTTTGCTCGCGGGCTTGGCCGCGAACTTCTGCTTCTCTTTGGTGAAGGGGTTGATGCCTTCACGCGCCGGACGAGCGGGCTTCTTGACGACGACGAACTTGGCGAAGCCGTGCAGCACGAACGTGCCGGCCCTCTTCAACTCCTTATGGCCGACGGCGACGAGTGCTTCGACGACTTTCTTGACGTGCTTTCGCGGGATCTCTTCGCCGTTCGCTTTGGTCACCGCTTCGAGAACTGCGCTCTTCGAGAGCGCCTTGCTGCTCGTCTTCTTCGCCTTCGCCATGTTTGGAGTCTCCCTTTGCGGGAAGAAGAGCGCCATCGAAGCGGTCTCGTCAATGACGATGTCGCCCATCGCCCATAGGCGCTCGCCGAATACCGCTGCGTCCCGTGGAACGATGGCTACGTTCACGGGCGAGGGCGACGAGATTGCTGACAAGCCCCCCCCTTGCCCGGCCTCGTCGTCCTCACTTTTTCTCGCGTTGGGCTTGGGTCGGTGGAATCGGTCGAAAGTCCCGCCCCGGTCCGGCCTCCATCAAGAGGTGCCGCGCAAGGAGATTTTCTCCAAACCCCGTTGCGATTCTCGACGGGGCCGATCGCCAAGGTCGTGGCCCACCGACCCATACCGAAGTGGCGGAGGATTGCGCTTTCGCCTACCGCGGCGCACAAGAGGACGGAGGGCGTCATGAGCACGCATGCGACCGGCACCTTCGACACCAATCGGACCCCGCACCCGCCCTACGACATGGCCGAAGGGGCGACGTTGGGCCGCACGACGATCACGAAGATGTTCAGGGGCGATCTCGAAGGAACGAGCGTGGTCGAGATGCTGAGCGCGATGAGCGACGTGCAGGGTTCCGCAGGCTATGTGGCCATCGAGCGCGTGACGGGAGCGCTCCACGGCCTCTCCGGGTCCTTCGTCCTGCAACACAGCGGAATTATGTCGCGGCGCGGGATACCCAGCTTGACCGTTTCGGTGATCCCTGACTCCGGCACCGGTGCTCTCACGGGCATCGCCGGCACGATGACGATCAACATCGCCGACGGCAAACATTCTTACGTCTTCGACTACACGTTGGCCGACAGCGCATGACGAAGGGCGGCAAATAGCTTCACGAGCGCGTCGCCACACACGTGAAGGACGGCGCGGGGAAGGGTTCGCGCGTTGGATTCATGCGCTCCTGTCTGAGTGTCAGGGCGCCAAGATCGAGCTGCTCGATCTCCGGGACTGGCGGCTGCCGAACTACGACTATGCGGCAACGCCCCCATTGCCGAGAAGAATTACACGGACCTGACGGCTCGCGGCTCGGTCGAGAAGATCGATGCGCTCGATAGCTACGTCATGATGACACCCGAGTACAGCCACGGCTATCCGGGCGGGTTGAAGAACGCGATTGATCACGGGTTCGCGCTCCTCTCGTGCGCGGCCTCGATGTTGGAGCGCATGGACGAGCAGCACGAGAGCCACGGCCTCGACCGTGAAGAGGTCGGAAAGATGCCTGCGACGAGCTGCAACCTCGACGACTTCATGCTGGGGCGGACCATCGGCTGGGCGTGGTCTGCGGGTCCGCAATACGCCATCGGCTACGATGGCCAGCGAATCGATCACGGGGAAGTCCACAAGCTGGCCCTGGAGATCCTCAACTGCCTCCCCGTTTTCGCTTTGGGCGACGGATATCCATCGCCTGACCTCTTGGCGGGCCTAGAGCATGCGCTCGAAGAAGCTCATCCACGCGCGGGAGGTAGACCTTGAACGTCGTTCCCTTTCCCACCTCGCTGTAGACCCAGACGCTCCCCCCGCTCTGCTGAACGACGTATCCCGCCCAAGTTTCTCGCTCACGCTGGACGACTGGCGACCCTCTTCCTGCGTCACCGCAACCCGCTTGCGGGGCTACCCTGGCCGATCCAGCGCACCCTGTTCCGCTTGGTGGCGTGGCTTTCGGGGTGGCTCTCTGCCTCATAAGCGTGGGGAAGCGCTTTCGTGGTGGGCGAACGAGCGTTGGTTGGGTGGCGAGACGTCTGGGCCGTCATCAAGACGAGCGCTGAACGGCGCCTCGGAAGCCCGCGCTTGCCGACGACACATCCTCCCCTTCGTCGATTTCGTCCCCCTCCAAGATTTCACGACGCACTACTTCGGCGTCTTCATCACGGTGCCGAGGCCGGAGTCGGTCCAGTACACGCTTGTGGCGTCCACGGCGATGCTGTTGGGGTCGCTCTGCCCCGACGCAAGCGTGATGAGCGTGCCGCCGCCCAGGGACACCTTCATTACGGTGGGGGGGTTGCCGTTGTTCGTCCAGTATACGCTCGTAGCGTCCACGGCCATGGCGTAGGGAAAGGGCCCCAAGGCGAGCGTGATGGGTGCCGCGCCGCCGGCCACGGGCACCTTCATCACGGCGCCATCGGTTCCCCAGTAGACGCTCGTGGCGTCCACGGTGATGGCGCCAGGGAGGCTCTGTCCAGAGGCCAGCGTGAGGGGTGCCGTACCGCCGGCCAGGGCCACCTTCATCACGTAGCCGGCGGTGCTGTTGCTCCAGTTCGTCCAGTAGACGCTCGTAGGGTCCACAGCGATGCCCTGGACGGCGTTCGGCCCCGGGGCAAGCGTGGTCATCGTGCCGCCGCCAAGAGGCACCTTCATCACGGCGCCGAAGCTCGTGCCCCAGTAGACGCTTGTAGCGTCCACGGCGATTCCTTGCACGCCGCCTTGCCCTGAGGAGGCGAGCGTGGTCGCAGTGCCGCCGCCAAGAGGCACCTTCATGACGAAGGCCCCGGCCCCCCAGTAGACGCTCGTGGCGTCCACGGCGATGCTGTCGGGAGCGATCTCCCCCGACGAGGCGAGCGCGATGGCCGTGCCGCCGCCCAGGGGCACCTTCATCACGATGCCGCTGCAAGAGCCACCACCATCGCAGGAGCCAATGGCCGTCCACTAGACGCTCGTGGCGTCCACGGCGATGCCGCCAGGCGAGTGCTGCCCCGAGGCGAGGGTGATGGGCGTCCCCCCATCGTGTCCCGCGCTGCAAGCGCCGTTGCCACACTCGGGCGTCGGCTGCGGGCAGGCCATCGCACTTCCCCACTGGCCGCTCTGGTTGCAAGTCTCGACGGCGCTCAACGAACACTGAGTCGAGGCAGGCTGGCATTGCACGCACGCCCCAGCGAGGCACACAGGCGTACTTCCCGAGCACGGTGTCGCCACGTTCTGCCATGTTCCCGCGCTCGTGCAGAATTCCGGTTGCTGGAGATTGCAGGCCAGCGTGCCCGCGGAACAACCCGCGTCCGAGAAGGTCGGGCTAGCGTCGCTTCCCGCGTCCGCCGCCGCATCGCCCTCGTTACCCGAACCGCTACCGCTTGCTCCGCTACTGCTACCGGAGCTTGCACCGACGATCCTCCAGTCGTCGGACAAGAAGGCTGGGCAGCCCGCAAGACCAACCCCGAGAACCGCGCCGAGCACACCGAGGAGCGCACGATTGCGCATCAGAACGCCCCCGCAAGACCGGCAGACGTTGGTCCGACCCACACGTGTGCAGTGACGACCTCGGACGAATGCGGCGCGAACGCGAACCACAGAACGGCTCCCCCAACGACCCCCAATGCACCGACGACGTACCCGGCGGTCGACCATGTTCTTAGTGAGTGGAATCCGTCGAGGTCGCCCTGCGCAGTGGAAGGACACTCGGGGTATGGCGTGCATTCGCCCTTTAGCGCCGCATGTTTGTCTCCCGCCGCGATGCCCGTTCCAATGCCGACCGCAAACCCGACCGCACCCACCCCGAGCGCGACATAGGCGAGCGCACGAATATCATGCCGGTGACGCGGAGATGTTTCGGGCGGGACGCTTTGTGGGCTATTGGCGCCGCCGGGAGCGACCGAAGATACAACGGCACTGAGCACCACCCGCTGGTGTCGGTCCATCTCGCCTTCTTGAAGCGCCAGCGTGGTCTCCGATCTCAGGAGCCCGGCACCTTCAAAGGCGAACGTGTGCCGCCCTGGGTCGACAGGGATCGCCGACCTATCGAGCCTCGCCACAAGCGGCTGTCCGTCCATCGTGACGCGCACGGCGCTCAGGTCGTTTCCCGCGCCGTCCTTCGCCTCGAACACGATCGCTGGCATTGCTTTGTCGATCTCAGTCAGCCGCTGCGCACAGTCCTCACGCAAGACTCCCGGACAGCTCGCCGCCAGGCAGAGGGTGAGCTTTTGGCGCGCTTCGCGCAGCTTGCCGGCCTGGCGTAGATCCTGCGCGCTCTCGTTTGCAGCGATGCACTCGTCCTTCGTCGGCTCAGCGGCTAGCGCGGACGAGGTCCCGAGCAGAATGACGGCCAGGATCGAGATTGCGAAGCGATTCATAGACACTTGGCCTTCCAATGCTTCTTCCCGGTTGAATCGAGATCGAAGGGCGGGCTGCAGTTGACCACTTGGGCTGGCGTCGTTGGCAGTGGGCGCGTAGCGACAGCGGCCGGAGCGGCAAGCGGCGTCGGCTTGGGTGTCGGTACTGGTTTCGGCACCGGCTGCGGGCTCGGCTCCATGGGCAAGTCAGTGGCTGCAATTTCTGGCGTCGCCGATGCCGTCGGTGCTGGCGGAATGGCGACCTCAACGACGGCCGCCGGAATCGCGGATGCCGAAGCCGCTGGAACCGCAGACGGCACGATGTTCGACGACGGGATCGGGGCTGCACTCCGGTGTCCACCGCTCAGGGCAACTACGGTGATCAACACGCCGAAAGCGATGGCCCCCAAGACTCCTAGTGCAGTTCGCGATGGACGAGTCCAATGGATCTGCGTTGCCCAATGGATCAGCGTTCCAACGACCGGCCGGCCCGTCGTCGGAAGTCTCGGAGCAAGCGGGCTTTTTGCCGACGGCAGCGTGCGATCGGGGACCGTCTCGGGCACCGTGAGTCTTGGCGCCGTCGTGATCGGCGCGTGATTTCGATCGTGGTACGCGCGGCGGACGGCCTCCTGCATCCGGCGTGCGTCGGGCCATCGCTTGGCCTTGTCGAAGGCGACGGCCCGGTCGACGACGTGCGCCAAGGCCGCGCCTACTCCCGGGACGACTGATTCGAGCGGCGGGGCGGCGTTCGTCATCGCGCTGAGCAGGTGCTCGTTCGTGGTGCGTCCCTCGTGGACCAGCCGTCCCGACAGCAAGTTGAACATCAACGCGCCACACGCCCAAAGATCGCTCTGCCCGTCGACCTCGTCCCAGAGCCCTCTTGCCTGCTCCGGCGCCATGAAGGCGGGGGTCCCCATCGTCGAGCCGCTCTTCGTTGCCGTGCTTGCCGTGGTGGACAATTCGCGCAACCGAGCGATCCCGAAATCGAGCACCTTCACCTGGCCCACTCGCGTCAGAAAGACATTCTCGGGCTTCAGGTCCCGATGAACGACGCCCTTGGCGTGGGCTGCGGCAAGAACATCGAGAAGCTGCTCTGCCATCGAGAGGACGTCGTCCTCGGGAAGACGGCCCCCAAAGCGAACGCGGCGGTCTTCGAGCGTTTCGCCGTCGAGCAGATCCATCACGAGGAAGGCTGAGCCGTCTTCGGCCGTGTCGTCGTCGCTCACGCGGACGGCGCCCTCGTGACCTACGGCGTTCGCCACATACCCCTCGCGCAGAAAGCGATTCCGAACTTGTGCGTTGATCGAAAGCTCGGGGTGAAGAATCTTGACCGCGACACGGCTCCCGTTGCGATGCGTGGCGCTGTAGACGGCGCCCATTCCGCCCACGCCGAGAAGTGCGTCAAGGCGCCATCTCTCGCGCAGGACGGAGCCCACCCGCGTCCGCGCTCGCGTGAGAAGCGAGTCGTGGAGTTGGGTGATGGTATCGGAGTCGTCCGCGGAATCCACCCTGACTGCCTCCCTTCGGCCTGTCGCTCCCCTCGTCGGTGGCCGTTCCGCCGTGACGCGACAGAGAAGCCTACATGATCCGTTCAGCCTTGAGGGGGGCGCGGCCCACATCCAATCCTCGCTCTCGAATTGCGCCAGTTCCTGCCCCCTCAATGCGCTCACGGCGCTACGAACTTTCTCCCTCTGCTGCCAGCTCCCGACCCTAGCTTTTGTTGCTCTTGTCAGGCGAGCCCGTGGAGCTATCCACAATCGCGTCGAGCTCAGCGTCGTCCGCAACCAATTCGCGCGACAAGTCGTCGAGAAACCGTCGACCGCCCGAGAACTCCTCGGAGACGTGCTCGACGAACTGCCTGTAGCGGCTCTCGGCGTCCACGCGTGCGCCCGGTTTTGCCTCCTCGGGAACGCGTGGCGTGTGCGCCAGCCATAGGCGCGTGAACACACCAAAAGCGTGGGACAAGAGCTGCAGGTCGCGCTGACTGCGAGCCGCCGCCCGACCGAGCCGATCGAGGCGACGCAGGAGCAGCGTCGCGTCGCCCACTCCGTCGAGATATTGGTCGAGCGACGACCTGACGATTGCGCTCTCGCTCACCCCCATGGCCACACAGTAGCGGTTGACGCGGTCGGCGAACGCGGGCTCGACGTACGACTGCAGGCGCACGCGTCCACGATGAGTGGCTCGGCTCATAACGGCAGGTCCTTTCTTTTCGTCGACGCGGCGTCGCCGGAATCGAGGCGCTGGTCTGCGGACGCCTCCCGGTCTTCGCTCGCGAAAAAGCTCTTCCAAACACTTTCCACGACGTGGGCGGAAGGCTCCGGGGAGGCCCCCGCGGGCTCGGCGACGGCCGGCTCGCCCGACGCTTCGACCGCCGCCAAGGGCGAAGGCTCTTCCCGCCGCGGCGCCGCGACGAGCCCTTCCCAATCGCCCGTGACCCGCGCTGGAAGCTCGCGCTGTTGTTCCTGGGCCGTGTCCGGAGGCGGCCGGCCGCCGCGATCCTTGAAGCGCGGGTCGAGAAAGTAGCGCACCTTGCGAGCCCGGTAGGGAAGGAGTCCTCCCACGAGCAGGATGCCGTCGTCTTGCGGGAGCTGGTTGACCTCGGCGGGCGTCAAAAGGGGCCGGCCGTACTCGTGCACGCTTTCGCTGCGGTGGGTCAGAAAGAGGCCCGAGCCGGAGTAGCTCCTCTGCAGCCTTTTCTCGGTGCTCTGGCCGAGCAGGTCGGAGATCCGCCGGGCGGTCCTGTCGTCGTTGGCAGCGTAGGTGAGGCGGACGTGGCAGTTGTCGAGGA
>Ga0302325_10035894_pt1 | contig 10114 bp, 8 predicted proteins | sample Palsa_T0_2_FD_201948 | JGI IMG/M metagenome (GOLD analysis project Ga0302325, IMG submission 201948) | Peat permafrost microbial communities from Stordalen Mire near Abisko, Sweden - Palsa_T0_2 | ecosystem: Environmental > Terrestrial > Soil > Palsa > Peat permafrost | place: Sweden: Abisko... | reverse complement strand
GAAAGCCAGTAGCTCGGCCGGCGTGCGCAGCCGCTGACCCAGGAAGCCGGGCAGGCCCAGTTGCCTGCGCGGCCAGCTAAGCGCGTCGCGGACACCGCCAGCGACCAGGCTCAGCACCGACGCCCCGGGCTCGGGTTCCCAACCGACCGGATCCGGCTGCTCGGCACCGGGATCCAGGTCGAATATGGCGGTCATCAGATCGTTGCCGCCGACACCGTCCACCAGGCAGTGATGCACTTTCGACAGGATCGCCCAACGGCCGCCCTCCAGGCCTTCCAGGAGCCATACCTCCCACAGGGGCCGGGCAGCGTCCAGCCGCTGGGCGAAGACCCGAGCGGCCAGGTTCCGCAATTGGTCGGCTCCGCCGGGCTGCGGGACCGCGGCGTGCCGCAGGTGATAGCCGAGCTCGAAATGCTCGTCGTCAGCCCAGACCGGGCGGAAGACCTGCAGCGGCATCGCCCGCACGACCTGGCGGTACCGGGGCACGAGCGGGAGCTTGGCGGCGAACAGCCCGGTCAGGTCCGCATAGGCCGGAGCCGGGCCCTGGAATATCGCGACCGAGCCGATGTGCATCGGGACGTTCTCGTGCTCGACGAAAAAGAAGCCGGCGTCCAGCGCGCTCATCCGCTCCATGACTGGCCTTCGGTCTCCATGACTGGCCTTCCGCCGGCACCATGGCCGCCAGCTGTGCCGCCAGCTTCGCCGCCAACTTCGCCGCCAACTGCCGAGTGCGTCGTCATCTGGGAATCAGCTCGCCCTTAAGGATCTTGCCGAGGGTATTCTTCGGCAGCTCATCACGGAACTCGATGATCCTCGGGTATTTGTAGGCGGCCATCCGCGCCCGGCAGTAGGCGATCAGTTCTGCCGACAGCAGCGACCCCGCCGTCTTCAGCGTGACGAAGGCCATGACCTCCTCGCCAAGACGCTCGTCCGGAATGCCGATGACCGCCGCCTCGGCGACCGCCGGATGGGAGTGCAGCACGGCCTCGATCTCGCCCGGGTAGACGTTGTACCCGCCGCGGATAATCAGCTCCTTCTTGCGACTAACGATGAACAGGTACCCGTCCGCATCGAAGTAGCCGAGGTCACCGGTGTGCAGCCAGTCGCCGGTGAAAACCTCGGCGGTGGCCGCCGGATTGTTCAGGTACCCCTTCATGACGTGCAGGCCGCGGGTGACCACCTCACCCACGTTCTGTTTCCCCGGCGGCAGGGGGCTGTCGCCTGCGTCCCACACCTGCGTCTGCGTCCCCCAGATGGGCTTGCCGACGCTATAGGCGCGGCGGTCGGAGGCGCTGTAGTTGAATGTCGTGGTGGACGCGGTCTCGGTCATCCCGTAGCCCTCGAGGATCGGTACCCCGAAGCGCTGCTCGAATGCGTCCAGTACCGGCGCCGGTATCGATGCGCCGCCCGAGATCGCGACGCGGAGCGTGGAGATGTCGTAGTCGGCAAGCTCGGGGCACGACAGCAGGGCGATGAACATGGTGGGCACGCCCTCGAAGATGGTGGCGCCGTCACGCTGGATCGCGGCGAGGACTGCGCTGGCCGTGAAGCGCGGGATCAGCGACATCGTGCAGCCGAACCGCACGCAGACATTCAGGATGCTGGACAGGCCGAACACGTGGAAGAGCGGGAGAACCGCGATGACCACGTCGGCGGGCTGGACGTCGAAGAGCCTGCCAGGAATGTCGGCGTTCATGTACAGCTGGAGGTGCGTCAGCTCGGCCCCCTTGGGGCGGCCGGTCGTGCCCGAGGTGTAGACGATCACCGCTGTGTCGGTGGGCTCCCGCCGGGCGAGCGGGTGCCCGTCCGCAGGCACGGCGAGGAGTTGCTCGAACATGCGGGCACCGGCCGCGTTCTGCGCGTGGCCCACTGCGTAGATGTCGATTACCCCGGCCGCCGCCGCGCCCTTCGCCGCTTCGCCGATAATTCCTTCCCAGGTGATGAGGATCTTCGCGCCGGAGTCCGCGAGGTGGAATTCCACCTCCGGCGCCTTGAGCATCACATTCAGCGGAACGACCACGCAGCCGGCCTTGAGTATCCCGAAGTAGCCGACCAGGAACTGCGGAATGTTGGGCAGCTGCAACGCCACCGCCTCGCCGGGCCGAAGGCCGGCCACAGCCAGCCCGGCCGCCAGCCGGTCGGACAGCGCGTCCAGTTCGCCGTAGGTCAGCTGACCGCCGGCGAAGACCGCGACTGGCTTGTCTGGCGAAGCCGTCGCCGTCTCACGCAGTATGACCGCGAGATTGAAGCTCATAGCCGCGCACTTCCTTCCCGCGCTCGCCGGATCACAGCAGCACGTCATTGACCGGGCGGCGGACGCTGGCCGCCGCCTGGCCGGTGGTCCCGAGCCGCAGCACCATCTGCGGAAACGCGCGGTCGCACAGCCGGCGACCGATGAGCTCGCGCAGCTGCGGCAGCTCGAGCGGCTGGCTGTGCAGGGCCGCAGCGACACCGCATGCGCTCGCGCTGAGCAGCACTCGCTGGAGCGCCTGCCCGGCGTTCACCCAGTCCGCGCGCTGATCACCGGAGGTGGTGAGGATGCTCACCACGCCGGCGGATCGCAGCAGCGGCACCGGGCCGGCCGGCGAGAGGCCCCAGCCGCGGCCATGCGCGAAGTCACGGCCAGGGAACTGCGGCTCGGTGTGCTCCGGCCGCGCGGGGTAGGAGGTGGGCGGGACGCCGTCGCGCCGCTCGCTGCCCGGGGCCGGCGACCACCGGGCCAGCTCCAGGGCACGCGCGCCGTCGAGGCGCAGCAGGGTCTCGGCGGCCTCGACGATCGCCGCGAGCGATGCCCGCCGGTCGTCGTCGGCCAGTACCCGCAGCATCGCGTCCTGCCGGATGGCGTCCTGGCGCAGCCCGGCGAGCACGGCAGCCGGCAGCGGGGCCGGATCGAATCCGCTGCGGTGCGTGCGCCGCACGGCGATCTGGCCGTACATCTCGCGCTCGTACTCGGCGGCCGGGACGTGCTGCTGCCAGCTGATCCGCGCGACCAGCAGCGGCCGGTCCGGGTCGGGCAGGATGCTGACCTGCGGTACATAGCCGAGGAACCGCAAAGCCACCCGGGCGGTGAACAAGGCAGCACCGCAGCTGATCATCATCTCGCGGCCGTCCGGATCGGCCACCCCAAGCCGCCGGTCCGGGTCAGCGGCCAGGCTGATCTCCCCCGGCTCTGAGCGGAATCGCCACGGCTGGGTGTTATGCAGCGACGGCGCCCACACCGCCGCTGCCACCGCGAACCTGGCGACCTCCTCGGGAGTGCCCGGCTCGCCGTTCAGGCCGCCCGGAGCCAGCGGAGCGTCCGCGTTTCCTGCGCTTGAGTCGGTACTAGTCGCGTATGTCATATCTAAGAGGACATTCGGCGCGCGGCCTGTGGCCAGAGGCAAAGGTCCGAGCCAGGCGGGACCTTCGGCTTGCCTCGCGCGGGCGGCGGGAGGTTCCCGCGATCTGGGGACCTTTGCCTCTGCGCGCGGCAGGGCCGGATGGCGCACCTTGAGGCACCGGATCTTGATCACGGAGGATCTGACGGGTCGCGGCACGCCGGATCCTCCGTGATCACGGCGGAGCCGCCGGCCGGTGGGGCGGTGACCGGCGGGCGGTGACTTCGACAGGACGCGAGGGAGGTCGTGATGCGGGCACATATCGGCGACCGCCTGGTCCCCGATGGCCACCACGGCCGGGTCGCTGTGGTCATCGGCGTGCGGAATCCGGACTCCTCGCCGCCGTATGTCGTCAAGTGGCTGCCCGACGGGCATATCGCGCTGTTCTACCCCGGGCCCTACACCCGCGTCCTGCCCGGCGAGCCGGCTGACCGCGCTAGCCGGGCAGGCCAGCCCGCAGCGCCAGGATCCGGGCTACTGCCGCCTTGAAGGCCGGCTGGCTCAGGGCGCCGTGCGTGTAGCCGCCTTCCAGCCCGCTCAGCGCCTGCTGACCCTCGCCGACCTTCTGGGCCGCGCACAGCAGCAGGTCCATCCCGGCAAGTGCTGCTAGCTGGCTTCGATGTCGGATTGTGCCAAACGACCGCAGCGCGCCGGCCTCGAGCGCATCGGTAATCGTCACGCCGCTGAATCCGAGCCGCTGGCGCAGCTCACCCTGCACGATCACCGGCGACAGTCCGGCCGGACGGTTCTTGTCCAGCGCCGGGTAGACCGCCCACGACACCATGACCAGCTTGACGCCCGCCGAGATGGCCGCCTTGTAGGGCATCTCGTCGACCCGGCGGATCGTGCTGGCCGACAGATTCAGCGTCACCGGCAGAACGTCGGTGTCCTGGTTCTTCCTGGCGGCGCCCAGGCCGGGGAAGTGCTTAGCGGTGGCCGCCACCCCGCCGGCCTGCTGCGCCTTTATGAAGTCGGTGCCGAGATAGGACACCTTGGGGGCACTGCTGCTGTAGGAGCGGCCGAACTGGTCGATGAAGTTGCCTGGCTTGCGGAACACGTCGAGCACCGGCGCCAGGTTGACGTTCATGCCGACGCCCTGCAATGCCGCCGCGGCGCCGCTGCCGGCGATGCGGGCTTGCTGCGCCGGGTGCGCGGACTGGCCGATCTGCTTCTCCGACAGGTAGGGCTGCTGCCCGGGCAGGCGCCGGACTTCGCCGCCTTCCTGGTCGGTCATCAGCAGCAGCGGCAGCCGTACCGGGTTCAGCTTGCTGGCGTTGGCCTGCTGGAGCTCCTTGGTCACCGCGGCAATCTGGGCCAGGCTCGAGATGTTGGCGGAGAAGAAGATCACGCCGGCCGCATCGCCGTGCCGGATCAGCTGCAGCAGACTGGCCGGCGGGGTCAGGCCGCTGTAGCTGTAGATCACCCGCTGGCCGGCCAGCTGCCGGGCAGTCAGGCTGGGGATCACGGCGGCCGGCGAGGCGGTGCCGCCCGCGACCGCTCCGGCCGGGTCGTTGCCCACGGCCGGGCGGGGCCCGCCGGCCGCTGCCCGCCCCGGGCTGCTGCCATGCTGACGGGAGAACGGCGAGCGGCCCGCTGCCAGGGTCGACGCGATGGCGACTGCGATCACGACCACGACGACTGTGGCACCCAGCCAGATCCAGTGCTGCCTGGTCCAGTGCTGCCCAGTCCTGGGCTGCCTGGTCCTGGGCCGCCGGGACCTGGGCTTCCTGGCTTCCCCCCGGCGGCGATCATCGGCTGGCGCCGCGCCGAACAGGCCAGAATCCTGGCGCGGGCCCGGCGGACTGCTCTGCATGCTGGCTCAGCTCCCACTCGTTGATACCACGTCCCAGCATCACACAGACTTCCGGCATGACCCGACGTATGGCGCGACTGCACTGCGCGCGGAGGTCGATCTCGGCCGTGCCAACCGTGCCCAGTTCGGGGCTATCTGCGCTCAGCGCAGGCCTGTCTGCGGTTCTTGGTAGTCACTTGCCGGCCCGTTAAGTCCGGATGCGGGGCGGGGATGCCTCCAGCGACTCGTGCTGCTTCCCCTCGTGAGCTGAGCAGTTGCGAGCTGAGACGTTACCAGCGCTCGCGATGCACGACCTCGTCGAACGGCTTGCGGGCGGGCTTGCTGATCGGCGTCAGCGGCCGGTCAGCGGGGTAGCCGAGGGAGATCAGGAAGGAGCACTCCCGGTCCTGCGGCAAGCTGAGCAGCTCGCGGGCCAGCTGCTTGTCGCCGACGCCCGAATGACAGCTGCCGATGCCCAGGCCCGCGGCGGCCAGCATGATACTCATCGTGGCCTGCCCCAGATCGAACTGGGCGCGCTGGTACTGGTTGTCGGCGGCGGGCGCGATCAGCGCGATGGTGGCCGCCGAGCCCGCGACGTGACCGGCCCCCTGCCATACCTTGGCCAGCTCGACCAGTCGCTCGCGGCCGGTGACGAGAACGAAGTCCCATGGCTGCCAGTTCTGCGAGGAGGGAGACCGGCGGGCCGCCTCCAGGATCAGATCGAGGTGCGCGGGATCAACCGGCCGGTCAGCGAATGCCCGGACATTGCGGCGTGACCTGATCGCGTCCCAGACGCTCATGAATTCCCCGGCACCGCCGCCGGGATCCTCGTCGTTCCCGCTCATCATCGCCACCCTCTCGGCTTGCCGGGGCAGTATCCCCGGTCGTTTCCGGGCCAGTATCCCCTGTTGCTCGAGCCCCCGGACCCGGCCCGCGCAGGTGTCAGGCAGTACCGACCGGCCCGGTGTCAGGCAGTGCCCACCGGCCCGGTGTCAGGCAGCGCCCACCGGCACCTTGGCAGCAGTCGGCATGAGCCGGTCCGCGGTCCGCTGCGCCGTTCCCCTTGCCCACCGGCCGCTGGTCAGCATGCCGACCAGCAGGACCGCCGCCCCGCATCCGGTGATGATCCACCAGCCCACATGGCTGGCGTCGGCGAAACCAGTCCGGAAGGGGCCGGCCAGCGCGGAGAGCACCGCCGACCCGACCACGGCCACCCCGAGCGCCCCGCCTACCTGACGGCTGGTCGAGGCGATGCCTGCCGCGACGCCTGCCTGCGATCGCGGCATTCCCGAGACCGCCGTATTGGTGATCGGCGCGTTCACCAGGCCGAACCCGATCCCGAAAACCACATAGGCCAGGATGAGCCAGCTCATCGACGTGCCGCTGGTCAGCCTGGTGAGCATGACGCCGCTCGCCGTGATCGCGATACCCGCCACCAGCAGCGGCAGCCGCGTCCCCCGCGCGCCGACAATGCGCCCCGACAGCGGCGCGAACACGACAGTCATCGCCGCCATCGGCAGCATGTACAGACCCGCGTGCAGCGGCGAGTAACCGCGGACATCCTGCAGGTAGAGGGTGTTCAGGAAGAGGAATCCGCCGAGCGCGGCGAACGCGCTGATCGCGATCACCGTCGCGCCCGAGAACGGCGCGCTGCGGAAGAACCTCAGGTCCAGCAGCGGCTCGTCGCGGCGCGGCTCGTAGCCGATGATGCTGACCAGGGCGGCGGCCCCGAGAGCGAAGACGCCCAGGGTCTTCGCCGAGGTCCAGCCCGAGCTCGGGCCCTCGATGATCGCGTAGGTCAGCGATGCCAGCAGGACGATGATGAGCAGCTGGCCGACCGGGTCGACCTTGCGCGCGTGCGCCGCCTTGGACTCGGGCACGAACAGGGCGGTGAGCACGATAGCGGCCAGGCCCACCGGAATGTTCACCCAGAAGATCCCGCGCCAGCCCACCGAGTCGACCAGCGCGCCGCCGACGATCGGGCCGAGCGCCATGCTGATGCCCACGACGCCGCCCCAGATGCCGATCGCACGGGCGCGCTCTCGCGGCTCGGTGAAGGTATTGGTGATGATCGACATCGCGACCGGGTTGAGCATCGACCCGCCGATCGCCTGCACCATCCGGAAGGCGACCAGCCAGCCCAGACCCGGCGCCACGCTGCACAGCAGCGAGCCGACCGTGAAGATAGCCAGGCCGATCTGGAAGGTGCGCTTGCGCCCGAGCCGGTCGGCGGTCGATCCGGACAACATCAGCAAACTCGCCAGCACCAGCGTGTAGGCGTCGATGGTCCACTGCAGGCCGGAGACCGAGGCGTGCAGGTCGCGCTGGATCGACGGCAGGGCGACGTTCACGATCGTCACGTCGAGCCCCACGATGAGCAGGCTCATGCAGCAGATCGCCAGTACCAGCGTCCTGCGCCGCGGGCTCAGCTCACTCGGACTCATCACCTCAGTATCCTTCCCGGTCATTTGCTGTACGCAACTAACTTTCTGCGCCGGTTATGCCGGTGTCCGCCAGCCTGCCGGTGTCCGCCAGCCTGCCGGTGTCCGCCAGCCTGCCGGTGTCCGACCGCTGTGCTTGACTGGCGCAATGGCTGGCGATGAGAAGGAGATCCTGGCTTTCGAGTCGGCGGACGCGTGGGAGAGGTGGCTGGCCGACCACCACGCCGATACGGCCAGCGTGTGGCTGAAGATCATGAAGAAAGGCTCGGGCCAGCCGTCGGTCTCCTACTCCGACGCGCTGGCCGTCGCGCTCTGCTTCGGCTGGATCGACGGTCAGAAGGGCGCCGGAGACGACGGCTGCTGGCTGCAGCGCTTCACCCCGCGCAAGCCGGGCAGCAGGTGGTCAAAGATCAACACTGAAAAGGCCGCCGAGCTGATCGAGGCCGGCAAGATGCGGCCAGCCGGGCTGAGCGAGGTCGAGCGCGCCCGGGCTGACGGCCGCTGGGACGCCGCGTATGCGGGGCAGCGGACCATGGCCGTCCCCGACGACCTGGCCGCCGCGCTGGCGGCCAACGACGCCGCGCGCGATTTCTTCGCGACCATCAACAGCGTGAACAGGTACGCGATCCTGTACCGGATCGGCACCGCCAAACGACCGGAGACGAGGGCCAGAAAGATCGCCCAGTACGTCGCGATGCTGGCCGGGCACCAGACCATCCATCCGGACCGAGCGAGCCCGGCCGCACCGGATTGAGGAGCCCGACCCGCAACCCCGGGGCGAGATGCGGCGTCTCCAGGGCATGACGAGCAAATTACTGGGCCTGCGATCACCGGGCCCGCGATCAGGCCTGCGACGGGTCGGCCCGAACATGCTGTCTGCGCTGCTAGCGGGCGGCCTGGCCATCGGAGTCGGCACGCTCGCGGCGTGCGGGACCAGCGGCCAGCCGCCGGCCAGCACAGCGCAGCCGCCGGCCAGCACAGCGCAGCCGCCGGCCAGCACAGCGCAGCCGCTGGCCAGCACAGCGCAGCTGACGGCCGCCGGGCGGGCGGCGGACCCGCTGGTCGGGCCGACTTCCGCGACATTCGTGTCGGCCTCTACTGGCTGGCTCATCGGCCTGAAGATCTGCAGCAAGCCGGACTGCTCGGCACTGGAGCTGCGCAAGACCACCGACGGCGGCCGACACTGGTTCCCGGTGACGGCGCCCCCGGCTCCCGCCCTGAGCCTGCACGCCCGGCCGGACTCGGTGAGCCAGCTGGTCTTCGCCAATACCACGGACGGCTGGGCATTTGACCCCGGCCTGTGGGCGACGCACGATGGCGGCGCCAGCTGGCACCTGGTCGATACCCACGGCCTGGAGGTGACCAGCCTGGCGGCATCGGCTGGTCACGCGGTCGCGGTCCTCAGCCCGTGCAAGCCGTTCACTGCCTGCGGCAAGTTCCGGGTCGACACCGCCGCGGTGGGCAGCGACAAGTGGCTGGCGGTCCCCGGCACCGCGGGCCGGGGACTGGCCACAGTGACTACGTCCGGCAAGACGGGATACCTCGGCATCCTCCCGGGCCCGGGGGTCGGCGCGCCGAGACTGCTGGCGGGCCCGGTGAGCGGCAGGGCGCGCTGGCGGCCGCTGCAAGTCCCCTGCCGCCAGGACTGGGGCGCCGACGGACCGGCCCTGGGAGCCGCACCTCGCGGAACGCTGGTCCTGGCCTGTGGCAGCGAGCCTGGCGCCGGCAACCAGCGCAAGCAGGCTTACCTGTCGGCGAACGACGGGCGAACCTGGCGGCGGCTGGCTAACCCGCCCACGAGTGGATACCTCGGCCAGGTGGCCGTGACCTCGGCGGGGACGATCTTCATCTCGGGCGACCGCAGCGACGTCTACATTTCCCGGGACGGCGGACGCAGCTGGCACACCAGCGCCAGCCTGGATCGCGCGGACATCGGCGACGGGCTGGCCGCGACGATGGTCACCAGCACGGAAGGGTTCGTCTTGCAGGCGACGGTCCACCTCGGCCAGATCTGGCTCACCTACAACGACGGCCGTACCTGGCAGCCGGTCAGCACCCGCTGACCGGCTCCGCGGCAGCACTGGCGGCAGCACTGGCGGCAGCGCTGACACTGGCTTGCATCGGTCGTTATGCTGCCCGGTTTGCCAAGCAGTCGCTGCGCATTGGTAAGACTTATAGGAAGACAGGCAGAGGGGAAGGCTGTGAGCGTGGTGCGCGACCCTGGAGACCTCTACGAGGTGAGCCCTGACGCGCCAGCGCCGGACGACGGGCTCGCCATGCTGTACTACCTCGACGGATTCATCGACGCGGGTGCCGCCGGGCGGCTGGTCGCGGTGCACCTGACCAGCACGCTGGAGCACGAGGAGATCGCCAGGTTCGACGTCGACGCGCTGATCGACTACCGGTCGCGCCGGCCGACCATGACCTTCGCCAAAGACCACTGGGAGCACTATGACGCTCCCGAGCTTGTCCTGTCCCGGCTGCGGGACTCGGCCGGGACCCCG
>Ga0302325_10035890_pt1 | contig 10115 bp, 9 predicted proteins | sample Palsa_T0_2_FD_201948 | JGI IMG/M metagenome (GOLD analysis project Ga0302325, IMG submission 201948) | Peat permafrost microbial communities from Stordalen Mire near Abisko, Sweden - Palsa_T0_2 | ecosystem: Environmental > Terrestrial > Soil > Palsa > Peat permafrost | place: Sweden: Abisko... | reverse complement strand
CTGCAGGCGCAGGCGTTTTCACCCATTGCGCTGTCAGGCACGTCGGGCGGCTTGGGCGACACCCAGAGCAATCGTTTGGATAATTCGCTCAAGTATGTGCTGCAAGTGGGCCCTGGGCGAGTTGCCTACATTCATGGATTCGGCACTGACGGCTACGTGCCGCAGAGTTCGAATGAGTTCACGGTCGGCATGGATATGGCGGGCTTCTCCATCGACGCTCTGTACGGTGTAGTGCACGGCGAAGTGGCGGCCGCCTCGTTGAGCGCTGCGAACATCACGGCACTCAACACGGCTCCGGAGCCGCTGCCGGGTTGGTCCATCAGCAACACGCTGGCGGCCACTATTTCGGATAACACCGGTTATTCGCTGCAGATGAGCTACAACGCCAAGGATTACTTCCCGGTCAAGTTCTATGCCGGTTGGGAGCGCATCAAGTACAACAATCCTTCGCATCCGGATCCGGTGGGAACGATCGACATCGGCGGCTATATTCTCGGCGTCGTCAACAACACCGCATACGGCATCCAGAAGATCGAGCAGATTTCTTGGGTGGGCGCGCGCTGGTCGATCACGCCGGACTTCGATTTGACCGCGGCGGGTTATGGCTACAACCAGAAGAGCTACAACGCCAATGGCTGCAGAAACGCCAGCGCGGCTACCTGCGCCGGCGAGTTGGCCGATCTCTCCCTGGTCGGCGACTGGCACTTCACCAAGCGCTTCGATGCGTATGCCGGCGTCAACTGGTCCCGAGTTCAGAATGGCCTGGCCGAGGGATACATCTATACGTCCGAGTACAGCCCGATGGTGGGTGTGCGCTTCAACTTTTAAGATCCCTGCAGACGCGGTTCATGGCCTAACGGCCATGAACCGCCTTAGCTAAAAAAACTCCTTTAAAACGGTGGGTCGACAGGCCTACCGCCCGGCGCGTAGCATAGTCCCCCTATCGGAATCCTTCGGGGAAGCGATGAACACCACAGAAAAAAAACGCGGTGGCTGGAGCTGGTGGTACCTGCTTTTCGTTGTTCAGTTCGCGGTGGCTCTCTGGCCGCCCTTCTACAATAAGGCCGACCCCTACCTCTTTGGGATCCCGTTCTTTTACTGGTTCCAGATGCTGTGGGTCATCGTCAGCGCCGTGTTCACGGCCATCGTCTATTTCGCCGTGGAAGAATAAGAAGAAATCAGGGGGCGCTCGTGTCGGAACTGAATTGGACCGCGCTGATAATTTTCGTCTTGCTGTTTGGATTTATCACTTGGTTGGGCTTCGCGGCGGCACGCTGGCGCCGCGGCGACTTGGATCTGCTGCATGAATGGGGTTTGGGGGGCCGGCGCTTCGGCACCGTCATTACCTGGTTCTTGGTCGGCGGAGATGTCTATACGGCCTACACCTTCATCGCGGTTCCCGCGCTCGCCTTCGGCCAGGGCGCGGTCGCATTTTTCGCGGTTCCCTACACCATCATTATCTATCCTTTAATGTTCCTGATATTTCGCCGTCTGTGGAATGTATGCCATAAGCACGGCTACATCACCGCGGGCGATTTCGTGAAGGGGCGTTTTGGCAACCGTTGGCTGGCTCTCGCGGTATGCATCACCGGCATCGTCGCGACCATGCCCTACATTGCCCTGCAGCTGGTGGGTTTGCAGGTCGTCATCGGCGCGATGGGCGTCTCGGGAACGGGATTCATGGCCGATCTGCCGCTGTTCATCGCTTTCGTGATTCTGGCCGCCTTCACTTATTCCAGCGGTTTGCGCGCACCCGCCTCGATTGCCGTCGTCAAGGACCTTCTGATTTACGTGACCGCGATTGCCGCCGTCATTGTGATTCCCTACGAGCTCGGCGGCTTCGGAAAAATTTTCGCCGCGGTACCGGCGCAGAAGCCGCTGCTTGCGGTTCCAGGCCCCAACACCACCGGTGCCTACAGCGCCTATGCCACGTTGGCTTTAGGCTCGGCACTCGCGTTGTTCCTTTATCCGCACTCGCTGACCGGTATATTGAGCGCGAGCAGCGGCAAGGTCATCCGCCGCAACGCTGCCATGCTGCCCGGCTACACCTTCATGCTCGGTCTGCTGGCGCTGTTCGGCTTCTTCGTGATCGCCAGCGGTGTGGACAAGCTCCCCGAATACGCGGCCGGCTTCAAGCAGTTCGGCAATAACTTTGCGGTGCCCGCGTTGCTGTTGCACAGCTTTCCGGCGTGGTTCGCGGGCGTCGCGTTCGCGGCAATCGGCATCGGCGCGTTGGTGCCGGCGGCGATCATGTCGATCGCCGCGGCGAATTTGTACACCCGCAACATTCATCGCGAGTTCATCAACAAAAATCCCACCGACAAGCAGGAGTCGCACGTCGCCAAGTTGACCTCGCTCATCGTCAAAGTCGGCGCGTTGGTGTTTATCTTATTCGTGCCCACTCAATACGCCATTCAGTTGCAATTGCTCGGTGGGATCTGGATCATTCAAACGCTGCCGCCGGTGATGCTCGGGGCCTACACACGCTGGTTCAATTCCTGGGCGATGCTGGCTGGATGGGCGGTCGGCACTTTCGCCGGGACATGGATGGCCATTTCGGTGAAACTCACCAACACCTATCCGCTGCACGTGGGCGATCATACGTTTCCGGGATATAGCGCGGTGTACAGCGTACTGCTCAATCTGGCGGTGGCAATCGTTCTGACGCCGATCTTCAATGCCATGGCCGCGAATAAAATGCCCGTGGACCAAACCGTCGCGGCCGACTATCAAAGCTGAGGCGCAGTTTAATTTGGGCTTGGATTCAGGCTTGGCCTTCGCTTAAGCCCTTGTTCCAATTCGGCTGTAACAAAATCGTCACAAATCGTCCCGATAATCCCCGCCACCCAAGCCTTCCGGCCCGAAGAGCGCCGAGCCGATATTAACTGGAGTTTCCTCGATGAAAATAGTTAAGCGCCTTCTAATACTTGGCGTCGCGGCCTCATTGAGTCTTGCGGCGTCCGCGGCGGACATCTCGGGCGCCGGCGCAACCTTTCCCTACCCGATTTACGCCAAGTGGGCAGATGCGTACAAAAAGCTCACCGGCATTGGCCTGAATTATCAGTCCATCGGCTCCGGCGGCGGGATCAAGCAGATCAAGGCTAAGACGGTGACTTTCGGTGCCTCGGACATGCCTCTGAAACCCGACGACTTGAAGTCCTCCGGGCTGATTCAATTCCCCATGATCATCGGCGGCGTGGTACCCGTGGTTAACATCAAGGGTGTCGCCCCCGGTCAATTGCAGTTGGACGGCGCCACGGTTGCCGCTATTTACCTCGGCGACATTACGCAGTGGAATGATGCGGCGATTAAAAAACTCAATCCCAAGCTGACTTTGCCCAGCACCGCAATCGCGCCCGTCTACCGCTCGGATGGATCCGGAACGAATTTCTTGTTCTCCGACTACTTGTCGAAATCCAGCGCTAAGTTTCAATCCAATATCGGCGCCAACACCTCGGTGCAGTGGCCGGTCGGCATTGGCGCCAAGGGCAACGAGGGCGTGGCGAATATGACGACGCAGACCGATGGCGCCATCGGCTACGTAGAATACGCGTACGCCAAACAAAACAAGATGTCTTACACCACGCTAACCAACAAAGCCGGCAGCGCCGTTGCGCCAAGTGTCGAGTCGTTCCAGGCGGCGGCGGCCACGGCCGATTGGACCGGCGCCGACAGTTACTACCTGATATTGACCGACCAGGCAGGCGCGAAGAGCTGGCCCATCACCGGTGCCAGTTTTATCCTGATTTACAAACAGCCGGGCGATGCCGCGGCGGTCAATGAGGCGCTGAAGTTTTTTGCGTGGGCATACAAAGACGGCGGGGGTATGGCGGCTGAGCTCGACTACGTGCCCCTGCCGGCCGCATTGATCTCCCAGGTGCAAAAGACCTGGACAACTCAAATTACCACTGGCGGCCGGCCACTTTGGAGCGGCAAGTAAACGCGCCTCGCGGGATTAGCTAGCCAGGATTTAGGTGGTTAAGATACGGTAGATCGGGCCCGGTGTAGCAATATGCCGGGCCCGTCCTACTTTGGCGCAACGCGGAGCGAAACTGACATCGTGGCGATCATAGATCCGGGGCACGCCGCAAAGCAGCTGATTTTCGAAAGGATATTTCGTTCCGCCACGTTTATCGCGGCAATCTTGGTGTTATTGATACTGGGCGGCGTGGCCGTCTCTCTATTGCGCGGCGCATGGCCGGCTCTGTCTCACTTCGGATTCGGATTCGTTACCCGCGAGATCTGGAACCCGGTCACCGATCAATTCGGTGCACTGGCGCCGATTTATGGCACCGTGGTGACTTCGCTCATTGCCATGCTGATTGCCGTCCCTACGGGCTTCGGAATCGCCTTATTCCTGACGGAACTCTGTCCGCCGCTGCTGAAGAGACCGATCGGCGTCGCGGTCGAGCTGCTGGCGGCGGTGCCGAGCATCATCTTCGGAATTTGGGGCTTGTTCGTGCTCGCCCCGGTGCTGCAACGGCATGTGCAGCCCTGGTTGATTCGCAATCTCGGCGACATTCCCGCCGTTGGCCATTTATTCAAAGGTCCGCCGTACGGCATCGGCATTCTCACCGCCGGTGTGGTGCTGGCCATCATGGTGCTGCCCTTCATTGCGGCCACCATGCGCGATGTCTTTGATACGGTGCCGCCGATGTTGAAGGAATCGGGCTACGGGCTCGGCGCCACGACCTGGGAAGTCATTTGGAATGTGGTCGTGCCGCACTCTCGGGTGGGCATTGTCGGCGGGGTCATGTTGGGTCTCGGCCGCGCGCTGGGTGAAACCATGGCCGTAACCTTTGTTATCGGCAATGCGCATCGCATAAGTTCCTCGCTGCTGGCGCCCGGCACAACAATCTCTTCGGCCATTGCCAATGAATTCACCGAAGCCGTGGGCGACTTGTACACCTCGTCCCTGATTGCGCTCGGCTTGCTGCTGTTCTTGATCACCTTCACGGTCATTGCGCTGGCGCAGGCCATGCTGCGCAGGCTTGAGCGGCGCACTGGGGCGGTGGCGTGAGTCGGCGCATGTTTCGCAAGATCAAGAACGGCGCATTCCTGGCGCTGTCGCTGATCGCCACTTTGACGGGGCTGGCGTGTTTGGCCGCCATTCTGTGGACTCTGATTTCGCACGGCGTGGCGGGGCTGTCGGGGCGCATATTTACGCAAATGACGCCGCCGCCGGGCGGCCAGGGCGGGTTGCTGAACGCAATCTACGGCAGCGGCGTGATGACGCTGCTGGGCATTCTGATCGGCTCACCCGTCGGTGTGCTCGCAGGTACTTATTTGGCGGAATACGGCAAAAATTCGCGCCTGAGCGTGGCGATCCGCTTCATCAACGATGTTCTCTTAAGTGCTCCCTCGATAGTCATCGGCCTATTCGTCTATGAAATCATCGTCGTGCGCATGGGGCATTTTTCGGCCGTCGCCGGCGCGCTTGCCTTGGCCATACTCGCGATCCCGGTCACCTTGCGCACCACGGAGGACATGCTGAATCTCGTGCCCGTCGGCATGAAGGATTCCTCCGCGGCGCTGGGCGCTTATCCCTGGCGCACGATATTGAGCGTACTGTACCCGGCAGCGCGCAGCGGCATCGTCACCGGCTTGCTGCTGGCCATTGCGCGCATCAGCGGAGAAACTGCGCCGCTGCTGTTCACCTCGCTCAATAATCAGTTTTGGAGCACCAATTTGAATGCTCCCATGGCCAATCTGCCGGTGGTAATCTTTCAATTTGCCTTAAGCCCCTACAAGGATTGGCAGGATCTGGCGTGGGCAGGCGCGTTGATTATCACGGTGACCATTTTAATCTTGAGCATTTCTGCTCGCGTGTTATTGGCGCTGCTGCAGACCGAACGAGGCGCCGGGCGATGATTCCATCGACCAAACCGCCCAAGCATCTGAAGATGCGCGTGCCGTATCCGGTGGCCGCGGAACCTGCGAAAGATCTGGGGCCGCCCAAAATCGAAGTTCGCTCGCTGAATTTTTTCTACGGCGCGCTGCAGTCGCTGCACAACATCAACATGACGCTGGCCGACCGCTCGATATCCGCATTCATCGGGCCCTCAGGCTGCGGCAAGTCGACGTTGCTTCGCGTGATGAACCGCATGTATGCGCTTTATCCTAGACAACGCGCCGAGGGCGAAGTGTTGATCGGCGGCCGCGACATTTTAGGGCCGACGGTGGACGTGGCCGAGCTTCGCTATCGCGTCGGCATGGTGTTTCAGAAGCCCACGCCGTTTCCCATGACAGTGTTTGAAAACGTTGCATTTGGACTGCGCCTGGCCGGCGGCGTCCGCGGCGCGGATCTCAAAGTAAGGGTCGAATCCGCGTTGCGTGATGCCGCTATTTGGGATGAGGTCAAGGACAAGCTGTACGCCGACGGTCGAAGTCTCTCGGGAGGGCAGCAGCAGCGGCTGTGCATTGCGCGCGCCATCGCCGTGCAGCCCGAGGTACTGCTGCTCGACGAGCCGACAGCGGCGCTCGATCCGATTTCGACCTTGCGGGTCGAAGAGACCTTGCAGGCCTTGCGCGAAAAATATTGCATCGTGGTGGTCACTCACAATTTGCAGCAAGCGGCGCGCGTATCAAACGTGACGGGATTCATGTTCATGGGAGAGCTGGTCGAGATCGGCCCATCGAGCGAAATATTCACCTCACCCAAGAATCGCAAGACCGATGACTACATCACCGGGCGATTCGGATGACTGACGGCATGGCTGTACCCGCCGCGGCCGCGCCTTCCGAAGCCCGCGACAGAGTATTCGACCCCGTAATGACGGCGCGCAACGTCAGTGTCCACTATGGCGACAAGTGCGCCGTTAGAAACGTCACGCTTGATATCGGGCGCAATCAAGTGCTGGCGCTGATCGGACCTTCGGGCTGCGGTAAATCAAGCTTTCTGCGTTGCCTCAACCGCATGAACGATACGATTCCCGGCGCGCGCGTCGACGGCACCATCACCCTGGATGGGCAGAATATTTACGACAAATCGCAGGATGTGGCGCAGCTGCGCGCCAGAGTCGGCATCGTTTTCCAGAAGCCCACGCCATTTCCGCATTCGATTTATGCCAATGTAGCGTACGGGCCGCGCATCCATGGATTGGCCAAGAATCGCGCCGACATGGATGAACTGGTTCAAACCAGTCTCGCGCGCGCGGGCTTATGGGAAGAGGTGAAGGATCGGCTGTCGACTCCGGGCACCAGCCTGTCGGGCGGCCAGCAACAACGCTTGTGCATCGCGCGCACCATTGCGGTCAATCCTGAAGTCATTCTGATGGACGAACCGACCTCCGCGTTGGATCCGATTGCGAGCGCCAAGATCGAGGATTTGATCGATGAGCTGCGCGATAATTATGCGATCACCATCGTGACGCATAACATGCAGCAGGCGGCGCGCGTCTCGCAGCGCACCGCCTATTTTCACTTGGGCGATCTGGTGGAGATCGGTCCGACGGATCGCGTATTCACCAACCCGCAGCAAAAACTCACCGAGGATTACATCACGGGGCGGTTCGGCTAGACTTCGGCACCTTGATATTGAGCGGGTCGGATGCCCTTCCTGCTTCCCTGCCTCGCGAACTCCGCACCGCCCGAAATCACTGGCCGAGTTCCTAGCGCTGCGCAGGAATGAATTCTTCGAGCACCACCGCCCGCATGAGATCCGGCGGCAGCAGGCCCTGGCTCAAGATGAAGTCGTGAAACTTCTTCTGATCGAATTTGCTGCCGAGCGCCGTCTCGGTTTCCTTGCGCAGCGCAAGCAGGCGCGTATAGCCATAAAAGTAGCTATTGGCCTGTCCGGGGCTGCGGAAAGTGAAGCGCTCCACCTCTTCCTTGGCAAACGCATGACTCAGCATCACGTCCTTCTCCAGCACCGCATAGGCCTGGGCTTCCGTCACCGCACCGCTTTGCAGCTCGGGATCGAGGATTGCGCGGGCGGCGCGCAGTAGGCGCAGCTGCAGCGTCAACAGCTGGCCCTCGGCGGGCTCGTAGGGCTGCATGATGTATTCGGCGTACAGGCCCCACCCTTCGGCATTGGTGGAGTTGAACGCGTACAACGCGCGCGCAAGGCTCACGCCATGTTCGACCATGGAGTCGAACTGCAGTTCATGGCCGGGGCGCGCCTCATGCGCGGTGAGCGTCCACGCCACCGCATCAAAAGTGAAGTCGTCGTACTTGTCTTCGGCGCCGCCCGTTGCCGACGGAATATTGAGCGGCAGAACGAATTGTCCGCGCTGACCGGTATTGTGCAGAAACGGCGGCGGGCTCATATGCGGCGCCGGCTCTTGAGCGGTTTCGGCAGGTGTCGCAAGCCGGATGATGGCTGGGCGGCTCGGCAAAGTGACGAGATTTTTCGCGACGATGATCTTTTCGATTTCGTGCAGACGATTTTCGAAGAATGGCAGAATTGCCTCACCCGTGATCTGCTTCTTTTTCAATTCCGCAATAACCGCGCGATAATCGCTCGAGGGATAGCCGTTGGCTTGGGCCACCTGCGCCGCGAGCGGCGCCATTTCATTTTGGTATTGGGTAAAGGCAGCGTGCGCCATCTTGGCAATCTGCGCCGGGGGAATATCGATGCCATAACTCTCGAACGCGAGCGCATATTTCTCGGCAGGCAGGCGAAAATCGGTGCGAGCCTTGGGAAGAATTGCGGTCTTGACCCACGCGTCGTAGTCGCCGAGCTGCAATTTTAGTTTTTCGTAAGCGGGCTCCCAGCCCGACAAATTGTACTTCTTGAAGAGTGTCGCGATGCCTTCGACGTAATTTGAGTTGCGCCCCAAGTCGGTCTCGACCTGTTCCTTCGATGGGAAAATGACGTTGGGCTTCGCAATCTGTTCGTTTTCGCGTCGTTTCAATTTATCCGTGAAGGGCTCGTAGCCGGGTTCGACGCCGGCGTACTTGCGCAACCGCACCACTGCGGCGGAGCGCCGTTCTGCGGGGACCTGATCATCGAGGAGTATGCGCAAACCGCGGAATATCCGCGCACTGGCGTTGTAGAACGGAACTTCGCGGGCGAGTTCGAAATCCTGCTGGCGAAAGCGCAAATTGAAGGCCTTTTGCAGAATCTCGATATCCTCTTTGACATTCTTGTCTGTCACAGTTCCTTGCGCTGCCTTGATCTTGGCCAGCGCGGCCTGCAGTTCATGCCGTTCCGCGATTTCATCCGCGCGCGAGGGATTCGAGATTCGATCGTCGAACTTCGCCACTCCTTGCGAGGAACCTTGCTCGGGCGAGTGTTCGAACTGCACGCTCAGCAGCAGGTTGGTGTAGTCGTTGCTTTGCTTGATCCACCCCGGTTCGGCCGGGGTCTTGCCGGCAGGTGTCTGCGCCACTCCGGCGAAAGCAATGGCGCTAAGAAAAATTAGTGTCGCTAGTCGTTGCAACATAGTGTTTCCCGGGGAACTCGCGAAAAAGGGGGGTCATTGTAAACAAATCGGCCCGGCGGCGCCGGATGCTAGCCGTGCCCGCCGATGAATGCATAACCCGCGTCCTTGAGATTTGCGTGTACCTTGAGCACTTCTTCCTTATCGACTGTAGATGTCGTGTGCAGGTCATAGACCGCGCCGTTCGGAACTCTTAGCTCGTCCCGCAGAAACGGAATCAGGTCGGTACACGGGATGCTGCTGCCATGAGGCTCGTTATAAAGCGCGACGACACAGGCATGCTGCGTGCCATCAACCGTGATGATGACATCGGGCTTGGCAACGAGCGTGGACGCGGTCTGCGACTCAGCCTGCGGCGCCGGTGCGTTGCTAGATGATCCGCAAGCGGCAAGCAGCAGAGCCACCGATACCACGGTCGATGAGAATAGAGCAGTGACGTAGCGATTCACGCGAGCCTCCTAAATCGTAATTTCAATCCGGTTGCCATCGGGGTCCAGGACGACGCTCTCAAAGTAGCCATCCCCGGTGTGGCGGGGGCCGTCCACGACGTCGAAGCCGTCCTGCCTCAGGCGCCCCGTGAGTTCTTCCACGCGCTGTATTGATCCTACCGAGATCGCCAAATGCGCGAGCCCCATGCGTTGCGCGCCCGGCGCGTGCTTCACCGGCTTCAATGTCGCAGTTCGCATGACTTCGATCCGCGCGCCGCCGGCAAAGCTAAGGAAGCGCGATTCG
>Ga0302325_10035887_pt1 | contig 10116 bp, 7 predicted proteins | sample Palsa_T0_2_FD_201948 | JGI IMG/M metagenome (GOLD analysis project Ga0302325, IMG submission 201948) | Peat permafrost microbial communities from Stordalen Mire near Abisko, Sweden - Palsa_T0_2 | ecosystem: Environmental > Terrestrial > Soil > Palsa > Peat permafrost | place: Sweden: Abisko... | reverse complement strand
GGGGGGGGGGCGGGGGAGGCGGGTTGGCAGCCGCGCCCGGCCGGTGGGGGGGGCGCAATGCTTAGGAAGGAACTTGGGGGGTATGGGATCTAGACTCGGAGGGAGATACCGTGGCGGGAGGGAGGGTATTGATGGGTGGACAGGGGGTATGGGATGGAGTATGTATGGGAGTACACTTTCAGGTGGATGAGAATGGGGGAGGGGGTAATGGATTTTGGGGGGTGGGTTGGACTGTGGGATTGATTTGATGATGTATTGATATCGTCGTGGTAGGTAGATACCTGGTGACTAGCGAGAATGTATCTTTTATCCAAGGCGAAGAGCATATCATAATCACATGAAAGCATAAATCTGATATGATCATTTCACTCCATCTCTAAACTGAAGTACAGAAATCACAAATTCATACCCCGCTCAAATAAATCAATTCCCCTCGCTCCAAACCACCTCCAAACCACCCCCCCGACTTCTCCACAGCAACACACCCTCCCCAGTCCTTTGTCCGGTGGATGAGCAGACTAAGAAACAGGATCCTTCCCCCTAACAGCCATCATCACAATCCCCGTAAACAATATCCCCGCAGCGTACGTCCCAATGAGCCCCGCCGTGACTTTACTCTTGGCATATCGCAGGGCAGTGCAGTCGTACATCCCCGCGGTGATGAGCGAGCTATTTCCGAAGACAAGGTTGCCGGTTGAGTTGGCGGGGATGGAGCCTTCTGGGCCGACTTGGAAGGGCACGGTCCAGTAGACGTCTGTGCGGGCTGTTATATATTAGTTAAGGAAGGAGAGCGGGAAGGGGAGGGATGAAGGCAGAGTAAAAAAGGGAAATATGGAAGAGTGAGGAGATCGAGGACACGTGGGGTGAGTTCAGAAAAAAAAAGGTGGGTTGGGGGGGGGATGAAACGAATAGGGTCTTATGGGGACAATACAATCAGAAGACCCATCAGAACAAGCAAAAAAGCTCGCCGACGTCGTCAAAATATAGTTCCCCTCCTGCATTCCGGAGACAGAAGTATTCCACCAAAACTGATTCGACAATAAATTCCCCGTGAAATTGAACATTTGGGTATACTGCGGAACGGACGTCGAGTCCATTTGGATGTACGTTTCTGGGGCAGAGGTACTTGCTATGCCGTATGTTAATTGGAAGCCGAAGGTGCTACTCGTTAGCTTGCACACACGAATACTGGGAACACGCGGGGAAGCAAAGGGAGGACAGAGATTGAAGGACAGGGAGAAGGTACAATGCAAGAGAAGAGTTCCCGAGGGAGATACACAGCGGAATAGCCGTGTTAGGGGGATAAAGCCAGTTCTCAAAAGGCTGAAAAACACTCAACGGACCAAACATCCCCACCGTCGTATTCAACGGCACCGCATCTCCCTTAACCACACAAGCCAACAAGCCCAACACACCAACCACCACCACTCCCAACATACTCGATATCGAAGAAGTCATTCCCGGATACACACACAAACAACCGAAAAAGAAGACGACCAGCGGACAAAGTGATCAAACAAGGAAGGAAAAGTAAGTCGACTGCGCCAGCGCAGGGGAAAATCAACGAAAGTGGCGAACTACCGAACGAACGTGTGGTCGTCGATGGGGGGTGGATTAAACTGTGCGAGAGGGAGAGGAGAGTGTGCGGGCTCCAGGCCCTTTTGTCCGCCATCTGTGTGTGCGCTGTGTGGTCTGCGTTTGATGATGAAACAGGAGTCCTCGCCGCGGATTAATGAGCAGGGGCACAGGCGAGTTTCGGCCCGTTTCAGCCGCGTGTGGGCGCGGTCTCCTTGCGTTGGAGTAATCCCGTCTGAAAAATGTCGGAGGCCGGTTTATGCTGGGGAATTATTTAGCATAACCGACCATGCCGGGGCGCCACCCCTAAAATTTGGCCTGGGTGCTAGCCGAAGCCTGGAGAAAGGCTAGCTGGATGCGCTAGCCGGAGCTGCTTGGATTTGCAGCCGGAGCTGTATCAAGGAGTCCGAAACTGAAGATTGAAATCGATACTATGAACTTATATACATATGGCACTAATTCCAAAGCTCCAACAGCAATCCCATCACATTGTTTTCAGTCAATACTGCTACCGTTGCAACAGTGGTGGCTTACCTGTATGCGTGTACGCATAGATTCCTCGCTACCTGTTCTCCCTTCAAATCAACACTACGCTGTGGGCAATTGCAACAGGGTAGCGAGTAATCTACTCGTACATGACAACTCCTCGGAATTGTGTCGGCATTTCATCAAGCAAAACAAAGAATACGGGAGGCCAGTCGAGAATCTCTTCCCTCGTGCACCATTCGGATCCGAGGAGTACCATAAATGTTTATGGTACTCCTCGGGTCCGAAGTAGGTAAGCTACCACTGTCGCAGCGGCCGTGGTATTGCTTTTGCAAAGGGAAGGGTAGTGAGGTCCCTGTTATCCGTGTATGTGTGTGGTGAGAAAAGAAAAAGTGGGCGGGCGCAGAATATATAGGCAAAAATCCAGAGGTGGGACCGTGGTGCTCCAATCAGAGGTTCAAATCCATCGGAAATTAACGCCTATTAAATTTCTCAAATCTCGATCCCCTACTCGTTGATTGGCGTGCGCGCAATCGGTCAACTGAGATGAGGAGGGCCTGTCGTTGATATTTCGGGAGACCTTTTGTAATAAAAAGGAAGTCGGGTAAGGAATACAATTCTCGCTTGTTATTACAGCATCTATCCGAAGAAACTCAGCCAACCAAACCCGTGCAACATTCAACCTTCACCCTCAATGTTCCTCATTCAGATGGGAGGGAGACGTCGCGATCGTAAACCGGGTGGGGGGGAAACCTTTACTGCGAATATAGCTCAACTTCATGACAAAACCAGGGAGCAGAGAATATGAGACGGTATCATGATATCAGGATGTTTTAAAAGGGATGTATATATTAACCTTCCGAGACAGCTCGGTCAACAGTATTCAATACTTCCCCTTCTCCTAAACATATCAACATCTCAAATACATATACATACCAACACGCTATCAATGCAACTATACACCCCACACAACTCCCAATCATTCATACATCCCCGGGCCCTCCCTTAAATTAGGATAATACCTCATCCAATCCTCCTCAGGCTGTCCCTCATTCCCCCTCCCCAACGTCCGAAGCGGCACCTGCTGCTGCTGCGGTGGTGGCGGCGGAGGCCCTGCCTCAGGAGAACCCCCGCCCTTGCCTCCTCCGCCAAAGTACAACCCACTTTCCCGTCGTTTGCGGGTTTTGTACCATGCTAATGCGGCGAGAGCAGTAAGTGCTACGGCTGCGCCGATGACGCCGCCTACGATTCCGCCTACGGGGACGGAGGACTTGGTGTTTGTTGAGCTTGCGGGGGAGGTTGCTGGGACGGTGACCTAGATAGTTAATACCATGAGTATGGAAGAAAAAAAGGGGATGAGAATAGCGGAGGGTAGGTAGGTAGGCAGGTATGGGGATGTTCATGTTCAAGGGGTGATACAATACTTGTGGTTGTTCTAGTTGGCTAGGAGTTATTAGTTTCAGTGTTCACTTCGCAGAGTGGGGAGGGGTGGTACTTGTACTGAGGTATCCCCACCGGCTCCACTTCCTGCGTTGTCAGTCCCCGTGGGCGTCGGTGTGGGAGTGGGAGCCGTGCCCGTTGCGGCGGGGATCAACGTTATCGACGAAGGAACTTGTAATCTACACACAAAAATTAGTCACTTTTCTCTCGCATGGATGCAGTATTGTCCGCTGGCCAGGACGACAGGGGGGATGTACTGGAACGTTTGTATCCCCCCAACAGGAGGGCTACTCCCATCCACAAGTGCCAATTCCACTTCCAAAGCCTACTCTCAGCATCTCCATCACCATCACAAACATCCCCCCAAAACACCGCAACATCAAAAGCCCACGCATACCATGGCATCAACCGCCTCTCTCCCCCTATATGCATGGGACGGGGCAGACGTACCCCCAAAAGAACCTCCCCCGGAACCAGCCTCGTAACAATCAACCCCTCAAACCCATAACTCGCAGTCGACACCCCATCAGCACTCGCCGTAAACACCCCCAGCGGCGCAAAAAACAACGTCCCGTCCACGGACAGGGTATACGACATGCTCACCGCAGCAGGCTCCGTCGCGCACGAGAAAACAGAGTAACTTGCAATATACGTCAGCGGAGTCGAAATGCGAAGGTCCGAAAGACCTGTTAGACCCTATCCCAAAGGTCAGTATAAGCTGGGGTGGCGAGGGGGAGGGGGGGTACGCCGTTTATGGGGGGGTAGAGACTGAGGCCGCATTGGCTTTGTACGAAGGGGAGAAGGGAGAGCAGGAAGAACAGGTGTTGCCGGGCCATTGATGTCTGTCCGGGAGGTGTTGGAGAGGTGGCGGAAGTGGTGCGGTGACGGGGACGTAGCGGATTAGGGATTGTTGAAGGGTGGTTGGGTTGGCCAATGGGATGGGCTAGCGGTTCAGGGATTGTTTAAGGTTAAGCTTTGGGGCGGCTGGGTGGGATGCTGCAGCCAATTATTTCGTGAGATTTAATTTCTCGGTGGAAATATAATATTAATGGCCGTACCCCGAAGTGTTCGCTGTCACCGGGTGGATAGTGGGCCGAGGGCGCCGATATAATGCGAAGAGTATCGCATAGTCTCACACGTAGAATGAAGAATCTCCGCAACGATATATAGGGAAGTTTGATGCATACAATCCGAAGGCTTATTCGCCGGCCGCGGGACGCAGGGCGATATTTGACGTCGACGTTTTATCTTCATAATTATAAGCCAATGAACCACTAAAACAAAAGTTGCTACATATATACGACTCCAAAAATATCTCCTGTACTCTTGAAAAAGTCTCTAAATAGGGTCAAGTTTCAAATCCTTCCTCACCGTCAAAGTTTAGTCTTGTCCTAATCGTCCTCCTGTGGGAGTTTGTTGCATCACCTCGAGCGGATACTGTAACCGTCCCGACGGCGCCTCGATCGCCATCGAGAACTGTTCCTCCTGAACCCCTGGCTTTTCATACTGTTGTGCAGCTGCTACCGCCGGCTGAGCAACTTCATCCAGAGCTGTCCTAGGTTGATGACGATAAACCAATACGCCGAGAGTAAGAAGTATCGCAGATCCGACGACCGAACCAATTACGATTCCGGCGATTGTACCTGGGGATACCGCGGACGAAGAGGGTTGGGCGATGATTGTGGTCATTGGTCCGGCTGGGGTAGTCGATGTAGTAGGTATTGCTGTTGCTGTATTGCCCGATCCTGTCGTTGACGTCGCCTATTGTCAGTTTATAATCGATTAACTCGGAGTGAGTATACAATAGTCTGAAGAGTACTCCCCTGTGTTCCTCCATTTACAGTCACCGTTTCAATAACCCCCTTCTGCACAATCAAAGTAATTGTCCCCGTTTCCAACTACACATAAGCCTCACACCACGTCTCTCGGAGGAGATTCCATACCGACCCAGGATCAACCGTACTTGCGCCAACACTCACCAAAATAATCGGTTGCTACCATCAACTCGGCCCCATGTAAGGGCCACGAACATTCCAAACAACCACACTAGCAGGCACCGTCTCCATCGACACGGTGGGATAAACCTGCGTAAACACCATCGTCTGCATGGTGGTCGCATACGACGTCAAAGTAAACGTGATGGGCTGGCCAGAATGGATACTATCTGGCCCGCCAAGGTAGATCCAGGGGTTCAATGTCCCGACTGCGTTGCTGCAGGATACGTAAGACATGGATTGGAGGATGGTGAGTTCGGCGGTGGGGTTGGAGATGATGTTTGTGGTGCTGGTGCCGGTTGGTCCGACGTCCTGAGAGCAGGTTAAACGTATGTAGGGAGACGGGGGATAATTGGGGCGGGGGCAGGAGTACCATTTGCATGGAGCAGAATGTCAGGGGTGTGAAGGTCGATGTCGCGAGCAATTGCCCCTGACACAGACAGGGTAGTAGACATAACGCAGCGAAAAAAGAAATAAGTCGAAAGAGCTCTCGTTTTGTTGACCCTCGTATCCAGCGCATAGCCTGGTGACCGGCCGGAAAGAAAAGCGGACGACAGCTATTTAACCGGCCGTATAAATAGTCTTCTATGACACTCTGTCTGCAGGGGTAATTAAAGTATGCATGAACGCTCAGGTCGCTCCAATGGGGTATCTGTTTCATTGCCGGGGGCGGAGATACTTCCCAAATTAGAATGTGCATGTGCACCTCGGAAATTAAAATGCCTGTGATAGTTCTGTCAAATTTGATAACGAGTCAATTTGAGCAACGGCGGTACTATACATATATATGATACTACTACCTACTGAACCAAAGTAATCCGCCCGTTTTCGGCTTAAAGTCTTTGGGCTTTCCATTGCTTAACTCTTCCCGAACAAGCCTATAAAAGCGTCTCTGTTGCTTTGTAGTTTTGTTTTTAAACAGCCTATATTGTTCTCCATTATATTCAATAATCTCCTGACTTTCACAGAGTTCGGGTTCTTTCCAGGGCCGACTTTTCAAGACTATTACCGATGCGTCATGCGGACGCGGCGACTTGCAGTTGTAGACAACTTCGGGCTCAACTGTTGGTTCTTTTGTAGTCTGCGGAGTGTTAGGATTACAATGTAAATAGGAGGATTACGCAGTTCAGTTCCACGGAGAGATGAATAAACTCGTGATCGAAATTGCCCCCCCAGGACTGATCAATGTCTTCGACTATTATCAGTAAACCTCGAGACCAAAAGAACCTTCGGGTGAATTTGTTATTTCTCTTACTGACACTTCTACTTCGTCCTTCTTCTCTTCCTCTGTCACAAACCGGGAGAAAGTATCCAAGTCCTCTTCCTCTTCTTGCTTGACTTTTATTAGTGAGTTGAGATGGCTATCATCCCTGACGATAAGGGAGCTGTCGAGCCGCGCCGCATGCTCCACGATATCAAGTTGCTTCGGGAGTGGTAGAGAGGGATGGTATGAGACACACGTTAGAACGTTTATTTCCCTTCCTCGAACCAACGCGAAATCAATAGCTCGTTTTCGGTCTTGTTGCTTCGGCCAAATTTCGCATTCATTAGCGTTAAAATACTTTGTTAGTCCAGGCCGTGAAACAACGAAGTTGAAATCCCCACAGATCAACAAAGATGTCTTTACCGGCATTTGCGAGTCAATATACGCTACCAAGTCTTCGAGAAACTCTAACATGTCAACGGATAAGGTGATTTGGGAAAGGTTACTTTTGAAGATCGCCTCTTTCTTCTCTGCAGTAGAAAGTGGATCCTTCTCCTTTTTTGAGCTTTTAGTAGCTCCGTGGTATGAAACTACTACTAATTTGTTCTCGGAAGATTGTTGCTCGAAAATGCCGACGCGAGAGCGCGCATGTAGTAATTCTAGAGAGATATCTGTACAGGCCTTGTAAAACGACTCCTCGCTTTTTGTCGCACGTTCCCATAAGTTTGTATCGTACAACAGCGCCTCTTTGTTGGTTTTGGAAGGCTCTGTCCCATCCACCAGGACCGGGACATGGGAATATTTGGAACCTGGCCATCTTTCGTTCAGAGCTGCCACAAAGGTCCAGATATCGATTGGCTGCACCCCGTCCTGGAAGGCGAGGAAGTCGGGCTTAGAGGAAGAACTCTGAAGGACGTTAGAGACGATGAGATCGCGCCTAACTCCGCGTCCTTTACTCAGCCGTCCATTGATATTGCCGACAACAATATTGACTTCGAACGGAGCAGTACTTGTCGACTCCTGTTCCAAGGCCATCGATGGGAAGGGGGGTCTGACGCGGCCGCTTTTATAACCGGGAAAAGCGCATTGATGCGCGCGGGGCTGTGTTTCTGCGATGGCGCGTACGTGAAAGGATGAAATTAGAGTTTGAGGCCAATGCGCTTTCAGCTAAAACGTAAAACACTCCTTCAAACATTTCGTGGTTCAACTTTGCTTGCCTTTATGGCGGTCGTACTATATTAGCGAGACTACCTGTGGGTCCGGCCCCGCGGCCGAATTGGTGGTCGTAAACTGGAGTTAGGCACCGGATGCAGCTGCTTGAATTTCGCCGGATCTGCAGTCCTACTACACAACTGCCGGTATTCCTGAACCACCGTCCGCCCTTATTTCTGGATCATAGGACACAATAAATATGAGTAATCCCTGAGATTCTCTCGGACCATGCAGAGTAAAGAACATCTCAACTGCTACTTGTAAGCTTCAACTTTACTACAGCCTGAGGGTAATAGTACCAAGTTGGTTTAGACACTGTCATCATAGTCATCTACAGTAGGTAGTAGAATCCCGAGTGTCGGGGTGCGAGGAATTTGAAGATTACATTCAAGGCCTGCATTAGATTACAAAACACCGATCTGTGGGATTAGTGGCTGACCCATGGGACATGTCCAACTGCTGGGAGAAAGGTGGCGATGGCGGTACCCTTAAGTCCGGCAATGTCGGCTGAGGTTGAAACTTGAAAGAATTTTCAGTCGGTATATATCACCTTGCGGCCGCTGTTCCGTTCTAATCATCGATCTTGGCGCTTGATATTCAATGACGGACAGCAGGAGGTGCTCGATAAGTCAAACGAAACTTGAATGTCTAGGCCACTGGTTGCGGGAAAAGTTGCAATTGATGGATATATCGATATGAGTGTTGGGCCCGGAGGCCCGATGATCAATCACCATGACGCCGAAAGTATGAATTTTCGATAATTAGCTCTGGTACATCTGAAATTCGGATCATTAACAGTCAGGTACTGGATCTTTGAGATTTAACCCAAAGTTCCAATTATCTAAGCTTGTAAAAAAGCCATCCAGGCAGACCTCATCCAGCATCGTACTCCAACTCTAAGGAACCGAGATGTCGTTCAATTCAGTAAACCCTCCAGCAAACAACCCCGATAATACAAGTGGATCCGCATCCACTGAGTCATCTTCGCCCTTTCCTTGTTTCTTCCCAGGATGCAAACGTTCATACACGATGCTCGGCAAGCTCAAACAACACCTCCGATCCATAAAGGGGGAAAACTACGACAAAATCCATCCTGAAGGCCATCAGATATGGGATACTCAGGCCTCTGCAGAATTTCTGAAGATACATAGAAGACCTGGAGATCTGTCTATCGAAGAACGCGAACGCAGACGCGTTGAAGCGAAAAAGAAACATTACGTTCTAAATCGCGATAAAATTCTCCAAAAGAGCAAAGACCGTCGTAAACAAGTTAACAACACTTTACAAATCACCAAGGACTTATGTACCTATGCACAATCAATACAAGAACGCGAGAAAAAGATCCGCACAACAGCCCAACAAAACATACATGTGTTAACGACCATCTACGGCTCGGCGGATAAGTATGATCTATCAACCTTCGTCAATCTCCCTGAGATCACTCACGATACCTTTTCAAGGTTTGTAGTATACTTCCTTGATCAAAGCTCTATTCCAACTCCAAACTTTGCCGATCATAACACTCCAATACGTGCTCAGATACCCAGTGAACACCATTATCGACAAATTAGCCTCAAGCTGCATCCTGACAACGAGACGGACGCAGAGGCCCAGAAAGCGCTCAATTCCTCGTATGATTTATGGAGACCTATATTGCAAGACGAACAACTCGCAAATGTCGTCCTTCCTCCACGAGACGAACTCTCGATCCAGCTGTTCGAGGATCGAAGTCCCAACTACGCGCGCCTCCTTAGCGTGTATTATGGTTATGTGCTTGCATTAAACGACGTTGCAAGGCTACTTCGGCCAGAAAGCCTCTCAGTGGCGATGCTTTCTAAAATGTTGCGTAAACATGATATCAATGAAGGAGAAGAAATCGACGAATATACCGATGATGAGCTTATTCAAAAAGCTCTCGCTGCCCCATTGGCTCCTTCAATCTCCAAGCGCCCCCGTAAAGCCCGCGATAATAGACAAGGATCTGATCAAATGGAGCGAGCCAAAGATTCAACCACCCCAGAGGCCGACGAGCAAGTCCCAGTGGGAGGGAATGTCATCGATCCGGAGTTATAAAGATACACTCGTCAGATCTGAGGCCTAGGACGGTTAAGTATACCTTGAAGATGATAAGAGGGAATGTAGTAGTACGTGTTTGTTTGTGCATTGTGGTTTACATGGAGGACCACCATTTCACGAGAGGGAAGT
>Ga0302325_10035881_pt1 | contig 10117 bp, 9 predicted proteins | sample Palsa_T0_2_FD_201948 | JGI IMG/M metagenome (GOLD analysis project Ga0302325, IMG submission 201948) | Peat permafrost microbial communities from Stordalen Mire near Abisko, Sweden - Palsa_T0_2 | ecosystem: Environmental > Terrestrial > Soil > Palsa > Peat permafrost | place: Sweden: Abisko... | reverse complement strand
GCCGCGGCCGATTTCCTGGCCCGCATGGTGCTCTCCTACATCAGCTCCCCGGGACGCTGGGACCTCAACGACGCGGAGCAGGTGGCGCTGCTCGTGCGGTCCGAGCTGCTCGCTGGTATCCGGTGAGCGGCTCGGAGCTGCAGCCGCAGCCGCAACCGGTCCCACCGCCGCCTTGTTACCGCCATCCCGACCGGGCGGCCTCGGTGCTGTGCGCCCATTGCGATCGACCCATCTGCACCGACTGCATGGTGCAGGCACAGGTCGGCTGGCAGTGCCCTCAGTGCACCTCCGAAGGAGCCAAACGCTCCCGCCACGTCCCGGCATTCACCCACACCAGCCGGAGTCGGACCGGAGTCGTCGGCGCGACCAATCCCACGCCGATCGTGATCACCATCATCGCCATCAACGTGGTGGTGTTCTTCCTCGAGGGCTTCGGCACCAACAACCGGGTCATCGACCGCTACGGCATGTGGCCGGACGGGGTGCACTTTCTGCACCAGTACTACCGGGCCTTCACCGCCATGTGGCTGCATGCCAGCTTCGAGCACATCTTCTTCAACATGATCACCCTGCTCATCGTCGGCCCCGCCCTCGAGGTGCTCCTGGGCAAAGCGCGTTTCGTCGCCCTGTACCTGCTGGCCGGACTGGGAGGGAGCGTGGGTACGTACATCCTCGGCCCGCACAACGAGCTCGGGATCGGTGCCTCGGGCGCCATCATGGGCGTTCTGGGCGCCTACATCGTGGTGGGGTTGCGCCGCAGGTTGCCGATAGCGCCGGTCGCCATTTTGCTGGTGATCAATTTGGCCCTCGGCTTCACGGGCAATACCGACTGGCGGGCCCATGTCGGTGGGCTCGTCGTCGGCGGTCTCCTGGGATTCGTCTACGACTACGCCGGCGAACTGCGGGACCGGAACACTGCCCTGGCGCTCACGGTGGGGGGGAGCGTGGCCGTGCTGGCGATCTTGGCCCTCCTCATCACCTCAATCGCCCCGGGGCATTTCAACCTCAATTGAAGTCGATGCGCGGTCAGTGTCACCCCCGGTTGGTTGACAGTGAGACAAAAATCGCCATACTGTTTCATGAGTGAGCGCGACCACGGCACAATTTGAAGCCGTCGACGCCGGCCACACGACCGGCGCCCGCGACAGCGTCGTCCGGCACCTGGGAGCTGACGACCGGTCGTCGACCCGGGTCCGGCTGGTCGACGGGGCGCTGGACTGCCTGGCCCGCCAGGGCATCGCCAAGACCACGGTCGACGACATCGCCCGCGCCGCCGGCCTTTCTCGTGCGACCGCCTACCGGACCTTCCCACGGGGCAAGGAGGGAATCCTGGCCGGCGTCGTGGAGACGGAGGTGGCACGGCTCTTCTCATCCCTGGCGGTGGCCATGGGCGAGGCGTGCGACCTCGAGGACGTGCTGGTCGCCGGCATGGTGGCATCGGCCCGTTGGTTCCGCCGGCACGAACCCTTGATCTACCTGCTGGAGCACGAGCCCGGGGCCGTGCTGCCCTTCATCACGTTCGGGGGATTCGACCGGGTGATGCGGGTCGCCAGTGACCTGGCCGCTCCGTTCTTCGCCCGCTGGCTCGAGCCCGAGCAGGCCTCACGGGCCGCCGAGTGGGGCGTGCGCATCGTCATGGCCTACACCTCGGACCCGTCACCGCACACCGACCTGACCGATCCCGCCGACACCCGTGCGCTGGTGCGCACGTTCGTCCTGCCTGGCATTCTCGCCTTGCGGGTCGAGGCTGCGAGCACGGCTCCCAGTCCGGCATCCACATCCACATCCACTTCCACTTCCACTTCCACTTCCGACCAAGACCAGAAGCACGACCCAGACCACGCATCACGTTTCACCGGACCTACCACCAAGGGGGCGGCACAATGACCACAATCGACGAGAACACCGACACCGACACGGACACCGAGGCGGAACAGCTGAGGTCGAACCTCGAACTCATCGGACGGGAGAACATCGACGATCTCGAGGCCGTCCTCAGCTTCGTGGGCCAGTACGACGTGGAGGGGTTCCATCGTGTCCCCGACAATTGCCCGGCCGAGTTCACCTGGGACTACGAGAAGGGCTCCAAGCCCCAGCTCGACAGGCTCTACGAGAAGGCCAAGAAGGCGCAGTGGAACGGACAGACCGACTTGGACTGGTCGATCGAGGTCGACCAGGAGCGCGTGGTCATCGCCAATGCCGAGGCGAACCCGGCGCAGATGCAGTGGGACGAGTCCGCCATCGCCGGCACCGTCTTGGAGAAGTGGGACGACCAGCGGTTCATACAGTTCGGGATCGAGAACCAGAACTGGCTGCTGTCACAGTTCATGCACGGTGAGCAGGGAGCGTTGCTCTGCACGGCCAAGATCGTCGAGACCGTCCCGTGGATCGACGCCAAGTACTACGCCGCCACGCAGGTCATGGACGAGGCACGCCACGTCGAGGTGTTCTCGAAGTACCTGGACGAGAAGCTCTCGGGCCATTACCCGATGAACGCCCACCTGGGCCTGCTGCTCGACGACATCGTCGGCGACTCCCGGTGGGACATGACGTACCTCGGCATGCAGATCATGGTCGAAGGCCTGGCGCTGGCCGCCTTCGGCTTCATCCACGCGATGACGACCGAGCCGCTGCTCAAGAAGCTCTTGCGCTACGTCATGGCCGACGAGGCTCGTCACGTGGCCTTCGGTGTGCTCAGCCTGCAGGAGTACTACAAGGAGCTCAGCGCGGCGGAACTCAGGGAACGACAGGAATTCGCGTTCGAAGCGGCCATCCGCATGAAGGACCGGCTGGTCATGCAAGAGGTGTGGGAGCGCATGGAGGTGCCCACCGCCGACGTGATGAAGGTCATGCAGGCGGCACCCGAGCGCGACGAGTTCCAGATCCTGCTCTTCTCCAAGATCGTCCCGAATCTCAAGAAGCTGGGCCTGCTCGATGCGGCCGACGGCTGGCTCCGCACCAAGTTCACCGAGATGGGGGCCATCGCGTTCGAAAACCTCACCGATTCCACAGAGGACGAGGATGCATTCGCCGACGGCTCGCCGGCCGAGCGCCAGGTCGCCTGAGCCCGGACCGGGGGCTCAGTCTGAAGCTGCATCTGTCTGAAGTCGCTCCGATTCTCAGCACCTCGGCGCCAGGCATCGCTGGTAGCGTGAGGGAGCGATGAGCCCCGTGGAGTTTGACTCGCCCCGTTTCGGGCGGGTGGTCACGGCCATGGTGACCCCCTTCGACGACTACGGGGCGCTCGACGTCCCTGCCGCCGTTGACCTGGCCCGCTGGCTGGCCGCGCACGGCAGTGACGGGCTGGTGCTCAGCGGCTCCACCGGAGAGAGCTCTGTGCTGACCGACGAGGAGAAGGTCGAACTGTGGCGCGCCGTGGCGGAGGCCGTGACGATCCCCGTCATCGCCGGAACCGGCTCCAACGACACGGCCCACTCCATCGACATGACACGCCGGGCCACGAAGACGGGTGTCGACGGCGTGCTGGTGGTGACGCCCTACTACAACCGCCCCTCGCAGGCGGGCCTGTTCGAGCACTTCCGTGAGGTGGCCGAAGCGGCGGGCGACCTGCCTGTCGTGCTCTACGACATCCCATCCCGTAGCGGACGGCGCATCGCCACGCCGACCATGCTCCGCCTCGCCCGGGAGGTGCCGTCAATCGTCGCGCTCAAAGACGCAGCCGGGGACGCTCCGACCACGGCGCACCTCGCGGCGCAAGTCCCCGAGGGCTTCGAGATCTACAGCGGCGACGACGTCATGACGCTGCCGCTCATGGCGGTCGGCGCGGTGGGCGTCATCAGCGTGGCTGGGCACTGGATCGCTCCGCAGCTCCGTCAGGTGGTCGATGCCTTCGTGGCAGGCGACCTGGCCGCCGCCATTGCGGGCAACGCCGAGTTGCTCGACTCGTTCGACTTCGAATCTTCGGACGAGTTCCCCAACCCGCTGCCGGCGAAGGCGATGCTGCGCGCCTTGGGCCTCAAGGTCGGACAATGTCGCCTGCCGATGGGGTCGTCGACCCCCGAGCTCGACGCGCAGGCGCAAAAGATCTTGGCCGCCGTCGGGCCACCAGCCGTCACGGTCGCCCCGCTTGCCTGAGCGCGGCGAGCGCGGCGAGCACGGCAACAAGCCGAAGCCGGTCCGGATCGTCTTCTTGGGCGGGCTCGGGGAGATCGGCCGGAACTGTGCCTGCATTGAGGTCGACGGGCGCATCATCATCCTCGACTGCGGCATCATGTTTCCCGACCCGGACATGCCGGGCATCGACCTGGTACTCCCCGAGTTCACCTACCTGTACGACCGCAAGGACCGGGTGGACGGGATCGTCCTCACCCACGGCCACGAAGACCACACCGGCGGGCTGGCCTTCCTGTTGCGTGAGGTCCAAGCGCCGATCTACGGCTCCGAGCTGACCGTCGGCCTGGCCCGCCACCGCGTCGACGAGGCCGGCCTGGCGGGCAAGACCAAGTTCATTTCTGTGGCGGACGGCGAGACGGTGAGGATCGGCGGCTGCGATGTCGAGTTCATCCCGGTGACCCACTCGGTGCCTGAGGCCATGGCCATCGCGTTCCACACGCCGCAGGGCGTGATCCTCCACTCGGGGGATTTCAAGCTCGACCTGCAGCCGGTCGACGGCCGCCGTACGGACATGTCGCGCATGGGGGAACTCGCCAAGACCGAGGGTATCCGCCTCCTCCTGTCGGACTCCACCAACGCGGAGGAGCCCGGCTTTACCGAGTCGGAATCCTCGGTGGGCGTGACGCTGCGCCGGGTCTTTGCGGCCCAGCCCGGAAGGCGCATCATCGTGGCCTGCTTTGCCAGCCACATGCACCGGGTGCAGCAGATCATCGACGCCGCCGTGGCCACCGGCCGCAAGGTCGCCACCCTGGGCCGGTCCATGGGCAAGAACGTCGAGCTCGGCACGCGCCTCGGCATCATCAGCATCCCCGACGGTGTGCTGATCGACATCGAGGCCGTGGACAGCGTGCCTCCGGGCGAAGTGTGCGTGATCTCGACGGGCTCGCAGGGCGAGCCGATGTCGGCGCTCTCGCTCATGGCCACGGGACAGAACAAGTGGCTCCGCATCACCGAGGACGATGTCGTGATCATCAGCGCGCACCCGATCCCGGGCAACGAGTGGTCGGTGGGGCAGGTCATCGACGATCTGTACCGCCGCGGGGCCGAGGTCGTGCACTCGGGTGCAGAGAGGGTCCACGTGAGCGGGCATGCCCGCCAGGGGGAGCTGCGGACGCTGATCTCGGTGACCGAACCGGAATGCTTCGTCCCGGTGCACGGTGAGTTCCGCCACATGGTGCACCACGCCCGTCTGGCCCTCTCCATGGGTCTCGACCCCGCCAAGGTGCTCCTGTGCGAGGACGGGGACGTTATCCAGCTCGATGCCAAGGGCATCTCCCGCGACGGCAAGGTCCCCGGGGGCTACGTCTATGTGGACGGCACCGTGGGTGACATCGAGCACGGGGTGTTGCGCGACAGGAAGAAGTTGTCCGAGGAAGGCGTCGTGATGGCCGTGGTCACGGTCGACCGCCAGCAGAACAAGCTCAGCTGCCCGCCGGTGATCGAGACTCGGGGCTGGGTCTACGCGCCCGAGGCCGAAGAGCTGCTGGGGGAAGCGAGTGAGGTGGTCGCCGCCGCGGTGACGCAGGCGCTTCGCGACGGGGCACACGACATTGAGGTCCTCAGCCGGCACACGCGCAAGGCCCTGGGCAAGTTCGTCGGTGACCGCACGAAGCGCCGCCCGATGATCGTGCCCATCGTCCTCATGGTCTGAGCGAGAGCGCTCCGACCCGCTTCACATCGAGAAGTCGCCGAACGCCGCTGCGAGGAGGATCCCCGCCCCGAGGGCGGTGAGGGTGAGAGCGGCGACCGCGACGATCTGGGCCTGCGTGGCGGTGGGCGTGGGCTGCGCCGACATGTCCATGGCTCCCACGGCAGCCTGTACCGGCAATGGCGCACCACCTTCGCCGAGGGCCCGGACGGTTCCCATGCCGTGCTTGAGATGTTTGGCGACGAGCCACACGTTCACCGGGTACGCCACGACCAGCCCGACGAAGACGGCAAGCGACAGCACGATCCAGAAGCGCACCGAGCCGATATGTGTGGTGCCGGCGAAATCCGTGCGCAGAATGACCATCACCGGGATCATGCCCGCCATCACGCAGTTCATGGACAACCACTCCGGCACGACCGTCGAGGCCACCGCTCGTCCGTAATTCCCACCCAGCATGTCCCTCATGAAGAGGGCCTGGAAGATCAGGAGACCGAAGGCGAATCCGAAGACGTACTCGACGATGGTGTCGCCCCACATGGGGAGGCCCGCCGCCGTGGTCACGACCGAGGCGACAATGATTCCCGTTGCGTCCCCGGCGACGCAGTGGATGGTGGATCCGAGGGACTGCTTCCACAACGGCGCCACGAATTCTTCGTGTGTTCCGGGGCTGGGTTCCTTGCAGGACAGCACGTACAGCGCTGCACCGACCGGACCGATGTAGAGGGTCACGAGAACCCAGCCCCACTTCATCACGGTCAATTCCGGATTCTGGGTGAAGGCGTCGTACGCGACGTAGCCGGCCGAAGCAATGGCAAGCACGATCCAGATCGCCCAGACCGCGTCGGGCGCAGTCCCGCCCAATGCACCCAACATCGTCGGGATCACCACCGCGCAAACGGTAACAGTCCACGTGTTCGTTCAGCTCGGTGTCGGACACCCGGAGAACGGTCCGGCTCGGGTCCCGAAAAGCGCGAGGGATCCGCGCCGGCCCCACTCTCAGTCGTCGACGTGAGTCCAGGCCGGATTCGATCGCCCTGCGAGGTGGCTCACGCCGGCGACGACGACCACGATGGCCAACGCGATGATGAGCGGAACCGCCGCGTGCACATGGAGGATCGAAGCCGCGCCGGCCAGCGCGCCCAGGAACATGGCCGCGATTGAGATCAGACGGCGCCCCGACTTGGACCCCATCCCGCCACCGAGCGCGCTGTCCGCGCCGATCCCGGTCAGTGTCAGGGTCAGGACGGTGGTGGTGAGGTCGGGGATGGCCAGCCGGCGCACGCTCGAGTTCTGGACGCCCATGGCCCCCCCGAGCACGACGATGAGCGCGTAGCGGACTCCGGTGCCGAACGGCTGCGCGCCGACCAGTGCGAGCACCATCGCAACCGTCAGGAGCAGCGCCTGCGTGGCGGTGGCCACTGCGACGTGATGGCCGCGGTGATGGCCGAAGTGCCGGGCGATCCGCCCGCCGAGTACCGACCCCAGGGCGAACGACACCAGAGCCACCACCGAGGCGGGGATGGAGAAGCCGTGGGCCCCGGCGACCGCAAAGGCCAGGAACACGACGTTGCCCGTCATGTTGGCGACGAAGACATGGCCGAGGAGCAGGTAACTGAACGAGTCGACCAGCCCGGTCACGACCGTCATGCCGACCAGGAGCGGGGGGAGTGGACCGAACCGCGCCGCACGGTCCGGGACCAAGGTCTCGCGAATCTCGGTGATGAACGTGTGCATGTCCAGGACTCCTCTCGGGCGTTCCGTCTCGCGGATATCAAAGCGCCTCGGACAGCCTTCCGTCGAGGGTCCGGAACACTAGGGTTCAGCGCCATGAACTACTGGGTCACATATCCGCTCATGACACATCCGTACAATCCCGATTTCACGACCAAAGCCGGGTTGACCCGCTTCTGCCAAGTTGCGGAAGCAGCTGGATTCGCAGGGATCGGCTTCACCGACCACCCCGCCCCCACGCACAAGTGGCTGAACGCCGGCGGCCATGACGCCCTCGACCCGTTCACCGCGCTCGCGTTCTGTGCCGCCGTGACGGACCGGCTGCGCCTGATCCCCAACATCCTCGTGCTGCCGTATCGCAATCCATTCGTGGTCGCCAAGGCGGCGGCGACACTCGATGCGCTGTCCGATGGACGGTTCACGCTTGCGGTCGCCACCGGCTACATGCGCGGCGAGTACAAGGCGCTCGGCGTCGACTTCGAGCAACGCAACGCGCTCTTCGACGAAGCGATCGAGGTGATCCGCGGGGTCTGGAGTGAGGACGAGTTCGTCCACGAGGGTTCGACCTTCAGCGCCAAGGGCCAGACGGCCAACCCGAAGCCCACGCCGCACCCGCCCATCTGGATCGGGGGGAACAGCCGCCTCTCCCGCCAGCGCGTGGCCCGCTACGGCGACGGCTGGAGCCCTTTTCCCGCCCCGAGAATCTTGGCCAGCACCGCAAAGACGCGGCCCCTCGAGACCGTCGACGACCTCCGTCCGATGCTCAACGAGCTCTGGCAGTTCATGGAGGAGGCGGGCCGCGACCCGGCCAGCATCGACGTATCGTTCGGCACCGGTGCCGGCGGCAGTCCAGGCGACGACTCCTTCGACCCCGAGGCCCACCTGGTCGCAGCCGAGGAACTGACGGCGCTCGGCGTCACGTGGTCCGGCACCGGTGTGCCGGGCGACTCGCTGGCCCACGCGCTCGAGGCCCTCGAGCGGTTCGGTTCCTCTGTCATCCGCTGACGAGCCCCGTTCCCCAGCCACCTTCCGAACCTTCCGAACCTTCCGAACCGCCCCGCCCTAGATTGTCCCCGTCTCGTCCACGGTGACGATCGACGAAAAGGGGGTCCGGATGAGGAACCGTACGTTCGAACGCATCGGAGCATCGAGCGGCCTGGCCTTCGTCGTGCTGGCTGCCCTCTCCGGCTTCATCTACCCCCAACAGCCGAGGGTCGACTCCGCCCCGGCCAAGACGCTGGCCTGGGTCCACGACCACCACACGGCACTCCAGGCCGGCATGATCTTCGACTTCTTCGCGGCCGGCGCGCTGCTGTGGTTCGTCGGCTACCTGCACCGGGTCCTCCGGCGCTCAGAAGGGGACGTCGAGTCGCTGTCCCCGATCGTCCTGGGCGCCGGCATCGGCGTGGCCATCACCACGGCTGTCGCGGCGTTGCCCACCGTGCTGCTGGCATTCATGGACGCCCAGCCCGGTGGCCTCGACGATCCGTCACTGGTTCGCGCCCTCGGCGATCTGAACACGATCTTCTTCTCGCTCACGTCCGTGATGACCGCCGTCTTCCTCGGCGCCCTCGGGTGGGCGATGCTGCGCGGCGAACTCGCCCGGCCGTGGCTGGGCTGGATCACACTCGTCGTCGCCGCATTCAACTGCGTCGCAGTCTGGATCGGCGTCACCTTCAGCAGCTACCACGGCCATGCCTGGCTGATCATCGGCTGGGGCGCCTACGTCGGCTTCCTGGTGGTGACGCTGATCGCCAGTGTGTCGTTGCTGCGCCACGCAGGCGACATCCCGTGATCCGCGCGCGGACGTTGTCGAGGCGGACCGTTCGTCCGCATGGCAACCGCCGCCCGGAGTGCTGATCCGGCTCGCCCCGGCGGCGCGACGCCTACCCGCCGGACCCGACCCCTCAGCCGGAATTACGGCGGTGATTCCCGTTCGGCCGAGTTGGCGCAGAGCATCGACCGGCACCAACGCGTCATTTCCGCCCACGAGGGTGCCATGCTCCTCGATATCGCCGAGTTCGATCAGAAGGAGGCCTGGCGCGGAGACGGGTCGCTGTCCATGCGGGACTGGCTGATCGCCCAGTGCCATGTCAGTCGCGCCCGGGCCCGCACCCTGGTCGAGTCCGCGGCGAGGGCGAAGGACCTCCCGGCACTCTCGGGCGCGCTGTCCGACGGACGCCTGACCCTCGATGTGTTCGCACCCCTGGCCTCGGTGGCCACGCCCGAGACCGACGCCGACCTCGCCCAGGCGTCGGAGCACTGGACACCGAAGCAGGCCCGGGAGCTGGTCACCGAAGTCAAGGGCACCACGGACGCCGACGCGGGCTCCCAGTTCCGACACCGCTTCGTCCGCTTCGACGACGAGCGCCGCCTGATCTGGGCCCAGCTCACGGGGGATTCGTACGCCCTGGTCAAGTCGGCCGTTCTCGGGAGGGCCCGCCGCCACGACCATCCGAGTGCGAACGACCCCGATTTCGTCCGCTTCGAGAGCCGCTGCGCCGACGCCCTGCTGCAGATCTGCGTCGAACAGGGCCGCAAGAAGGCTCCGATCCGTGCCGCCGCTGCCGAGCCGGTCTACGGCGGGGCCCGGACGACGAT
>Ga0302325_10035880_pt1 | contig 10117 bp, 7 predicted proteins | sample Palsa_T0_2_FD_201948 | JGI IMG/M metagenome (GOLD analysis project Ga0302325, IMG submission 201948) | Peat permafrost microbial communities from Stordalen Mire near Abisko, Sweden - Palsa_T0_2 | ecosystem: Environmental > Terrestrial > Soil > Palsa > Peat permafrost | place: Sweden: Abisko... | reverse complement strand
GTTTACTACTACGCTGGGCCCGAAGGATCGATCCAGGTGCTGACGTTCACCGGCCAAAGTTTATTCAAGGAATATAAGCAGGACATGGAGGCTTTCTTGAACGGCTTCCAACTGGCGCCCTTGCCGGACTGATCGGGCAAAGACCGCACGGAGTCGCCGCCGCTCACTGCGAATGCGCGTCCACCTGATCGCTCAACCCTTCCCCTTCCCCACATATTTCTCGTAGCGCTCTTTGACACCCGGGATCAGCCGCTCGGCGTTCTCGTAATAGATCTTCTTGAGCACGTCGTCGGGCAGGCCAACGCCGTAGATGCGCCAAAAACCCTGGGGCGGGAAGGCGTTTTCCGCGTACGGAAAATATTCGTCGTACGTTTCCAGGAATCGCCAGTGGGCAATCAGACGCTCGTTCACCCGCGGGCCATCGGTGCCGAACAGGATGCGATCGGCGTGTTCGATCAGGAATTTGCGGGCCGTGTAAGGCTGGCGGCCGAGCTCCGCGATCCGCGCGGCGATATCGACGTAAAGATTCTTGTGCTCGTCGAGCCAGCGACCGACCTGGCCCAGGTCTTCGGAGTTGCTGCACACGTGGGCCCCGATGAAGTTCGTCTTGGGATGCCGCCCGACCACGCGGATCAGTTGCTCGATCAGCTCCTCCTGTGTCGGATAGCCCGGCCCGTAAAAGCTCCAGTCCGGATGCCGTCGCAACTCCTCCCATCGCTCGTTGTGCTCGTCGATGGGCTGGAAAAACGCTTTGGGGTCGGCGGTGTGGATCAAGACCGGCAAACCCAACTCGCCGCAAGCCTTCCAGATGGGATCCCAGCGCGGATCGTCCACCCGGATCAGCGACCCGTCCGGATTGCGGTAGACGGTGCCCAGGTCTTTGAAGACTTTGAGCCCGCTGGCGCCCTGGGCCTTGGTCTCGGCCAGGAGCGCGGCCACGCGGCGGGCGAAGTCGGGGCGCTGACAGTCCCAGGTGGCCGGCTTGTCCGCTTCGCCGTCGCCGCGCCAATCGACGTTGGCAAAGATCACCCAGCGGTCGCGGTATTTCGTCCACAGGGCCTGGCGATGTTCCAGGAACTTGTCCCCCATCTGGCCGTCGAGACTGACGCAGACGGCGATCCGGTTCTGGTCCATCAGCTTGACGAACTCGTCGAGCAGTTGCGGCGAGTCGAAGCGGCGAATTCGCGGATGGACGTGCACGTCGACGACCGGATACCGGGCGCGCGCCGGCCGATGTTCCGGCACCCGCAGCATCGGCTTGGGCTGGAACTGGTCCAGCGCCAGATTACGCCCCGCGCGGCCATCCAGCGGTTGCTCGACCGCCGGCGATGCCGGGGCTGGAGGTTTTGCGCCCTCTTCGGCGCCCCCCGGCTGCGCATCGCCCCGGGCAAGCAAAAGAACCAACAGCGCGATCAGCGCCAGGCCGAAACGCGGTCTTTCGAATCTGAATCTCAAGGGGCTTTTCCTTCGAGCTACGATTGGTATGGGGCGGCGCTCTGTCGGGGTTCTGTTACTATAACCCACGAGCGGTCGCGCGCGAGAGTGCCGCCGCGTGGGATAAGTCTTCAGCAGAGGAAACCGCAACCGTGAAGCAGGTTCTCGACGTCGGTCAATGCGCGCCGGACCACGCCGCCATCCGCCATTTGATCGAACGGAATTTTGCCGCCCGGGTCGTCCAAGCCCACGGCCCCCAGGACACGCTGGCTTGCCTTGCGCGGGAAAAGTTCGACCTGGTGCTGGTGAACCGCAAGCTCGACGCCGACTACAGCGACGGCGTGGAGATCATCCGGCAGATCAAATCGACCCCGGACTTTGCCGGCACGCCGGTCATGCTGGTGAGCAATTATGTGGAGCACCAGCGGATGGCCGTCCAGGCAGGCGCGGTTGCCGGCTTCGGCAAGCTTGAACTGGGCGACCCCGAGACGCTGGAAAAGCTGCGGCAATTGCTGGCCTGAATCAACCGGCCCGGCTATTATTTCTTGCCCATCACGTTCCACACGATTGCGGCGACGATAATGCCTACGAGCAAGCCCCCCGCTAACGAGAGGAAAAAGCCTTTGTACTGGAACGCTACGAGCGTGACGATGCCGAAGCTGAAATTGAACGCCACGAGGGTGAAGTCCCGCTGGCGTTTCTTGTGTTCGTCGACGGCTTGCGCGGTTTTGGGCGGCCCGGCGCCGGTTGCGGCCTTGGCGCCCGCCGAAGCTTTGGCAGCGGCCGGGCGCGCGCCGGCCGCCCCGCCGGCGGCCGCCATTTCCGCCGCAGCCACCTCACGCGAGTAGTGCCGCTCGATCACGCTGTGGATGCCGGCCGCGGTGCAGAGCACCAGCCGGACCGGCTTGCCCGTGCGCAGGCGAAGCTCCTCCTCCACGTCGGGCGAGAGCATGTTGGGGGAGGCGACCAGCAATTGCTTGTCGTCCTCCAGCACGGGAGCGCACGAATGCTGTCGGGCGAGCACGGCGGGCATCTGCCGGATCACCGACTCCGGAAACGCCATATCGGTCAGATCGAGATAGGGCAGCCCCAGCGACTCGGCATAGGCGGGCATCACCACCTCGGGCCTGGCCAATTTCTGCTGCACCAGCGCGTCGCGCACTTCCAATCCAATGGCATTGGCGTAACTTCGGGCTTTGGCCAACTGGTTGGCGTCGATCACTTTTTGCGCGAGCAGGATTTCCTCGAGCGTGCGCCGTTTGCCCGGCCCGCGGTCGACGCGACCCAGCGACGCGTCGTATTCCCCCTTCCGCGTGGCATCGGTCAGGCACAGCATGGCCTTGGCCAGTTCGTTGAGCACGTCCTGCGACTGCTTGGCGAACTCCCCCGAGCCGAACTTGCGCACGTGGGCGTTCATCTTGCGATAGTTGTCGCGGACCTTGGCCGGGTCGTCCTCGAACTTTTTCAGCCGCAACAACTGATAATGGTTGAGCGGCCGCGCCGTGTCGGTGATGCCCAGCCAGTCGCGGTACGGATCAAGCGTTGTGGCCATCGGTTGCGTTGGGGATAGAAGGAGTTAGGAAATTGGAAATAGCGGGTAGGGGGTGCGTTTCGCCGCGACGTGGGATCGCGCTAGCCCCTATTTCCCATCCCCCATTTCCTAATTCCTAATCCACCGTGTAGTCGGCGGCAAGATTCGTAAGTGCTTCAATTTGTTGTTGATCCAGTCCGCCGCGGCGTTCGATCTCGATGGAAGCCTCTTGTCCGCCGGTCTTGTCCCGCGCTCGCACCCGCACCCGGCCGGTCGTGTCGAACGCATAGATGACTTCGATCGGGGCGCCTTTCGGCAAATCGGGAGGTAAATCGCTGATCTTGCAATCCCCCAGGATCGAGCAGGCGGACGGATCGGGGGCGTCCCCCTCGATCACCTTGATCGTCACGCGCCTTTGCGAGGGCTCACTGGTGACGAAGGTCTGCTTCACTTCGATCGGCAGCTTGCTGTTGCGGGGAATCATGATGTGATTGACCGTCTTGCCCGTCTTGGGATTGCGGGCCGCCACGCCCAGCCCGTGCGAGTTGACGTCCTCTTGCTTGACGCTTCCCAGCAGCTTGCGGATGCGGTCGGCCTGCTCGGACTTTTCCCCGCGGAACTTGGCTTCCAGAATAGCGGCGTGCACGGCCGCGCCCTGCGCCACCGCGGTGTGGGGGGACAGACCGCGGTAGGGCTCCTTGTCGAACAGTTGCTTGAGCGTGACGGGAACCTTGGGCATCAACGTCGATCCGCCCACCAGCACGATCGCGTCCAATTCATCCGGCTTGACCCCCGCTTGCTCGACCACCAATTGCGCCGTGTCAAACGTCCGCTGCAACAAATCCGCGGTCAGCTCTTCGAACTGTTGCCGCGTGACGGGTACGTTGACGCTCTTGCCCTCGTGACGGCAGGTGATGGAAGTCCGATCCTGCGTGGACAGCGTGATCTTGGCCTGATCGCAATCGTGTCGGAGCATTTGCAGCGTAGCGGCCGACTCGCGCGGATCGAGCTGATGGCGTGCCTTGAATTCCCCGGCCACCAGATCGACCAGGCGGTCGTTCCAGTCGATGCCCCCGAGTTGCACGTCGCCGTCGGTCGCCAGCACTTGAAAGTGCTTGGGGGTGTAGCGCACCACGGTGACGTCGAAGGTGCCACCTCCCAGGTCGTAGACGAGCGCCATGTGCGGTTTGTCGAACCGCCCTCCACTGCCCCCCAGTTCGCCGCGCTTCCAAGCGTAGGTGAGCGTGGCGGCGGTAGGCTCGTTGATGATCGAAATCACGTTCAGGCCCGCGATCCGCCCGGCGTCTTCGGTCGCCTTGCGGCGCACGTCGTTGAAATAGTGGGGCACCGTGATCACCGCGTTGCCGATCTTGCCGATCCGCCGCTCGGCGTCCTGCCGCAGCTTCTTGAGAATCAGGGCGGAAAGAAATTCGGGCGTGATCTCACGGCCGTCGAACAACCGCTTGTAATCGGCGTTGCCCATGTGCCGCTTGACGCGGTCCACGACGTTGCTCGGGTCTTCCATGGCCGCCCGCACGCGCGACGGGCCGACCACGACGTGGCCGCTCTCGGCAAGCAGGATCAAGCTGGGCGTTTCGACATCGTCGTCTTCGTTCGGAATGGCGACGGGGTTGCCTTCGTCGTCGATGTGGGCAAGCGTGGAGAAGGTCGTGCCCAGGTCAATGCCGACCGTAAGACCTGGTTTGAATTCCATAGATCAGTGCCTTGAGCGCGCTGCTTGCCCGGGGGCAACCGGCGCCATTTCAAAAGGTTGGCGGAGGCGTTTTCCCCGTGGCGAAGTCGAAGAAATGGTCGCGGCGGGAAAAACGGTGCAGTGATCGCAGATAGAGCGATTGTCGACCGCGGAGGCGCGCCAGTCAAGCACCCGGAAAGCCCCGCGTGCCCCGGCCAGCCGCGAGTCAAACTTCGAGACCAGGCGCTTGCCTGGACCCGCACGCCCGACCGGCGGTGAGCACCCGCTATTCCTCGATCACCTCTTTGACCGGCTGCACGAAGTGCGGCGATTTCTGCGAAGTGGACAACTCGGACGCCTTCTTGTCGGCCTGCTTTCGCTGGCTGTAGTCGAACAAGGCCACGCGTTTCATGGACTGATTGAAGACGCCCCAAAAAGCCTTCAGGCGGACTTCCTTCGCGGTCTTGGAACGGCTCTTGCGCTTGACCGGGGTTTTTTTCACCCCGTCCTCGGCCTTGACGGACTTCTTCTTGACCTTGGGCTCGGCCGCTTCGGCGGCGTCGTTCTCTTCTCGTAACTCTTTTCGATTCAGGAGCTTGCGAGCCATCGTGAGCATTTCCCCGGTAAATGAAAGTATGCGGCCGCACCAGCGGCCCGCCAGACGCGCAGACGATGCGAAATCGAACCGGCGGGCGATATCATAACCGATCGCCCGGCGGCCCGCTAGTTTCCCGCGGGCGGCGGATTGACCTGTTTGAAACGCATCGCTGTCGGTCGTCGTGCAACGGAAAAAGGATTAGGCTATGCGTCATGTCGCCAATCGAAATGTTGATTATCGCGATGATCGTCTTCCTGCTGTTCCGTCGGCCCTTCGGCGGCGGACCACCGAGCTTTGGCGGAGCTGTGGCGACCGCTCCAATTCGCCTCGCTGCTCAACTCCCGAAGAAATAAGTCGGAAGAACTCGTTCCAGACCGTTCTGGTCGGATGGCCGAGTGTTCCGCCTAAGAGCGTATCCGAAAACCGCCGGGGAGAGACGGACAGTCCCCATTTTGTTCTGCGGACGACGCAAAATGGCGACAGTCCCTGGCGGTTCTCGGATAGGCTCTCAATCGACCGCGCGCAATCGCTCACGCAGGCCGAAAGACTTTGAATCCGCGTAACGGACGCCTTGGCAATCCGCCAGTTGGTTTCATTCGCATTCCCACTAAAAGGCAAAACCCATGATCGATTTCGTGCTCCCCACCTACAATCTCAACCTGATGTACGCCCAGAAACTGGCGGGCGACGTGCCCGAGGACAAAATGTGCGCCCAGCCGGTCGCAGGCCGGGTGATGAACCATCCGGCGTTTCTGCTCGGCCACCTGACCTGGGCCAGCGACTCGGCCGCCGGTCTGCTCGGCGCACAGGGTGGGCACGCCGCCGACTGGCGGGAATTGTTCGGCATGGGGGCCAAGCCGCTGGCCGACCGGTCGCAGTATCCGGCCAAGGCGGACCTGGTCAAGGCTTTGGAGGATGCCCACGCCAGGCTCAGTGCGGCAGTGAGCAAGGCCACGCCGGAAATGTTGGCTCAGCCGGCCCCGGAACGGATGCGCAGCCGCTTCGCCACGCTCGGCCAAATGATCCACGGCCTGATGACGGCGCACGAGGCCACGCACCTGGGCCAGTTTTCGGCCTGGCGCCGCGCCATTGGGCTGCCGTCGGTGTTCTGATCCACGGCTGCATTAGTTCCGGGCCTAATACAGGGTGTGCGTTTTTGATCCACAAAAAACGTTACACCTCTGCAATTCTCTACTGCACAAATGCACTTTCCTTAATAGGCGTTTCTGCAGATTCGCCGCGGCTGTAGCCCATAACATTCTCGCTTGTAAAGCGTTATGGAACATCTGCTGCCACGCTAGCGTGGACCCTCCGGCGGCAAAAGCCTGACGGTTGCAACCGAAAAGCTGCTTGACGGTCTCCTGTCGACTGCCTAATCTATTATGGCTTCCACGAATGTTAGACAATCGTTGTATTGAAATTCCTCATCCGGCAGCACAGCTATCATGCACATCAAATCACTGAAGGTGTTTTGCGACGTTGTCGGCTGGCGCAGTTTCTCGCGTGCCGCCGACGAAAACGGCATTTCCCAGTCGGGCGCGAGCCAGGTTGTCCTGCAACTCGAACAGCGGCTGGGAGTGAAGCTCATCGATCGATCGAAGCGTCCCTTCGTGCTCACGCCCGAGGGAGAAGCCTATTACGAAGGCTGCCGCAAACTGGTGCAGCGCTACGACGCTCTGGAAGACCAGGTGCGCACGCTGCACGAGGAAGTGTCGGGGCGCGTGCGGGTGGTTTCGATCTACTCGGTCGGCCTGCACCACATGAACCGCTACCTGCAACGCTTTCTCAGCCGCTATCCCAAGGCCAACGTGCGGCTCGAGTATCAGCATCCGCACCGCGTGTATGAAGCGGTGGAAAAGGATCAGGCCGACCTGGGTTTGGTCAGCTACCCGCGCGCCTCCCGCACGATCGAAGCCCTGGGCTGGCGCGAGGAGCCGATGACGCTGGTTTGCGCTCCGGGCCATCGCCTGGCTGGCCGGGGGCCGCTGGCCTTGGAAGATCTGGCCGGCGAAAACGTGATTGGCTTCGACAGCGATCTGACGATCCGCCGCGAAATCGACCGGGTGCTGCAACTGCACGGCGCCGAAGTGCGGGTGATCATGGAGTTCGACAACATCGAGACCATCAAGCGAGCCATCGAAATCGATGCTGGCGTCGCTCTGCTGCCGGAGCCGACCGTGCTCCGCGAAGTTGCCGCCGGAAGCCTGGTCGCGGTGCCGCTGCTGAGCGACGAGTTGGTGCGTCCGCTGGGGATCATTCACCGCCGCGGCAAAGAGCTGGGCATCACCACCCGCCGGTTCATCGAGCTCTTGCAGAGCCAGTCGGATTTCGCGGACGGTGAAGTCGCGGCCGGACAAGCGGCGGGCAGTCAAACACCTGCGGGCAGCCAACCGGCAGCCGGTGAGCCCGCCCAGGGCAAGAACGGCGCCGAGGTCGAAGCGACGGCGGCCGTTGCGGGCAACGGCAATATCAACGGCAGCATCAACGGCAAGGGAAATGGCCACGTGGAGCGCGTTCAGTCGCCCGCGGAGCACAAGGGCGACAAGGCAAACGGCAATGGAAAGGGCCACGGACGCCGGGCACTCGCCAGCACAGCAGCCGGGCGAGCGGACTGAGCCAACGCAAGGAACACGCGATGCAAGAATCCCAACCGACTTACGGTCCTCCTGCACGGCAGGGTCTTTATGATCCGGCCAACGAGCACGACGCCTGCGGGGTCGGCTTCGTGGTCAACATTCGCGGCGAGAAGAGCCACGAGATCGTGCGCTCCGGGCTTGAGATTCTGGTCAACCTGACGCACCGCGGGGCTTGCGGCTGCGATCCCCAGACCGGCGACGGCGCCGGCCTTTTGACGCAGATTCCCTACGAGTTTTTCCATGCCAAGGCGGCCGAGCTGGGCTTTGAGCTGCCTCGCTTGGGCGACTTCGGAATCGGCACCGTCTTTCTCCCCCGCGACGAGGCCGAGCGCTCGCATTGCCAACAGCGGCTGGAAGCGATCCTCGCCGAGGAAGGCCAGGCCCTGCTGGGCTGGCGCGATGTGCCGATCGACAGCGGCGTGCTGGGAAAAACCGCCCGCGCCGTCGAGCCGGTCATCCGGCAGATTTTTATCGCCCGCGGCAGCGACACGCCGGCCGAAATGCTGGAGTGGAAGCTGTTCGTGATCCGCAAGCGCCACGAGATCGAGATTCGCCGCAGCGCGCTTTCGCAAAAGCAATACTGTTACGTGCCCAGCCTGTCGTCGCGGGTGATCATCTACAAAGGTCTGCTGCTGGCCGACCAGGTGGAAGGCTTTTACAAGGACCTTGCGGACGAGCGGTTCATTTCGGCCCTGGCCTTGGTGCACCAGCGCTACAGCACCAACACGTTTCCCACCTGGGACCTGGCGCATCCGTTCCGCTACCTGGCCCACAACGGAGAAATCAACACGCTGCGCGGCAACGTCAACTGGATGCAGGCCCGCGAAAGCATGTTCGCCAGCGAGAAATACGGGGCGGACCTGAAAAAGATATGTCCGGTCTGCATTCCGGGCGCCAGCGACTCCGCGGTGTTCGACAATGCGCTCGAACTGTTGGTGCTCACCGGCCGTTCGCTGCCGCGGGCCATGTCGATGCTCATTCCCGAACCCTGGTCGAACCACGAGAGCATGCCCGACGAACTCAAGGCGTATTACGAATTTCAGGCCTGCCTGCTGGAACCTTGGGACGGCCCGGCTTCGATGGCCTTTACCGACGGCACGGTGATCGGCGCGCTGTTGGACCGCAACGGCTTGCGTCCCAGCCGGTACTGGGTCACCAAGGGGGGGCACGTGATCATGGCCTCGGAAGCCGGCGTGCTCGACATTCCGCCGGAGGACGTCGAATCGAAGGGCCGCCTGCGCCCGGGACGCATGTTCCTGGTCGATACCGAAGAGGGGCGGATCATCGCCGACGAGGAAATCAAGGAATCGCTGGCCTCCCGGCATCCGTACCGCCAATGGCTTCAGGAAAACCAGCTCACGCTCGATAAACTGCCGACTACGGCGCCGGTGAACGGACACTTGGACGAGCCGCTTTCGAAGCTGCAGCGCACGTTCGGCTACACGCTGGAAGACTTGCGGATTCTGATGGCTCCCATGGCAACCGACGGTCAAGAGGCCGTGGGCTCGATGGGCAACGACACGCCGCTGGCAGTGCTCTCGGACCGCCCGCAGTTGCTGTACAATTACTTCAAACAGCTCTTCGCGCAGGTCACCAATCCGCCGCTGGACGCGATCCGCGAGGAGATCATCACGTCGCTGGTGACCACGATCGGCTCGGAAGGCAACTTGCTCGTGGAAACTCCCCAGCAATGCCGGCTGCTGCGGTTGGACCAGCCGATTCTGACCAACACCGACCTGGCGCGGCTCAAGCAGCTCGACGTCGACCGTCTGCGCAGCCGAACGCTCTCGATGCTCTTCCCGCGCGCCGAAGGAGCCGCGGGCCTGCAGCGGCGGATGACCGAACTGCGCCGCGAAGCGTCCCAGGCCTTGGCCGAAGGGGCGACCATCCTGATTCTTTCGGACCGGGGCGCGAACGCCGACCTGGTGGCCATCCCCGCGCTGCTGGCCACCAGCGGCGTCCACCATCACCTGGTGCGCGAAGGCAGCCGCACGCACTGCGGACTGGTGGTCGAGACGGGTGAAGCGCGGGAGGTCCATCACTTTGCCCTGTTGACCGGTTACGGCGCTGGCGCCGTCAATCCGTACCTGGCCTTTGCCACGCTACGGCAAATGCTGGCCGAGGGCCTGGTGGACAGCGCCTTCACCTATGAAAAGCTGGAAAAGAACTACATCAAGGCCATCGGCAAGGGCTTGCTCAAGGTGATGTCCAAGATGGGCATCTCC
>Ga0302325_10035879_pt1 | contig 10117 bp, 8 predicted proteins | sample Palsa_T0_2_FD_201948 | JGI IMG/M metagenome (GOLD analysis project Ga0302325, IMG submission 201948) | Peat permafrost microbial communities from Stordalen Mire near Abisko, Sweden - Palsa_T0_2 | ecosystem: Environmental > Terrestrial > Soil > Palsa > Peat permafrost | place: Sweden: Abisko... | reverse complement strand
TCGGCTAGGGGCAAAGTATATGATAAAAGAAACTTTAAACTTTATTAAAAATCCTTTAAAATCAGTGATTTAAGGCCTGGGGGAGCAAGTGCGGGGGTGAGGGGAGGACAATTCAGACCCACCCCTCCTCTACAACCCAGTCAACGCCAAGTAGAGCACACGCCTTACCCCTTTGGAACCGTATCTCTGGATTGGGCTAAGTGGGCACGGACTCCCGCGACTAGCGAACCCCGCACGTATCTCTGGATTGGGTTAAGTGGGCACGGACTCCCGCGACTAGCGAACCCCGCACTCTTTAAAGAGGGATAGAAGACCCTCTTGATGTGCTTGCGCCCTCCTCGTTTTTGGTTCCCATAGCTGACTTCTCCAAATCTATTAAAACACTCTGTCTCTAAAATCTGCTCGTGGTCCAATCCTTGCGTCTCGGCATGAATACAACAATTATCTAGTAGTTAGCCCATCTCTTGCGAAATACTCGCTACTAGCCTGTCTGCCAAGTAACTAAACTAATAATATAGTTGAATTATTTATGCGTTGATTATACACGATTATCTTTAGTTTTAGCGGCTTTTTTCTTAATCTTCTTGTCTCTACATTTAGTTTTTTACTATCACTCATGTATTTATTTACTTGCTACTTTCGGTCAAGCTTACCCCTTTATTAAATTTTAACCGAAAGTCACATGACCTAAGCAAAATCACACTAGAAACATTCTATCGGATCCTGCAATCGCTTGATTCTACTTAAACGGCTCTTTGCACGTAAAGACATTTTGTTGCTATAAGCCTTTTATTTGCTGCTTTTAACTCTCCTTGAAATCTTTTTCCAAGTCTCAACTCGTCCGGACTTTGCTTCAAAATGAGCTTCTATGCTCCCTCAGGTCTACAAGTAACGCTATTGTCTGTATCTTCCCTAACCTCATTGCGATATATTAAATGTCTAGCAAGAACTCTCGCGTCCCGATTATCGTTTTCATAGCATATTCCCTCTAATATCACACCCAGCAGTGAGTAATTGGTCACCTTTATCGAGAAAGTACATTATGCGTGATAGCGTATCGCCTATACACAAAGAAGCGAACCCTACCAGATGTCTCATTGACCTCCGTGCCGGATCTTACTTTTAGAAATCCACCAGGGGCTGTCTCTAACCACCCTATCCAGACTGCCGAAACGCAGAGCTATTCACGATTTACCCTATCGAAACACTACCATTCTTAGCAAGGTTTTTAAGATGCCCAGAGAAATTTAATAACTCACAGATTACTATTCTGCACTCTCTAGATAAATAGAATTTTAGAGATGCTCCGATAATCGCTTTACTAATCCGAAAGTTCCGAAACCTGTTCCACACCGTTAAATTCACGGGCAGAAAAGTGGGCAGCAAATAGCGAGACAAAATGCAATACACCCAGAACCTTAAACGGCAATACTCGAACGTCCAGTACTGCTTTAGAACTTAGCATGCCTACCCGTTGCGCTGCGACAACGCCCGTGTTGGCCTGTGCACTCCGATTTGCTGCATTTTTACGGTATGTTTGATGCCAGGAACACGGGCGCTGCCACAGCGCAACGGAAAGAATTACGGTCGGCTTTAGTTTCAATGTTGTTATAGTGCTTATAGGTTATAGAGAGGAATGGACCGCCCACCAGCACATAACTTACAGAAGCCGGGAAAGGTAAAGCTGCAAATGTGAGAGGGGAAAGGTATATATATATATATACAACGGTGAAGAACTGATGAGCAAAAGGTGTACCCTGCTTCCCTGATGATTAGGTTGATTTATGGCGCCAAACCCGTCAGCGACCACCAATCGTGAAATTGCGATTGACACTTGATAGAAGTTTTGGCGCAGCTTTGCGCGCGAAAATAAATATGGACTCTTGGGTTCTGGGGGGTGCGGGGCAATTTGGCTTGGTAGGGAGGGGAGCGGGGTTGCGGGGTACGATGCGGCCGCTGTGGGGCCATGTCAACAAGCGAGAAACTTGTGTTGGCTCATGTACACGATCTTGTGTAGGTATTGTTCCTCACCAAAAAAAATACACAAGTAAGCATCCGCGGTTATACATTGACATGAATAGGGAAATACATCCCCCAGTGTTAGTTCTCGGTCATTATGGACTCTTACTGCCATTAATTTCAATATTATCTGCCTAAATAACGAACTGACATGGAGAGCACGACTGGAACTTGTGCAGTTCTGGGCCAACAGTGCAACCCAGGGACGCGAGGCGCGAACGACAACCACAGCCCGCAGTCTATTCTATCCAATCGTATCGCAAACTGCATCACCTTCATCAGGGTAGATCACGATTGAATGTGCGCACAGCTTGCCTCTGGTTCGTGGGCAACTCCCAGATTATCCCGGTGCCGACTCAATGGGCTGCAGAAGTTGATGCCCCTGCAGGCACAGTGCGACGCAAGAGGAGCCCGTGCACTTCGTGCCCTCCATGGCGCCACAACGACGGAGCGCAGACATCGCGAAAGAAGTTGCAGACAACATCAAGACACTCGGGAAAGGGGTTGTTACGAAGTGGAACGATTTGGAAAGCAGTTTCGAGGAGGAATGGAACCGTGATTTGCATGATCAGCCGTTCCAGTTCTGGGTTCTCGACACCCAACTCTTGCCACTCCCAATCGTACGGCTGGTCGCACAGTTCCGATACTCAGAGAAGCCAATTCCGCCTGCTATTTGAAGAGAAGATCGAGAGTATTACGCACAAGTATGGGTTGGAATCACGTTGGGACTTGGCTTTCTATCTGGGGAGCTGGAAGTCTTTCACCTATCGTCGGACACTGGAGGCCATCCTCGCTTTTCGCAAATCGAATCCCGATACTTGTCTACGGGATCTTCTACGAGCTGCTTACAAGATTCGAGACGATCGATTACGATCCAACGGCAAAGGAGCAGAGAAGTCGCTGTTCAGCTTCAGTCCTTCGGACGTGATTGGGCGGTCTATCTTGCCGAAGTAATCGGACGTGGTGAGATGAATATGATGGCTCAGAAACATGGCGTCATGATGATGATTAACCCGAGACTCGATGGGATGTGAATTTCCTTTCTCTTTGAATAATACACGGCCGTCGATGGATGCCCAACTCCATGATGGCGCACGGTATTTAGCCGCTGGACCACTTCTGTGGACTTCCCAAACCAACCCACGATGAAGGTCATCTCTCCATAATCCAGCGATATATATATCATCAATCCTTTTCTGAATCTCACTTGCTACCCCCGATAACGCCGGAAACCTGTCGTCAGGATACGTCAAGTCACGTAGGGTATAATTTTGGACTAGTTGCCGCCATAAGCTGTAGTACTTGTTCTTCGATTCCCCGTTCACCCGAGCTGGAATAACGTACTCCTGACGTGAATCCCATCTCCCGCTTTCTGATACCGAGAACTTGGTACATTCCCAGATCAATTGCTCAGCTGTATAATGAAGAGTACGAGGTGCCAGGAGACGTTCTTGGAATGCCCACCCTCGACGACTCAGAGGACATGGTGAAGTGCCTAAATTACTTTGTGGATCGTCGTGAAGGCCGGATCTTAAATTGGACTGGAAGAAAACCCCTTTAAGGTTATCACCTAGTTCACAGGTGTTCACGTGAGGCCGTGGACACAGTATCGGTTGGTGGGAGTTCTCATAACCGGAGAATGCTATCATCATCAGACAATCCTTGTATATCCTGGCCATTTGCGAAGATTCAGACGCCCAGTCCTCTTCTGAGTCTTGAATGATGCACAAGCTATCAATCCAAAGATGTTTAAGTCCAAGAGCTCGACAGATCTTAACCGCGTCTTGAAAACTTCGAGGAAGATCGTGAAGCCTGATTCGGCATAGGCGCTCATCAAGACTTGCTAGTTTAGTCCTAAAGGGCTTTGGTCCAGTGCCCCAGCTGTGACTTAATGTCGCGTAAGATCCAAACTTATCTTGGGCCTCATAGAGGCGTAGATCTTTACTACCATCGCAAAGTTCCAGGTCTAGTATACGAGTAGGAAGCTTAAAGTCCCTTTCTCCTGGACAGCAATCATGGAGGCTCACGCAACTCGTTATGCCTTGACGTGTCTACTGAAAGCATGTTTCGGAGTCTGAACTAGGGGCAACCATATGACTAACTCTCCGTATACTAAGTCTAGGTCTACGGTCCCACACTGTGAGAAATCTTAGTCGGACCTTTCTTACGTAAACGCGTCGACCTACTTTGAAAGATAGAGAACGTAGCTTCCCATTTTGGCCAGCTTTGGTCATTATCAATGCATACTGAGGGCTGCCACCTCAACCTCCATGACTGAATCTTGACTGGGCCTCGAGGTACTGGGTCCAGCCTAGATTTATCTCGACGACACCACAGGAAATCCATCGCGAGACGTATTTTACTCTCAAGAAAGGCACAAGCATTACATCCGGCTTGAGCAGACTGGGCGAGGTGAAACCAAGAAGGGTGGTGCTCCGAATGGACCGAATAATCATCTAGGCCGGGAAGTCGTAGATTTCGGCAATAATGGCATAAAATATTGTCCTGCAATCGCGAGGAACACCTTGAGAATCCAATTTGGCGACGGGGGTAGGCTAAACTTTGTTTCCAGATAGTTGGTGTGGTGTGGTGAGTGCTATGAGTACTCAGAACACACGCACAGACCACATCATGTAATCGTTCACGTGAAAAAAAATAGATCCTGAAGCCTCGCGCACAAGGGGGTGTGTACGCAAGGCGATAAGGATCAATCGTTCTACGGAAGGCTATAAGTACAGGCCCTTGAGCTTTCACAGGGCGGTCCTTGGTTGGTGTTTCAAAAGCACGCTAGTATACTGTGTGGCGTCTTGCAATGCCCCCACACACTATACTTATCCATTTATGGTAACACTAAACCCTCTCGTATGGATCAGACACTTTGCGCCGTGGCGTCTTTAACTTTGTCACACCACATAATGTCACCAATCGTAGGGAGCATGTTCGGCGAAGATTAAATGCACATTATCGGAGCTGCGCATTATCGGAGCTAAGAAACGGCGCCCAACCATGTTTCTGGAGTTTACTTCTCGAGAATCAGAATGGATTTCTCAAAGCTTAGCGCCTGTCGCATGTTGTAGAGAGAATCGTGTGATCGAGTAAAGGCTGCTTAAGGTTTGGTATACTTCAGGCTCCTCTCTCCCAGCTAACAGACTTTCATTCTTTCGAACAATCTATCTCCTCAATTTGAAGCCTAGACTCCACAATGGCCACGGCAAACGAGTCAAATTCGTTACTCGAGACCCAGGAACCGAAGAAGAGGAGACTCTTCCCAAAGTGGAAACGCTCTATGGTTTTCTGGTTGTCCGGAGCAGGCGCTGTCTTCATTACCAATTTGGTCATCATTGTTTGGGCGTACTTGCGAGTACCAAATGATGACGAGATGGTACCCTATAACCGGAACTTATATGTCGGAGACTGTTCGAAGACTCAGTCACTCAACACTGGATTTCATTTGCTCATCAATATTCTCAGCACGTTGCTGCTCGGTGCAACCAACTTTTTCATGCAGCGTTTGCTCGCTCCAACCAGGGAAGAAGTCAGCCAAGCTCACTCGAAGTTTAGGTGGTTAGATATTGGTATTTTGAGCTTGAGGAATTTGAAATATATCTCCAAGCTAAGAGTCGGGTTATGGTCGCTGCTTTGCTTGTCGTCATTGTCATTGCACCTATTGTAAGCTCTCGCCTCTTCAATGCGAATCCTAGCACAGCAACCAGATCTTCACCCTTTCACCCTCACATCCAAATCCCACCGATGTTCTACTTTTCACTAACACTTTACCTTCAGTTACAACTCCGCAATCTATGTCTCCTTCCCTAACAACCCATATTTCGTCTATTCAGTCAACGAAGCTTTCGGGAAGATGAACAACAATGTTTCCGCACAGACCAACGATACAGATCTAACAAACTTCATGGTAGATTTGAACGGAATCCAATGGAATGGATTTAATAACTTCTCCTGGGATATGGCTTCCTTGAACGATTTCAACAATTTCCTGTCCGGGAGCTTTAATAAGCTTGATCCATTGCAATGTCTCGATGCTTATGCTCAGGACTTCCAAGCGTCCGCTAGCGACCTATTCGTCGTTACCCGGGACAACGTATCATATCTAAACTCTAGCATGCCAGCGGTACTATACGCGGAGCACGTCCCCAACCCACTCCCAGCAATCGACCCATATAGTTGGATCTGCAGCCAGTTTCCACAGACGAGCACGAGCTTCTGTTCAGACCACATATCTTCCTTCAAAGCCAACATCTCAAGCTGGCAACCTTTTAGGCATCAAGTCGACTACTGCCTAACACAGGGTTACGTGGACATTGGACCTCTCAACATGCTAACAGGACAATGTCGGGTGCAACTAGACCTATCAGTTGCCTTGATTGTTGGAATTGTAAACCTGGTCCAGGTTATCCTCATGTGCGTATCGATTTTGGGGTTCAGGAATAAACCCTTATTAACCAACGGTGATGCGATTCTATCTTTTCTTGAGTACCCGGATTCGACGACGCAATCAATGTCTCTGTTAGAGAAATCGGATGTGCAACGATTCAAAGTTCCGAAGAAGAAGGCGCAAGCGGCACAGAGTGTAAAGTGGCTGTCTTCACCAAAGTCCTTCGTAGCTACGCGCAAACGCTGGCACACTGCCGTTGGCAAGGGACGATGGATTGGCTTTGCGATTCTGTAAGTCTAGGAAAGGATATGACCTGCGAGGATAGTTCTAACTTCCATAGATACATCTGCCTGTTTACAATTGGCATATTCTTCTTCATCTATGGTCTATATGGTCTGGGCCCAGGGCCAAGCAAATATCTCTCATCACTCTGGAAACTTGGGCTAGGGCAGCATGCCATGACAGTCATCAACTTCCCAGGGTGGATTAACTACTCGTATGGGGACATTGGCCTGTTCCAGACGGCTTTACTTGCCAACATGGCACAACCAATTCTGTCTGGTCTATACATTCTGTACAACGGAATATTAACCTCCATGGTCCAGGCAGCAGAGTGGAGTAGCTATTCCGTGCAACAGAAAGGACTTCGTATATCCAGTATTACGAAAGGCGCCCAGCGAAGCACATACTTCCTCTCACTCCCCTATCGATACTCAGCGCCCTTACTGATTGCCTCAGCACTTCTCCATTGGCTTGTCTCCCAAAGTGTCTTTATGCTCGCTATCAATTCTGGCGTCTTGTTATACGGTGACGATGGGATAGATGGAAATACCATAACATCTAACTACACTTGCGGATACTCACCTATTGCAATTCTGCTTGTACTTATCTTTGCACTGCTTATGGCGACGGTTGCAATCCTCCTTGGGTTCAAGCGATTTAAATCCGGCATGCCAATGGTGGGTAGTTGCAGTGTTGCTATTTCAGCCGCTTGTCATCCTGTTCCTGGCGTTGAGAAGAGAGTGGTTACTGATGAACCCTTGACCTGGGGGGTAATGAGAGTGAATGTTGAAGGGGTAGCACATTGCGGATTCTCGAGCGACTTGCTTGAAGCTCCTAAGAGCGCTATTCTGTATGCCTGAGGTCGTTAAAGGAAAGGGTGTGGAGAGTCTGCACGAGGGAGAAAGGAGCCTAGCATTGGGCTTATGGCTGATAACCGAGGTCGAGAACTTATGTCCTACGAGGTGAATTTGATGCGCCCTTTATACCATATTGCGAAGTGCCTAATGGTTGACGTCTTATCTGGTGAAGTCTTTCCTGGCATTTCCAATAGGGCGACTAGTCTCCTTATTAGCGATTGTCCCTAGGTGATTAGTCTGCACGGGCGACTAATCTCCTTATGGGTAACTGTTCTCTTTAAGGGCATGACTGATCTAATTTAGGTGAAGGGTGTCTTATTTAAGCTTTGAGGAGAACGCAAAGCGGGATTCTGAGAAAGAATATAAGTCCTAAACTAATTAGATTATAAAAGATTTATATTTAAATAAGCACTATCCGTTATATAGTTTATTAAAGTTTAAGTTTTAAATTATTTAAAAAAAAAATTAATTAATATTTTAAATAATTTAAAATATTATTTATAAATTTTTTTTTAAAAAAAAATTTAAATATAATTTAAAGTTTTAATTATTATTTATATTAATTAAATATTAATTATAAATTATTAAATAATAATTATAATAATAAAAATATTTTTTTTATATTTAATTATTTTTTAATAATATTTATTTTATTTTATTAATATAATAAAAATATAATAACTAATATATATTATATGTCACTTAACGACAATATATATTATATAATTACTGCATTATATATATTACTAGTTTAAAACTAAAGAGACGTTAAGAATAATTTATTTCTTTTTTCTCGACTTCTCTTCTTTCTTCCTTAGCTTTAAGTTTTAGTTAAACTTAAGAATCAAGATCTCTATTCCTGATATTTATTTAGTTCTTGTCGTTATATTACTTAAAGTTCCTTTATCTTTTATAATAAATATAATATATAATTATTTATGATTTTGTCTTAATAATCTTATTATTATCTTAAGTCATGTTTAAAGTTTTATGTCTTAAGTCTTAAATCTTAAATTTTTATAATTTATAATATTAATAAAAATATAAATTTTATTAATATATTTTTTATTTTTATAATTCTTTTTTAATTTTTATTAATATCTTTACTAAAAATAAACCTTTTTTAAGTATAAGTTTAAGCCGAATTTAAATACTTATATATTAAAATAATAATATTATAAGTTTAATTTATTATTCTATCGATAATATTATTATTATATTCCCGAGCAAGACTTTTAAATCTTAATGAATTCACTAAATTAATTTATAAGTTTAATACTTAATTTCTTTTAATTAAAGTTAAGCTATAAATCAATAATAAAGCTATAAGAAATATTATTATATAGTTCTATTATATTTATTTTAATCTCGAAATATTAGTTTAAGCTATAATACTTCTTTAGCTTTCTTAAACTAAATCTAATTAATTTTAAAACTATAATACTATCTTAAAATAATTTTTATAAGTTTATAATAATCTAAACAAGTAATAAAAAGCAAAAAATAAACTATATTATCTTAAACAAAATACCGATTTCTTGCTTACTTACGTTATTAAATTCGAACGAACGTTATATAAAGCTAATAAAGAAGCTTAAATAAACGTTAATAAAATCGTTAACTTTAAGAATAAACTTAACGATATTATTTATAATTAACTTCAAAACTAGCTTAATCTCTTATATACTTATATTAAGTATTTATAAACCATTCAATAATTAATATTAAAAACAACAACTTTATTCTATATTTAAGCTCCGAAAATTACTTATCCTTATAATCTTATAGATTTCAATAAACTAGACGAATTAATAATTAATGCTCTTATAACATTAAATCCTCTTTTTCTTCTTTTAAATCATTCGAATATTTTTACTTAATCGATTTTATTATAACTATAATCCCGTTACCGACAAGACAATAAATACGTCAAGTATAGTTTAAAGGATCATTAAGTAAAGAATTATTCCCGGGCTTTATACTTTAGAACTAGTAAAAAGATTATAATTACTATTATTAACGATAATGATTCCGGTAGTTTTAACGATAATTTTAAACTAAATAATTCTTATAATAAAACTAGAAATAAACTAAAAACTAAAATAAATAAAATAGTAATTAATCGACTAGAGATTAATTAGAGACGATATATTAGTTTAGGTATTTAGAAATAAATTATTTTTTTAAGGATTTATTTATATATACTCTCTTTATTATTCTTTTTATTCTTATTTTATCTTTAATGCTTAAAGTAAGCTCTTTTTCGAAAAGAGAATAATATAACGATTAGCGTACGCTATATATCACTTAGCGACAATATATATTATATAACTACTGTATTATATACACTATTAGTTTAAAGCTAAAGAGACGTCAAGGATAACTTACTTCTCTTTCTTCGACTTCTCTTCTTTCCTCCTTAGCTTTAAGTTTTAGTTAGACCTAAGAATCAAGATCTCTGTTCTTAATACTTACTTAGTTCTTGCCGTTATAAAAAAAATATAAAAATATAAAATTAATAAAAATATAAAATTAATAAAAATATAAAATTAATAAAAATATAAAA
>Ga0302325_10035877_pt1 | contig 10117 bp, 7 predicted proteins | sample Palsa_T0_2_FD_201948 | JGI IMG/M metagenome (GOLD analysis project Ga0302325, IMG submission 201948) | Peat permafrost microbial communities from Stordalen Mire near Abisko, Sweden - Palsa_T0_2 | ecosystem: Environmental > Terrestrial > Soil > Palsa > Peat permafrost | place: Sweden: Abisko... | reverse complement strand
AACACTATCTGACTGGAGGATGTGGTTCGTTGAGCAGCAGCCAGTACAAACCAAGATTCTCGATCGCAATTTGAAACTCCTTGAAATCTACGGGCTTCCGCACATAGCTGTTCACGCCAAGGTCGTAGCCGGCGCCAATGTCCTCCTCCTCTTTCGATGACGTCAGGATTACGACCGGTATTCGCCTCGTCCGAGGATCCGCGCGGATATGGCGCAAGACCTCCAGCCCTGGTACCCTGGGCAACTTTAGATCCAATAGGACTAACGCCGGAGTTTCAGAAATGTTGCGGCCGGCGTAAGCGCCTTCCGCGCGGAGGTAATCGAGGGCTTCCTGCCCGTCTTCCACAACCATAAGCTCATTTGAGATGTGGCCCTTGAAAAGCGCCCTCCGGGTAAGATCCGCATCGCTTGGATTGTCTTCGACCAGAAGAATCGTCTTATTCGAACTCATGAGCGGCCTCCGAGAGTGAACCAAAAGGTTGCGCCACGGTCCAGGAAAGCCTCCGCCCAAACGCGGCCGCCGTGCCTGCGGACGACACGCTGAACGGTCGCCAGACCAATACCCGATCCCGGGAACTCCGATACCTTGTGCAGGCGTTGAAACGCGCCAAACAAATTGCCGGTGTGGGCCATATCGAAGCCGACCCCGTTATCACGAACGTAGAATGCCATCTCGCCTTCCTTCTCGATTCTTCCGAACTCGATAAGGGCCTTGTTTCGCGTTCCAGTGAATTTGACGGCGTTGCTGAGAAGGTTAGTCAGCGCGATATCGAGAAGCCGGCCATCGCCCGAAGCAACAAGGTGTGGCTCAATCACGAACTCCATAGACCGTTCGGGCTGAGCATCCTGCAACTTGGCGGTAATACCATTCGCCAGAGACGCGAGGTCAACCGGATCGGCCTTCATTTCGCCCCGGCTTACTCGCGAGAGCTGTAACATGTCATCGATCAGGTGGCCCATCCGCTGCGTCTCGGAGCGCACGCGGTTCAGATACTGCCGGCCGGCATCGTCCAGGCTGCCGCCATAGTCCTCAAGCAGCGCCAAACTCCATCCATCGATCCCGCGAAGCGGCGCCCGAAGATCGTGGGATACCGAATAAGCGAATGCCTCCAACTCCCTGTTGGCGGCTTCCAGTTGGGTGGTCCGCTGGCGTACCCGCTGTTCCAACTCGGCATTGACCCGAAGTACGTCCAATTCCGCCTGCTTTCGGTCCGTGACGTCGGCGATCGCGCCGCTAACGCGCAGCGGCTGTTGGGCGTCGTCCTTAGAGACCAAGGCCCTTCCACTGAGCCAATGCGTCGTGCCGTCGGGCCAGATCACCCGCCATTCCGCTTCAAAGCCGCCGGTTTCCATGGCCTTCTGCAAGTGGCGCTTCGTCAGCTCCCGGTCTTGGGGGCAGATCAAATCCATCCAGATGTTCTGGCTTGCCGCAAAGCCGCCAGGCGGCAGACCGTACATTGCCTCCAGCTCCGGCGTCCTTTGGTTGATGCCTGTTTTCAGGTTCCATTCGAACGTGCCGATACGAGCTACTTGCTGCGCCAGTTGCAGTCTCTCCTGGTTTTCGCGCAGGGCGTCTTCAGTCATGCGCTGCGCGGTAATATCCGTATTCGTGCCGAACCAACGGACCACCTTGCCGCTTTCGTCGCGCACCGGCATCACTCGCGTGAGGAAGGGATGAAATGCGCCGTCCGCGGCCCTCAGCGGAAAGTCCATTTCGAAAGGTTGGCCGGCTGCAATTGCATTCTTCCAGCCCTCTAAGATCCCCGGCAGCGCCTTCCGGTCATGGACCGATGTCCAACCCGATCCCTCCATCTCCTGGGGCGTTGTGCCGGTAAATTCGTACCAGCGCTGGTTGTACCAGAAGATCCAGCCATCTGCATTCGTCATCCAGCACAATTGCGGAATCGCATTGGCAAGAGTGCGAAAGCGCTCCTCACTGTTTCTAATCGCCTCCACGTCCCGCGCGTGATTCCTGATGTCACGCTCGCTGACTGCGCCGCCAACAATAAGCAGAACGATCAACAGGGCGCTCAAAATCCATCTCATGTGGTTCGCGTGCGCCTCGGCCGCTTTGGTGCGGAGCTGCAATAACCCGTACTCCTCTTGCTCCATGGCGCTCAAAAGATCGCGTATTTCGTCCATTGCGCGTCCGTCATCGTCGGTGGCGACTGCCGCCAGAGCGGCGTTCTGTCCCTGAGTCCTGTAAAGCGCTATAAGACGGCTCAACCCTGAGAGCCTGGTTTCCACCAGTCCGTCCAGCTTCGCTATCCGGGCCTGCTGCCGGCTGTTGTCCGCAGTGAGCCGGCGCAGATTCTGACTTGCCTGCCGTTGGTTTGAGAGCGCAGCTTGGTACTGGTCAAGGTGGCGGTCGTCACCTGTAAGCAAATAGCCGCGTTCTGCGGTTTCAGCATCCTCTATCGTGGCGAGCAGCAGCGCGGACGCCCGGAGGACTCGAAGCGAATGCTCTACCAGGTATTCGGCAGCCCGGGCGCGCTGGAAATCCCGCTCCGGGAGTAATTGCAGAATCATGATCAGCAACACTGCGCTAACCAGCAAGACCATTCGCCGGACGAACGTAGTACCGGCCCATGGCCCTGCCTCGTCTGGTATTCCATCCGCGAGCGAAAATTGCCGCGTCGAAGCAATGTCCGCCGCCAGGGAGTCCGCGCTGTGAGATCGGGTCAGCAAAATCTCGCCGCTTCAGCACAGCTGCTTTGGGGGAGACCCATCTTCGGATCCACCCGGCAAGTCAAATATTGTTTCAAGCTTTTTTCGAGTGACCCTGCCATGATTGAAACCCTTCGAGGTGTTGATCGGAGGGCGCAAAATTTAGAAAGCCGATCGCTGCCGGGAGTGGCAGAAAACCGGTTCTAATCGGTCGCGATCTTAAGTAGTCTAGAACCAGTGTGACACAAAAGCACCGCTCTAATTCCCGTTCTATGTGCATAATAATACAATAGTAATTAAATTTATTGAAGTGATATTGACTTATGCAAAAATAACATCTGCAGCCCAGATTCGCTCGTCGTGCCTGCATACATTTCGAGGGAAATTATAATTCGCAAAATCTGGCCCAGCCCTCGCCATTTCAATAGTGACAATATGAAATCGAGAGTGGGGGAATAGCTCCGCCAGGGCAGGGGATCCATGGGCTTCCAGACTGAAACTAGATGCCGCGCCACCCGCGCACCGCAAACCGTTCGGTCCTAATCACGCCGGAGCCTTCCCGAATCACCACCAACTGATCCGCCGCCACATCGGCGATCTTCTCTTGCCCTCCATTGGGCCAGCGAATCTCCAGGCTCGCGGTGGTCTCGGCGCCGAGTCCGAAATGCAGCCTGCGGTCGTTTACCGAGAGATACGAAGACTGCGCCAGCACCGCCTGAGCCTGCTTGCGTCCGCCGTATGTGGCCACCACCTGCGCGCCGATGGCGCTGCGGTTCGAAGCGACGCCGATCAGCAGCGCCTTGAGCCAGTGATTGCCTCCGCTCACGTCATTACGGAATAGCGAAGGCGGCTCATTCATGTTCATGATCAGGATGTCGATGTCTCCATCGTTGTCGAAATCGCCGAAAGCCACTCCGCGGCTCGAATGAACTTCAGCCATGGCGGGGCCGGCCTCATCCAGCAATTCTTCGAATTTACCGCCGCCCAGATTGCGAAACAGGACGCTGGGAGTTTTGTACGGCGCATCGGGCAGTGTCCGCTCCACTTCGGGATAGACCATGCCGGTGGCGCAGAAGAGGTCCGGCAAACCATCGTTGTCCAGATCCACAATTCCGGCGCCCCAACTCACGAAACGGGTTTCCACTCCAAGGCCTGAGCGAAGCGTCACGTCCCGGAAATTTCCCTTCCCGTTGTTGCGGTAGAGAACGCTGGTGTCGCCGCGGAAATGCGTTTTGAAAATGTCGAGATATCCGTCCGGGTCGAAATCGCCAATCCCCAGACCCATTCCAGCCTGCTCCTGGCCGTCCTCACTCAGTGAGACACCGCTCTCAAGACCGCACTCGGTAAATGTGCCGTCGCGATTGTTTCGAAACAGCAGGCTGGGCGAGGTGTCGCATGCGACGTAGATATCGGGCCAGCCGTCGCCATCGAAGTCCGCCGCAGTGGCAGTCAGCGCATAGCCCGGCTTGACGGCGGAGATGCCGGATTTCTGACTGACATCGGTGAAAGTCCCGTCCCCGTTGTTATGGTAGAGCCGGCAACTCTCTTGCGGAAGCGCGGCCGGGCCGCAGTAAACCGGAACACCGGTATAGTTACAGCCTGGATCTTTTCCGCGAGGCGCTACCTTTTCCTGGTCAAACACGGCGTAGTGAGAGACGAAAAGATCCAGCCTGCCATCGCGATCGTAATCGATCCACGTGCAGCCCGTTCCATATCGCGTGCCCGGATGAATCAGCCCGGCCTTCGCGGTCACGTCCGAGAAAGTACCATTGCCGTTGTTTTGAAACAGGATGTTCTGGCCCCAGCATGTAATAAAGAGATCGTCGAAGCCATCGTTATCGTAGTCGCCCACGGTGATGCCGGTGGCCCAGACGCTGCGGCCCACACCGGACTTCTCACTGACATCGGAGAACGTGCCGTCGCGGTTGTTCCGATACAGTCGGATGATGGCCTCTTGCGGGGTCGATTGGCGCCGGCGTCCAGTCAGCACGACGATATCCTGCCATCCGTCGTTGTCATAGTCGACGAATGCCACGCCGCATCCCATGGAATCCAGAATGTAGTCGTTATGCGCGACGTCCCCATAGATTACGGGCGCGCGCAGGCCGGCGGCTTGGGCCACGTTGACAAAATGCGCATGGAACGGCAGCCCCGAAGGCTTGCCGCGGGGAACGGCCTTGATACTCCGCGAAGCCATTCCGCGAAGCTGCTGCGCGCTGGCCCGCCGCCCAGTGAGAGCCAGCGCCGGCAAGGGGAGCGACAATGCCTGTCGCCGCGTCATCCACTTAGGATATCCACTTTTCCTCTTGCCTGTAGAGTGTTTGTGGGGGGACTCCAAATGAACTGGCGATAGCCATGACGCAGCCTGCCCACTTACTGTTTGGCCGGCAAATTCGCGAGGTCCACCCAACCCGTAGTCGCGCATTTGCCGCTTGGACACACCTCGAACTTATAGATGGGATGAACTTCCCAGAGGGACGCTCTCTTCGGATCGCCTGCAACCGCCGCTCCGGCGACACAAGGCGAGTGGCTGGAATCGAACATCAGTTGCCCGGTGACGTGGACCATTAGGTGTGCCTTCGCGACAGTCTCGACGAACGTTCTTATCGCAGTTCACGCTTTCCTGACCCTCTTGTGGCGCCGCCAGAACGAAACCCTGTAGCACGACTGGTTTTCCTTCGCCGAGAGCTTGCAGCGGCGCGCGCTTCGTCATTGGTCCAGGCTGGGCCGAGAGCGGGTGCTTATCCGGATTTCCGAAGCTGATAGCCTTATTGGACTGTACACTCGTCTGGATTTGCTGAATCGTGATCGGACCAGCGGCGCCAAGCGCACAGAAATTGTTCTTTGCCGTGCTTTGCAGGGACTCTGGTCCTGGCGTGCCGCCCCAAGCGGCACAGCGAATCGACGCTCGTCGCCGTGGCAGACGGAAATAGGGGGCTTACCTGGCGTTGGGAGCCGGACAAATTGTAGGGAAATCGTCAGCATGCAGCACCGCGGAAAAACAGGAGAGCTGAGAACACGCGAGTCTTGAGGTCCGGTTCGGCTTGTACAGTACTGGCATCTTTAGCTCCAGAACCGAACGTTAGATGCTTAGCATAACCCATACCAGCGCTACAGTTTGAGGTTCGAAAAAGGCTGAGGGCTGACGTTCCACACGCCTTTCAGGGGGTTGTCGGTGTCCATCATCACGAAGTTGGCCAGAAACAAGACCGCGGCCACCAGAGTGAAGCAGCAGGCGCCGGTGTACCAGTATCGAAAAGGGTAGACGAAGATCAGCAGCAGCAGCACGCCGGCGATAGTATTAACAAGACCAGCCAGCGTGGGCGGAATCCGGGTCAGACTCTTGGCCACGCGTTCGTCGCGGCACTCACTGGTCTTCTGCGCCATGTCTATCACGCGGGCGTGCATCTGTTGTTCGGCCCCACTGAGGGGAACGGCTTCCACTACGCTATTGAGGAACTTGGAAAAGACCGCCTCGGCCTGGCTGTCCGTGCGGCCATCGCCCAGAGCCGGCCATTCGGACCTGAGGACGTGGTTCGCGTAGAATCCGACGGCGCGGCGAATGCCGGCATGGGCGTCGGGATTGAGATAGCCGCTAAACCGGAGCACGTCGTCGAGCGAATTGCATTCGCGAATGACGCAATTCTCGACTTCGGTGAACTGGCCCCAGATGACGAAGATGGTAAAGGCCAACAGAACCGCATAGATATCGCCGACCAATTGAATCAGGACGCTCAGCCCTTCCGCTTCGCGGGCGGTGAAGTTATAGAAGCCGGCGTTGCGTAAGAAGGCATAGAGTAACAGAGCTGCTGCAAGCCGGACTGCCAGCTTGAGGATGTTCTCAGTAGGGAGTGTCCATGGCATAACGGTCTCCGGACATTATGGCGCAGTTTGCGGAACGCGTAGCAACCACTCCCTGATGGTCGTGGCTCCGATCGGAATCGCGCGTTCATAGGGTTAGGCGGGTGGAGTCGGCGCCGAAGCCTCCATCGGCAATGCCCCGTCCCGAAACAATCCCAAGCCGAGAATTGCTGGAGACTCCTCTTCTTCAAACAGCACCACCGACTCTTTCGCTTTCGCCAGCGCAACGGTTCGCCACCAGCAGTAAACCGCCGCGATGCTCAGAACGGCGATTAGCCTGGCATAACTCGCCGGGTCGTGTAACGCGCGCAGTTCCGCGGCAATGCCAAAGCCGATGGCCTGCAGCAACCCCCCTGCAGCGACGAACATCAGATTAACCTTTGACTTACCCGGCAGGTAGGAACAAGTGAACGGAATCTTGTGAAATCCATACAGGCTGACAAATGCCAGTATGGTCCCCCAGAGACCAAGAATCACCAGATGCCCCGCCACCGGACGCCACGGCCATGCCGATAGAAGCACCGCCGCCGAAGCCAGCCACACCGGGCCTACGGAGAGCACGAACAGCGGACGCCGGATCGCGGCCAGATATTCCGGGGCCGGGTGAACGGAAGTGATGCGAAAGATCCAATTGGCGCGCAGATCAAGCGGCATGGCGAATACCACGCGTGTTCCCACCACCCAGGCGGTCATCATCACGATGGTCGAAACAATCGGCGAAATAATCAACGGCATGTGCGCCTGCTGCCGCGGTCCTCCGTTTTTCCAAAGCAGGGTCACAAGGGCGAATCCAATTCCCAAATAGAAGGCGAGAATGACTCGGTGCTGGCGGCTGCGAAGCAGCGTGCGGATACTGAACTGGACCACGGCAGTCTCGAGCGAGTTGCCAAATCGCGGCAACCAATTTACGCCGCGAACGCCGGGGACGATATCCGGCTCTTCGACAATCTTCCGCAAAGTCCGGAAGTAAGACAGCAGAAAAGCCGCGCCGGCTCCTACGATGGCGAGTGCCAGGCCGAGACATGCCCTCCGCGCCAATGGCGCCATCACTGGATGCATGGAACCATTAAGAACCTGGAACAATCCCAGGAACCAATAAGAGGGCAGCCAGGCGAGCGCATGTTGATTCTTCGCGGCGGAGAGAGCTTCCGGCGTGGCCAGTGACGGCTGAAGAAAGTAGACGCTTACCACCAGACAGAAGGCCCCAATCTGCAGCACTGCTGACAAACGCAAGAACAACCGCCGCGGTAGTTGCGCCGCCAGTCCCTGCGCGCCTAACACGCAACAGAAAATGAAGGCGCCTGCCGCGAGCATCGTGACCCAATAGGCTGCCAGTGACCGAATCATTCCCAAAACGCCCGAATTCGCCGGCGAGAACACCAGCACGGGCCAGGCGACGCCCGCTAGAGTATGCAGCGATACCACAGTCAAACTGAGCGCCGTAGCCACTGACGCCACTTTGGCCAGAAACATTGTGCGCGCGTGTATTGGCAGTGGCGCCAGCACCAGAACGTCGCGCCGGTTCAGGAATGTGGATTCCCAACTCAGGACAGCGAACAGCCCAACCACTAGCATAGTGGTAGTTATTAGAAAGTGTTCCTGACCCCAAAGGACGCTCACGAGCTTTTGGGGCGGAATGTGGCGGACATCGAAGAATATGGCGCCCAGGAAGAGGCCCGAGCTGATCCAAATCAATACGGCAGCAAACTGCCCGAGTAACTTGGTGATATCGCCCTGAGGCGACAGTAACTCCAGATCCACCATGCGGAATAGGAACTCGCGATAGAGTATGCGAAATTGGAGATTATTCATACCTCTCCTCATGCCCCGATCAAATCGGCGATCTCTCGCGAAATTCCCGCCGTATCCTGCTCCACGGCGAGCTGCGAGAAGATATCCTCCAGCGTCGGCAACGCCATCAGCGTTCGCAAGCGCTCAATGGAATCGTCGGCGACGATCTTGCCGCGGTGCAGAATGACTACGCGCGACGAGACTCGTTCCACGGTCTCAAGCTCATGCGAGCTGAACAACACTACTTTGCCGCGCGCCGCCAGTTCCTGGATCAGGCTGCGCAACACCAGCGCCGTGCCCACATCCAATCCGGAAAAAGGCTCGTCCAGCAGAATCAGATCGGGATTGTGCAACAGTGCAGCCGAGAGCAGCACTTTCTGCCGCATGCCTTTTGAGTAGTTCGAGATGGGCGAGTGACGGTCGCCGTGGAGTGAGAACAACCGCAGCAATCCGTCGCTGCATTTGGCCGTTGGTTTGGCGGGCAGACCGCGCAATTGACCCACCATCGTCAGATACTCAAGACCGCTGAGATGCGTGTAGAGATGCGGCTCTTCCGGCACATATCCCATGCGACGCTTGTAAGACAGCAGATCATTCTGGATGGGAACGCCGCCGAATAGGATTTCGCCGGAACTCATCTCGATAAGTCCGGTAATCATCTTCATCGTGGTCGATTTACCCGACCCGTTTGGGCCCAGGTAACCGGTGATCTCACCGGGATGCGCCGAGAAGCTGACGTTATCGACGGCGATAGCGCCCGGAAATCGTTTCGTAACACTTCGAAGTTCGAGCATAAAGTTAAACCCTGCCCATCTACTCGTGGCGCACGCAGTCATGCGTGCAGCGTTCACACTCGTGTGAACGCATTTGTGACCACCGCGAAACACGCGTCCCCAAGTGTGTGAACGCTGCACGCATGACTGCGTGCGCCACGTTACTCCTCTCGCAATGCCGAAACCGGGTCGATAGTAGACGACCTGCGAGCCGGCAGATAACAAGCGATAACAGCTACCGCAATCAACAATAAAGGCGGCCCCACAACCTGCGCGGGCTCCATACTTTCCGGGTTGAGGGCGCCAAATGAGGCTGAAGCCCAAATCAGCAAGCGCACTAGAACTACGGCGCCGGCAATCCCCAGTACCGAGCCAACTAATACCATGGCCGCCGCTTCTTTCATCACCAGGCGCAACACCTGCGGGCGTCTCGCGCCCAGAGCCATCCGGATGCCGATCTCCTTCCTCCGCCTTACCACCGCCTGCGCAGTGACCCCCGCCAATCCAACGCATGCCAGAATCAAGGCGAACATACCTACCGCGCCGTAAATGGACGTGGGATATTTGAGCGCTTCGTTGAACTGAGCGAGGTACTTTTCCATGGTTTGCACATCGAACATGGTCAGGCGGCTATCGATCGCTTTCACCTCGCTCCGAAGCGGCGCAAATCCAACTCCTTTCCGGACGCGGACCACCACCAACGGCCCGCCGTGCTGGAGGTCCTTCATGGTAAATGTCAGAAAAACCGCTGGGACCGATGCCCTTTGAAATACCGCTGACTTCTCATACTGTGCGACGCCGGCTACCAGAAAGATCTGATCGCCTTGCCGGATGAGTCGCCCCAGCGGGTCGCCGCTTCCGAATAATTGCTGCGCAGCTGACTGATTGATGACCACCGGCAGCATGGCGCTGGTATCGGAGTCGGAGCGCAGGTCGCGAAATCCAGACTCGACTCCGCGGACCACGTGCAGCCCCAGGGCGGCGAAGAAGCCGGGACCGATTTTTTGCAGACTTACATGGTGAAC
>Ga0302325_10035875_pt1 | contig 10118 bp, 6 predicted proteins | sample Palsa_T0_2_FD_201948 | JGI IMG/M metagenome (GOLD analysis project Ga0302325, IMG submission 201948) | Peat permafrost microbial communities from Stordalen Mire near Abisko, Sweden - Palsa_T0_2 | ecosystem: Environmental > Terrestrial > Soil > Palsa > Peat permafrost | place: Sweden: Abisko... | reverse complement strand
CACGTCGTTTTTGGTAGCCATATCTTCCTGTCGTTAAGAGGCGGGCGTGAGAACTTCGGGGAGTTCGAGTGTCTGCGACATGGGCCCCGGCGGACCTGGGCCTGGATCCCCGGTCGGACCGGAGCCTGGATCCTCGTCTCTTGCGAACAGCTCGGAGACCGAGCGATTCGCCGTGATGCGCTTGATGGCATCGGCGAGGATCTGGGCGATCGAAAGCACTTGGAACTTCGGGTTGAGCAAGGCGGCGTCGAACGGGATCGTGTTCGTGACGACGACCTTTGAGATCGGCGACTCCGTCAGGACCCGGACGGCGTCTCCCGCAAAGATGCCGTGGGTCGCGCAGGTGTAGACTTCGGTCGCGCCGCGCTTGATCAGCGCCTCCGCGGCCTTGGCGAGCGTTCCGCCGGTCGAGATCATATCATCCACGACCACCGCGATCTTGCCGCTTACGTCGCCGACGATCTCGGTTACCTCGGAAACGTCGGGCTCGGGGCGGCGCTTGAAGACGATGGCCAGCGAGCTCCGTAGCCGTTTGGCGAACTTTTCGGCCCGGGTCACACCGCCGGCGTCCGGCGAGACGATGACCACCCGGTCGCCCTCGAGTCCCTGGGATTTGAGGTAGGTCGAGAGGGTCGGGGCCGCTTCGAGGTTGTCGACCGGGAGGTCGAAAAAGCCCTGAATCTGGGCGGCGTGCAGATCGAGCGTCACGACGCGTTTGGCGCCGGCGGCTTCGATCATGTTCGCGACCAGCTTGGCCGAGATCGGCTCGCGGCCTTTGGTCTTCTTGTCTTGCTTGGCGTAGCCGAAGTAGGGGATAACCGCGGTGATCCGGCCCGCCGAGGCGCGGTTGAGCGCGTCGATCATGAGCAAAAGCTCCATCAACGAGTCGTTGACGGATTGCCCGTTCGGCGCTTTGCACAGTGACTGAACCAAAAAGACTTCAGCCCCGCGCACGTTCTCGCGGATCTCGATCCGGCACTCTTCGTTGCGAAACTTGTCGACGAGCGCGCTGCCGAGGCGCGTCTCCATCTTTTGCGCGATCTCGCGTGCGAGATCGTAATTGGAATTGCCGCTGAAGAGGAGGGGCTTCTGGATCACGTTCACGTTCCTACCTCCGGGGAGACCGAGGTCTCGCGACGATGGGTGGGCGCCGTGAGGCGCGATGAAAAGAATTCCCTAGAGCCGCGCGGCTCTCCCGGTCAGGTCCTCGAAGCGGGGCAGCTGAATCCGCCTCAGACGCCGGCCGGCACGGGAGGCGAGTGCTCAAAGCGTGGCTTTTCGACCGGTTCGTCCGGTTCGTCGGGAGCGAGATTCTTTGGCGCCAGCCACATATACGCGTTCGGAACCAGCAGCAGCGTCAGGACGAGCGAACTGATCACGCCGCCGATGACGACGATGCCGAGACTGGAGCGTGAGACGGAGCCCGGCTCGAGCGCCAGCGCGAGCGGAATGTTCCCCGCCACGACTGAGAAGCTCGTCATGACGATCGGCCGGAAGCGGGTGTGGGCGCTCTCTTTGATCGCTTCGAGCTCGTCGAGACCGCGTTTGCGCAGCGTGTTGGCGTAGTCGACCAACAGAACGCCGTTCTTAGTGGCGATGCCGATCAGCAAGATGATGCCGATCAACGAGAACAGGTTGAGCGTCTTGTGCGTGAGCAGCAGCGCCCCGATCGCGCCGACAGCGGCAACCGGGACCGAGAAGAGGATGATGAAGGGCGAACGGTAGCTGTTGTAGAGCGCGACCATCAGCAAGAAGACCAAGACGACGGAAAGGATCATCGTTTGGCCCAAACCGCGGAGGGTCTGCTGCATGAAATCTTGTTGGCCGAGGGGAGCCGGCCGGACGACGACGCTCGGCGCCAAGTGGAGCGACGGTAACTTTTTGAAAAACGCGCGCTCCACGTTCGAGAGCGACGTACCCGGCGCGAAGTTCGCGTCGACATGAATGACCGTATTGCGATCCGTGCGCGTCACCAGCGGCGGCGTCGGCGTGACCTTGAACGATGCGATGTCGCTCAGGTGAACCACGGCTCCGGCGTTCGAACGAATCGGAATCTCCTTGAGCGATTCCAGCTCCGTCTGGTAGAGCAGCGGGTAGATCACCTGAACTTCTTTGAGTCCCTGCGGCGTCTCGAACTGGGTGACGACGTCGCCGCCGAACGCCGCGCCCGCCGCATTCGCGGCCGTACCGAGGTCAACGTTGAGCGCTTGCGACTTGGCTCGATCGAACTCGATCGAAACTTCCGGCGCGAGGGTTGTGCCCGAGCTGTTCACGCCGATGGCGCCCGGCGTTTGCCGCAAGAGCGCCAGTACCTTGCCGGCGTCCGCCGTCGGATCGGTCCCGGTTACGTCGTACACCAGTAAGTCGATAGGTTGTTGATTTCCGCCGCCCGTCGAGGTCGACGGAACGACGAACGTTTGCGCCTGCGGAAGATCCTTGCGGGCGAGATCCCGAATCTGCGTGACCCAGTAGTTAGTCGGGTGCTTGCGCCCATCTTTGAGAAAGATGACGATCTGGCCGACGTTGCCGAGCAGCACGTACCCGCCGAATGAGGCGGAGTACCCGCCGGCGCTCGTAGCCTCTGCGTCGACGTCGGAGAGTTTGTCGATCTTCGCTTCGAGCCCGAACAAGCCGTCGCGAACGTGCGTCAACGGCGTACCGACGGGCCAGGTCGTCTGTACGAAAATTTGCCCTCGGTCCGTCGCCGGAATAAACTCTTCGCCGACGACTCCGAGCGGGATCAGTGCGATCGAGCCTATGAACGACAACGCGCAGAGGCCCGCGACCAAGCCGCCGTGATCGAGCGCCCACGGCAGGACGCGGTGGGCGTAGTAATCACGGGTCTTATCGAAGCCGCTCGTAAACCAGTTGACGATCGGCCACGGCTTCCACTTGGACTTGAGCGCCCACAGGCCGGCCAGCGTCGGCGTGACGGTGAACGAGACGAAGAGCGAGGTGAGCGTCGAGATGACGACGACGATCGCGAACTCGTTGAGATTACGGCCGACTTGTCCTTGAATGAATGCGATCGGGAAGAAGACCACGACGTCGACCAGCGTGATGACGACCGCAGCGGCGCCGATTTCCTCGCGGCCTTTGACCGCCGCCTCTTCCGGCGGTTCGCCGAGTTCGTCGTGGTGCCGTTCGATGTTTTCGAGAACGACCGTCGAGTCGTCGACGAGGATACCGATGACGAGCGACATCGCGAGCAGCGAGATCGTATCGAGGGTCAAACCCAGCAGCTTCATCGCGGTCAACGCGATGGCGAGCGAGGTTGGAATCGAAACGCAGACGACCAGCGCGTTGCGCCAGGAACGCAGGAAGAAAACCATCGCGATGCCGGTCAGCAGGACGCCTTCCATGAGCGTCCGGGTCACGAGCTCGATCTGCTGTTGGCTAAATTTCGACTGGGTGTTGAGAACCGAAAACTCGATCTCGGGAAATTGCCGGCGCAGTAGAGGCAGTGCGTTCAGTACGTTCTGCGAGGCGGTAACTTCGCTCGCGTCCGACGCTTTTTGGATGCTGAGAAAGAGTCCGGGACGGCCGTTGATTTGCGCGATGCGGCGGGCCGGTTCGTAGCCGTCAACGGTTTTCGCTACGTCTTCGACTCGGCGCAGAGAGTTGCTCGCGCTCCAGGGGTTGATATTACCCGGAAGCGCCGAAAGGCCGCCGAACGGATCGTTGATCTGGCCTGAGGTCACGCCGGTCTGCGCCGTAACGGAGGGGGGCGCGATCGGCAAACGGGCGACCGAGTTGAGGTCGGTCACGTCGCCGCGGACGTCGATCGACGTCTCGCGATTGGGTTCGTACGCGATACCGCCGGGGACACGATTGTTTTGGTTTCCGACGGCATTGATGACGTCGGTCAAGGTGAGGTTCTGCGAAAGCAGCTTGAACGGGTCGACCTGAACCTCGTAGGCCGGCGTCACGTCCCCGATCACGTTTGCGAACGAAATGCCCGGAATCTGTTGGATTTTCGGCGCGATGACGTTGTCGGCGTACAGCGAGAGTTGGCCGAGCGAGAGCTTCTTCGAAAACAACGCGAGCGTGATGACGACGGACTCGCTCGGATCGTTGATCGAAACCGTCGGCGGCGTGATGTTCGTCGGCAACTGCTTCGACGCGTTTTGCACCGCCTTTTGCGTGAGCGTCAGGTCGGTGGCGACGTCCGAATCGAGCGTGTAGACCGCCGAGATCGTCGCGCGGCCTTGCTGCACGACCGAGTTGATCGTTTGCAAGTTCGTCGAGCCGGCCAGGTTCTGCTCGATCGGCGCGACGATGTTGTCGCGCATCTCGGTAACCGAGGCGCCGTTATAGGTGACGAGAATCGAGATCGTGGGCTGCGTGACGTTTGGGAAGAGCTGCCGGACCAGCGTCACGATTGAAATGATGCCGCCGAACGTCATCAAGGCGATCAGCACGAAGACGAGCGTCGGCCGTTTGATGAAGAGCCGGGTTAAGCTCACCGGATGGCGACTTTCTGTCCGTCGCCGACGCTCGTTTGGCCGTCGCGAATGACGCGCGTTCCGGCCGGGATGCCGCTGACGACCGAGTGCGTGTTGTCGTCGGCGATCTCTCTGACGGCTGCCGTGTGCACGGTGCCGTCTTGCGCGACGGTTAGGAGCTGCGTGTGGTTGTCATCGGTGAAAGCGGTCGCCGGGACGAGCACGCCGCGTGCCACGGGCAGCTCGAGATGGCCGATGACGGCCATACCGGGCCGCAAGCGATCGTTGTGATTTTGGAGCAGAACTTTTACCTGGAAGTCGGTCGATCCGGGCGCGATCTGGTTGAGGACCCCGACGACCGTCCCGGTGAGCTTTTGACCCCCCAGGTCGGAGGCGATCACGATCGCTTTCGCGCCGTTCGAAATGCGTGCGACCTGAGCACCAGAGCCGCGCAAGATCGCGAAGATCGGATCGATTTGCTGCAAGGTGAAGAGCTGCCGGCTGCCGGGATATTCGCCTTGGTTGAAGTTGCGGTTCACCACGACGCCGTCGATCGGCGAGTAGATCGAGGCCTTCGCGATCTGCACGCGTTCTTGCTGGGCTTCGGCCAGGGCGGCTTGCTCTTGCGCGCGCGCCTGCTCGATGCTGCTGGCCTGCAGGCCGTTCGAACCGAGCGTTCCGTTTGCGGTGACGTTGGATTGAGCGCTCGACAGCGCCGCGCGGGCTGCTTTGGCGGCCTGTTGGTCGTTCCGCACCGTCGTGATCTGATCGCGGTACGTCTGTTCCGCCACGTAGCCTTGCACGACGAGTTGCCGGTCACGCCCTAAGTCGATCGTATCGCGCGCGAGCGTTTCGTCGGCTTGCTTTACGGCGGTCTGCGCGCTGCGTAGCGAGTCGACGCCTTGATCGATCGAAAGCGAACCTTGGTACGTCGAGTGCGAGGTGTTCGCTTTCGCGCTCTCCGCGGTCGCGAGATCGTTGTTGAGCGCGGCCACCAGATCTGCGGTATCGAGTTGCGCGAGCAACTCGCCCTTGTGGACCGGGTCGCCTTCCTGCACGTTCACGGCGTCTGCCGGTTCGGTCAGGGTGGATTGGATGGCGACGTTCTGATAGGGCGCGATGATACCGGGCAGCATTTCGTACGGCGCGATCGTCCCTTGCGTAGCGACGTCGGTCGCGACGTACGGGGGTGGAGGCGCTTTCTGAGCCGCCCGTCCGCCGCAACCGGCAAGGGCGAAGGCCAGCGAAAGCGCTACTGCGCCGGCGCCTGGAGAGCTCATGGCGCGGGTGAGGCGAAGCATGGACTACTATCCTAAGGGCGGGGACGGGCCGGTGTCCTGTACGGGGGCTGGGAAGGCCGCAAGTCAAATCCCAGCATCGGGGCGTACCATGAGAACGTGGAGTCGCTTGGCGCCAAGGTTCTCGTCGTGGACGACGAGGCGGCGATTCGGGATATGCTTGAGTATGGGCTCGATCGGGCCGGATTTGCCGTGCGCAGCGTCCCGGAGGGCCGGACGGCACTCGATGTCGTTCGCTCGTGGCGCCCGGACATCATCGTCCTGGACGTCATGCTCCCCGAAATCGACGGGATCACGCTCCTTCCGGCGCTGCGGCGCGTGACCGAAGTCCCGATCGTGATGCTGAGCGCGCGCAGCGAGACGAGCGACAAGGTGAGCGGCCTGGCGCGCGGGGCCGACGACTACCTCGCCAAACCGTTCGAACTCGAAGAACTCGTGGCGCGCTTGAATTCGGCCTTGCGGCGGCCTAGGCTCGAGCTGCGTCAAACCTTCACCTACGCCGACCTAACCGTTGACCTGGCGCGCCGCGCCGTGTTTCGCGGCTCGCGCCGCGTCGATCTCTCGACGCGCGAGTTCGATCTGCTGCTCACCTTCGTGCGCAATCCGGAACGCGTCTTTAGCCGATCCGAACTGCTGGATCTCGTATGGGGCGTCGATCGCGACATCGTCCCCAACACCGTTGAAAGCTACATCTCGTACTTACGCGCCAAGATCGATAGCGGCGAACCGGTGCGCTTGATTCAGACCTTGCGCGGCGTGGGCTACACGCTGCGCTCCGCACCGCGATGAGCGTTTCGTTCGAGCGGCGCGCGCTCGTTTTCTCGACCGTGGCGATCGCGGGCACGCTGACGTTCCTCGTCGCCGTATTAGCGCTCGCGCTCTACTGGGTGTACGTACGCAGCCTCGGCGCCCAGTTGAACGACACGCTCGACGAGGTTCGCGCGTACGCCGCTTTGCACGGAGCGCCGCGCGGTGCTGCGGATCTCGCCAACGGCGTTGCCTCGCGACTCGTGCGGCCACAGGTTCTGATGACCGTGCTCGACCCCGCTCAGCGTGCCGATATTCGCTGGAATCGGTCCGGCGCCGACCCAAGCCATCCGAGTGCGAGCGTGACCCTGAGCGATCGTAGTCATATCAAGATTTCGAGTCCGAGCGGTCTGCCCGCGCAACTGCTGGTCGGGGTCGCCACGCTGTTCGGACTCAATCCCGTGCAGACACAGTTCGGTCAGATCAGCGTGATCGTGCGCGCGTCCGACTCAGCGCTCGTTGCCGCGGTCGCGCCGTTCCTGCCGTGGCTCGTGCTGGCGGAACTGACCGCGCTCGTGTTCGGCTTTGCTTTGGCGCGTTTGCTGACGCGCGAAGCGTTGCGTCCGCTGGCCGACGTCACCGCCGCGCTCGAACGTTTTGCTTCTGGCGATCTGACGCCGCAGCCGGTCGCAACCGACGGACGTCATCGCCTCGATGCCCTGGCGCTCGCCTACAACGGCGCGATCGATCAAGTCGCGCGCGCCTTCGCCGAGCGCGAACGCGCTCAAGCCGGAATGCGTCAGTTCATCGCCGATGCGGGCCACCAGCTGCGTACTCCACTGACGGTAATTCGGGGCTTCACGGCGATTTTGCGCCAAGGCGATCTACGCGACACGCGCGATCACGAGCGGATGCTCGACGCGATCAACCGGCAAAGCCTGGTGATGGGATCGCTCATCGACAAGTTGATTCTGCTCGAACGTTGGGAGCGTCCGGGCGAAACGGAGCAAGCCGAACCGATCGACGTCGTGCAACTGGTCGAAGACGTGGTCTCGCCGATCGGTGAGGCGCACCTCGAACGCGTCCGCTTGCACGCCGGCAACGCCGCCTCGGTCGCGATCGACCCGAGCGATCTGGCGCAAGCCTTGACCAACCTCACCGATAACGCGCTGAAGTATACGGAAGGACCGGTCGACGTGAGCGTCCGCCAAGCCGGCGGGAAGGTCCTTATAGAGGTAGCCGACGCCGGCCCGGGCATGACGGCCGAGGAGTCGCGTCACGCCTTCGACCGCTTCTTTCGCGGTGCGAACCGGCGCGAGATCGAGGGCTCGGGCCTAGGTCTGTCGATCGCGCGGCGCGCGATCGAACGGGCGGGAGGCAGCCTAACGGTCGATAGCTCACCTGCCAAGGGCTCGAAATTCACGATCGCGCTGCCGGCGATTCCCGGGCGGCGAGCAGTCTCGCCGCCGCGCCAGACGGCCGGAGTCTAGACCCGGCCTTCCCGACGCAACGGCGCTCGCCGCCGGGGTGTTGAAGATGGAGCGATGCCGGACCGTTTCGAGCTGGTAACCCCGTATGCGCTTGCCGGCGACCAGCCCGCGGCGACCGATGCTTTGGCGGCCGGCGTTCTGCGCGGCGACCCGCGCCAGACGCTGCTCGGCGTCACCGGCAGCGGCAAGACCATGGCGATGGCGCGCGTCATCGAGCTCGTGCAAAAGCCGACGCTCGTGCTGTGCCACAACAAACTGCTCGCAGCTCAGCTATGCGCCGAATTCCGCGATTTCTTTCCGAACAACGCGGTCGAGTACTTCGTCTCGTACTTCGACTACTATCAGCCCGAAGCGTACATGCCCCACACCGACACCTACATCGAGAAGGACAGTTCGGTCAACGACGAGATCGAACGCCTGCGCCACTCCGCCACGCAGTCGCTACTAACGCGTCCCGACACGCTGATCGTCGCCTCCGTCTCGTGCATCTACGGCTTGGGATCGCCCGCGGACTACATGGAGATGTCGTTCGCGCTGAAAGTCGGCGATTCGTTCGATCGCGACGTGTTCTTGCGCCGTCTCGTCGACATGCAATACCGCCGAAACGATCTCAACCTCGTGCGCGGAACGTTCCGCGTGCGGGGCGACACGCTCGAGTTCGTCGGGGTCGACGAAGAGCTGGTTCATCGCATCGAGTTTTTCGGCGACGAAGTCGAGGCGATCAACGTCGTCAACCTCTTGACCGGTGAATACGTCGAGAGCAAGGACGAGCTCACGATCTTCCCCGCGAAGCATTTCATCACGCCCGATGAGAAGCTGCGGCGCGCGGTCGACGCGATCGAGATCGAACTCGAGGAGCGCCTGAAGTATTTTCGCGATAGCGGCAAGCTGCTCGAAGCGCAGCGGATCGAGATGCGTACGCGTTACGATCTCGACATGCTGCGCGAAGTCGGCTACTGCAACGGCGTCGAGAACTACTCGCGGCACTTGGCCGGTCGCGAAGCGGGTTCGCAGCCTTCGTGCCTGCTCGACTTCTTTCCGAAAGACTGGCTGCTGTTTGTCGACGAGTCGCACGTGACGTTACCGCAGGTCCACGGCATGTACGGCGGCGATCGTTCCCGCAAGGAAGTGCTCGTCGAACACGGATTCCGCTTGCCGAGTGCGATCGACAATCGTCCGCTGACGTTCGAAGAATTCAACGACCATTTGAATCAGGCGATCTACGTGTCGGCGACGCCGGCGACGTACGAGCTCGGCAAGTCGACTCAGGTCGTCGAGATGATCATCCGGCCGACCGGTCTGGTCGATCCCGAAGTCGAGGTCCGTCCAACTAAGAATCAGGTTGACGACTTGATGGAAGAGATCCGCCTGCGCGTCGAACGCAACGAGCGCGTCCTCATCACGACGCTGACCAAGAAGATGGCCGAGGACTTGACCGACTTCTTGCTCGAGATGGGTTTCAAAGTTCGCTACCTCCACAGCGAGATCGAAACGCTCGAGCGGATTGCGATCATGCGCGATTTACGCAAGGGTGTCTTCGACGTCTTGGTCGGCATCAATCTGTTGCGCGAAGGGCTCGACTTGCCCGAAGTCTCGCTCGTCGGCATCCTCGACGCCGACAAGGAAGGCTACTTGCGCAGCGGCACGTCGCTGATCCAGACGATCGGCCGGGCGGCGCGCAACGTCGAGGGCAAAGTCATCATGTACGCGGACTCGGTGACCGAGTCGATGGCGCGAGCGCTGGGTGAGACGCAACGCCGCCGTGACCGTCAAATCGCCTGGAACCTCGAGCACGGCATCGAGCCGCATTCGATCCGTAAGGAAGTGCGCGACATCCTCGACCTGGTGGCCGGTGACGACAAAGTCGTCTCGAAGTTCAAGGGCGAGAAGCTTCCGCGCGACGTGGCGATGGCTATGGCGCACGACATCGAGCAGAAGATGAAGGAAGCGGCCGGAAACTTGGAGTTCGAGAAAGCCGCGGCGCTGCGCGACGAGCTGCTCGAACTCCGCAAGCAGATCGGCGGCAACGAAAGCTTGCTCTTTCAAGGAAAGGCGCCGAAGATTTTCGAGCACGCGCTGCGGGAGTTGGTCGGCAATTAGCGCAGCGCCGGAGCGAGTCCGGCGCATTGCGGCCGGCG
>Ga0302325_10035874_pt1 | contig 10118 bp, 11 predicted proteins | sample Palsa_T0_2_FD_201948 | JGI IMG/M metagenome (GOLD analysis project Ga0302325, IMG submission 201948) | Peat permafrost microbial communities from Stordalen Mire near Abisko, Sweden - Palsa_T0_2 | ecosystem: Environmental > Terrestrial > Soil > Palsa > Peat permafrost | place: Sweden: Abisko... | reverse complement strand
AACCATCCGGTCGGTTTCATCGACAACGGCGGTTTAGCCATGTCACGGATGATAACGAGCCCAGCCGCAAATTCATAGTGGGCACTATGAAATTCTTGCGGAGCGGCTACCATCCAGAGCATGGCTTCGGCGGGCGTGCAGCAGCGACGCAGTAATAAGCGCGGCCTGGCCACCCGCGAGGCGATGCTGGACGCCGCGGTGCGCTCGTTGGCTTCCGGCGATCCGGGCGCCGTGTCGGCCAGCCGCATTGCCAAGGAGAGCGGCGCGACCTGGGGCGCAGTGCAGTATCAGTTCGGCGACGTCGACGGGTTCTGGGCCGCCGTGTTGCACCGCACCGCTCAGCGGCGTGACGCGACGTTGTCAGCGTGGGCCACCGTCAAACCGGATGCGCCCCTGCGGGAGCGGGTTGGTGCGATTATCGACACCTTGTATGACGGTCTGGCGGCGCAGGATTCGCGCGCGATCGAGAATCTGCGGGCCGCACTCCCCCGCGACCACCACGAGCTGGAGCGCCTCTATCCTCGCACCGCAGCCGAACTGTTCTCGTGGGGCAGGAGCTGGCAGGAAACCTGCCAAAACGCCTTCGCCGGCTTGGGTGTCGACCCGCAGCGGGTCCGCGAGGTGGCCGCCCTGATCCCCGGCGCGATGCGTGGCCTGGTTTCCGAGCGCCAACTGGGCTCTTATGCCGACCTCGACGAAGCCCGCCGGGGCCTAACCAACGCTCTGGCAACCTATCTCGAAAACTCGCGTCCTACGTGACCCACTCGGGCTGTTGCCCGGTTTCGACCGCGGAGAAGTCTTTGTGCCCCAGCCCCGCGGTGCAGCCGCCGTCGACGACGAACTCCGAACCGGTCGAATAGCTGGACTCGTCGCTGGCCAAGTAGACGACCAGGCTGGAGACTTCCCTGGGCTCAGCCGCACGGCCCAACGCGGTCTGGAAGATGTCCTCGGGAACCCACTCGGTCATCGGTGTCTTGATCAACCCCGGGTGAATCGAGTTGACCCGAATTCCACTGGGCCCCAACTCCAGAGCGGTGGATTTGGTCAGCCCGCGCACTGCGAACTTGGTGGCCGTGTAACCGTGACAGGCGATCGTGCCGGCCATACCCTCGATCGACGAGATGTTGATAATCGACCCGCGACCTGCCGCCTTCATCGGCTTGACGACGGCCCGGATGCCGAGGAAGACGCCGGTCAGGTTGATGTCGAGGATGCGATGCCACTCCGACAGTTCGTAGTCCTCGATGAGGCCCACATTGATGATGCCGGCGTTGTTGACCAAGATGTCGACACCGCCGAACTGCTCGACCGCGGTGGCGACCACAAGGCCCCAGTCGTCGGGTTGGGTGACGTCGAGATGTACGTAACGCGCAGCGTCGCCGACCTCCTTGGCAACCACTTCGCCTTCGGCGTCGAGGATGTCACCTAAGACCACCTTGGCTCCCTCGTCCACGAGTGCGCGAACGTGCGAGGCGCCCATCCCGCGGGCACCGCCGCTTACCACGGCAACCTTGCCCGCCAGCCGTCCTGTCATCGAATCCTCCGGTTCCAGCAGCGTCGCTGAGATCTGCTGTCAACAACCTAAGCCGGGACCTCCGGGTTCGGAACCGGGTACCCGTTTAGCCTGCTGAGCCGGCCCGGAACTCCTCCTCGACCTTCTTGCCGAGATCCGGGTCGACATTGCGCCAGTACTCGAACACCCGGGACAGGACCGGCTCCTTCACTCCTTTGGAAATATGCCCGATAATGTTGTGCAGCAGCCGATCTCGCGCGTCATCGTCGAGCACCTCACGCACCAGGGTTCCGGCCTGCCCCCAGTCGTCATCCTCTTCACGCAAGGTGTAGGCGGCGCGGATCATATCGCCGTCGGCCTGCCAGCGCACCTCAGCGGCACGTGCCGGGTCGGCGTGCGGACCGCCGTAGGAGTTGGGCGCGTACACCGGATCCGAGACGTTCTTGATCCGCATCGCGCCGTCCTTGGAGTAGCTGTTCACCTCCACATGCGGCGTGTTGACCGGGATCTGCTTGTAATTGGTACCCAGCCGTGCCCGGTGCGCGTCGGCGTAGGAGAAGCCGCGGGCCAGCAGCATCTTGTCCGGGCTCAATCCAGTGCCGGGCACGAGGTTGTTCGGCTCGAAGGCCGCCTGCTCGATCTCGGTGTGGTAATCGGTGACGTTGCGATCCAACGTCAGCTTGCCGACATCGATCAGCGGATAGTCGCTGTGCGGCCACACCTTGGTCAGGTCGAACGGGTTGAACCGGTAGGTCTTGGCCTCCTCGAACGGCATGATCTGCATCTTCAGCGTCCAGTTCGGAAAGTCGCCACCCTCGATCGACTCGTAGAGGTCCCGCTGGTGGTAGTCGCCGTCTTCGCCGGCGATCCGGTCGGCGTCCTCTTGGGTCAGGAAGTCGATGCCCTGATCGCTGATGAAGTGGTACTTCACCCAGAAGATCTCGTCGGCGGCATTGATCCAGCTGTACGTGTGGCTGCTGTAGCCGTTCATCTGCCGCCAGCTCTTGGGGATACCGCGGTCACCCATCAGCCAGGTCACCTGGTGGGCCGACTCGGGCGTCAGGCTCCAGAAGTCCCACTGCATGTTGTGGTCCCGCAGGTTGGTTGCCTGCATGCGCTTCTGAGATCGGATGAAGTGCTGGAACTTCATCGGGTCGCGCATGAAGAACACCGGCGTGTTGTTGCCGACCATGTCGAAGTTGCCCTCCGACGTGTAGAACTTCAGCGAAAAACCGCGCGGGTCGCGCCAGGTGTCTGGGCTGCCCCGCTCGCCTGCCACAGTGGAGAACCTGATCAGCGTGTCGGTTTTGGTGCCCGGCTGAAAGACCGCAGCCCTGGTGTATTTACTGACGTCGCCAGTCACCTCGAAGTGCCCGAAAGCGCCGCCGCCCTTGGCGTGCGGTTGGCGCTCCGGGATGCGCTCGCGGTTGAACTGGGCCATCTGCTCGATCAGGTAGTGATCCTGCAGCAAGATCGGGCCGTCGGGGCCGATGGTCAGCGACTGCTTGTCACTGGGTGCGGGGGAACCCCCGTCGGTGGTGGTGTAGCGCTCGGTCATGTCAGATGCCTCCTCGTCGAACAGTCGCGCCAAACGAGCTGGCGGCGCGCTGCTGTGTAGAGGTACCCGCAATCAGCCCGAAGTAGACCGTCTAAAAGCCCCGCATCGACGTTGCGCCTGGGATCCAGAAATGCTTCGGAGCCAAACGAACGAAGCCGTACCCGCTAAGTACAGAGCGGGTACGGCTTCCTTTGTCTCGTGGGTGGGTCAGATGGCCCGAACTTTGCTGGCCTGCGGACCCTTCGCGCCCTGCGTGACCTCGAATTCCACCTGCTGGTTCTCCTCGAGGCTGCGGAACCCGCCGCCATCGATCTCGGAGTAGTGCACGAAGACATCCGGGCCTTCAGTGCGCGCGATGAAACCGAAGCCCTTTTCGGCGTTGAACCACTTCACAGTTCCCTGTGTCATTTTGTTTCTCCTTTGTCAGAGATTCCGGTCCGCTACATGCGAACCGGCGGCCGAATGATCAGACGGCTGCTTCTGGCTTGCCCTGCAAGGAGAAAGAGACGCCCGCACCAAGTTTCTGCGCGAGCGTGTATAGGACACGAACACTTAGAATTTCGACTTGCTCGATACTACGCGATCTACCGGCGAATTTGTTAGTGGACTCGAGGCGTGCGGCCCTGGGCCTCAGTAGTAGGTGCTGAACTGGGGCGCTCCGTCCGGCGGTATGTAGCCGCCGGACGAGTTCCGCAGCTGCCATATCAGGTCAGGGCACAGCAAGTTGACCGCATATCCGACCACGTAATTAGCCGCGAACTGGTCGCTGGGGGTCACGTCGCGTTTCACGTCATCGATGACCTGCCCGTACCCTTCGCCGTGGCCGACCTTGTCGCAGACTCCGTGGCCGTAGGCAAGCGAGTCATTATTCGGAAAATTGTATTGCCGCCGCACCGTCATGTCGTAGACGTACTCAACCTCGGGATTTGGGGCGGCATACGCCCGTGGTGCCAACGGAAGCCCGCCGACGGCAACCGCGGCGACGACTACAGCGACCAGCTGCGAACGGGCGGATGCGACGGGGCTTCGCATGGCTGTCGACATAGACCGAGACGTTAAACTATTTAACGGATGCCTGGTGGCGTTTCGGGCTCGCCGTCACGTCGACTCGACGTGCTGGCGCTTCAGATGTGAATCCCGAAGCTCCGCGCGAACGACCTTGCCCGCACTGTTGAGCGGCAGCTCCGCGACCGTGTACCAGTACTGCGGAATCTTGAACCCGGCGAGCGTGCGGCGGGCGAAAGAACTCAGCTCCTCCGGCAGTGGCGGATGATCCGAGTCCGCCGGAACGATGAACGCGGCCAAGGTTTCTCCGAGTCGCGCGTCTGGCACGCCCACCACGCCAACCCCGGCGACCGCGGGGTGGACACTCAGCGCATTCTCGACTTCTAGCGGATAGACGTTCTCCCCGCCGCGAATCACCATGTCGTTCCGACGACCGCAAAGACGGAGATAACCGTTGTCGTCCACAAAGCCCAGATCGCCGGTGTGCAACCATCCATCGGCGGCCTGGTCGGAGAGGTGCGCCGCAGCCGCGAAAACTTCGCCGATTCCAGCCCGGTCCGGCTCGTGGATCTGCAGACGAAGGCCGCTCACCGGCCGGCCCACGGTGGATAGCACGTCGGGATCTTTGACCGCAGCCAACCGATGATCGTCTGGGCCCAAACTGGTGATCGGACTACCCTCGGTCTGGCCGTAGAGGCTGACCATCGCGACGTTCGGCAGGACGTGAAGAACGCGTCGCAGCGTGTCGACGGTAATCGGCGAGGCGCCATAGATCAATGTTTTCAACGGCACTGCGTCGAGAAGCCCTTCGCTGAGCAACATTTCGATCATCGTCGGCACGAGCAGGCAGTGGGTGGCTTCGAGTTGCTTCAGGTTCCGCCACCAGTCGAAGGAGAATCTGGAGGTGCAGATGACCGCCGCCCCAGCTGTGAGAGCCACCAGGACGTTACCCAGCCCGCCCATGTGATGCAGTGGCGAGCCGGTGGCGTAACGGTCGTCGGGGCCGATGCCTGTCAGACGACGCAACACGTCGGCGCGGGCGTCGAGCACTGGCTCGGTGAGCGAAATCCGCTTGGGAACTCCGGTCGTTCCCGCGGTGTGCAGGTAGATCGCCGTGGGACCCGCATCCAATTGCAACGGACGCCTCGACGACGGCAAGAAAGGTATCGTCACCGCCCCTATCCCCACCGCGTCGGCAACCTGTCGAGCCGTCTCGGCGAACGCGGCTTCAGTAAGCAGGACCGACGAGCCGCTCCGCCGTACCATCTCGGCCAGCTCTGTGGGAGTTTGGCGTGGCCCGAGCGGAGCGAGCGGTCTGTTGGCGGCGGCACCCCCCAACAGCAGCGCCAGCGCGCGGGCGTTGGTGGTAAGCAACGCGGGGATCGGCTGGCCCGCCCGGACGTCGAGTTCGACGAGCAGGTCCGCGGCGGCGACCGCCTTTCCGATCAGTTCACGACCGGTAACGGAGCCGACTTCGCCGATGACCGCCGCGCGTTCACTGCGTTCGTGGACCCCGCAAATACGCTCAAGCCACGTCGCTGTCAACGTCTCTCCTGACCGTTTCCTCAAAGCGATAAATAGTTTACTGTTTGTGGGAATTCTCGCGAAGGAGGGCACCCCAACGTGCGGATCATCGTCACCGGCGGAAACAGTGGCGTCGGGCAGGCGACCGCGCACGCAATGGCGGCCACCGGCCACGAAGTGGTGATCGCGTGCCGGACGCTGACAAAGGCGTACGAGGCCGCGGCGTCGATGCCCGGCGATGTCGAGGTGCGCGAGTTGGACCTGGCCGACCTCACCAGCGTGCGCAAGTTCGCCGACACCGTCGACTACGTCGACGTGCTGGTGAACAATGCCGGTGTGTTGGGCCTGCCGCTGACCCGCACGGCCGACGGCTTCGAGGCCCACATGGGCACTAACCACCTCGGCCACTTCGCGCTGACATGTCTGCTCGGCGAGCGGATCCGCGATCGCGTCGTGGCGGTGGCCAGCACCAACTACACCACTGCCCGGATCCACTTCGACGACCTCAACTACCACCATCGCCGCTACTCCCCGTGGTCGGCGTACGGGGAATCCAAACTGGCGAACCTGCTGTTCGTGCGCGAGTTGGTCGCCCGCGGCAAGACCGCCTACGCCTCCGATCCCGGCATGACGGACACCGGTATCACCCGCGACGGTTCGGTTGTCCTGCAGTGGGCCGGCCGGGTGCTCTCGCCACATATCGGACAGAGCCCGGCCGACGGAGCCCGCTCGACCATTCAGGCGATCACCACGACATTGCCCAACGGCACCTATATCGCGCCGCGCGGCCTCATGCACCAGTGGGGAAAACCGAAGCCCACCAAACTCAGAGACAAGGCCCGCGACGCGGACAGCGCGCGCCGGCTGTGGGATATCTCTGCGGAGTTGACCGGTTGCGAGTGGCAGGACAGCCGTCCATGACTGTCGAGCGCCTGCTGCCGACACCCGAGGCACGCGAACTGGTCCAGCTGGCCGCCGATGTCGCCGACAAGGTGCTCGATCCGATCGTCGACGAGCATGAGAAGAACGAGACCTATCCCGACGGCGTCTTCGCAACCCTGGGTGAGACCGGGCTGCTGACACTGCCGCACCCGGAAGAATGGGGCGGCGGCGGGCAGCCGTACGAGGTGTATTTACAGGTTCTCGAAGAGTTGGCGGCTCGGTGGGCGGCAGTCGCCGTAGCCGTCAGCGTCCATGTGCTGTCCTGCCATCCGTTGATCGCGTTCGGTACCGATGAGCAACGACAGCAATGGCTGCCGGCCAAGCTGGGTGGTCACACGATCGGCGCGTACAGCTTGTCGGAGCCGCAGGCCGGTTCCGATGCCGCGGCACTGACCTGCAAGGCAGCCGCGGTCGACGGCGGATACCGCGTCAACGGCGCGAAGGCGTGGATCACCCACGGCGGGATAGCAGACTTCTACAGCCTATTTGCCCGGACGGGCGAAGGTGGACAAGATATTTCGTGCTTCCTGGTCGATAAGGACACCGACGGACTCACGTTCGGCAAGCCCGAGGAGAAGATGGGCTTGCATGCCATCCCAACCACTTCGGCGCACTACGACGATGCATTCGTGGCTGCCCAGCGCCGGATCGGCGCCGAGGGCCAAGGCCTTCAGATCGCCTTCAGTGCACTAGATTCCGGACGCCTGGGAATCGCCGCGGTGGCCGTCGGACTGGCGCAGGCGGCGCTCGACGAGGCGGTTTCCTACGCTCGGCAACGGACGACGTTCGGCCGCAAGATCATCGATCATCAAGGCCTGGCGTTCCTGTTGGCCGACATGGCCGCCGCGGTCGACTCCGCGCGCGCCACGTACCTGGACGCAGCGCGCCGCCGCGACGCGAGGCTGCCCTATTCGCGCAACGCGTCAGTGGCGAAGTTGATTGCCACCGACGCCGCGATGAAGGTCACCACCGACGCCGTCCAGGTGTTCGGCGGCTATGGCTATACCCGGGATTACCGAGTCGAGCGCTATATGCGCGAGGCCAAGATCACCCAGATCTTCGAAGGCACCAATCAGATTCAGCGGCTGGTCATCGGTCGATCGTTGGTCGGATCATGACACCTGACAGCGGCTACCAACGGCCCCAGTTGCGATTGGCGCCCAGTCCTACCGCCGAGTCGCACGCGTTCTGGACCGGTGGGCGCAACGGCGAGTTGCTGATCACCCGCTGCCACGGCTGTGGCCACTTCTTCCATCCGCCGGGTCCGGCCTGCTGGCGTTGCCGCAGCACCGACGTTGCAGCCCAACCCGTCTCCGGACGGGCAGTCGTCGCGGCGTATACGGTCAACCGCCAGACCTGGATTCCGGGTTTGGAACCGCCCTACATCGTGGCGATGGTCGAGCTTGTCGAGGAGCCCGATACCCGGCTGATGTCCAACGTCGTCGGGGTCGCTCCGGACGAGATTCACGTCGGGATGGCTGTCGAAGTCTTCTTCGAAGATTGGACGGCGCTGTCCGGCGAGGAGGACAGCCGGGTGTGGTTGCCGCTGTTCCGGCCCGTCAAGATGACGTAGCGGCGCCAAACCGGCTCGATCCTCCGGTTTCGGTGTTAACGTGACAGTCAACTGTCATACTTGCATCTCAACGATGAGGATTGTGATGACCGGCCAAGCCCTGCATGTCACGCTTCAGTCCGCCAACGACATCACGCCCGACGTTTTGACGGCGCTGTTACGCCGACACGATCCCGAAGCGACGGTTAGCGGCGTCACGATTGGACACACCTGGCAGGGCACCACGTCGCACCTGCACCTCGACGTGAAGTACGCCGATCCGCGTACCCGACTTCCGCAGCGGCTCTTCATCAAAACGCAACTGGGAACGGTGCACGACCTTCCGGAGGCGTTCGACGAGTCGCTGTCCGAAGGCGGCGGCGGGACCGTGTTGTACGACGACGAGACCAGGTTCTACCGCGACCTGCGTCCGGACCTGAACGTCGAGACCATGACGACCTACTTCGCCGACCACCTGGATGGCCCGTCGCAGTTTCTCATCCTCGGAGAGGACATCACGCTGCGCGGCGCGCAGGTCCCCGACGCGATATCCGGCCTTACCGTCGAGCAGGCCGACGCGCTGCTCGCAACGTTGAGCCAACTGCATGCGCCGTTCTGGGGCAGCCGACGTCTGGCCGACGGCGGCGACCTGTCCTGGTTGCAGGATCCCGTCACCGGTGGATTCGCAGACTTTTTGCGCGACAGCGGGTTTGCGATCATCCGTGCTCTCATCGACGCCCCTTACAAGACGGCGCTTCTTGATGCTGCGGGCACTGACATGGACGGTATGGAGGCGGCGTTCTGGAGCCTCCAGGAGCGGGTGGCCCGCGGCCCGATCACCGTGCTGCACGGCGACCCGCACCCACGCAACACTTATGTGCTACCCGATGGGCGAATGGGTGTCCTTGATTGGCAGTTGATCCGGCGCGGCTCGTGGTCACACGACGTCGGTTACGCGCTGATCGCCGCACTGACCCCGGAGCGTCGGCGGGACTACGAGCGTGAGCTGCTGGACAACTACCGCGGCCGGCTGCTCGACGTCGGCGTCACCTCGGTACCCGACCGCGACGCGATGTGGACCGCGTATCGCGAAAGCCCGGCCTGGGGCTTCTGCATGTGGGCAATAGCGCCCGACCAGATGTATTCGGTCGAGGTCGTCGGCGCGGTGCTTGGCCGCTTCGCCGAGGCCTATTCCGACCTGGGCACCGGCAGTTTATTGAGCTGATCCTGACACCTGTTTGATGACGAATTCGGGTATCCGATAACCGCTGTCACCGAGATCGACGATGCGCACCTGCACCGGCTGACCGATTCGGACATCGGCCGGATTCGCATCGATGACCGCGTTGATCCGCAGTCCCGGCTGCTCGGCCAGTTCGACGAGCCCGACGACATAAGGGGGCACGCGGCCGGGAACGAGGGCCTGGCGGACCACGATGTAACTGAAGATCGTGCCGTTGCCGCTGACTTCCTCGAAGTGCACGGGGCCACCGGTGTACCGGCTGCGTTCCAGCGGCGGGTGGATCCACTTGCCGGTGTCGTCGCAGCGGCACAGCATCAACTTGCCGTTCTTCAGACCCTCCCAGTACGGCGCCGAATCAGGGTCGGGCACCGGAATTGGGGCCGCCAATGCAGGATTCGTCATGGTTTCTCCCTGCTGTAGACGTTCGCGCCGCCGAAGGGCCCGCCGCCTGCGGTCACCAGTGCCAGTTGAGCGTCCTTGACCTGCCGCACACCGGCTGCGTGGCGCAATTGCAGCGCGGCCTCGTAGTGGTGGTTGAGGCCGTGGATGTAGCCCTCGGACAGCAGCCCACCGTGCGGGTTGACCACGACGTCACCGCCATAGGTGGCGCGTCCGGTCGAGAAGAACTTGCCCACCTCGCCTTTATCACAGAAGCCAAAGCCCTCCATCGTGGCCATGACCGTGTAGGTGAAGCAGTCGTACATGCAGGCCACATCCATATCCGACGGACTCAGGCCCGTCTTCGCCCAGATCTTGGGACCTGCTGTGCGCGAGTACATCT
>Ga0302325_10035869_pt1 | contig 10119 bp, 8 predicted proteins | sample Palsa_T0_2_FD_201948 | JGI IMG/M metagenome (GOLD analysis project Ga0302325, IMG submission 201948) | Peat permafrost microbial communities from Stordalen Mire near Abisko, Sweden - Palsa_T0_2 | ecosystem: Environmental > Terrestrial > Soil > Palsa > Peat permafrost | place: Sweden: Abisko... | reverse complement strand
AGCGCGGCAGCGGCGGTGCTGTCATTCTGCCAAACCCGGCAGCAGCGTTGCGATAAATCGGGACCAAAGCCGGGACGGCGGCGCTTTGCGCCGTCCGCCGGGAGGAATTGAAATGCTCAGGAAGTTGCTCATCGCCGGGCTTGGCCTGCTGGCGATGGTCTGGATGCCGGCCATTGTTGCTGCGGCCGACTACCCGGTACGGCCGGTGACGATCGTGGTCGGCTTTCCGCCGGGCGGGGCGAGCGACATTCTGGCGCGGATTGTCGCCAACAAGCTTGCGAGCCTGCTCGGACAGCCGTTCGTCGTGGACAATCGTCGGGGGCAGGCGGCAATGTCGCGGGCGAGGTCGTGGCGCACGCGCCGCCCGATGGCTACACGCTGCTGCTCGGCAACAACGCGATCCTCGCCACCAATGCCAGCCTGTACAAGGAGGTCGGCTTCGACGCGGAAAAGGATTTCGCGCCGATCAGCCTGATCGGCACGCAAGCCAACGTGCTGGTCGTCAATAACAATCTGCCCGCGCATTCGCTTGCCGAACTGATCGCGCTGGCCAAGGCCAATCCGGGCAAGCTCAACTTCGCGTCTTCAGGCTACGGGCTTGCCGCGCATCTTGCCGGTGAGCTGTTCAAGGCCGATGCGCATGTCGACATCGTGCACGTGCCTTACAAAGGCTCGGCGCCGGCATTGCAGGACGTCATCGCCGGACAGGACCAGATGATGTTCGCCACCACGTCCGGCGCGATGGGTCTTATCAAGGGCGGCCAATTGCGGCCGCTGGCGGTGACGACGCTCAAGCGCACGCCAAGCCTGCCCGATGTTCCGACCATCGACGAGCTCGGCATCAAAGGCTTCGACGCCACGACCTGGCATGGCCTGGTGGCGCCGGCCGGCACGCCGTCAGACGTCATCAAGATCCTGCACCAGGCGGTTGTTGAAACTCTGAACGATCCTGGCGTTCAGCATTCGCTCGACGAGCTTGGCGTTGACGTCGCCAGTGATACGCCCGAGCAATTCGCAGCCTACATTCATTCGGAAATTCCGAAATGGGCCGCGGTGATCAAGGCATCGGGCGCGAAGCTTGAATAAGCGCGCTAGAGCGAAGTCGTTTCAGATTGAATCAATTGTCGCTCTAGCATTTTGATGGAGCATGATCTTTTCGGAAAACCGGTTTCCACTTTTCCGGATCATGCTCTACTTCGCTTCTTCCGGCGACTGGATGAGTTGCCGCGCACGCTCAACCACGTCGGTTGGTGTGCTGTAGAGTTTGGCGACCGTGTCCTTGAGCTTTTCTCCGGAGATCGGATTGACGCTCACGCGCGCCTTCTCCGCTTCGGCAAGAAAACTCTGATCCGCAAAGGTGTCGGCAAAACCTTTTTGCAGGATTTGCGCTTGCGCGTCCGGCACGCCGGGCGGCGCCAGATAAGGCCGCGCGAAGATCTGCTGCGCAACGACGAGATTGGTGGCTTCGCGGATCTTGTCGTCGGTGATAAATGAATCGAGGGTCGGCACGCCGAGCTGCGTCAGCTCTTCGTCGGGCGTAGGCGCCGCCTGGATCAAGAGATTGACGGTCTTGTCGCGTAGCCACTGCGGCTTCTCGGATTTCAGACTCGGCCAGTCGATGCCGCACATGCCTTCGATCTCGCCGCGCTCGACTGCGAGCATAAGCGATGCCGTGCCCTTGTATCCGGCGACGATGTCGAACTTCACGCCGGTCGCATTTTTGTTCAGGTAGGCATAGGAGTGGGTCGGCGCGCCCGGCTGCGTCCCGCCGATCACAACCTCGTCCGTCAGCGCCTGTTGGAACGTCTTGACCTTCGACGAGGGGCCGGTGATGCAAAGCCGCGCATCGCTGTCGGCGCTGGCGAGATAGGTGAACTTCGTCGGATCGAATTGGCCGGCGGCATTCTTCTGCAGGAGCCGGTCGATAATAACGCCGGGAAAAAGCGCGGCAATGCTCGTGCCATCTTTCGGTGCGATGTTGTAAAGGTACGCCGCCGCCTTGGCGCTGCCGGCGCCCGGCATGTTGCGCACCACGACGGCCGGCGCGCCGGCAATGTGATCAGGCAGATGCCGTGCGATCAGCCGGGCATAGATATCGAAGCCGCCGCCGACATCGACGCCGACGATGAGGTCGATGGTCTTGCCCGCGAAAAAGTCGTCGGCTTTGGCACGGCTCAGTGGCAGCGATGCGCCGAGAATGGATAACAGTGCCAGCGCATAACCGGATATGAAGCGTCTTGTCATTATCTTGCCGCCAGCGTGTTCTTTATCGTCCCGAGCAGGTCAATCATTAGAGGGAGTACTCTCCGCCGCGCCGGCGTCCCTGCGATACGTCGAGGAACAACTCTTCGAGCGGGATCTTGCGCTTGATCAGACCCTGTTTGTGCGAGTAGCCGACCAGCGTATCGAGATTGTGCCGGTTGCGGTCGGTCAGGCCGTATTCCCACGGGTCAGACTGGAAGATCTCTTCCTGCTCCTCCCAGGCCTCGCGATACCAGACGATCGGTGCGACGCGCGGGTTCTCCATTCGCTTCATCGCGGCGGCTTTGGATTGCTCGAACGCACGATAGAGATTGACCGGCACCCAGGGATATTTGTCGACGATCTCTTGCTTGATGCCGACGACGTGCATGATCGGATAGATGCCGGTCTTTTTGAAGTAAGCGGCCTCATCAGCCTTGTAATTGGGAAAAAGCCGGCCGACGCGCGGGTCCTTTTCGCGCAACGGATCGATGAGATCGGGATGGAGCAGGGCATCGAGTTCGCCGTCGACCAGCATGCTGACAATCGATTTCGACGGCGGTATCCGCGATAGTTTGATGTCTTTGGGAAACGACGCTTCGGCGATGTCCTCGTCGAGTTCGGAGTACCAGTCGATCGATTTGAACGGCACGCCGTATTCGTGCTCGAGGATGCCGCGCAGCCAGAGCGCCGCGCTGTTGAGGAAGAATTTTACGCCGACTTTCTTGCCGATCAGATCCTTCGGCGTCTTGATGCCCTTGCCGGTGTTGATGAAGGCGAAGCCGTGGCGAAAGCGGCGATGCGGGAACACCGGAATGGCCCTGAACGGATGGCCGTTGTCGCGGGCGGCGACGTAGGACGAAGACGACACTTCGCCGATGTCGAACTCGCCGCCGCGCAGGAAGCGCCAGTGGCGGGTCGGCGAATCCATCGCCGTGACGACCTTCAGGTCGATGCCGTCCGGCTGTACGGAGCCGTCTTTGAGCGCGCGCATGATTTCGTAGTCGCCGCACGCCAGCGTCAGTTCAACCTTGGTGGACATCTGCAAAAACTTCCTCTGGGAGGATTGGGGCCGCGAATGTGGCAGGGCCGGGCGATGATGAAAAGGTGCCCGCCGGCAGGTCTGTCATTCCGGCTCGATGCCGGCGGCTTTCACGACCTTCGCCCATCGTTCCGTGTCTTTTTCGACCACGTTGCGGATTTCCACTGGCGAGTAGATCAGCGGAGACGCGCCAACCTCGGCGAACCGCGCTTTCACGCCCGGATCGGCAAGGCCCGCATTGACCTCGCGATTGAGGATTTCGACAACGTCAGCCGGCGTGCCGGTCGGCGCGGCAACGGCGCTCCACGGCGTGACATCGTAGCCGGGGATGGTTTCGCCCATGGTCGGGGTGTCCGGCAGCGCCGGCGATCGCTTGCCGGACAAGATGGCGAGACCGCGGATACTGCCGTTCCTGATGTGCGGCAGTGAATTCGGCAGCGCGTCCATGCCGGCCTGCACACGGCCGCTGAACAGATCGGTCAACATCGGTGCGCCGCCGGTGTAAGGCACATGGACCACGTCGATCCCGGCGGACATGTTCAGGAGCTCGATGGCGAGGTGACTGATGGTTCTCGCGCCGAACGAGGCGACGTTGACCTTGCCCGGATTGGCCTTGGCGGGGTTCTTCGCCGGCAAAGACAAAGCACCGTCCATCACCAGCGGCAATTCGCCGACTCCGGCGATCAGGGTGAAGTCCTTGAGGAAATTGAAAGGCAACGACTTGTAAAGCGACGGGTTGATGGCGTGAGTGGTTAGCCCGAGGAATAGCGTATAGCCGTCAGGCGCCGAATGCGCCGCCGCTTCGGTGCCGATATTGGTGCCGCCGCCCGGCTTGTTCTCGATGATAAATTGCTGGCCGAGCCGCTGCGACAGCCAGTCACACATGATCCTTGTGACGATGTCTGTGCTGCCGCCAGCCGGGAACGGAACGATCCAGCGCACCGGCCGCGTCGGATACTCGTGGGCTTTTCGGCCTTTAGCTGCGGCTATTCCACCGCCTGCTGCGCGCACATCGACTTCAGCGCGTCGATCTCGTGGCGGCTAGTGAAGGCGAGGAAGCTTTCCTCCGCCGACGCGCGGTTGGCGAGATAGGCTTTGAGCACGCTCTCGACGGCCTTCGGCGTTTCTTCGGCTTTGACGTCGTGGAAAATTTCGCGGCCGCAAATTGCGTCCGGGCCAAAGCCGCCGCCGACATGGACGTGGTAGCCCTCGACCTGATCGCCGTCTTCGTTGATCTGAATCTTCACGCCGAGCAGCCCGATATCGCCGATGTAATGCTGGGCGCAGGAATTGGGGCAGCCGGTCAGATGGATGTTGACCGGGCCATCAAGCTGCACGCGGGTCTCACACCACGCCGCGATATCGCTGGCGTGCTGCTTGGTGTTCGACATCGCGAGGCGACAGCCGGCATTGCCGGTACAGGCAATCAAGCCGGCGCGGATCGAATTGGCTTTCGCGGAAAGCCCGATAGCCTCGATCGCGGCTTCGGCCGCCGCCACTTTTTCTTCCGGCACATTGCCGATCAGGAAATTCTGCCAGACCGTCAATCGAATTTCGCCGTCGCCGAACTCTGCCGCGATCCTGGCGACGCCACGCATCTGTTCGGCGGTCAGCTTGCCGACCGGCAATGCGACGCCGATCCAGCAATAGCCCTTCTGTTTCTGAGGACGAGCGCCGATATGGGCCGAACGATCGAACGGCGGACGCGGCGCGATCGCCTCCGCCGGCACGCGCGTCAGCTTGGAGCCGAGCTTCTCTTCCATCGCGGCGAGGAATTTCTCGAAACCCCAGGCGTCGAGCACGTATTTCAGCCGTGCCTTGGCGCGGTTGGTGCGGTCGCCGTTGTCGATGAACACGCGCACCACGGCATCGGCGACCATGGTGGCGTCGTCGGGCTTCACGATGACGCCGGTATCACGGGCAAAATCCTTGTGGCCGGTAATGCCGCCGAGCATGAGGCGAAACCAGACGCCCGGCTCGACACCGAAACCGTCTTTCACTTCGACCGCCTGGAAGCCGATGTCGTTGGTGTCTTCCAGCACCGGGATAATGCCGCCGCCATCGAAGCCGACGTTGAATTTGCGTGGGATGCCGTAGAGCGAGCGGTCATTGAGGATGTGGAAATGCCATGACCGGGCGTAAGGCCGGGTGTCGAGCAGTTCCTGCGGATCGATGCCTGCGGTCGGCGTGCCGGTGACGTTGCGGATATTGTCGGCGCCGGAGCCGCGCGAGCATAGGCCGAGATCCAGGATGCCCTCGATCATGGCGACGGCATTCTTCGGCTCGATATCACGCATCTGCAGGTTCGCACGGGTCGTGACGTGGCTGTAGCCGCCGGCATATTGTTCGGCGAGCGTAGCGAGTCCGGCCAACTGCCAGTGGGTCATGATGCCGTTCGGAATCCGCAGCCGGCACATATAGTTTGCGTGCGTCGGTGCCAGATAAAAAATTCCGAAGAACCGCCAGCGGAAATTGTCGTCGGCCTTCGGCGCTTCGTTCTTCGCCGCTTGTCCCTTCAGCTTTTCGTAGCCGTCGAGCGGATTAAGCTCGCGTTTGAATTTTTCCGGATCGGACAGTTTGCCGCCGGATTTGATGACGCGCTCCTGGGCGCGCCACGCCGCCGCCTCAGGCCCGATCGGCTCCGGATCGGCAGCAGCACCATTAGCGGCGGCAGGCCGCGCCGTCTTCGCGATCTGCATGCCGAGCATGAAGCCTTCGAGGTAGCGCTTCTGTTCCGGTTCGAAATCACCCGACATGATTTTCGTTTCTTTCGGCTTTGCGGCCGGACGCCGGATCGGCGCTATTCGGCCGGTAAGCCGGTCGGCGTGGGTGTCGGCACTTTGGTGGGCGCCGGTTGCGGCTTGTAGGTGACGTAGAGCGCGAGTCCGGTGAAGATGAAGCCGCCAACAAGATTGCCGAGCGTCACCGGAATCTGATTCCACAGCCACCAGTCGGCCACGGTGACCTTCGCGCCCATCATCATGCCGGTCGGAATGATGAACATGTTGACCACCGAGTGCTCGAAACCTTGCGCGAAGAAAATGAAAATCGGCATCCAGGCGCAGGCGATTTTGCCGATGGTCGAATTCGTCGTCATCGCGAGCACGACGGCGAGGCAGACCAGCCAGTTGCACAGCATCGCTTTAACAAAGCAGGTGATGAGGCCGGCGTAACCGATGGCGGCATAGCCGATCGTCTTGGCTTCGGCAGTCTGGACGATGCGCAGCGCGACGCCGGCCGGCGCGGCGGTGCCGAAGTTCGTCAGCGCGATCGCGAGCAAGGCGCCGTAGGCGACGCTGCCGAGCAGGTTGCCGATGAAAACCCAGCCCCAGTTGACGAGCACAGCCGAGAATTTCGCCTCGCCGTCGAGCCACGGCAGCGGCGTCAGCGCGAAACTGCCGGTGACCAGTTCGAGCCCAAGCAGGACGATAGAGATCAAGCCGACCGGAAAGATCAGCGCGCCGACCAGCGGCACATTGGTTTGCACCGCGCCAGTAAAGGCGAGGCTTGTGGCGACGCCGAGAATGGCGCCCGACAGCACGCCGCGAATGAGCAGGTCGCGCGGCGCCAGCGCCAGCTTGCGCTTGCCGCTTTCAGCCATCGCCAGAGCGACGTTGGCGGGCGTCACATAATCCATGGTCCGTCTCCCTTTGTTAGAGAGACACTTCAAGAAGCGTGCCATGGTCTGGGAAGCTTAGCGCAACAGACTCAGTATCTTAGGTGATAAAGATGGAACCCGATAAAAGTGAGTATGCAAGTGGCTGCCCGTTTTGGACGCAATAAGCCTGTCCGTTATGCAGGCGCATAAACGCGGTAGTTATGGGGTTTCGGCGGTCATTGGCGATGTGGCGCGCCCGGCTTGCCAGTCCTTGCCAACGCCGGCCGAGGTCGGAAAGATCAGCGACTTGATGACGACGGGCACCGCACCGGAGGTATCCAGTATCGCGCCGATATCGATGTAGTCGAACTCTTTCAATTCCAGTCCGTCGATCGAGACGATCGGATTGGTGACTTTCATTTCCTCGCAATAGTGGATTCCGATCAGCCCGCCGACATCGCCGTCGCCGGCCAGCACGATCGGATGGCCTTTTGCCAGTACCGCCTCCAGTCCGTCGGCGACGCCTTTGCAGAAATCATCGAGCCGGTGAAACGTGGCCGAGCCGCGCCACGGAATGAAAATCGCGACAGGATTTTCGCCATCGCCGAGATCGAGTCGCTTGAGTGCGCTTTTGATCGACGCGGAAACAGCGCCGGAATCGATTTTGTCCTCACCGAGATCGAGCGCCGGCGCGATCACCGGTACGTTGCGCAGCGGCAAGGTCTCAAGCGGTGACACGAAGATGGTGCTGCCGGACACCTGCATGGTGTATTGCGAAGCGCCGATAACGGTGGCGCGGATCCGGGCGTCGGGCCGCGCCAATTGTGGGCCCCAGTCGCGCAGGCGCTCGCGCAATTGCGCCGCAAGCTGCGGACCGATATCGCCGAACGCCTTGGCCTCGCCGCCATAGATGTATTCCGACACCCCGCCGGAGAAGCTGACGTCGGCGACCGTGCCGCGAAAACTCAAAGGATCGAGCCGCAACAGTTCCGCACCGCCGGCGCGCGGTGCGCCGCCTTGCATCGCTTCGAACAGAGCATCGGTCATGCGTGCCGCGAGCGCGTTGGCATTGTCGTCGGTAAGTATCGCGCCCAATTCGAGTTTCAGCCCCAACTCCGCGCCAAACCGCCGGCCGGCTTCCTCCAGCCGGACAATGCGGCGCTGCTCGTCGACGACGACGAGGCGCGCGCCGACATCGACCGCGGTGACATCGGTTACCTTGCCGCCGACGCATACCGCGATCTTGGACGTGCCGCCGCCGACGTCGACATTCATCACTGGCGCGCCGGCGCGGATCGAGCGCGCCGCGGTGCCCGAGCCATAAGCCGCCATCACTGTTTCAAGACTGTCGCCGGCGCTGACCGCCACCATCTTGCCGGTCTGCGCCGCGAACAATTCGCCGATCCGCCGTGCATTGCGCCGGCGCACGGCGACGCCGGTCAGGATCAGCGCGCCGGTATCGATTTCGTCCGGATCGATCTTGGCGTCTTTGTATTGGCGCTGGATGAACGCGCCGAGCGCATCGGCATCGATTTCCTCCGCGGCCGCGTAGGGCGTCAGCAAAATGTCGGACTGATAGAAGCTTTCCCGCTCGGTGACGACGTAGCGGCTGTCGAGCCGCTCCAGCATGATGCGGGAAAACACCAGATGCGATGTTGAAGAGCCGATATCGACGCCGACCGAGAGGACGCATAGTTCATCCTCTTCGCCGAACGTGCGCCCGGTACTGGAGAAGAAAACGCGGCCGTCTTGGGGTTCGTCGGTCATGCCTGATTCCTGTCATCGTCCGCGCAGGCGGACGATCCAGTAATCGCCGACGATAAGGTGGGCGCAGTGCGTGAATCGTGACGGCGGTGGGTACTGGATGCCCCGCCTTCGCGGGGCATGACACGCCCAGTGGATTTGCGGCGAACCGTCATTCCTTCGGCAGCAAACCGCGGTAATCGCGCTCGTAATATTCCGGCCGCATCCGGTTGGGCGCGCCTTCTTGCTTCATGCGTTCCCCGTATTCCTGACGCAGGAACGGATCTTCCATGTAATAGGGGATCGCGGTGCCGCCTTCGGGGATATCCATGGCGGTGTAGTCGGTGTGCTTTTCGCCGGGCGGGCCGGGCTCCCGTCCGGGATTATGCGGGCCGAACCAGGCGGTGAGGCGGAAGGATTCTTTTGAAGCGCCGAAGTGCTGATGATACCAGCGCGCGCCGCCAGGCGCCGCCGACACCATGCCGACCGGCTCGTAGTCGACGCGTTTGACCTGATCCATCTTGCCGTCTTTCCACGGCGTCAGACCGAGGTTTTCCGGCCAGGTGTAGGTGTAGCCCTTGCCTTTGATGCAGATCAGCACGGCGGCCGATGTGTGCGCGTGCGCCTTCGAGTAGTGGCCGTTCTCGTGCTGGCCGATCCAGAGATAGAACGTGTTGCCGGTCATAAACGGCTCGACGCGGCGCCAGCCCGGCGAGCGCCGATTGTCCAACGGCAGGTCGCAGTTGACGATATCGGGAATGAAGTTCGTGCGCCGCATCGCCAGCCCACGCACCGGATCAGGTTCGATATCGTCCTTGTATTTGTAGAAGTCGTCGGCGCCGGAGAAGCGGTCGCGGAACTGAAACGGATTGTTGAAGACTGCGTCGGTGCTGTTGATGAGGTTCATCAGGTTCGGCGCGGTGGTACCGCCGAGCAGCAGCGCGGGCGAGGAGCTGGCGTTGACGATGCGATGCATCGCGTTCACGGGAATCGAAAACAGCGATCCCTTCTGCCACTCAAACACGTGTCGCTTGGTGTCGCCCTCGAGCCAGACCTCGGTCGAGCCGCGGCCTTCGACGACGAGATAAACTTCCTCGTAAATGTGCTTTTCAGGGTTTAGCGCGCCGGCGCCCGGCACCTCGACGACGTAGGAGCCCCATTTGCCTTCGGTACCGTAAAGCTGGATGTAGCTGCCGCGGCCGCCCATACGCTTCCACGGCTGCAACGGCAGGTTCTGTACCTTGCTGACGCCGATGTCGCGGTAGATCGGAATTTCTTCCGACTCCATGAACAGATCATACGGCGTTTTCGGACGATTGAACTTGCCGAACCCAGCGCGCTTGAAGCCAGCGGGCTCGTGCCAATGAACCTGACCGTCGATTTCGTGCATGGCGCTCATCCTCTTGTAGGCGATGAGGAGGCATGGGCGATTAAGGAGACTTGGCCCCGCTGCGGCATGCGTTTGCCGCAACCCCTCGCGCACTTCTCGGTCGCT
>Ga0302325_10035868_pt1 | contig 10119 bp, 10 predicted proteins | sample Palsa_T0_2_FD_201948 | JGI IMG/M metagenome (GOLD analysis project Ga0302325, IMG submission 201948) | Peat permafrost microbial communities from Stordalen Mire near Abisko, Sweden - Palsa_T0_2 | ecosystem: Environmental > Terrestrial > Soil > Palsa > Peat permafrost | place: Sweden: Abisko... | reverse complement strand
GGTAGTGGGGCAGGCCCTTGGCCTGCGGCGGCCTCCCAGGCCGCCATCTTCTCTCCGCAGGCCAAGGGCCTGCCCCACAAGCAAGCCGACCCACTACTCGCGGCTAAATCCAATGCTTTTCAGTGCACGGGGCGCGCCCCCGCCCCGGGCGCCAACCGGAAATAGGTAAGAGATTGCCGATGCGGATTCCCTACCAAGCTATTGTGGATAAGTCTCTCGATGCGTCGGGCCTGCGGGCGTGGCTGAAGCCGCGGCACCCGGCCCTGGCCTACGGCGTCGCGGCTCTCCTGCCCGCCCTGGCGCAGGCGGCCCGGCTTCCTCTCCATCCTCCCACGCTCATTCCTTTCATCACGTTCGTGCCATTCATGCTGCTGTCGGCATCGTTCGGGGGGCTGGGGCCGGGGCTGTTGACCACCGTTCTGTGCACTTTGGAGTCGGTCTATTTTGCCACCGAACCGACTGGAAGCTTTCGCGTCGCCGACCCGCGGAATTGGTTTGGCGTGAGCGCCCTCGCGTTCACTGGCGTGGTGGCCAGCGTTTTGTTCGAGCGGCTGAGGCGCGCCCGGCATGCCCACATGGCCGCCTATTCGGAGTTGGCCGCAATCCAGTCCCACGCTCCCGTAATGCTGTTGGTTGTCGACGGGCAGTTGCGTGTCCGGAAAGCCAACGATTTGGCCGTTGAACTTTCCGGGCTGAGCGCGAAGGATGTATTGGGGTTCGGACCCGGCACGGCGATCGGTTGCCTGCACGCATTGGCCGATCCCCAGGGATGTGGCCATGGGCCGGAATGCACCGCGTGCACCATCCGCACGGCGGTCTTGGACACCCTGCGCAACGGAGCGCGCCACAGTGGCGAGGAAGGTTGGGTATCGGTATCCGCGGATGGCAGTGAACGGATGCGGTGCCTGCAGGTGGCCACCGTGCCGATGCAACTCGATGAAGCCGGTAGGACCGCATTGATCTGCGCGCAAGACATTACCGAAAGCAAAAGCGCGCAGGCGGAACTGCGAAGGCAAGCCGAGCTCATCGACCTGTCGCATGACGCCATCGTCACCTTGGATAAGAACCGGGCCATCACCGGATGGAACACGGGCGCGCAGGAGATGTACGGTTGGACTCGGGGGGAAGCGCTAGGCAGCGTCTTACACCGCTTGCTCCGGACCAGCGCCGCGGTTTCAGTCGCAAAGATCGACGATATCCTCAGCCTGGCCGGCCGCTGGAGGGGAGAACTGGAACAGGAGTGCCACGACGGGACGCGGCTGGTTGTCGACAGCCAGCAGGTTCTCCTGCGCGATAGCGGCGGCCGCCCCGCCGGGATTCTGGAGATCGATCGCGACATCACCAAAAACAAGCGCGCTGAGGCGGAATTGCACAAAGCCCACCGCCGGACCACAGCCATCCTGGAAAGTATCTCCGACGGCTTCATCGCGCTGGACCGTGAATCCCGCTACGTCTACGTCAACCAGGCCGCCGAGAGGATCCTGGGTGTGTCGCGCCAGGAACTATTGGGCCAGAATCTCTGGGAGGTGTGGCCTAACACCGCGGAAACACCTTTTGGCGAAGCCCAGCGCCGCGCCGTCGAACAAGACATCCCGGTCCGGGTGGAGGCGCTTTATGGCGAACCGCTCAACGGCTGGTTCGAGGTCCGCAATTATCCGTCGCCCGAGGGGCTTTCGCAGTTTTTTACCGAGATCACCGCGCGCAAGGAGGCGGAGGAGGAAATCCGCCGCCTGAACGCCGAGCTTGAGCAGCGCGTGCGCGAACGCACAGCCCAACTGGAGGCCGCCAACCAGGAACTGGAGACTTTCGCCTATACCGTTTCACACGATCTGCGGGCGCCCCTGCGCGGCGTCGAGGGTTGGAGCCAGGCGCTGGTGGAAGATTTCGGCAGCCAATTGGATGGCGAGGCGCGCCATTACTTAGAACGCGTGCGCACCGAAGCGCAGCGCATGGCGCAATTAATCGACGATCTGTTGCAACTCTCCCGGCTCACCAACGCACCTCTGGATCGAGGGCCCGTGGATCTTACGGAGTTGGCGCGGAGCATCGCCGGCAACCTCCGGGAAACGCACCCCAGCCGAAATCTGGAGTTCGCGATCCAACCGGGACTGACGGCCCATGGGGATGCCCGCCTGCTGGAGGTGGCCCTCACCAACCTGATGGGCAACGCCGTCAAATTCACGGGCGAGCGCGCGGTTGCGCGGATTGAATTCGGCCGGACGGAACAAGCCGGCACACCCGTACTGTATATTCGCGACAACGGAGCCGGCTTCGACATGGCGTATGCCGGTTCGCTTTTCGGAGCTTTTCAGCGCCTGCACAAAACCTCCGAATTTCCCGGCACCGGGATCGGCCTGGCGACCGTTCAGCGCGTCATCCGACGGCACGGAGGCCGGATTTGGGCCGAGGCCCAAGTCGATCGAGGCGCCTCGTTTTACTTCACCCTGGAGTGACTTCTAAGAAGGCACCGTAGGGCGGGCAATCATGCCCGCAGCCGGCTGTCAGCCGGCTCTGGCCGCCTAAAGGGCGGCTCCGGCCATGATTGGCCGCCCCACGGTGAACTCGGAATCGCGTCTCGGCGCGAAAAGTATGCGCCTTCTAGGCCGCCTCTTTGATCTCCGGCTCATGCTCCACCGCGAAATTAACCGAATTCGCAATGAAGCATTTTCCGTACGCCAGTTTATGCAATTCCAAGGCCTTCGTCATATCCGATCCCGCCGCCACCGTAACCGTAGGCCGCAGCACCACGCGCTGGAAACGCCCCGATCCGTCGTCCGTCTCCTCCATAACGCCTTCGGCGCGATCCACGTAGTCCAGCACCACAATTCCGGCCTCCGCGCACAAATGCAGGTACCAAAGCTGATGACAAGCCGAAAGCGCCGCTACCAGCAATTCCTCCGGATTCCAGCGCGCTGGATCGCCGCGAAATGCGGGGTCCGACGATCCCGGTATCCTGGGTTTTCGCTCGCCGGCGGAGATCTCGTAACTTCGCCGATAGCTTCGATAATCGGATGTACCGGCGCCCGTATTGCCGGTCCACTCCACGGTAACAGCGTATCGGTGGATCTTCGCCATGCCCTCTTATGCCGGGTAGCGGCCTTCGATGTAACTGCTCAACTGGTCGATGGTATGGGCCTGCGCGGAGATGATGGAGCGCACTACATCGCCGATCGAGATCATGCCCACCAGGGCTTCCCCCTCCACCACCGGCAGGTGGCGAATGCGGTGGGCCGTAATCACGCGCATGCAGTCCTCCACCGAAAAATCCGGCGTGACGGTAAACACCGGGCTGGTCATGATCTCCTTCACCTGCATTTCGTGCGAGTGCTTGCCCTTCAGAATAACCTTGCGGGCATAGTCCCGCTCGGAGACGATGCCGGTCAATTTCCCCCCCGAAAGCACCAGCATGGCGCCCACACTCTTGTCGGCCATCATGGCCACAGCTTCGTAGACAGTGGCTTCCGGCGTCAGCCAGAAAATCTCGGTTCCTTTATGCCGCAGCATCGAACGGACGGTTTCCATTGGATACCTCCTTGTCTGATTATCTTTCAGAGTCCAGGCCGTATGTCAACCGTTATGTGCGCTTTTTTCGAGGCTTCTTTTGGGCGGCGGTGGCCTGTTCGAGCCGATCCTCCAATTCCTGCACCCGCCGGCGCAGCGCATCCAGTTCCTCGGCCGGGGCCGGCGGCGGGACGGGCGGCGAGCTAAACAGATTCCGTACCAGTTCCAGCGGACGCGTCTGCAAGGCGCCTTGCGCTTTTTGGTACATCTCCGTGACGGTCGTGAGATACCAGGTCAGGAATTCGTGCGTGGCGCGGTCCGACGCCACGATCAGCTTCCGCAACAGATCCAGCGGCAGGCCGGACTCGTGCCCCTTGGCGTCCTCCATGATGACTTGGGTGAGGATCACGCGCGTCAGGTCATCACCCGTTTTGGCATCCACCACCTGGACGTCCACGCCCTCGCGTACCATCCGGGCCACATCGTCCAGGTTCACGTAGCGGCTGGCGGCCGTGTCATAGAGACGCCGGTTCTCGTATTTCTTGATCACCGCCTTCTGTTCAGCCATAACAGATAATATAACCTGAAAGTCCTTGACAGGCCATTCCCGGGGCGCTATACTCAACCTGGATGCTGCAATGCAGCATCACAAGGAGTTTATCATGGAGAACAATAAGAAGTCTACCGGGACCGCTTCCTTTTCGCCGGCTTCTACGCTGGCCACCTGGGGCCGGCAGGGTTTAGAGAGCTTTGTCGCTACGCAAAAGATTCTGTTGGATTTGGCTGCGCAGCAAAATTCCCTGGCGCTGGGGTTCGTGCGCGAGCGGATCAACTTTTCTCCCCTTCGCCCGCTCACCGGGATAGTGGACTTGGCCGGCCAGGGCTTGGCCAATTTTGTCGCGGCGCAAAAGATTCTGTTGGATCTGGCCGCCGAAGAGAATGGACTGATGTTGCAAGGTGTCAGGGATGGCTTGGGGCTCACCGGGACTCCCGCCCTGATGACCGACGCCATCCGCGAAGGCGTGGATGAGTTCGTGGGCATGCAGAAAAAATTCCTGGACATGGTGGATGCGCAAGCGCACGCCGCCGTGGAAGTAATCACCGAAGGCAAGCACTTTGAGGCCAAGAGCGTGGCCGAGGTCACGCGCGAAGGTCTGGAGAATTTCGTTCACACTCAACAGAAGTTCCTGGACCTGGTGACGGACGCCGCCAACGGCACCCATAAAGTCCTTAAGCCCGCCCCGCACAAAAAAGTCACGGCTACCGTACAAGATAGCGTCGATAAATTCGTGGAAGCCCAGAAGAAACTGCTGGACGTCGCCGCCAAACAGATCGACGGCGCCATGAAGACCGCCGAGGAGATGGTGCTTCCGTCGCCCGAGCCCTCCACTAGCATCGGAGAGGTTGCCCGCCGCGGAGTCGAGAATTTCATCAACGCGCAAAAATCGCTGCTGGATGTGGCTATGAAACCTTTCATGCCGCCTCCCGTAACGCACACACCCGCCCACGCGCATGCCGGCGGACGCAAGAAATAAGCAAACGGAGACTTGCATGCCCGATACTGCTATTGCGCGACGGCACTTTCCGTACACCGCGCCCGTCGGGGACGCCCGCATCACCCTGCGCCTGATGACCGCGGAGGACCGCGAGGCGTTCCTGGCGTTTATGCGCGCGCAACCGGAAGACGATCTGTTCTTCCTTCTGGTGGATGTCACTACGCCGGAGGGCCTTGAGCACTGGATGCGCGACCTGGAGGAAGGCCGCAATACCACGGTGCTCGCCGAAGAGAACGGCAAGCTGTTGGGCTATAGCAGCCTGCACCACGGCCAGACGCGCTGGACCCGCCATTTGGGCGAAATCCGCCTGTTGATGGCGCCGGACCAGCGCGGCCGTGGGGTGGGCCGCTTGCTCGGTCACGAAGTCTTTTCCATCGCCCACGATCTGGACCTGCAGCGTATCGTGGTGAGGGTGGCCTCCGGGCAGAAGAGCGCCCGCCGTCTGTTCGAACGCCTCGGCTTTCACATGGAAGCCCTGCTGGCCGATTGGGTCATCGACCGGCAAGGTCGCACCCAAGACCTGGTATTGATGTCGTACGACGTGGCCGGATTTCACACCTGATTTCACCGTGGGGCGGGCAATCATGCCCGCAGCCGGCTTTCAGCCGGCTCCTACAGCGCCTTGTAGCACTCCCTCGCCGGGTTGCACTCTTCGTCGTCGACCAGTTTGCCGTCGGGACCGAGGCAGTTATAAGTATGCTGGCACCAGAAGAGCCGGTCGTTGCTGTGCTGCACCGTAGGGTCCCATTCGGCGTCGATGAATTGGCCCTTCCAGTTGAGGTTCTGGCAACGGTCCATGCCGATCACGGTCAATCCGGGGTGTTCCATGTTATGCGATCCTTCCCGTCGCGGCTTTCAGTATGGCGCGCTTTACGGCCACGCGCGCCAATTGCACTTTGTAACGATTCTGGCTCAGCGGCGTGGCTTCCTCAAGGGCCGCTTTGGCTACCTCCGTGGCCACCGCCAGGCTCACAGCTTTGCCCGACAGCGCGCGTTGGCCCTCGGTAGCCACCCAGGGCGTAGGCGCCACATGGCCCAGCACGATGCGCGAACTGGAGACAGTGTCGCCCGTCATATTCAAAACTACCGACGCGGTCGCCAGCGGCCAATCCAAAGCTTCCTTCTGCCGCACTTCGTAAGTAGAACTGTGGTTATCCACCGACGGCAATAGAATTTCGGTGACCAGTTCATTGGGCAGCAACGCAATCTCGCGGCTGTCCGCGTTTTGCGGCGTCACGAAGAATTTCGCCGCCTCCACTTCGCGGCTGTCCGAAGCCGACACCAGCCGGATCCTGGCGCCCAGCGCTACCAGCGCCGGACCCAGGCTGGACGCGCTCACGAAGTAAGCCGGACCGCCATTGCCCAGGATGGCGTGATACTTATTCTCGCCGCCGGGGATCAGTGGCTTGCCGTCTTTGTCCTGGCCCAGCAGACCGAAGCCGTTGCGGTAATACCAGCAGCGCGGCCGCTGGCACAGATCGCCGGCTACCGTCCCCATGTTGCGGATTTGCGGGCTGCTGACGCCGCGCGCCGCCTCGGCCAGCACCGGATAGAACCGGCGGACCTCGGGGCTGCGCTCCAACTCATCGAAGGTAACGGTAGCGCCGATACGCAGGCCAGTGCCCTGCTTTTTGATGCCGCCGAGTTCCTTGATGTTCTTGATATTCACCACGCGCCGCGGCGTTTCGATGTGCTCCTTCATCAGGCTGAGCAGATCCGTACCCCCAGCCAGCACATTCACTTCGCCCCAGCGCGCGCCCAGCATGCCTAGCGCCTCGCGCACGGTTGCCGGGCTGGCATATTCGAAGGCTTGCATTTATGCGTTCCTCCCTTCCAGGGCCGCCAGCACGCGGTCCGCGGTGAGCGGCACGTGCGGCACCCTGACTCCGATGGCATTGGCCACCGCGTTGCCGATGGCGCCGATCACGCCTATGGCGCACGGCTCGCCCAGCCCGATCACGCCGCGCTTATCGTTCTCAGGCGTGATATCCAAATGCACCACGATCTCGCCGATATCGGCGATGCCGGCCAGCTTGTAGAATTCCATGTCGGCATTCAAATACTTGCCGGTCTGCTGGTCCATGACGCGCTCTTCGAACAGCGCGGCGCAGATCCCCATGATGGCCGCACCGTGAATCTGGCTCGTGGCGGTAGTCGGATTGATGATCAAGCCGCAATCCTGCACGGCTACGAATTTGTTCATCTTCACAATGCCGGTTTCGGTATCCACGGAGACGTCGGCCATCTGGATGCCGCCCACGCCCTGGCCCATCAGCCCGCCAGGTTGGCGCGGATTGTTTTCACCCATCTCCGAAATCTTGGTGGCCCCGAGTTTGCGGCAGGCGTCCTGCCAGGGCAGGCTCTTGGACGGATCGCCCTTCACCTGGATACGGCCATCCACCGCCGCCAGTTGATCGGGTGTAGCGCCCAAGACCGGCGCCACTACCGCGAACAGCTTTTCGAGCGCGTTCACGGTCGATTTGCGCGTGGAAGGCGACACACCGCCTACCGTTGTGGAACCGCCGGATGCGCCATCGGGCGGATAGTCGCTATCGCCGATGCGCAGATTGATGGCGCTCATCGGCAGGCCCAGCGTTTCGGCCGCCACCATGGTGATGACGGTGCGTGTGCCTGTGCCCAGATCCTGCGTGCCGATTTCCAGCAACACCGAGCCATCCGGATTGATGGTGGTGCGGCACTGGCTGGCGTGTCCGCCGCCGCCCCACGTATTGATGGCCAGGCCGAGCCCCTGCTTTACGGGACCGTGGCCTTCGCCGCGCGGATGCCAGCGCTTCTTCCACTCCATGAGCTCCGCGCCTTTTTGCAGTTGCCGCTGGTAGACGGCCTCGCGCGCGGTATAGCCGGCGTTCTTGCTGAACAGTTCCAGCGGATCCATGCGCAGCTTGGCGGCCAGATCCTCCAGCGCCGAGCAGGTCAGGAACGACGCCTGCGGATGGTTGGGAGCGCGCCACGCGCGCGCGCCGCCCGCATTCACCGCGACCGCCGTGTGGTTCAGCCGCTTGTTGGGGATTTCGGTGAACACATACGGGATCGGCGGCATGCCACCGCCGCCCATGCCGCCGGTGGCCCAGGAGTTCGATTGCCACGCGGTGATGGTGCCGTCCTTCTTTGCCGCGACCTTGATGGTGGCGAATGCGGACGGCCGGTTGCCTGCGATTTTCAGTTCGGTGGCGCGATCCAGGTACAGCTTCACGGGCTTGCCGCCGCTGGCTTTCGAAAGCCGTCCGGCTTCTACGCCCCAAAGATCGGCCGTGAACTTGCTTCCAAATCCGCCGCCGATGAATTGCATCTGGGTGTGGACGTTGGCGGTTGGCACTTCAAGCGATTTGCCCAGATCGCCGCCGATGCCCGACACATTCTGCGTGGAGGGCCACAGGTTGATGCGATCGCCTTCGAACTGCACGATGTTGCCGTGCGGCTCAAGGCAGCAGTGCGTGATCACCGGGATGCCGTAGGTAGCTTCCACCACCGCGTCGGCTTCCTGGAAGGCCTTATCCGGATCGCCGGTGACCTGCTCGCCAGCGGGCTTGGCGCGATTGCCAGCCTTGGCCAGATCCTCTTCGCGCACCAGGTGCGGCAGCACTTCATACTGCACCTTGATCTTGCGCACGGCATCGTTGGCAAGCTCTTCCGTGGCCGCCGCCACCACCGCGATCTCGGTACCTTCCCACTGCACTTCCTTGCCGGCGCCGGTGATCACGCGGACCGCCGTGACGCCGTCCATGTGCTCGGCGTCGCTGGTGTCGATGCTGGTGATGCGGGCATGCGCGTAGGGCGATGTCAGCAACGCGCCGAACAGCATACCGGGCGGCTTTTGATCGGACGAATACTTCGCTTTGCCCGTGGATTTCTCCAGCCCGTCGCGGCGCTTGGTTGGTTTGCCGATCACCCGCCGCTGGTCCATCGGAGGCCAACTGTAATCAGGCACGGTGTCCTCCCTTCATCTCTTTGGCCGCTTCCAGGACGGCCTCGCGCACGCCCACGTAGGTGCCGCAGCGGCACAGGTTGCCGCATAGCCCTTCCTTGACCTCTTCGTAGGTGGGGTTGGGATTGTGGTCCAGGAACGCCTTGGCGGCCATCACGAATCCCGGCGTGCAGTAGCCGCACTGCTGCGCGTCGTTGTTGACGAAGGCTTCCGAGACCGGGTGCGGCTTGCCATTGGAGATGCCTTCGATGGTCTGAATATCTTTGCCTTGGGCATCAATCGCCAGCACCGTGCAACTGTACACGGATTTGCCGTTCAGGATGACGGTGCAGGCGCCGCAAGTGGCCCGGTCACACACGCGCTTGGCGCCGGTCAGCTCCAGGTCGTTGCGCAACGCATCGAGCAGCGTGACGCGCGGTTCCACGTTCAGGGTCTGCGGCTTGCCATTGATCTTGAGCGTGATGGGGACCGCGCCGGGGCCGACGAATCTGCCTTCCGCGGCGGGCGCCGCGATGGCTTTCTTGTCGAGCAATCCCGCGCCAAGGACGCCGCCGCCTATGCCGGCGCCGCGAATGAATCCGCGCCGCGAGACGCCGCGTTTGGGTCTGCGGGGAACCTCAGAATCGTTCTTTGCACTCACTTGAGACAACTCCTTTCGTGTCGTAACCAGAAGGCTCGGTGTTTTCAGACGATCTGAAAATATGTTGGATGCGATATTCCCCCGAATATACCAGATTTTGAAGGGTGGCTCGCTGCAAATAGTCTGCACGTCGCTGAACACCTGAGCCTCGGTGGCGCCGCGCAGCCATTGGTTCCGGGTAATGTCGAGTTCGGTCCGTTCGCTCATGCGGGGCGATGGTCCCTGGGCGGGCTTCGGGCGCCATGTCGATGTCCCGATCTTACCGCGAACAAACCGCCAATAAATATCGCCCGTCCGCACTCGGTATCCGCTCCAGGATACGCAAGCCGGCGTGCTCCGCCAACAGCGTTTGGAAAGCCTCCGGCGTGAACGTGTAGCGGAAGTTCAAATTGATGTGCTCGCCGCGCTCCACCAGGACTTCGCGATCCGGCGTGGCGATGCGCAGGTCGCGGTCCGGGCGGAAGTGCGCCGCGGTC
>Ga0302325_10035867_pt1 | contig 10120 bp, 9 predicted proteins | sample Palsa_T0_2_FD_201948 | JGI IMG/M metagenome (GOLD analysis project Ga0302325, IMG submission 201948) | Peat permafrost microbial communities from Stordalen Mire near Abisko, Sweden - Palsa_T0_2 | ecosystem: Environmental > Terrestrial > Soil > Palsa > Peat permafrost | place: Sweden: Abisko... | reverse complement strand
GAGCTGGCCGATCTGGCCGAGCGGGGGCGGGTGACCTCGGCCGCCCTCGGGGCGGTGCGCGACGAGGAGAACCAGCTGCAGGGGACCCTGGCCGAGCTCGACCGGGCCGCGTCAGCCGCCGCGGCCGAGCTGGCCTCGCGCCGGGAGGAAGACCTGGCGGCCGCCCTCGGCCGGGTCCGGGCGCTGCTCGAACGGACCCGGGGCACCACGCACGTGCTCGACGAGCGCCGACGGTCCCTGGCGGTGTCGCTCGACGCGGCCGCCGACGTCGACGTCGTGTCGACCCTGGAGGCCGAGGCGGCCCGTCTCGGTGCCGAGCTGGTGGCCACCGAGTCCGAGTCGCTCGCCACCGCCCCCGAGCTCGACGCCCTTGGCCAGGCGGCCGCCCAGCTGGCCGCGGACGAGCAGGCGCATTTGGCCGAGTGGGGCGACGGCGGGGACATCGCGGCGGCCGAGGAGACCCTCGAGGTCACCAGGGCCCGGGTCGAGGTGCTGCGCCGGACGGGGGATCAGGCCCAGGCCGGTCTCCGCTCGCTCGAGCGTCGGATCGCCGGGCTGGGGAACCGGGACATCGAGTTGGCCGAGGCCGCCGAGGCCCTCGAGCTCACCCGGGCCTCGCTGGCCGAGCGGGCCACCCGGCTGGAAGCCGACGCGTCGGGTGCCGACGCCGTCACGGCCGACGCCAAGCGCGACGCGGAGGCCGCCGAGCGAGCGGTGGCCGCGGCCGAGCAGGAGCGGCACCGGTCGGCCGCCCGCGCCGAGGCGCTGTCCCGGGCCCTCCAGGAGCTCCAGGGATCCGGCGGTCGGGAGATGCTGAGCGGCGGCGAGGGCGTCGTCGGCGCGTTGGTCGAGCTGGTCGAGATCGACCCGGGCTTCGAGGCGGCCTTCGAGGCCGCCGTCGGCGCGTCGATGGCGGCGGTGGTGGTCGAGGGGCGGCGGGCGGCCAAGAACGCGCTGGGCCGGTTGCGCAGCCAGGGGGCCTCGGGCGGGGTCCTCCCGGCCCCCGAGGGCGCGACCGCATGGCCGGGGCTCCCCGAGGTGCCCGAGGGAGCCGAACCACTGCGTCCCCACGTGCGAACGCGCCGGCGCGGCGCGGGGCCGCTCGACTCCGTCCTCGACGCGGTACTGGGGGCGGTCGTGGCCGTGGACGGATGGGAGCGCGCGATCGACCTGGCCCTCGACCGCCCGGACCTGGTGGTGGTCACCACCGAGGGGGACCGCTTCGCCCGGAGCGGCTGGCGGGCCCGGTCCTTGACCCGTTTGGTGACGGTGAGCGCGGTCGAAGACGCCGAGTCGCGCGCGGTGGTGGCGGCGGCCGAAGCCGAGGCGGCGACGGCCGATCTCGCCCGCGCCCGGGCCGCGTTCGAAGAGGCCCGGAACAACGCGGTGAGCGCGACCCGTCACCTGGACCGCCATCTGGCCGAGGTAGCGGCCCTGGACGCCGAGCTGAGCCGGATCTTGAACGACCGAGCGCGTCTGGCGACCGAGCTCGACGACGTCCGCCGAACCCACAACGAGGTCGTCGCGACGGCGGCCAGCGAGGCCCGGGTGCTGGCCGAGCATGAGGAGTCGCTGCCCGCGTTGGAGGCCACCTTCGCGGCGGCGCGACAGCGGATGGCCGACGCCGAGGTGGGCCGTCGGATCCTCGTGGCGCGCAGGACCGAGCTGGCCCAGGCCAGGCAGCGCACCGAGTTGACCGCGGCGGGGCTGGCCGAACGCCAACGGATGCTGGCCGCCCGACTGGCCGAGGTGGAGCGGCGGCTTTCGGGGCACGGCGAGGAGCGCGAGGCCGCGGCGTCGCGTCGTCGGCGCCTTGAGGCCGACGTCCGCGCGGTCGACCGGCTCTCGGGCGTCGTCGCGGGTGCGCGGGCGCGGCTCGACCAGATCCAACGGGCCCTCGACGCCGACTACCGCCAGCAGATCGACGCGGTCCGGGCCGGCGGCGAGCGCCTCGAATCGCTCCACCGGGACCGCTCGGCCATTGAGCATCGCCTGGCCGAGGTCCGGGACCGGGCCCGGGCGCTCGACCACGACGCGGCGGAGGTCGAGGTGCGGATCGAGTCGTTGACCGAGATGGTGCGCCAACAGTTCGGCGCCACGCCGGCCGAGGTGATCGCGGTGCGATGCCCCGAACTGCCGGCCGGGGTCTCGGCGTCCGAACAGGCCGACCAACTGGCGGCCAAGCTGGCCCGCCTGGGCCCGATCAATCCGCTGGCGCTGGAGGAGCTGAGCACCCTCGAAGAGCGTCATCGGGAGCTCGAGAGCCAGACCGACGACGTGCGGTCGGCCCGCCGGGAGCTCCAAGAGGTCGTCCGCACGCTCGACCAGGAGATCGCCGAGACGTTCGCCTCGGCGGTGGCCGACGTGAACGAGCACTTCTCCACCCTCGTCTCGACACTCTTCCCCGGCGGCACCGGGCGCCTCGTGCTCACCGAGCCCGAGGACCTGCTCAACACCGGGGTCGACATCGAGATCCGGCCGGCCGGGCGCAACGTGCGCCGGGTCTCGTTGCTCTCGGGTGGGGAACGGTCGCTGTCCGCGCTGGCGTTCCTGTTCGCCGTGTTCAAGAGCCGGCCGTCGCCCTTCTACCTCATGGACGAGGTGGAGGCGGCGCTCGACGACGTGAACCTGCACCGCTTCTTGGACATGGTCCACGAGTTCCGGGACGAGGCGCAGCTGATCATCGTCTCGCACCAGAAGCGCACCATGGAGGCCGGCGACGCTCTCTACGGGGTGACCATGGCGCCGGGCGGATCCTCCCAGGTGGTCAGCCAGCGGGTCGAGGACCGCACGCAGCGGGCTTCCTGAACCGTCGGGTCCTCCCGGTCGGTCCGGCGCGTCCCGGTAGGCTCCGAACTCCGTGATCGCACTGTGGATCGTCCTGGCCGTCGTGGTTGTCCTCGCGCTGTCGGCGACGATCGTCATCGTGCGCCGCCGTGCCGCTGGAGGAACCAAGGCCCCCGCGTCGCCGCGACCCGCACCAGCAACGGCCCCGCCGCGACCGGAGGCCCCACCACCACGGGCGGCACCTCCCGAACCCACCGTGACCGCCGAGCATGCGCCGTCGGCCCAACCGACGGCCGCGCCGACTCAACCGGTGGCCCAACCGACGGCCGCGCCGACTCAACCGGTGGCCCAACCGACGGCCGCGCCGACTCAACCGTCGGCCCAACCGACGGCCCTGCGCGACCGGCTGGGCCGGACCCGCGGGCTGTTCGCTCCGTTGCGCGCGCTGGGCGGACGAGCCGATCGGGCGGCCGCGTTGGCGGCGGCCGAGGACGCGCTCTTGCGCGCCGATGTCGGTGTCGACACCACCAACGCGTTGGTGGCCGGGCTGCGTCAGAGCCAGGCCGGGCGTGACGACGCCGACGGCGTGCTCGGGGCGCTCGGCCGGCAGCTGGTGGCCATCCTGGCCGAGAACCCCGACCGATCGCTCCGCTTCGACAAGGAGCCCGGGGTGGTCAACGTCTGGCTGTTCGTGGGGGTGAACGGGGTCGGCAAGACGACCACCCTGGGCAAGCTGGCGCTGGCCCAGCGGATCGGGGGGCACTCGGTCCTCCTGGCGGCCGGTGACACCTTCCGGGCCGCCGCGGCCGACCAACTGGCCCTGTGGGCCGAGCGGGCCGGGACCGAGATCGTGCGGGGTGCCGAGGGCGGCGATCCATCCTCGGTGGTCTTCGACGCGGTCCAGCGGGCCCGGGCCAGGGGCAACGACCTGGTGCTGGCCGACACCGCGGGCCGCCTGCACACCAAGGTCAACCTGGTCGACGAGCTCCGCAAGATCCGCCGGGTGGCCGACCGCGAGCCGGGTCGCGTCACCGAGGTGCTGCTGGTGCTCGACGCCACGACGGGCCAGAACGCGCTGGCCCAGGCACGCGAGTTCACCGAGGCGGTGGGGGTCACCGGGGTCGTGCTGACCAAGCTCGACGGAACGGCCAAGGGCGGCGTGGTCATCGCCATCGAGCGTCAGCTCGGGCTGCCGGTGAAGCTGGTCGGCGTCGGCGAGGGGCCCGAGGACATGATCGCGTTCGACCCGGAGTCCTTCGTCGACGCGCTGGTGGGTCTGTAGCCCTCCGGTAGCCTGAAATTTCCATGTTCGACGCCCTCTCCGAACGCCTCGAGCGCGTCGCGGGTCGGCTGCGGAGCCGGGGCCGCATCACCGACGCCGATCTCGACGAGGCCCTGGGCGAGATCCGAACGGCGCTGCTCGACGCCGACGTCGAGCTGGGGGTGGCCCGTCATTTCGTAGAGGCGATCCGCGAACGCTGCAGCGGCGAGGTGCTGGCGAAGTCGCTCACGCCGGGCCAACAGGTGATCAAGGCGGTCCACGAACAGCTGATCGACGCGCTGGGGGGCGAGACGCTGCGGCTCACCTACGCGTCGAGGCCGCCGACAGTGGTCCTGCTGGCCGGCCTCCAGGGCTCGGGTAAGACCACCGCCGCAGCCAAGCTGGCCCTGTGGTGGAAGCAGCAGGGGCGCAACCCCCTGCTGGTCGGCGCCGACCTGCAGCGCCCGGCAGCGGTCGAGCAGCTCCGGGTGCTCGGCGCCTCGGCGCAGGTCACCGTGTTCAGCCAACCCGGGGACCCGGTCTCGACCGCAGTGGCGGGGGTGGACGAGGCGCGCCGGCTGGGTCGAGACATCTGCATCATCGACACCGCCGGCCGCCTGAGCATCGACGACGCGCTGATGGACGAGGTTCGGCGGATCTCGCGGCGCACCGAGCCCCACTACACGTTCCTGGTGATCGACGCGATGACCGGACAGGACGCGGTCGCCACCGCCCGGGCGTTCCACGAGACCCTGGCCCTCGACGGGGTGATCCTGTCCAAGCTGGACAGCGACGCCCGGGGCGGTGCCGCGCTCTCGGTCAAAGAGGTGGTGGGCCGGCCCATCGTCTTCGCATCGACCGGGGAGAAGCTGGGCGACCTCGACCTGTTCCACCCGGACCGCATGGCCGACCGGATCCTCGGCATGGGCGACATGCTCACGCTGATCGAGCAGGCCGAGCGGACGATGGACCAAGAGGTGGTCGCTCGCTCGGCCGACAAGCTGATGTCGGGCCGCTTCACCCTGGACGATTTCTTGGACCAACTCCACCAGGTCCAAAAGATGGGTTCGCTGGGTGGCATCCTGCGGCTCATGCCCGGCATGTCCAAGGAGATCCGTCAGGCGGCCGACCAGATCGACGACAAGCAGGTCTCGCGCATCGAGGCCATCGTCCGCTCGATGACCCCGGGCGAGCGGGCCGACCCGGTGGTGGTCGACGGGTCCCGCCGGGTCCGCATCGCGCGGGGGAGTGGCACCTCCACCCAGGAGGTCAACCAGCTGCTGAAGCAGTTCAAAGAGATGCAGAAGATGATGCGGGGGATGGGTTCGGGCGCGCTGGCGGGCGCCCCGGGGGGTCGCCTCGGCCGGCTGGCCGCCGCCCGGGGCCTGGGTGGCGGGAGCGCCGAGGACTCGCTGGCCGAGATGCTGGGCGGACGGGCCGGAACCGCCCCCAAATCCGAGGCGCGCCCCCCGGTCGGCGGGGCCAAGGGTCGCGGCGGACGCAACAAGAAGAAGGGGGGCCGGGTCACCCCGCCCAAGGGCCGGTGACCCGGGGTCACTCCCGGGTGGGCGGGAGGTCGCCCGCGTCTGCGAGAATGGTCGGTCGGAGCGGTTCGGGGCGTCGATCCCTGGCCGAGCGGCCGGTCGGCATGTCCGGCACGAGAAGCCGACCGATCGAGGCTGGTCCCGCCCGCCCGGATCCGGTCGCAAGCACCTACGGAGGAACGAATCGGTGGCAGTGAAGCTCCGCCTTGTGCGGATGGGAAAGAAGAAGCAGCCGACCTACCGGGTGGTGGCGGCGGACAGCCGTTCGCCGCGCGACGGCCGCTTCCTCGAGATCCTCGGAACGTACGCGCCCCGGGGCAAGTCGGCCGCCGAGCCCGAGGCCGTCATCATCATCGACAACGCCAAGGCGCTCAAGTGGCTCGGCCAGGGGGCCCAGCCGACCGAGCGGGTCGAGCGCCTGCTCAAGACCTCGGGGGCGTGGGACGAGTTCACCGCGGGGAAGGCCAAGTGAGCGACGACGACTACGAGGCCGGCGACGTCAACACCATCGCCGGTGACGAGATCGACGACGACCTCGACGACGAGGGAGAGGACGAAGAGGTCGAAGAGGAGATCGACTACGAGGATGGCGACGTCAACGCCCTGGGCGAGGGTGTGGCCGATGATCGCGACGACAGGGCCGGCAATCGAAGTGACGACTCGGTGCCGGTGACCGTGCTGACCTACATCGCGCGCTCGTTGGCCGACGAGCCCGACTCGGTGGTGGTCGAGGCGGAGGACCGCCGGGGATCGGTGGTGCTCCGGGTGCACGTCGCCCCCGAGGACATGGGCCGGGTCATCGGCCGGCGTGGTCGGACCGCCCAGGCCATCAGGACGCTGGTCGGCGCGGCCGGCGCGCGCGACGGCACGCAGGTGAGCGTCGACATCGTCGACGACTGAGATGGTCGCCGGCGTGGGTCCGGCGACCCCCGGGCGCCCACCGGTCGAGCTCGAGATCGGTCGGATCGGCAAGGCCCACGGGCTGGCCGGCGAGGTGCACGTCGATCTGTGGACCGAGGACTCGCGTCTCGAGGAGGGCTCGGTGCTCTCGAGCGACCGCGGCCCGCTGACCGTGGTCACGTCCCGGCCCCATCAGGATCGTCATCTGGTGCGTTTCGAGGGGGTGCACGATCGCCAGGGTGCCGAGGCTCTGCGCGGCCTGGTGCTGCGGGCCCCGCCGATCGAGCGACCCGGCACCCTGTGGGTGCACGAGCTGGTCGGCGCGGCCGTCGAGTCGACCGACGGCCGCCGTCTCGGCGAGGTGGCGGCCGTGGAGGCCAACCCGGCCAGCGATCTGTTGGTCCTGGCCGACGGCGGGCTGATCCCGCTGCGCTTCGTGGTCTCCCACACGCCGGGTGAGCGGGTGGTCGTCGAGGTCCCCGACGGCCTCCTCGACTGAGGGCGGCCGTGCGCGTCGACGTCTTCACGATCTTCCCCGACCTGGTCGAGACCTACTGCTCGGCCAGCCTGTTGGGACGGGGCCGCGACCGTGGTCTGGTGGAGCTGCGGGTCCACGACATCCGGGCCGCCGCCGGGGATGCCCGGCGCTCCGTCGACGACTCGCCGTTCGGCGGCGGGCCGGGGATGGTGCTCATGTGCGAGCCGCTGTTCGCCGCGGTGGAGGCGGCCGACGCCGACGGCGACCTGCCCCGCCCGCTCTTGTTGCTCAGCCCGGGCGGGCGGCGCTTCGACCAAGCGGTGGCCCGCGAGCTCGCGTCGTCGCCCGGCTTCTCGCTTCTCTGCGGTCGCTACGAGGGGGTCGACCAGCGGGTCAGCGATCACCTGGTCGACGGGGAGCTCTCGGTCGGTGACGTGGTCCTGGCCGGGGGCGAGGCGGCGGCGCTGGTGGTCATCGAGGCGGTGCTGCGACTGGTGCCGGGCGTCCTCGGGAACCTCGACTCCCCGCTCGAGGAGAGCTTCGCCGCCGGGCTGCTCGAGTACCCCCAGTACACCCGGCCAGCCGAGTTCCGGGGTTGGGGGGTGCCCGACGTGCTCCTCTCGGGTGACCACGGCGCGGTCGAGCGGTGGCGACGGGCCCAGGCGCTCCGGCGCACCCTCGAAGAGCGGCCCGACCTGATCGAGGCCCGGGGCGGGCTCAGCGCCGAGGAGGTGGCGCTCTTGTCGGCGGCCGGCTGTGGGCGACTGCTGGCGGACCACGGCTACCATGGGTAGCCGGGCCAACGGCCCCCGATCCCCCGCCACCTGAGCGGGCGACCAGCTCGATAAGGACCCCCATGCACCCCACCGAGATCATCGACCGCGACAGCCTGCGCGACGACATCCCGGACTTTCGTCCCGGTGACACGGTGAAGGTCCACGTCAGGGTGGTCGAGGGCACCCGGGAGCGGGTTCAGATCTTTCAGGGTGCGGTCCTCCGTCGCCAGGGCTCGGGGGTCCGGGAGACCTTCACCGTGCGCAAGGTGAGCTTCGGGGTGGGGGTCGAGCGGACCTTCCCGGTGCACTCGCCGAGCATCGCCAAGCTGGAGGTGGCGACCTTCGGGGACGTGCGGCGGGCCAAGCTCTACTACCTGCGGGACCGGGCCGGGAAGTCGGCCAAGATCAAAGAACGGCGAACCGCCCGGCCGTGACGGCCCCCCGGGTCTTCCGTTGAGCGAGGAAGAACTCGAGCAGTACGAGGCCGAGATCGAGCTCGCCTTGGTCCAGGAGTACCGAGCGGTGCTCCCGATGTTCTCCTACGTGGTCGAGACCGAGCGCCGCTTCTACCTGGCCAACCAGGTCTCGATGCACGTGCGGTCCGAGACCACGCCGCCCTGCATCGAGGTCGAGCTGACCGATGCCTGGGTGTGGGACATGTACCGTCCGGCCCGCTTCGTGCCCTCGGTCAAGGTGGTGTCGTTCCGGGACGTCAACGTCGAGCGGTTGCCCGAAAAAGAGCTCTAAGAGCCCCCGGCGGCTCAGCGACCGAAGACCTCGGCCAGCTCGATCGGCGCGACCACCTCCAACTGGTCGAAGGTGCACGACGTGGCGTCGCGGTCGGGGCGCCAGCGCCGGAACGCGGTGGCGTGGCGGAACCGGTCCCCCTGGCGGTGGTCGTAGGCGACCTCGCAGACCAGGGAGGTTCGCAGCGGGTGCAGCTCCAGCTCGGCCTCGGACTTCCAACGGCTGGCCGTCGGCCCGGTGCCCGCGACCTCGAGCCACGGGTGGGTGTCGCCGTCGCCCAGCTCGAGGGGACCCAGCTCGTCGACGAGCTCCCGGCGACGCTTGGCGCTGAACCCCGAGCAGACGCCCACGTGGTGCAGCACGCCCCCGTCGTCGTAGAGGCCGAGCACCAGCGAACCGACGCCGCCCTGCTTGTGGTCCCGAAAGCCGGCCACCACGCAGTCGGCCGTCCGCTCATGCTTGATCTTCCACATCACTCGTTTGCCCGGTTGATAGGGGAGGCCGGGCGATTTGGCCACCACGCCGTCGAGCCCGGCCCCCTCGAACCGGTTCAGCCAGTCGGCGGCCAGCTCGACGTCGGTGGTCTGTGGGGTGATCCGCACCGCGTCCTCGCCGCCGGTGGCGGCCAGCAGTGTTTCCAGCCGGGAGCGGCGCTCGGCGAAGGGCCGTCCGCACAGGTTGTCGTCACCCTCGGCCAACAGATCGAACGCGACGAACGAGGCCGGGGTCTCGGCGGCCAGTCGCTTGATGCGGGACTCGGCGGGGTGGATGCGCTGGAGCAGCGCCTCGAAGTCCAACCCGGCCCCGCCGGCGATGACGATCTCACCGTCGAGCACGCAGCGGGCCGGCAGCGCGGCGGCCAACGAGTCGACGAGCTCGGGGAAGTAGCGGGTCAGCGGGCGGCTGTTGCGGCTGGAGAGCTCCAGCTCGGGACCGGAGCGGAACACGATGCTGCGGAAGCCGTCCCACTTGGGTTCGTAGCGCAGGTCGTCGTCCTCGGGGAGGTCGCTGACCAGCTTGGCCAGCATGGGGTCGATCGGCGGGGAGAGGGGGAGGTCCACGGTCCCTTCTAACCGAGCAACGGGGCGAACAGGTCCCCGTGCTTCTCGACCCGCCTCAGCACGTCGTCGGGCAAGAAGCGCAACCGCTCGGCCTTGCCGTCCCCGGCCAGGCGTTCGACCTCCTCCCATCCGACCGGTGCCGACACGGTCGGCTCGGGCCGCGACCTCAGCGAGTAGGGGGCGATGGTGGTCTTGGCCACGTGGTTCTGGCTCCAGTCGATCAGGACCCGACCCCGGCGGAGGTCCTTGCGCATGTTGGCCACGACCAGATCGGGCCGGGTCCGGGCCAACTCCTGGGCCACCGTGCGGGCGAGCTCCCGTGAGCCCCCGTCCTCCCACTGGCGTTGCCGGTCGGCCTCGGGCAGCGGCACGTACAGCTGCATGCCCTTGGAACCGCTCACCTTGGGGTAGCAGGTCCACCCGTGCTCGTCGGCCACCTGGCGGGCCAGCAAGAGCGCCACCTCGGCGCACTCGACGATGGTGGCCGGTTCGCCGGGGTCGAGGTCGAAGACGAGCAGATCGGGCACCTCGGGTCGGCCGGTCGGGCCGACCCGCCACTGGGGGAC
>Ga0302325_10035865_pt1 | contig 10120 bp, 5 predicted proteins | sample Palsa_T0_2_FD_201948 | JGI IMG/M metagenome (GOLD analysis project Ga0302325, IMG submission 201948) | Peat permafrost microbial communities from Stordalen Mire near Abisko, Sweden - Palsa_T0_2 | ecosystem: Environmental > Terrestrial > Soil > Palsa > Peat permafrost | place: Sweden: Abisko... | reverse complement strand
CGCTCCGCCTCTGGGATCCGGCCATTCAGGCCGATCAGCAAGCGGCTCGGCTGGAACCTGGGATGCAGCTCGCGCGCAACAATCTGAATTGGGCTCTGGCGCAGAAGGCCCTGGAGAAACGGTGAAGACCCCGCTGCCAACAACGCTGGGCTTAGTGGCGATTCTCCTCGCTTCGATCCTCCTGCGAGCGCAACATATGACCGACGTCCTCACCAGGAGCCCGGACGAGCGGACGTACACGGCCAACGCGGCGCTGCTGGCGGACGAAGGTTTTGGGGTTTACCGCCAGTTGTTTGCAAACTACGACGCGAGGCCAGATCAATGGATCTACCCATCGCCGACTCGCTTCGGCCACGTCCTGCTGTTTGCAGGCATGATGCGTGCGACGGGGGTGCGCGATGGCCGCGCGGGCGCCGCAACTTCGTGGCTGTTCAGCGTATTGTCAGTGGCGCTGGTCGCGTGGATGGGCCTGCGGTTCTTTCATCCTGCGGTAGCGTTGTTCGCGGCCGCACTCATGGCGTGCTCGTTTGGCGAGTTAGGCATGGCGCGACGGGCCTGGCAGGACGCGACCTTCGGATTCTGCGGGTTATTAATGACCTATTTGGCATGCGAGATCTGCCGGAGCCGCCGGAAGGGCCTGTACGTGGCGTTGCTGGCAGCAGGCGCTTTCTCGCTTCTGACCAAAGAGATGTCGGTGTTGTCCTACGGCCTGGTGTTGTTGTGGCTGGCGGGGATGGCAGTTTGGGAGTCACGGTGGCGACGCGTATTCGGAGTTGTTGCTACGGGCGCCGCGTCGTTAGCCGTGGCCGTGGCGGTCTGGGTGGCTCTGGCGGGAGATGCGCGGACCGCGCTCGAATCGGTGGAGCATTCCACGCGTTCGGCGGCCGGCCAATGGGCTCAGCAGTATTGTTCGGGTCCCTGGTATCAGTTTCCTTACCTACTTTGGATTGTGGGTCCGCTTACGGCGGCGGCCGCTCTCGCCGGTGCGGGAGTCGTGCTGTCGCTCGGTCAGTCTAAATTCTCGAACCATTTGGCGATTGCCGACCGTCGCGCGGCCGGGCTTGCGGCATTCGTGACGCTGGGTTTCGTTTCCTTTGCCTCTTTTGTCCCGCACCTGCAATATTTGAGGATTATGAGTCCTGCGGCTGGATCGTATTCCTTGCTGGCCGGTGTGGGGCTATGGTTCCTGCTATCGATAGCGCACCGTTCCCTGGGAAGATTTGCGCAGTATGCCGCCGCGCTGGCGGTTGGAGTTGGGATCCTGGCTGCCGGAATTCACGATTACCGGTCCTTCACGAACGTGGTGGTCCGCTCCGGAATGGAAGAACTATCGGTATTCGGGATTCGCCTGGTGATGAACAGATAGCGCATTGGAACTGGCTTGCCTCTCTCCCGCTTTGCGTTTCTGTTCTTCGCCCCAGGCAAGGTTGTTCCGCGCCAGCTGGAAATCCGGTTTGAGTTTCAAGGCTTGGCGAGCGGCGGCAATTCCTTCCTCCCACCGGCCCATGGATTGATAGCTGGCGGCAATATTGTTGTATGCTTCGGCGAAGCGGGGATCGAGCCGCAGAGCCTCCCCAGCCGCGGCGATCGCCTGCGGGAACTGTCCCGAGCGGTAATAGGAAAGCGAAAGGTTTAGATAATCGCCGGCAGTCTGCGGCCCGTCGGTTTCCGCAGACTGCGCGCGGCGAAGCAAGGCCAGCGCGGACGCGTCCGATGGAAAGCGATCGAGCGTGCCGGCGGCCTCGGTTCGAACAGCGTTCCAATCGCCCCTTTCCGCGGCCTCCTCCATCAGCAGATACCGGGCGTCTAAGTAGTCGGGATTGAGAGCGATGGCCTGCCTCAGTTCGGCCACCGCCTCCGGACTGCGATGCTCGCGGAGCCACCGCCCGTAAAAAAAGTGGCTGATAGCCTGGTCGGGAGCCAGCTGGATAGCCCGCGCGAAGTGTCCCGCGGCGTCCCGGTTCCGGTTCAAGGCCCCGTTCACGACGCCCAGATTGATCTCCAGCGTGGCATAGCCGGGAGCGAGAACCTCCGCCCTCTCGAAGTAATCGAGAGCCCGCTGATACTCGCCCTTGGCCATCTGAGTCAGGCCATAATTCATCAGCACGCGGCCGCTGCCAGGGCTCTTCAACGCCGCATCGGCCCACAGGGTCTCCTCGCTATGCCAGACCTCGTTTCGCTGCGTGGTCCCCAGTGCGAGTGCGAGTAGCACCACGACGCAACCGCTCACGACAGAGAAATGAGCAGCCGGCGTCAACGGAGCATGATGGTACAACCAAACCGCCACCGGCCAGCACACGGCGAGGGCCAGTCCAATGAACGGAAAGAACATGCGGTGGTCGTTTTCAATTTCGGCCAGGGGAAAAACGGCCGTCGGCACCAGCGCAATCAGAAACCACCACAGGCCGAACGCGGCCGGCCGCCATTCGGGACGCTTCGAGCACCGGATCGCCACCAGAACCAGTGCCATGACGAAGAGGAATCCGAGCCAGGCGCCGTCCTGAAAAAGCCCGCTCAACGCGCTGTGGTCCGTATCCACGGTCAGCCGATCGGGGATGAAAAACGTGCGAAAGTAGCGGAGCGAAACCAGGGGCTGGGTCAGCCGATACGCATAGGGCGACGCCGCTCCCGGGTTATATGCCTGGGGGGTCATGGCGATCGAGAGAACGCCTGCGGCCCCCGCCAGCACGAACGCCGGGGCGCTCCGTTTCATTGCCAGGAAGAAATGCGATTCTTCAAACAATAGAATGTAAGTCAATAGGATCACAGGAAATACGAGAGCCGGAGGTTTGCTCAACTGGCCCACCGCCACGGGTAGCAGATAGAGGCCAATGCGGCGCACCCGGGGCGCCCACGCGTATAGCGCCATTCCTCCCACCACTCCCAGCGTCGAATAGACTTCGCCACGTTGAATCACATAGTTCACCGTCTCCGCGATCGCCGGGTGAAGTCCGTAGAGCGAGGCCGCGAACAACGGGATCCACTGGTTCAGGGTGCCGCGGCCTGGGTAGGTTAGATCGCAGATCCTGCGAAACAGCGCATAGATCAGGATCAGTTGAAGCAGGTACCAGAAAAACGTGGAGGCCTGAAAATAGAGGGGCTGGAGCCCTCCCGCCAGCCAATAGTCGAGCGCCAGGGAAACGGAGACCACCGGCCTGTAGGTACGGTTGGCGGGAAGGACACTGAAGGTACCGGCATCGGTGAAGAACCGCGGAATATTCTTCAAGCTTCGAATGTAGGGATTGTCGACGATGGCATGGCTATCGTCGAAGTGAAATCCATTCCTGAAGTGGTTCGCGTACGCCAGGCACACGAAGCATAACATCAGCCCGATCAGGACGATGTTCTTTCGCAGGAGGGTCAACATTCCCGGGCTTCTTTGAGGCGCGGCGGCAATTCTATCTCTGGCGACTTCCTGCGCCTGGTAAAAATAAGGTCTCGCTGGACGGCGAAGTTCAGAAAAAAGAGCAGCGTTTCAGCCATGATCTTCGCCTTCAGCAGGCCCAACGAAAAGACGCCGGTGAGCAGCTTGATTCCCGTGAACGAGAGCAGGAGGTTGGCCGCCACCAATGCCAGATACCGCGGCAGCACCACCCGGTGGGCTACGCCAGAGTGAAACGCGGCTTTTCGAACCGCCGCGTAGTTGAAAAGAACGGACACGGCGCGCGCTCCCAGTTGCGCGGTAAGTAGGCTCGCTCCGAACGAATGAACGGCCAGGTAGAACAACAGATTGTCAAGCGCCGCGGAAAGCATCGCGATGAGGCTGAAACGGAGCAAGACAAAATAAATCCTCATGGAATCCCACAAGGGGTGGAAGTGGGACGAAGGATTATGCGGCTCATAGATGGTACGGATGGGCTGCTCCAGCACCCGCACGCCTAAATGCTTCGCGGCGACGAGCATCGCGAGCTCAAACTCGTACCCGGAAGAAGGAACCGTCAGCAATTGCTCCATCAGCCCGCGAGGGATCGCGCGAAGGCCGCTCTGCGTATCGGAAAGGTCGCGTCCGAGGACGATACGCATCACCTTTCTGGTGATTTCGTTGCCGAATTTGCTACGGAACGGTATTGCCTGGCCCTGAAACCTGCGGACTCCGATGATCAGCATGTGGGGCGATTTTGCCAGGCGCCGGCAAAGCTTCAATACGTCTGCCGGATGATGTTGACCGTCCGCATCCGCGGTCACCACGCCCGCGGTTTGGGAATATTGGGCGAGGATATATTTGATGCCGGTCTTCAACCCCGCGCCTTTTCCAAGGTTGCGGGCATGGTGGAGAACCGTCACGCGAGGGAGAGCCCCGGCTTGTTCGAAGGTGGCGGCGAACTCCGCTCCGCTGCCGTCGTCGACCACCACGATCGCCGGCACCGGGCCCGCGGATAGAGTTCGAATCAAAGCGAGCAGCGAGGCGCCCGGCTGATAGGCGGGAATCAGCACGGCCATCGTTAAAGAGCGGGCATTGCCGGACTCGGTCGATCGGCTCATCGTGGCTACCGGAGGGTGACTGGAAACTGGTGCGTTCGGTGAGCTGTTGTTCTCAACTTTTGTATAAAGAAATACGCATAAAGGATGGTATTAAAATCAGAGAACTCTTACCCCATTTATTTTTAGCGGTTTAAGTAATAATAGGAGCGATTATTTGCGAAAGCTTGATGTAGTATTTAAACTTGATACTCATCCGCTTGGGCTTGCCTGTCGATTCAGGAAAAGCTCAGCTATCGCGAGGCCGGGCTGAGCCTCACGAAGGACCTCACACAACCATTCCGAGGTGCGTTTTTCGATGCATCGACTAAGCGTCAGCGCGCTGTTCTTCCTGGTCAGCGCCGCGGCTCGCGGCGAGACGGCAACCACATTCTCACCCAGCTTCTCCTTTACAGGGAGTTTTTCACAGGATACGGACCAGCGAGAGGTGTTCTTCACGCTGCCCGCCGCCGGGAATGTGCTGCTGCGCACCTTCTCTTATGCGGGCGGGGTGAACGGAGCGGGGACGACGATCCCGCGCGGGGGATTCGATCCGACGCTTTCTCTGTTCGATTCGACCGGCCGGCTGGTGGGCTCAAATCAAGATGGCGGGTGCGGGGTGGTGGCCGCCGACGCGGTTACGGGGATGTGCTGGGATTCCTATCTGATCGTGGCGCTGCCTGCCGGCACGTACAGTGTGGTGCTGACGCAGTCCACCAACACCGCGAACGGGCCGACGCTTCAGGACGGGTTCAACAGCTTCTGTAGCGCCGCGAACCAGAATGCGGGTAACTGCACCCAGAATTTCACGCCGGATCCCAATCCAGGGGTTCTGCCGCCAGGTTTTTGGGATGAGACCCGCAATCAGCGGCTGGCGTCGTACGCGCTGGATATAGCTGGGGTTGCGAGCACCTCGATGCCCTCCTTCACCAGCCCGTCGATCCTTCCTGGCGGCACCGTGGGCCAGGTTTATCCTGCATTCACCTTCTCGGTCCAACCGAACGGGACGTATGTCTTCAGCGTGGTTGGTGGGACGCTCCCCCCCGGGCTTACTCTGAACCCGAACACCGGAGTCCTATCGGGGACGGTTTCGACGGCGGGTACATTTACGTTCACCGTGCAGGCGACCGATGGGGTCCAGACTTTCACGCAGATGTTCACCCTGACCGTATCGAATGTGACTCTGCTCCCGAGCCCGCTGACAATCTTAACCACGGCGCTGCCCGGGGGCACGGTGGGGCAAAGCTACGGACCTTTCGGAGTTAGCGGGAGCGGAGGGTCAGGGTCGTACTCCTGGACCGCGGCCAATCTTCCGCCGGGGCTGACGATTTCAACTTCGGGGCAGATCAGCGGCATTCCGACCAGCGCCGGAACGTTCCCGAACGTGATCCTGACACTCAATGATTTGCAGACCGGAAGCAGCGTGAGTTCGGCCCCCTTGTCGCTCACGGTGCTGAACGCGGTCCTGTCGGTAAGCAGCTCCGGAACCACGGGGGAGATCGCCCTTGGATCCAGTGTTTCGACGCAGTTCAGGGCGACGGGCGGCACCGCGCCCTATACCTGGTCGTCGACGAACCTTCCGGCCGGCCTGACGCTGAATTCCACCACCGGAGCGCTGACGGGAACGCCTCTTCAGCCGGGAACCTTCGCCTTCACCATCATTGCGACTGACTCCCAGACGCCCCACAATACTTTCAGCTATCCGTTCTCTCTCGAAGTATTCGGCCTGGTAACTTCTTCCACGTTGCCGAATGCATCGGCAGGCAGCCCCTATTCGCAGACCTTTAGTGTGGCGGGAGGAAAGGGTCCTTATACCTTCTCCTCCCCCAACCTTCCTCCCGGGCTGAGTCTTGCCGGTCCCGTTTTAGCGGGGATCCCGGCGACGGCGGGCACGTACGTCTTTACCATCCAGGTTACGGATGCCAACGGGGTGGTCGCGACGTCTCTCGAGACCCTGACCGTTACCGGCCCGGGCACGCTGGCGGTTGCGGGAGGGGTGTTGCCAGGGGGCACCGTATCGTTGGCTTACTCGCAATCGCTTTCATCCACTGGAGGCACCGCTCCACTTCGATGGACCCCGGCAGGAGGCATGCTCCCGGGCGGGCTATCGATGGGCAACAACGGTGCGATCACCGGAACGCCAAACAAAGCCGGTACCTTTACGTTTACGGCTCAGGTGACCGATAGCACAGGTGCCAGCGCGAGCGCTGCCTTCACGATCGTGATTGCCCCGCAGCCCCTTCTTATTTATGGGCTGAGCGTGCCAACCGGGATCCTTGGGTCGGATTACCCGCTGCAAATCCTGACCGGTAAGGGCGGCACTCTCCCTTACACTTTCTCCTTCACGGGAACCCTGCCTCCGGGGTTGAATTTCGCCAACGGGCAACTGAGCGGCATTCCCACGGCGAGCGGTACATTTGCTATTTCGGTATCCTTGTCGGATTCGGGGACGCCGGCGATGACCGTCACCTCCCCGATGCAAATCGTCGTGCACCCGTCGAGTACTGATCTAATGCTCTCCGATGTATCCATCTCCTTTGCGTTGACCCAGGCAGCCAGCGGCGTGCCCCCTCCGCAGAACATCACTGTCCGGTCGAGCAATGTTCAGCAACCACTAAACTACTCCGTTGCGGCGACACCGGCAGTGACGTGGCTCGATGTGACCGGAGGAGGAACGACAACCCCGGGCAGTATCTCGATCGCGCTGGATCCCTCGGCGACGGCTCTGTTGGCATCCACCACGCCGCTCTCGGCGGCGGTCGTGGTGACGTGCCTCGCGCCCAATCCGTGCGCGGGAAACGCGCAGACCATCAACGTTTCGCTGCTGGTGACCTCGCCTTCGCCCGAATTGATTTTTACGTCCAGCCTGATCCAATTTAACGCCACTGGCACAGCCGCACTTTCGCAGACGGTCGGCTTCGAAAACATCGGAGCCGGTTCCGCCACCATAACCTCGCTCACTGCGGCCGATAGCTGGCTTACGGTGAGCGGAGTTCCCGCGGCGCTCGCCGGCGGTCCGGCCACGAGTTTAACGTTCACGGCAAATCCTGTCGGCGTGGGGCCGGGCTTTTTCCGCACCTTGGTCACGGCCAATTCGCCGGCCGGATCGGTCCAGATACCGGTAACCCTTTCTATCGCGCAGTCGCCGACAATTCTGCTGAGCACAAAAGGCGCACAATATCAGTCGACTTTGGGAAGTTCACCCGGCAACGTGCAAGGCTCTTTCCAACTCATCACGGGGGGCGGCGCAGCGGTGGGTTGGACTGCGGCTGTGGAGTCTGGTGCGTCCTGGCTGTCTTTAAATGGAGGTTCGGCCAGCGGTTCAGTGAGCCCTTCGAACTCTCAGACGATCGGTTACACGATTAACCGCGCTGGCGCCGCCGCGCTGGGACCCGCAGGCATTTTCTACGGGACCATTCAGATTGTGGCCGCCGGAGCGGCGAACTCCCCGCAAACATTTGAGGTGGTCCTAAATGTCGCTCCCGCGGGATCGCCGGCGATCCCGGATCCGGAGCCGGGCGGTCTTGTTTTCACGGCGGTTGCCGGCGCGGGCGCGCCTGCATCCCAGAACGTCACGATTTATTCCAGTTCCGCTACCGCGATTCCGTATTCGGCGTCGGCCGCGACGCTAAACGGCGGGGCTTGGCTCACTCTGGCCACCGGCGTTGGAACGTCCTCTGCATCGAATCCAGGTGTCTCCGTGGTTTCCGTGAATCCGGGGACGCTATCGACTGGCGTTTATCAGGGCACCGTCAGCTACCAGTTCTCAGCCGCTGCGGTTCGCTCGGTGAACGTGACCTTCATTGTTCAGGCCGCGGGCGCCGTCTGCGCGCCCAAGGTGCTGGTTCCCACGCTGACCGGATTGGTGACAAACTTCTCGGCAGGCGTCGGCTTGCCTATGCCCCTTTCCGTGCAGATTTTACAGAATTGCGGGGCGCCTCTCGCCAACGCTCAAGTGACGGCCACGTTCTCCAATGGAGACCCGCCGCTGGCACTTAACCTGGCACCTAACCTGGCACCTAACCCAGTCAACGCATCGTTGGGGCTTTATTCAGGTACGTGGACACCGCAATCGGCGTCGCCGCAGGTGACGGTGACGGCAACGGCCTCTGCGGCCGGCTTTAGCCCAGCCTCGGCCCAGGTCACCGGTCAAATCTCAGAGAATGCGACTCCGCTGTTGACACCAGGCGGCGCGGTCCACATTTTTGACCCCCTGCTCGGAGGCGCCGTTGCACCGGGTACGATTTTGTCGATTTTTGGCTCCAATCTGGCCCCGATCGCAGTGACCAACACCGCGGCCTCCCTCCCAACGGTACTCGGCAACACGTCGGTGAGCATCGGCGGGATTCCAGCGCCGCTGTACTACGTGAGTCCAACTCAAATCAACGCGGAAGTGCCGGTGGAACTTGTTCCGGGCGATCAGTATGAAGTGATCGTCAACTCCGCTGGGGCGCTGAGCGCCGCTGGTACTATTTATGTGACCGGGGTGATGCCCGGAATCGCCGCCTTCGCCAACGGGCAGATTATCGCTCAGCATCTGGACTACTCGCTGGTGTCCACCAGCTCGCCTGCGATGCCCGGCGAATACATCGTCTTTTACCTGGCCGGCCTGGGGCTGACGGATACAAACGTCGCGGACGGCGCGGCGTCGCCCTCGAGCCCTCTCGCTCATCCCTTGGTAACGCCGGTCCTGACGCTGAACGGATCCAACGTGCCGATCGCCTTCGTTGGCCTCACTCCCGGTTTCGTCGGGCTTTATCAGATAAACTTTCAGATCCCTGCGAATGCGCCGAATGGGAACCTGGAACTGGTGGTGTCTCAAACGGGCGCGGTGAGCAACGCAACCACTCTCCCAGTTCACAATTGATCGGGTGGAATGCCGTTTTTAGCGAATGCGGAGGTTTCGCCCCCGGCGGACTCATCTTCAAGGTATTCAACGAAGGCGCGGAAGGACATCGCGACGCGCTCACCGCCCTTGCGAAGTGCAAATCCAGCGTGCTCTCGCGTCTTCCAACAGGAGATTAAGCGTGGTGGCAACTGGACGGCGGCGGTGACAGGAGCGCAGTAACCACTGGCGCGGTAGTGGGACGCCAAGAGCCCGTGACCTTTTCCGGTCACTTGACGCGGCGTGGTCACCGGAACGCAGACATTCTCCGACGCTCAGATTCGCGCTCGGGTTTGTTATCAGCCTTTGATTGCGGATTAGCGGGCTATCGGCGCGGAATCGAGAATGCATGGTTAAATCTCGATCGAACTAAAATGATGCGATAAGAAGCGCCAGTGTCCCGTCCCCGTGATCCGTGACATAAGTCAAGTGAGTATTTTTTCACGCAGAGACGCAGAGGACGCAAAGAACACACCGAAAACCTTGCCGAGCTTTGCGTGAAAACAACCGTTTGACTTATCGCACGAACCAGTGGGACAGGAGACTAGCGCGGCGGAAGCTCACGTACCTTCCTGCGTGTCGCGACCTCCGTGTCTGTCAGCTTCGGGTCGTAAATCGAACGGGTTTCGATCGTCCGCGCCACCAGCGTAGCTGTACCCACTGAACCGGCTCATACGTTTTCTTTACCGCCCGTCGTCACCGACGGAATGCCATGGGGATTCGGCGTGATCGGCGATCTCGCCCCCGCTGTAAATCCAAAGGCAGGCACCATCCTGG